>Ga0137383_10002669_pt1 | contig 11012 bp, 3 predicted proteins | sample SagtaG_19_FD_104817 | JGI IMG/M metagenome (GOLD analysis project Ga0137383, IMG submission 104817) | Vadose zone soil microbial communities from Sagehorn Ranch, Mendocino, California, USA - Sage2_R_40_16 metaG | ecosystem: Environmental > Terrestrial > Soil > Vadose zone | place: USA... | reverse complement strand
TATGCGGTAACCATATGTTACACGTAGTGTTAACCCGTGTAATCCAGAGCGATAACGCGTTTATATCAATAAATCTGTAAATACGTCGTGCTAGATAACCTCACGTGGCGTACAATACGTCCATAAGAACACCACCTTGATTTTTAATACGACGCATTAATGTTTAAATCTTTTTGTATTCTTAGTAGACGTTTAAGCTTAGATATATATTAGTTATTTTAAAGTCTAATTTGATTTGATCATCTTTTATTATTTTTCTTCAAATTTACTTTACGAATTGGTTTAATAAATCGGATTTTTTTTGATTTATTTCTTAAGAAGCACGCTTACGTTTCCTATATCTTTTGAATAATAACCTTGAGCTTTTGTATGTTTAGATCTGCAATAATTTTTCTTTTCTTTCTATATATCGACTAAACGGCCTTTGATCTTTTGCATATTAATATAAGCTCTAAGCGAGGCAAAAGCCATCCAGTCCTATTTAAAACTTTAGTATTTCTCGTGTCAATAAATAAGGACTGTTAGAGGATTTTTATTATCTTTAAAAGCAGCTTACATAACCAGCGTGTTGCCTTATACATTGCATGATTTTTACTTATCATAACTGGAAGATTATAGAGCTTCCCTGCTACAGCGTCTTGTGTAAAATAAAACAGGCATAAGGCTGTAAAAGCATTATCCAGCATTTTTAATGGATTACGCTTATAATTAAGTCTAACTTTTTAAGTATTTTCATTAAATAAGTATGAAATTAGTAGCACGTGCTTTATTACCTTCTTAATTAATACCCACGAAGTTTAAATAGTTTTTCAAATTCTACTGTAATAGTTTTTTATATGTGAGATCTCTCATTAGTTATCAAAAAAGTCGTCTTCAACTATTTCAGTACCTACTTCATATACCCTATAGCCACACCAAAAAAACTCTGCCACCTGCTTAACCATAAACATAGGCGTTAAACGTGCACGGTGATTCTTATCAGGGGACATATCATCACAGGGTGTGACACACATTATACGCCTATCACAGATTATTTCATCCTATTAGCTGATTTATATTCTTTGATAGCATATACGTATCGAACCTAAATTGGGTTTTTTTGAGGATCTTCATATAATTAGGATTTGATTCGATTATCTTTATTCGTTTACACGTAACTTCCGGTAGATAAATAAAGGTGTATCTATAGTATGTTAATTTTTTCATATTTATTTAATTTAATACGGTGTTCAATAAGTTCTTGGTCATATTAGAACCTTCTTTACGAATTCCCGATTTTTAGCTTTACGACTACTCTGAGATTTAACGCCATTGTTTTATTCGTCGTTTCTTAGCGAACTTACTTCTTCGCTGAGACCTTTCCTGTTTTTCGGAGATATCAAATCTTTTTTTCCTCTTAGATATGGTATCGGCAACCAGGTAGATCAGGAACACGTCCGCCACGTACCATAACTTCTGAATTTTTTTGCAAACTATGGCCGAACCCAGGAATATATGCGATTAATAAACGTCATTAGATAGCTGTACTTTTGCGACCTTACGTTAGCTGAATTTGGTTTCTTGGTTTTACAACACCTACGCAACACATGTCCCATATTTAAAGGACATCCATGAAAATGAGGAGTGAACTTCTGAATTTTTTTGTACGTCATGCGATTTAATATATTGTGTGTATGTACCATGATTCAATTATTCGTCTTCTTCTTCAGTTTCATTTTCAGGTATATAAAGATTATCAATGACTTCGTTTATTGAAGTGGAAGTAACGTTATCCATAAATATAGGTTCTATAGTATAAGTTTAAGCATTTTGAATGGTATCATAAATGAATATCATCTAACTAAGAGCTTTGATGTATTTATAAACTGCAGAATTTAACGCTTGAGAAAGCATCATAGAAATATTAAATTGATTGCTATCAAGTAATCTGTAAGAGTGAATCTAAATAAAAGAATAAGAGATTATATTCAACGAATCATAAAAAGAGTCATCTTCAAATTAATCCACAAGAATCATATGTGTCGTCCCAATCATCAAGTTCATCATAAGTTGCATGAATATGGCTAGTTTTCTATAAAAGAACGGCGTTTTCTACGCTTAATGCTTTAAATATAAAATGATTTAAACGTTTAAATTACGCTTAACATTATATATGATAATGCGTGTTGTATTAAATATCTCTGTAAACAATTGATGGATATTTAAATTTGATTTTTTTTTATACTTACGTCGACAGTTATAGAACGTAAATTTCCATAAATAACTTAACATGGGAAATAAGATCAGTTGAAAGAAATCTTGCTCAGATTTAGTTTAATCAAAGCAAAATTTAGTACAGCTAAAAAACATGTAGTTTATCGCACGAAACTTCTCATATCATAATCTTCTAAATCAAAAACAATTTAAAGAGGGCATAAATGGTAGGTGTTTTAACTTCTATAAAAGTTCAGTATTGATATAAAAACGCAGTGTTAAGTGGTAATCCTTCTTCATATTCATACTTTCTTCATTAAATTATCACACAAGTCAAACGATCGCCTTTCTTCATTGTTAGAGCATACTAAGCGGTGGTTCAGCTATAGCACTATTCGCTGAAGAACAAATTTAAGGCATCAATCTTAGGTATATAAACATTCTAGGCATTCTTAATTTTGATCGTTTACCATAATAGATTCAAACCGTATTTCTTTTTCATGCAACTTTAAATTATAGATATGATAATACTTGTAAGACCTAAAATCGGAGATAAGTGCAACAACGGTTGAAGAATAAATAATAGCCTAATTAATACAAACTAAAAACAGATATAAACAGCATATTTATACTGAATAAGCGCATTAATACTTCTATTAAAACTAGAATAGATTACTAAAAGAGTTTGGAAGCACAAGTTACAGAGCTAAATTGAATAATCAAAAAGTACCTTGAGTATTAGATATTAGACAGCATATATGTTATTAGTTTACTAATAATCTGCAAGAAGATAACTTTATAATTTATATTAAGCTAAATACAACACTAACTTTTATTACAGTAAACTTTATTTATAGTAATACTCATAATATGCTCTAAGGAGTTTTTTTACTATTCTATATGCACTTTCATTATTATAATTACTAGTAAAAATATGCATACATTTGTAGCTAAAGTCATAAAAATTGTATACGATATCTATAGTAAGATCCAAATAAGATGATAATAAAATGCCGCTTTGTAAAATACCTGCAATAAATAAAGAATTTCTTAAAGCATAAAACCACTCAGGTAAATTATTACATTTAGATTCTATATCGTATTTATCACGCAAATACATAAAGTTATTTATTAGATTAACAACATCCTCTTTTATCTCAGTAATAGACATAAAAGTAACCATGTATGCATCAGTATGTTTTAGAATCTCTATAAGAAATGTTATCTCTTCAATAGTTAGATTTTTAAAAGACACAAAATAAAGTAAGTATAATTGTATAAAATCTAATTTTTCATCTATCGTAAATGTTTGTGTTATTGTAATACCCCAATTCCAGATAGTCTCACTCATATATAGTAATAAATTTCTCTTTATATAAACAACACTGATAATTAATATTTGTATTATACCCAATAGTGAAGTTACACTTGATACCATAAACCCTTTAATATTAGAATATCTTATCGCATATAGTATAACTAAGGGTATTAGTAGTAATAAATTATATGTTGTAATATTCACGATATAAAGACTCGAGATACTTAATGCTAATAAAAGATAGCCTTTTTTTACTTCTCCACGTATTCGATCTATATCAGGTGTTGCATCTATGATATAATAAACTGTCATATTTGCTTTAAAATAATCCCTTATAAGATCGGCATTTTCTGCTAATTCCCATGTATGAGGATTATCTTCATAACCTTTATTTTCCCCACAATATAGATATTTACTAATTATATTGTCATATACAGGATCTTTTGAATAATAAAAATATCTGAATTTATGCATGGCCTGAGTTAATGTAAGAAATAATAAACCATAATAGGTATATTTAACTTGACAAATACTTAAATCATATAGGAATAAAATAAATGTTATCGCTCGTGGCATATAATAGATTATACTATCTATTTTTAATCCAGTTAAAGTAAATAAGTTTATTATATAATTTCGTATACCATAAATAAAGGATAAATAAGGAGAAGCTAATATATAGTTTCTTCTTGATGTCCATAATTCAAATTTATTTATTCTAACAAAACCTTCAGGGACTTTAGCGTCATTATAACTATCTACTAAATCTTTAAGACTATGTTCATATTCTAAATTAGGATTTGCTATTAAATTATAGTCAAATTTGATACTCTTAAATTTTTTAGAACAATATCCATAGGTATTTACAATAAAATCGTTGAATACTTCATACTGATTTTTATACTTACAAGATAGTAAATAAAGATGAAGTTTATATATTTCTAAGCTTAAACATTTATGAATAATTGCTTGTATGACACCTATGTTTAACAACAATATAATAATTAAACCTATATGGAGTAACGAAAATTTTTCAAAAACGAAAACATGTAAATTTATATTCTTGCCCAAAGTCAAAATTCTTATAATAGTAAATAATAAAAATGTACTTATAATATAAAATGTACCTTTGAAAATAGTTGTATAACCATCAATACGATAATTATTTTCTAAAATATCAAACAATAATATATCCTTGCTATAATTTTTATTATCGTCTAATATATTAAAAAATACATACAAAAACACTCCTAGCATTAAAAGCAAACATATCAAGAGGAATAACAAGGGTTTAACGTTAAACAAAGTAATAATTATGAAATATATTTTATTAAACATTGTCAATTAAATCGGTAAGCTCACGAACTTTATAATAATTTTCAAAATATTTTTCGCGTATAAATTTTGGCATTTTTGATATAACATTTAAAATCAATGTAGGATAAAGCTTAGGATCAAAAATTTCATGCGTAGGAAATATAATAGCTAAGTCTATACTTTCAGCAACTTCTCGTATAAATGCTTCTTTTTGTGTTTTATCCATTGTATTAAAAATATTAGATGTATAATCATCTGTTATCGCAGATTCAATAGCAGAAGGTAAATAATATTTGTTATTTATGTCATAGAATAACGATTGACGCATTTTTTGAAAATTTAGTAAACTTACATTAAAATCTTTAGTCAAAAAAGGGCTAATGCTAGAAGAAATCTTTTTTAATGATACATCTAATACTGGATCATTAACTAATTGATTTTTTAAACCAATATCGCCGATAAATCGTTTAACGTACATAAGATCATTTTTGTACGGCGATATTGAGTAGAATGATCTTAGCAATGGCAAACACTTAAGAGGATCACTTGTAAGTTTTATATCAGCAAGTATTATCTTCACTATAACATCTTTGGTATCATTTAATATAACACCCATCAAATCTCCATGATTCTGTTGTATAGTTTTTTGTGATAAATGAGAAAGGTTCTTAAACATTTTTTGTTCTGATTCAGGATTCATTGCAAAAAGAGCTATAGGTAACCCATGTTCAAATTGGGAAGCACTTGCTATACCAAAAACCGCCATCTCTAAAAATGTTGTTAGGGGTAACAAAGCGTCTTTAGGATAAGTACTAAAATTAATTTTATTATTTACAAATTCTTGCATTGATTCCAAACTTAAACCTTGGTTAAATGTATCTAATGATAAGAAATGTTGAATTAGGCTAAAATAAGGTAAAATACCCTGAAGATATCCCGGAGGTAAATCACCAAAAAATTTCATATTTTTATCAACACGTAGTAACAGATAAATGCGATCAAATATATCATAAATATTTTTAATTTCTTCATGGCCATACATCCTTAAGGTATAATTAATTAAGGCGTAACTTAATGTTTCTTTTCGCTTAGTATAGGAAATTATTTGTTCTGGTGTAAGCGATATAGCTCCAGAAGGTTTATTAGGCTTAGTCTTATCAGGTATATAAGTTTCCAGCTTATTCGAAGGAGGATAATTTAATAGTTGTAATACTTCAGGGGATATTTTAATATTATTTTGAGTATCATTAGCCCTAATGCTCATTAATATATAATGGTGTATGGAATCCTCTAATGTACCTTGTGTACAAATAGCTACATTATTTTTAACATAGTAAGGACTAGAACTAAAATGGGTATGCTGCGTTATCTTACTTTGAATAGTTTCAAAAGCATTAGGATGTAATATTTCGTGGAATTTAAATTCCTCTTGTTTAGATTTAACATTATCATGATGAAATAAAGCAAGTTTTGAATTTGTAATAGGCTTAACATCAATCAAAAATTCGGGCTTAGTACTAGATTTAGCGCTAGGAACTAAAGGTAAATTCGTAGGTTTTTTGCCAGAATTACCGAATATCTTAGCTACATGACCGATTTCTTTTTTTCCACCCCCAGGGTAATGTCTTACAACAATACGTGAACGATTAGATGGAATAGTTACATTACTACATTTAAATAACATAAAGTTAAAGGATATAAGGTTGATAATCATTTTTAGTTTTATTAGCAATAACGCGCATTACATGTTTTAATAAGACAACTAAAAGAAACTAGAGGTTGCATTAGTTTCTTATGATTACCATGAGTTATATAAATTTTGATAAGTAATTTTGTACAGCTGAGCCAGGGTATCTGATTCTATAGACAACGTCGGCCTAGTGTAAATACTAGAGGACGAAGAATTATCAGCTATACCCAAGCTTTTAAAAATATAGACCGGTTTTAGAAAAATCATTTGATAGAAAACTTCAATGTGTCTTATAAAGGCAAATCTAATACGATAAAATAAAAAATGCAATATTAAGATAAAGAAGTTAGTATATCGCATGACTATAATACTTCTACGAAGTATTAAATAAATTTTAATTTAAGAACTTATTAGAAATAAAATTATTTGTTTCATGTTTTATAAGGATGTTTGATCTTTTGTTGCGTACAATTTTTTCATAGTACACTATATAGTTATATTTTATCTGGGATAAGTAACCCTTTGGTTATTACGAGAACTTTGAACTTTAAGAATATGCCGATGATGCTGACATCATGAACCCTTTGACATACCTTAAAACCCAAAACGAAAATATAAATCATCGATTATAGACTAAAAAGGATACCGTGACTTAGTCTAATTTTTAACAAATACAATATAAAATTAAGATAGAGGGAGTTATTCAAAGTATTGCTTAGTCTTTATAGAATAAAAGTAAATATAAATAAATTTATTTGTGCACATTACAAACACAAATCTTGCTTTTAGTTTTTAACATTCCCGCCCTCCCTCCAATTGAGCACTTATGCTTTAATTTGTTATTTCAAATTAAGAGAATAAGATAAGGAAGGCCATCATTAACGCGAGTAGGCCCACAGCTTCTGTTAAAGCAAAGCCTAACATAGCATATTTAAATAAACGCCTTCTTCAGCAGGATTTCGCTTAAGCCAAAAACAATGAACCAAAGACTACTCCAACACCCACACCTGCACCGCAAGACCAATAGTGGCTAAACCTGCACCAATAGATTTACCATTTGTAAAAAGGAGTTAACTAATTCTTGACGGAAGTTGAAATCCATGAATAAGAATTAGTTATTTTATCCTGATTATTTTTTAAGAACTCTACGCTACTAATTACTTATTTTAGAAATATAATGCTGCGCCAATAAAATACGCTAATGTACCATAGAAAGATATCGTACCTTATTTACAGGGGGATTAGCATACGTAACCCTATCATATAGAATAAGATACTAAAAAATAATCAGGTGATATGCTATAAGCTTACTAGACAATATGAGATTTTTAAAACAACTTTGCGTAAAATGCTAAATCGTATCTAAGGACACAAAATGGAATAATGAACTTTATAATAATGTTTCTTCAATGTAAAAAAGAAAAAAACTTTCTATAATCCTATTACGCTTACAAGCCCCATAACAAAACTTTTTTAGTTCTTATATTCTTCTGCCATCATAATAGAAGATATAAATTCATTCTGTATAAAACAACATCATACGAGATTCCAACATTGAACCACCGAGCCACGTGAAATAGCTGTGATAAGAACTTCTCACTCGTAGTTGGTATACATACATAGGTGAATTATATAATTATGTCTTTTAACACGTTTTTTAGTAAACATTTTCGTAAGGATTTTCTGCGAAACGCAAGAATAAAATGCTTTTATTTTTTTTCGTAATAACATGTTCTACCCCTTAAAGTTAACGGGTGTTTACGTTTAATCCTGCTTTCTGTTTTACCGAATATTCAAAAGTTTCCAAAACCCCTTGTCATATTAAATTGTCTAAAATCTGTTTTCGTCTATATTGGAATATACACTAACCTATTTTTTAGATCGGTTTCAGCATAATCAAGCATAGTCCGGTAAAGTCATTTCGCTTGTTAACAAAGGCTATATGACCCCAATATCGCTACGAAATCTTTTATACTTCTTATATTTTAAAGTAAGCTATTACGATTATTCGTTGAATATAACCACCATACTTAAATATGGGTTTAAAGGCCGAGCCCAGGACTCGAACCTAGATCTTATAGTTTTTCACTTATATTTTTCCTACGTATGAGAGTTTTAGATCATGCAGTTTTTTCTTCCTCACATACCCTCCGGCAATTTACCGTCGGTCAAAATTACGTACCCAGGTGTAGCTATCACCACTTTATTTTGAGCCCTTTGGATTTGCCGGGTATAATTTTAGGTTATTTTACCATACGTCTTTACCTATTCCCCCAACTCGGCTGTTCTATAATACTTAATACTATAACATCATTCACGATATTAGCATGCACACCACAATAAAATCAAAAGAAACTTGTGATAAAGGAAGTGTTTCTTACGTAAATAATAATATTTGCTATGGTTAAATAGCGTAATTTAGTCTCTCAAGCAATACACCATATAATCTACTGCAGGTGATACAATGGAATATTAAGCTCATAAGAAAACGATCAAAGACATTTCGTACAAGGAAAGAGTATCTAATTCAAATTATCTTTATGTTGATAATACAAATTCCTGTGAAATTATATTGAAATATATCACGTACCAAACATCAACAACATTTGAACATGTTTTTTAGATATTTTAATATAATCAGTATATCAAATTTAGTTACTGCTTATTAAAAGAACTCTTAAAACACGCCTGCGAGTCCTTTCTTACATCTTTATTAGTTTTCAATGATAAACTTTCAGCTTTATCGTTATTAAGAAAATTGATATATTTTTTTTTAACAGAACAAATAAAACAATTCATTATCGCATTAATAATTTATATACTGATAATGAAAGGAGGCGCCCAAATAAAGAGCATCTTTTATTTTAGTTCATCAAGGCCTAATATATTATATCTTTTTTTTTGGTTTTAAAAACTTCATAAAAACCTAATCTTCATATCTACACCAGCACGAGATCTTCGTCGCGCCAGTACTAATGATAGACGGTTTATCCATATATTTCTTTTTCTTACCAATCGTATTATTAACTCTCTATTGTATCACCTAAAGACTGTCTTCTATTTCTTTTTTCAATTCTAGAATACTTTTCATTTATTAAACAAATTATAAACAATCGGAGCACAGGACTTGAACCTGCAACCTTTTGAACCCAAATCAAACGCTCTACCAATTGAGCTACCCCCGCTATTATTTGCCACCATGAGAATCGAACTCATGACCCCGCGATTAAAAGCCGCTTGCTCTACCTAACTGAGCTACGTAGCTTATTTGGGGGGCCTAGGATTCGAACCTAGACCTATGGGTCATGAGCCCAGATGCTTCCATTACACTAGCCCCCCTCTAGAATACTAAATTAACTAGCTAAAAATTCATTACGAAAATCAGCATCAAGATCTACTAATAATTTACCTTCATTTTTAGCATTTCTTAAGCCATAAACAATGTTAAAATAATTTAAGCAAAAAATAAGTGGATTTGTGTGAAACACAAAATCATTTTTATCAGCTAATGATAAAAACGAAAAATTGGCTCAAAGAATTCACCAACAGCACCGCTGTTATAAATACAAACAATTCACGTTCTATCGAGCAATTTTTTGTAAATCTCGTTTAAAATCTTTATAAAAGGTGTAATAAAACCGTATGCAGCAGCAAGAATGATATAACTTGTTTATAAGTTCCATCGGACGGTTGGGGCTTGTTTTAAGATTTCAGTTAATAATTACCTCTGTTAAGTATACCTCTTGTGATTTCATCATATCATTATCAAATTAGCAAACACAGAATATTCTCTATATTTGCAAGTTCGTAACGAAATTACCTGTTACTAATTTTAAGCATAAGGTTGTGCTTTAGAACCAACTCGAGAAACTGATGAACCAACATTTACAGCAGTCGTATTCCTTTGAAAAATAATCTTTTTCCATAAAATTTGACCATCTGTAATTGAAATACGTTAGTAGGTATATACCCTGAAAGATCACCGCTTGTGTTTCAATATAGGTAAAGCAGTTAAGGATCCTCGCCATAGTTTTCATTTAACTTACATGCTCGTTCTAATAACGAGCATGAGCATAGAAAACATCACCAGGAAAGGCCTCACGACCAGGTGTCGTCGTAATAGTAAAGAGATTGTCTGTAAGCTGCGCATGTTTAGTTAATCATCATAAACAATCAAGCATCTTTACCTTATCACGGAAAAACTCAGCAATAGAGCATCCGTATAAGGAGCAATAAATTGTAATAAGCACTTTGAGATGCGTAGCTGCTACAATACAGTGTAATCTAAGCAACCTTGAGATCCAATAATTGCTGTATATTAAGGATTGTGCTACGTTTTTGTCCATACCTACATATATGCAAAAAACATCATATCTTCGCTATTTAAATATTTTTGATTTAATATTGTATCATGGCGATAGTTGTTTTACCGTTTGGCTATCACAAATAGGAGTTCGCGTTGACCAGGACCATAGGTAACAGCGAATCTACATT
>Ga0137383_10002662_pt1 | contig 11020 bp, 10 predicted proteins | sample SagtaG_19_FD_104817 | JGI IMG/M metagenome (GOLD analysis project Ga0137383, IMG submission 104817) | Vadose zone soil microbial communities from Sagehorn Ranch, Mendocino, California, USA - Sage2_R_40_16 metaG | ecosystem: Environmental > Terrestrial > Soil > Vadose zone | place: USA... | reverse complement strand
CGCGGCATGGTGGACGAGCCCGACCGGCGGGCGCGTTATGCGGCAGTGGTCGGCATCCTGGGCGCGGCGAACATCCCCATCGTGCATTTTTCCGTGAAGTGGTGGCGGGCCCTCCACCAGCCGTCCACCATTCTCGGGCCCGAGCCTTCGCCCATTGCCGCGCCCATCGCTCTCACCCTGCTCGTCAACTGGATCGCTTTCACTCTCCTTTTCCTCTACTTCCTCGCGCGTCGGGCCGAGATCGCCCGGCTCGAGGAGTCCCATGCCGGATAACTGGGGCTATGTCTTCGCGGCCTATGGCCTGGCCGTGATCGCGCTCGGCGCCTACTGGCGTCGCCTCGCTCGCCGCGCGAAGAGCCTCGCCGGCCCGGGCGGAAGTGAATGACCACGCAGCGAAAGTTCGTGGCCGGCGGCCTCGTCATCGTCGCCGCCCTCGGCTACTTGATCTGGTCCGGCGTGACGCAATCCGTGGTCTACTTCGTGACGCCGAGCGAGCTCCTGGCCGCGCCTGTCGCCAACAAGACCTACCGGCTGGGCGGGATGGTGCTGCCGGGCTCTCTCAAGTGGGAGCCGAAGACCCTCAGCCTTGCCTTCACCCTCTCGGACGGCAAGGGGCAGGTCTCCGTCAGGCACCGCGGGGCGCCCCCCGATCTCTTCGCCGAGGGCCGCGGGGCCGTGGTCGAGGGCTCCTGGGCGCGCGAGGGATATTTCCAGGCCTCGCTCATCCTGGCCAAGCACTCGGAGGAGTACAAGGCACCACATGACGGCGCCGACCCCGGCTACAAGGAACTGCTTCGCACGTTGAGACGCGAGCAGCGTACCGACGAGAAACCGCCCCGATGAGGGCCATAGGCCCGAAGAGGCCACGGAGTTACGTGAGCAGCAGGAGGAGCGCACACCCGAAGACGGCCACAGGCCCGAAGAGGCCACGGAGTTACGTCATGGCCCGGGAGACTGAGCAAACTCAATGATTCCTGAGCTGGGCTATGCGGCGACGGTGGTCGGCTTCGTGCTGGCCCTCTACGGCGCCATCGCCGCTGTGATTGGCGTCCGGACCGGTCAAGCGAACTGGCTGCGCACGGGCGAGCGGGCCGCGATAGGCGTCTGGCTGCTCATCACCGCCTGCATTGCCCTCATGCTATACGCCTTCCTGACGTTCGACTTTTCCGTGCGCTACGTCGCCGTGAACACGAACCGCGGCACGCCCTTCTACTACCGCATCACCGCACTCTGGGGCGCCCTCGAGGGCTCCATCGTGCTCTGGGCGTGGATGCTCTCGGTCTACACGCTGATCGTGGTCGTTCGCTACCGGCGCCGGCAGCCCGAGCTCTATCCCTGGGTCCTCTCGGTCATGCTGGGTATCCTCGCCTTCTTTCTCCTCGTGATGAGCATCCCCGCCCCGCCCTTCGAGCGCCTGTCTCCCATTCCGCCCGACGGGCGCGGCCTGAATCCGCTCCTCGAGGACTCCGGCATGATCACGCACCCCGTTGCCCTCTACCTGGGCTTCACGGGCTTCAGCGTCCCCTTCGCCTTTGCCATGGCTGCTCTCCTCGTGGGGCGCACGGGCGACGAGTGGATCACCATCACCCGGCGCTGGACCATCGTGGCCTGGTACTTCCTCTCCCTCGGCCTCCTCATCGGTGGATGGTGGAGCTACCACGTGCTCGGCTGGGGCGGCTACTGGGCCTGGGATCCTGTGGAGAACGCGGCCTTCATGCCCTGGCTCACGGGCACGGCGTTCCTGCACTCGGTGATGATCCAGGAGCGTCGGCGGATGCTCAAGCTCTGGAACCTGACCCTGATCATCCTGACCTTCGGCCTCACCCTCTTCGGGACTTTTCTCACGCGCTCGGGCATCATCGGCTCCGTCCACTCCTTCACCCAGGGCTCCATCGGCGTCTTCTTCCTGGCCTTCCTGGCCTTGGCCCTCCTGGGCGCCTTCTCGCTGCTCGCGTGGCGGACGGACGGGCTGCGGGCCCAGGGCGAGCTCGACTCGGCCGTCTCGCGCGAGTCCGTCTTTCTCCTGAATAACCTCTTCCTGATCGCGGCCACGTTCACCGTCTTCTTCGGGACGGTCTTCCCGCTGCTCTCGGAAGCCGTGCGCGGCGTCAAGGTCAGCGTGGGCGCACCCTTCTTCAACCTCGTGAACATCCCGATCTTCCTGGCCCTGCTCTTTCTCATGGGCGTGGGCCCACTCATTGCCTGGCGCCGCGCGTCCGCGGAGAACCTCAAGCGCAACTTCCTCAAGCCGGTCCTGGCCGGCATCGTGGCCGCGGCCGTCCTGAGACTCTTCGGGGTGGGCAATGTCCTCGTGCTCACGGCCATGGCTCTCGTGGTCTTCGTGGCCGGCACCATCGCGCTCGACTATGGCCGCGCCGTTCGCGCGCGCCGGCGGAGCGGCGACGGGTGGGGCGCCGCCACCTGGGGGCTCTTGCTCAGGCAGAACCGGCGCTATGGCGGCTTCATCGTCCACCTGGGCATCCTCGTCGTCGCGCTTGGGGTGGCGGGATCCCAGGCCTGGCAGATACAGACCGAGGTCACCCTCGACAAGGGCCAAAGCGTCGAGGTGGATGGCTACCGGACGCGCTACCGTGTGCGCTTCGACGGACTCTCGGCGTCCGAGGAGTCCAACCACGGCAAGGTCACGGGCACCTTCACGCTGACGGATGGGCGCGGGAAGGAGGAGGTGCTCTCGCCGGGACGGAAGTTCTACCCCCAGGAGCAGACGCCCATCGCCGCCGTGGACTACCGTCTGGGTATCTTCGAGGACGTCTATCTGGTCCTGGGCGACTTCGCGCGCGACGGCTCTCAGGCCACCATCAAGCTCCAGGTCAACCGCATGGTGTCCTGGCTCTGGATCGGCGGGCTCGTGCTCACGCTGGGAGCGGCGCTCGCCATCCTGCCCGATCACCGGAAGCCCGCGTGAAGGGAGGCTGGCTGCGCTGGATCATCCCGGCCGCGGTCGTGCCCGTGCTGGTCCTCTTGGCTTATGGGTTCTGGACGAACCCGCGCGAGATCCCCTCGCCGCTCCTTGGTCGGCCCGCGGCGCCCTTCGTGCTCACGACCTTCGACAAGGCGCCCCTCACCCTGCAGGACCTCCGCGGCAAGGTGGTGCTCATCAACTTCTGGGCTTCATGGTGCATCCCCGCCTGCTACGACGAGGCGCCCGCGCTCGAGCGAACCTGGCTCGCCTACAAGGACAAGGGCGTGATGGTGATTGGCGTCAACGTGCAGGACACCGAGGAGCCGGCGCGGAAATTCCTGGCCCGCTTCCAGCACTCCTTCCCGAATGCCCCCGATCCCAGGGGCTATGTTGCCGTGGAGTATGGAGTCTATGGCGTGCCCGAGACGTTTTTCATCGACCGCCGCGGCCGCGTGCGCTTCAAGCACGTGGGCGCCCTCACCGACGAGACCGCGCGCAAGCGCCTCGACTCGCTCCTCGAGGAGCCCTCATGATCCGTCTTGTCCTCACCGTGCTCGCCGCCTCGGCCCTGCTGAGCGCGGAGGCGCCCGCCGCCGTGCCTGTGGATGAGCGCGTCGTCCACGAGCTGGCGGCCCAGCTCCGCTGCGTGGTCTGTCAGACTCTCTCGGTGGCCGCCGTGTCCTCAAAAACAGAAAACCAGATGCGTCAGATCATCCGCGAGCGCCTGGCCGCCGGCGAGACTCCGGAGCAGGTGCGCCAGTACTTCGTCCAGAGATACGGGGAATGGATCCTGCTCGCGCCCCCCAAGGAAGGGTTCAACCTCCTCGTCTGGGTGGTGCCTTTCGTCGGGCTCGGTGCCGGACTGGTGCTTGTCGTCATCGTCCTCCGACGGTGGAGCCGGAATCCCGCCACCGTCTCGTCGACGCCAGTGGATCCCGCTATGCGCGAGCGCATCAGACGGGAGATGTCCGGGGGCGGCCATCCGTGATTCTCGAGCTGAGACGCGGCCCGCATGTCAGCGGCGAGGCGAGGGCTGAGACTTGACGGCGCAGTGGATCACCATCCTTGCCATCGCCCTGCCCGCCCTCGTCATCGTCCTCTGGCCGTTCGTGGGCGCGCGCTCGCGATCCCAGCAATCGTCACCGCGCTTCGACGACCGGCTGGAGCTCGAGGAGGCCAAGGCCTCCGCCTATCAAGCCCTCGCCGAGCTCGACTTCGACCACGAGACGGGCTCGCTCTCCCACGACGACTACCGATCGCTGAGGGACAGGTATGAAAGCCGCGCCGCCGAGGTCATCGCTCAGCTCGACGCCATGGGCCCGGTGATCAGGCCGAGGGCGGCCGATCCGGCGCCCGTCGCGCCGCGCCCATGGACCCGTCGTCCGGCCACCCTCGCCGTGGGCGGCCTGGCCCTGCTGGCCCTAGGCATCGGGCTCGGCGTCGGCATCAACCGCTACACGACACCGGCGGACACCATGGTTCCGCCCGAGAGCCGGCTGCCCGTACCCATGAGCCCCGATCCCGGGCCGCTGCTCCAGGGCAAGTCGGGCGCACCGATGAGGGCCATCCCCCCCGAGATGCTGGCGGGGATGCTGCGGGCGGCCCGTCAGAGCCTGACGGAAGGTCGTTATCCGGAAGCCATCGCGGCCTATCAGGCCGTGCTGAAGCGAGACGAGAAGAACGTCGACGCCATGACGCATCTGGCCCTCATCGTGGCCATGGGTGGGCATGGCGATGCCGCGCTCGAGACCTTCGACAAGGCGCTGAAGATCAACCCGGACTATGCCCCGGCCCTTCTCTACCGAGGCCAGGTCCTCTACGAGCTCAAGCAGGACTATGCCGGCGCCATCAAGGCCTGGCAGCGCTTCATCGCGCTGGCTCCGCCCGGCGAGGAGCGCGATCGCGTCACCGCCCTCATCCAAGACGCCCAGCGGGAAGCCAAGCAGAAGACGCCCGCGAAGTAGTCGCACGCGGATTTCAAGGGCCCGAGCGCCAGTCCCAGCCGGCCGCCTCCAACTCCAGGAGAGCAGCGAAGCGGCCGCCGCGGGCAGCAAGCTCGGCGGGCGGCCCCTCTTCAACGAGGTACCCCCTGTCGAGGACGATGATGCGGTCGGCCTCCAGTGCCGTGGAGAGCCGATGCGCGACCGTCAGCACACCGCATCCCTGCGCGAGTACCGAGACCCGCAGCGCGGCCCGGAAGGCGGCATCGCTGGCACTGTCGATCGCGGCGGTGGCCTCATCGAAGAGCAGCACCGCTGGTCTCCCCGCGAGGGCGCGCGCGAGGGCAAGCAGTTGCTGCTGTCCCGCCGAGAGATGCGTTCCTGCCCCACCGCCGCTTCCGCTCAGCCCCGTGTGGTAGCCCTGCGGCAGCGCGCGAATGAAGGCGTCCGCTCCCGCGATGCGGCACGCCTCGTACACCGCCGCCTCCGGTACGGAGGTGTCGCTGAGCGTGAGGTTCTCCATCACCGTGCCGGAGAACAGTTGCACGACCTGCGGCACGACGCCCAGCACCCGGCGGCGTTCCGATTCATCGAGCCCTGTGGGGTCGCGGCCCGCGACACGGATGCTCCCGCTCCATGGCTGGTAGAGGCCGGCCACCAGGTGCAGCGCGCTCGTCTTGCCTGCCCCGGTGCGTCCGACGAGGGCCACGTGTTCGCCACGCTTCACGTCGAGGGAAATCCCGTGCAGCACGGGTTGGCCCCCGGCGTAGCCAAACTCCACGCGACTCAGCACGATCGGCCGCGGCCCGACCTCGCGGCCGTCACCCACGATCACCGGCGCCGTTCCGTCGGGCGGCAGGGCGAGAGTGCCGAAGATGCGTTCTGCCCCGGCCATGGCCCCTTGCACGGTCTGCCACTCCTCGCCTAGCGCAGTAATCGGCTGGAAGAAGCGCTGCATGAGAATGAGGAAGGCCGTCAGGGTGCCCAGGGAGACGCCGAATGCCGCGAGCGCCTGTTGCGTACCAGCCCACAGCAACGCGGCCACCGCGAGCGCCGAGAGGATCGCGGTCGTTGGAGTATAGACGGAGGAGAAGAACGACGAACGGTTGGAGGCGGCCAGTCCGCGGCGGAGGATCTGGCGGAACCCGGCCACGAACTCAGGCACGCGCCCGAAGGCCCGGATCACCTCGGTGCTCCGAAGGTTCTCTTGGAGGCATGCGTTGATCGCTCCCACCGCTCGCCGGTTCTCCCGCTCGGCCTGTCGCACCCGCCGTTGGAGAAACCGCGTGACGAAGGCCAGCGGCGGCACGACCAGAGCGGCCACCAGGCTGAGGGGAACGCTGAGCGCGAACATCGCCACCGTGATTGTGGCCAGCCGTACGAGGTTGGCCAAGAGCAGTGCGACGTTCGAGGAAAAGACCGTATCGAGGGTTTCGACGTCGGCGGTGCAGCGGCTGATGACGTCACCCATGGGGACTCGATCGAAGTAGCTCGTCGGGAGTCGCTGCACGTGCGCGAACAGCCGCACGCGCAGAGCGCTCAAGACGCCCTGGGCGATGGTGGCCGCGAGGTAGTTGTACAGAAACGTCATCACCTGGACGGCGGCGGCCGCGGTCAGGTACAGGAAGGCAAGGAACAGCAACCCATCCGGCCGCTGAACGGTCAGATGGGTGTCGACGATGGTGCGGATGACGAGAGGCGGCACCAGCTCGACGGCGGCCGCGGCCAGCACCGACACGGCCACGAGCGCAACCCGGACGCGCCACGGCCGCAACAGGCTGAGAAGGCTTCTCAGGAGGGACCAGGTCTGGTCCTCGACGGCGTTCCGGGCGAGCCCGAGGCTGCTCACCTGAGCGCTCCGTTTCCCGCCGTCATCTCGGCCACCCGCTGGGCCCGGTAGATCCGCCCATACAGGCCCCGAGACTCGACCAATTCGGCATGCGTTCCTTTTTCCTCGATCCTGCCCTCGCGAAGGACCATCACCGCATCCGCATGCGGGAAGGCGGCTAGGCGGTGCGAGCACACCACGATGGTGACGCGCTGTTCGAGAGGAGCGTCAGGACCGAACGCCTGGCGGAGCGCCGCCACAATTCGGGCCTCCGTGGCGACGTCAACGGCGGAGAACGGGTCATCCAGGACGAGCAGTCCGGGATAGCCGGGCGCCGCCGCCGCCATCGCGCGCGCCAGACCCACCCGCTGGCGCTGGCCACCAGAAATGCGTATGCCCAGCTCGCCGATGTCCGTGTCGAGCCCATGCGGAAAGGCGCGCACGTCTTCTTCGAGAACGGCGAGCCGCATCGCGCGCATGAGGAAGTCGTCGCCGGCGGCCGCCCCCTCCGGCGTGAGGGTGACGTTTTCCCGCAGCGAGCCGGAGAACAAGAGCGCATTCTGAGGCAGGTAGCCGATCAAGCCCGTGCGCTCACTGGCTGGCAACTCCTCGACGGGCCGGCCATCGATGAGCACGCTGCCGGACTCCAGCGGATACAGGCCGAGGATCGCCCGCGTGAGCGCAGTCTTGCCAGAGCCCACCGGACCCGTGACGCCAATCAATGCGCCGGCGGGGACGTCGAAGCTCAGGTCGTGCAACGCCGGCGTCGTGGCGCCGGGATACCGAAAGGTGACGTCGCGCAGCGATAGGGCGGCCGGTCCGACGGGCCGCGTCCTCGTGCGAACAATTGCGCGGGCCACGCCTGCCAGATGTCCGGCACGGAATGACGCGCGCGGCGGCTCGCCCTCGACCGTCAGGGCGGGGGCGAGGAGTGGCCGCAACCGCGCATATGCGGCGGCGCCGCTCTGGAGGGAGTTGACGAGCTGGGGGATCCGATGGCCGCGGTTGACGAATCGGAGGAACAGCTCGAGGTACGCCACGAACGCGCCCACCGTCATTGCGCCGGCCACGACCCGCTCGCTCCCCTGCCAGACAATCAGGAAGACCCCGGCGGTCATGAGGGTGGTGTAGACGGGCTGGAGGCCACCTCTGAGGCGGACCACGCTCAGATTGCGCTCGGCACACCGCCCGGACAGCGCCGCCACGCGCTCCACGGAGGCGCTGGCACGGCCGAACAGGCGCAGGACGCGGATGCCGGCCAGGTGCTCCTGAATCGCCGACGTGAGATCGGCGATCGCTTCCCGCGCCCTGGTGGAGCGACCCGTCACCCAGCGGCCCGCGGCATGCGCCAGGAGCATGGCGAGGGGCACCGGGGAGAGCGCGAGCAGGGTGAGGCGCGGGTCGATGACGAGCATGGCTGCCACAAAGGACAGGGAGAAGAGCACGGTGTCCCAGGTTTCGATGGTGAACTCTCGTACGCCGACGCCAATAACCTCGACGTCGCCGTCGATCCGGGCCATAAGATCCCCGAGGGGCGTCCGTTGCAGATCCGCCATGGGCCACGCCAGCACTCCGCGGAACGCGTCCGCTCGAACGTTCGCGCGTATCCTCGCGTTGGCGGTCATGAGCCACCAGCGTTTGCCGATGCGAGGTACCTCGGTCAGCAGGGTGCCGCCGATGAAGGCGAGGGCCGCCCAGCCGACATCGACGGCCGTGGCTTCGCCCCTCTCCAGGGACAGCACTCGGTCGATGGCACGGCCAAGAAGGATCGCGGGCAGGACGACGGCGGTATTCATGATGATGCCGGACACGGAGCCCAGGACGAGCTGGCCCGCCACCTGTCGGAAGTACGGCCGCATCCCCCAGAGAAAGGCAAACACGAGGCAGGCCTAGGGCGCTAAACGGGTCCGAACCTTGAGATGCGCCGTCGCGGTGGCGGCAGCTTCGGCATGACCGCCGTCGCGCGCAGTACGCCGTCGTTCGTCGGCCCTCGCCGGACTCCGCGGAGCGGTGTCGTCAGGGCGAGCAACCGTGGCTGGTCTCTCGTCCTCTTATTTCACGAACACCCATTCAGGCTTGAGGAGCGGGAATGCGATGAGGCCGATGATCGCCGTCACGGCCACGAGCAGGGGGTTGCTGACCTTCCAGCGGAACAGGACGATGAGGCTGGCGATGGCCACGAGAGCGGTGAGCCAGTCGCCGATGGCGATCTTCCCCAGCAAGACGCAGGCACCGAGAATGGTGCCGATGGCCGCGGCGTAGGCGCCCTTGATGAAGCCCTGGACGTTCGGGTTTTGACGGTAGCGCCTCAGGATGGGCGCGACGATGAGGATGAACAGAAACGACGGCAGGAAGATTCCGATCGTCGCCGTGATCGATCCCCAGAACCCGTCGAGGAGCGAGCCCCCGAACCGCGCGCCCACGAGATAGCCCACGAATGTCGCGGTGATCACGACGGGGCCCGGGCTGATCATGCCCATGGCCACGGCCACGAGAAAGTCGCGCTCGTTCAGCCAGTGCATCTGCTGCACGAGACCCTTCTCGAGGAAGGGCACGATCACGAGACCGCTCCCGAAGGTGAGGGAGCCCGCCTTGAGAAAAAAGACGCCCAGCTCGCCGAGGACCTTGCCGATGCCGCCCGGCGCGGCGCCTGCCGCGGCAAGCGGCACCGCAAAGAGAAACGCGCGTGTCGTCGACGTGGTCGAGCGCGCCCGGAACAGCGAGCCGTAGTAGAGGAGGCCGACGATGCCGCACCCGATGAAGACCAACGCGACTTCGGCCTGGACGGCCACCGTGATGGCGAAGGCCGCCACCGCGAGCGCCCACTCGATCCAGTCCTTCATCCCGAGCTTGGTGAGGCGGTAGCAGGAGTGCAGAATCAGCGCGATCACCGCGGGACTGACCCCGTAGAAGATCGCTTTCACCAGCGAGAGGCCGCCGAAGTAGACGTAGAGCGCGCCCAGGACGGTCACGATCACGAAGTTCGGCAGGATGAAGGCCCAGCCCCCTGCCCACGCGCCCCAGAAGCCGCCCCGGATGTACGCGATCCAGATGCCGACCTGGATGGCGAGCGGCCCCGGCAGCGACTGGCACACGGCGATGCCCTCGCGCATCTCCTCTTTCGTGAGCCACTTCTTATCGCCGACCAGCTCGCGCTCCATCTGACCGACGAGCGCGACGGGGCCGCCGAATCCCACGAGGCCCAGCCGCAGGAAGTACCGAACGAGATCGCGTATGGGAATGCGGTCGGGTGTGTTCTCAGCGTCCATCGGTCATCCTCCCGTGGCGTGGTTTCGAGGCAGTGTAACGCTTGACGGGCATGGTATCAAGGGTTACGGGAGACTCGATGCGCTGGCTGACCCTCTTGACGACCTTGCCCCACACCCCGACCCGGCATCGGGTCGGGGTGTGGAGAAAATTGCAGCGCATGGGGGCCGTGCGGCTGCGGGGGGCGGGCTGGATCCTGCCCGAGACGCCCGAGACGACCGAGCTCTTCCAGTGGCTCGTCCAGGAAATCCAGTCCGTCCGCGGCGAGGCGACGCTGCTTCGCGTCGATCGAGTCGAGCCGATGACCGACCCGGAGATCGCCGCCCTATTTCACAAGGCCCGGAGCGTCGAGTATCAGGCGGTGATGCAAGGGTGCCGGGAGATCCTCCGGCACCTCGATCGCTACCAGGCGAACCACCGCCGATCGATCCCGCGGCTCCGCGGCAAGCTCGACGGTCTGAAGCGTGAGCTGGACCGGATTCAGTCCATCGACTACCTCAAGGCGCCGGCGGGAGCGCGCGCCCACAGCCTCTGGGAGACGGCCGCCAAGCGGCTGCGCGCTGCGGAGACGCGTCCGCGCGCGACAGGGGGCGGGCGCCATCGCACGTCGCTGCCCCCGCGGGGGAGCACCTGGGTGACGCGTCCGCGGCCGCACATCGACCGGATCGCCTCCGCCTGGCTCATCAAGCGCTTCTGCGATCCCGACGCGAAGTTCGCCTTCGCCGATGCCGCCGATGCCGCGCGCAAGGGGATCCCGTTCGATGTCCTCGGCGCCGACTTCGGCCATCACGGTGAGGACTGCACGTTCGAGACCGTCGTCAAGCGCTTCGGGATCAAGGACCGGCGCGTCACGGTGATCGCCGAGATCGTTCACGAGGCCGACCTGCACGACGGCAAGTTCACCCGCAACGAGGCCGCGGGGCTCGATCTCGCGGTCAACGGTCTCGTCGAGGCGACGCCGGACGACCACGAGCTCCTCGAGCGCGGGATGGCGATCTTCGAAGGCCTCTACACGGTGTTGAAGCAGAAGGCCTAGCAGAGCCGATCACGGCGAATCCTCGG
>Ga0137383_10002661_pt1 | contig 11024 bp, 8 predicted proteins | sample SagtaG_19_FD_104817 | JGI IMG/M metagenome (GOLD analysis project Ga0137383, IMG submission 104817) | Vadose zone soil microbial communities from Sagehorn Ranch, Mendocino, California, USA - Sage2_R_40_16 metaG | ecosystem: Environmental > Terrestrial > Soil > Vadose zone | place: USA... | reverse complement strand
CTGTTCTTCGTCGACAACATCTACCGTTACACGCTCGCGGGCACCGAGGTGTCGGCGCTGCTCGGGCGCATGCCCTCGGCGGTCGGCTACCAGCCCACCCTCGCCGAGGAGATGGGCGTGCTGCAGGAGCGCATCACCTCGACCAAGACCGGCTCGATCACCTCGATCCAGGCGGTGTACGTGCCGGCGGACGACCTGACCGACCCGTCCCCGGCCACGACTTTCGCGCACCTGGACGCCACCGTGGTGCTGTCGCGCCAGATCGCATCGCTCGGCATCTACCCGGCGGTCGATCCGCTCGATTCCACCAGCCGCCAGCTGGACCCGCTGGTGGTGGGCGAGGAGCACTACAATACCGCGCGTGGCGTGCAGGCGGTGCTGCAGCGCTACAAGGAGCTGCAGGACATCATCGCGATCCTGGGGATGGACGAACTGTCGGAGGAGGACAAGCTCACCGTGTACCGCGCGCGCAAAGTGCAGCGTTTCCTGTCACAGCCCTTCAACGTCGCCAAGGTATTCACCGGCCAGGACGGCAAGATCGTGTCGCTGAAGGACACCATCCGCGGCTTCAAGGGCATCATCGGCGGGGAGTTCGATACGCTGCCCGAGCAGGCCTTCTACATGGTCGGCTCGATCGATGAGGCAGTCGCAAAGGCGAAGACACTGCAATAAGGGCAGGGCACCAGCACCAGGCAACATGGCGGAAGCACACACCATCCAGGTCGACATCGTGAGCGCCGAGGGCGAGCTGTTCTCCGGTCCCGCCACCGTGGTGTTTGCGCCGGCGTCGCAGGGAGACCTCGGCATCTACCCGCGCCACGCCCCGCTGCTCTCGCTCCTCAAGGCCGGCGAGGTACGAGTGCAGACGCCCGATGGCGAGGAGCACCACTTCTTCGTCGGCGGCGGGGCCCTGGAGGTGCAACCCACCAAGGTCACGGTGCTCGCGGATACGGCGCTGCGCGCCAAGGATATCGACGAGGCGGCCGCGCTCGCCGCTAAGCAGCGCGCCGAGGAAGCGCTCAGGGACAAGGCCGGGCACCTCACCCAGGCCGAGGCGCTCGCGGAGCTCGCGCGCGCCGCGGCGCAGCTGAAAGTTCTCGAGCGCCTGCGGAAACTTCGGGGCTGATCGCTGGAACCTTCATCCGATCATCCGGTCCCCCCTCCGGCAGCGCCCACCGAGGCTGCGCCGCCGCGGTTCCTTGCGGCCCTCAAGAACAACTTCACGGGCGGCCTCGAGCTGCTGGCGCTGCGCCGGCGCTGGCCGCCGCGATTCACGGTCAGCTTCGACCAGATCGCCGCCCTTCTCGCGGTGAATCTCGCCCTGTGGGCCGCGCTCGATTTCCTGCATTCGGAGCCCCATGCGCCGCTCGCCCTCGACGGGCTGTTCGGCTGGGCCTGCTACCTGCTGCTGGGCCTCGCCGCCGGCGCCCTCGTGGCGCGCGCCGACAGCGGCGACGCCCACACGCGGGCGCTCCTGGTGCCCGCGCTTTCCGTATCCCCGTTCGTGCTCACGATCTTGTGGCTCGCCTCGGATCGGTCGGCCGTGCAGGCGCGGCCCGGGGCGGCGCTCATCGTGGCACTCATGTATACGTGTCTCCTCGCCGTGCGGGTGCTCGGGGCGGCGTTCGGTCCGGTGCGTGCCCGCGCGGCGGTCGTGGCGGTCGTCCTGGTGCTCGTCTCGCCCTGGGCGATCGGGATGTTGAATCTCGACACCCGACTCTGGGTCGTCGAGGAGGACGAGCCGGCACAGACCCAGGAGGCGGATGAGGAAACCGAGGCCGAGGCGCTCTTCTATGAGCAGCCGGCCCAGATCGCCGCCGCAGTCTCGCGCGTGACGGGCACCCCGCCCGGCGCGACGGGGGTGTACTTCGTCGGCTTTGCGGGCGATGGCGAGCAGGGGGTATTCCGCCGCGAGACGCTGTTCGCGAGCCAGGTGTTCGCCGAGCGCTTTGGCTCCGGCGACCGCACGGTGCTGCTCGTGAACAACGTCGAGGACCGCGAGACCTATCCGCTCGCGAGCGTCTCGGGGCTCGCCCAGACGCTCAAGGCGCTCGCGTCCCGCATGCACCCCGCCGACGACGTGCTGGTGCTGTTTCTCACCTCGCATGGCTCGGAGGACGGGCTCGAGGTCGAGAACGGGTCGCTCCCCCTTTCGCAGCTCGCACCCGGAGACCTCCGCCACGCGCTCGACGACTCAGGGATAAGGTGGCGGATCGTGGTGATGTCGGCCTGCTACGCGGGCGTGTTCATGGACGAGCTCAAGACCGACACCACGGCGGTCATCACCGCCTCCGACGCCACCCACACCTCCTTCGGCTGCGAGGACGACCGTGACCTCACCTGGTTCGGCGAGGCCTTCCTCAAGGACTCGCTTCCCCGGAGCGCATCCCTCGAGGAGGCGTTTCACCGGGCCGCCGCGCTCGTGGCGCGGCGCGAGGACACCGAGCACGAGACGCATTCGAATCCCGAGATGTACGTCGGGCCCCTCATGCGCCGCAAGCTCGGCGAGCTTCGCTTGAGCCCGCCCGAGCCCGAGCCCGGCTCCGTCACGGTCCGGCGGTGAGTCGCGCTTGTCACCACCGGCAGCAAGGGGTAAAGCCTCTACCGTGGCCAGGAAACCGAGCCATTCCTTAGCGCCTGAACCGAGTGGAGGCGGGCGCACCCAGCTGCCCCTGTCGGTCGTGATCCTCGCAGCCGGGGAGGGCAAGCGCATGAAATCGGCGCTCCCAAAGGTGCTGCTGCCGCTCGCGGGGCGAGCGCTCCTCAGGCACGTGATCGACACGGCGCGCACGCTCGCGCCCGATGCGATCCACGTCGTTTACGGACACGGCGGCGAGCGGGTGCGCGAGGCGCTCAAGGACGAGCCGGTGACATGGACGCTGCAGGCCGAGCGCTTGGGCACAGGGCACGCGGTGCGCCAGGCGATGCAGCACATTCCCGATGAGCAGCGGGTCCTGGTGCTCTACGGGGACGTGCCGCTCATCAGCCGCTCGACCCTCACGGAGCTTCTCTCGCTAGCGGACGGGCGGCGGCTCGCTCTCCTCACGATGAAGGCGGACAACGCGGAAGGCTATGGCCGCATCGTCCGCAACAGCCGCGGTGGTGTGCAGCGCATCGTGGAGGAGAAGGATGCGACCCAGGCGCAGCGGAGGATCCGCGAGTGCAACACCGGAGTCCTGGTGAGCCCGGCGCGGCTGCTCAAGGGCTGGCTCGCGCGGCTCAAGGCCGACAATTCGCAGCGCGAGTACTACCTCACCGACGTCGTCGCCATGGCGGTGAAGGACAGGATCGCGGTGAGTCCGCTCGTCGCCCCAAGTGCGAGCGAAGTGCTGGGGGTGAACGACAAGGCGCAGCTCGCTGAGCTCGAAGGAATATGGCGTGCGCGCATCACCCGCGAGCTCATGCTCGCGGGGATTACGCTCGCGGACCCCGCGCGGGTCGACGTGCGCGGCAGCGTGACCCACGGGAGCGATGTCTTCATCGACGTGAACGTCGTGCTCGAGGGAAAGGTGGCGCTCGGGGACCGGGTACGAGTCGGCGCCGGCTGCGTGATCCGCGACAGCGAGATCGGCGCCGACACGGAGGTCTTTCCCCACTGCGTGATCGACGGCGCGCGCATCGGGCCCAACTGCAACATCGGCCCGTTCGCGCGCTTTCGCCCCAGGGCCTTCCTCTCGGGCGGCGTGCACATCGGCAATTTCGTCGAGGTGAAGAACTCCGAGCTCGGCGCAGGCTCGAAGGCGAACCATCTCGCGTACGTCGGGGACGCGCACGTCGGCGCGCGCGTCAACATCGGCGCCGGCACCATCGTCGCCAACTACGACGGCGCCAACAAGCACCGCACCCGCATCGAAGACGACGTGCACACCGGCTCGAACAGCGTGCTGGTCGCCCCCATCACGGTCGGCGCGGGCGCCACCATTGCCGCGGGCTCGACGGTGACGCGCGCGGTGCCCGCGGGAGGGCTCACCGTCGCGCGCGCGCGGCAGGTGACCGTCGAGGCATGGCGGCGGCCAACCAAGAACCCGGAGAAAAACAAAGAGTAAGTCGCCTCCCGCGCTGCAACGCCTCGGTAGCACTCCGCTTCACGGCGCGCGATTCGCCGCCCGACGCCCCGGCTGACCGGCGCAGGCGCTGCGCGGATTCTCTTAACAAGGCGCCGGTATACAAGGCCAAGACGCCGGACGCGACCTCGATCGCGGCTTTCGCCAGCGAAATCAGCGTTTTCCGTCCGTTTCAGGCAAACTCGCGGATCGAGCCCGCCGGCGCCTTCGGGGTGGGCAGTGCGTCTAATCGAGGCACGAAGCCATGTGCGGAATCGTTGGAGCGGTCGCCGAGCGCGATGTCGTACCGATCCTCATGGAGGGTCTGCGGCGGCTCGAGTACCGCGGCTACGATTCGGCCGGCATTGCCGTGCTCAACGGGACGAAGCATCTCACCCGGCTCCGCACGGTCGGCAAGGTGCGCATGCTCGATGAGGCGCTCGAGCAGACCCCCACCGCCGGCAAGATCGGCATCGCCCACACACGCTGGGCCACGCACGGGGTCCCGTCCGAGCGCAACGCGCATCCGCACATCTCGCGCGACGGCCTCGCGATCGTGCACAACGGCATCATCGAGAACCACGAGGAGCTGCGTGCCGATCTCGAGCGCCGCGGCTACCGGTTCTCCTCCGAGACCGACACCGAGGTCATCGCCCACCGCGTCCACTATCACCTGCAGACCGTGAAGGACCTCTTCAAGGCCGTGCGCGCCACGGTGGCCGAGCTCGAGGGGGCCTACGCACTCGCGGTGGTGAGCGAGCACGAGCCCGAGCGGCTGATCGTGGCGCGCGAGGGTTGCCCGGTCGTGCTCGGGCTCGGCAAGGATGAGAATTTCGTGGCCTCGGACGTCGCGGCGCTGCTGCCCGTCACGCGGCGCTTCGTCTTCCTCGAGGAGGGCGACGTCGCCGAAGTGCGCCGCCGGAGCGTGCGGGTCATCGATCGCGATGGGCACGTCGTGGAGCGGCCGGTGCGCGAGAGCGATCTGTCGGCGGATGCGGCCGAGCGCGGCCCCTATCCGCACTACATGCTGAAGGAGATCCACGAGCAGCCGCGCGCGATCGCGAACACGCTCCAGGAGCGCCTTGCGAACGGCCGGTTGCTCGAAGCCGCCTTCGGCCCGGCCGCGCAGGAGGTCCTGCGGCGCACGCAGAACGTGCACATCGTGGCCTGCGGCACGAGCTTCCACGCCGCAGCCTGCGCCCGCTACTTCATCGAGCAGGTCGCCAAGATTCCCTGCAGCGTGGACATCGCGAGCGAGTACCGCTATCGAAGCCCCCTGGTGCCGCCGAATTCCCTGTTCGTGACCATCTCGCAATCGGGCGAGACCGCGGACACACTGGCGGCGCTGCGCCTGGCGCGCCAGTCGGGCTACCTGTCCTCGCTCGCCATCTGCAACGTCCCCGAGAGCTCGCTGGTGCGCGAGTCGGAGCTCGTGATGCTGACGCGCGCGGGACCCGAGATCGGCGTCGCGTCCACCAAGGCCTTCACGACCCAGCTCGCCGCGCTCGGCATGCTGGTGATCGCGCTCGCGCGCCACAACGGCGCCGACGCCGAGCGCGAGCGCGGGCTCGTCACGCGCCTCATCGAGCTGCCGGGGCTCGTGGAGAAGACACTCGAGCTCGATGCGGTCATCCAGCGCCTCGCGGAGCGCTTTGCCGACAAGCACCACGCGCTCTTCCTCGGGCGCGGCGCGCTCTTTCCCGTCGCCCTGGAAGGCGCGCTGAAGCTCAAGGAGATTTCCTACATCCACGCCGAGGGCTATCCCGCGGGCGAGCTCAAGCACGGTCCGCTCGCGCTGGTCGACGCCGGCATGCCGGTGGTGGCGGTCGCGCCCAACAACGACCTCCTGGAGAAGCTCAAGTCGAACCTGATGGAAGTGCGGGCGCGCGGGGGCGAGCTCTTCGTGTTCGCCGATTCCGAGTCAGGCATCCGCCCGAGCGACGGCGTCACGGTCATCGAGATGCCGCGCCGCGTGAGTTATGTGCAGGCGCCGGTGGTTTACACCATCCCCCTGCAGCTGCTCGCTTACCACGTGGCGATCCTCAGGGGGACGGATGTCGATCAGCCACGCAACCTCGCCAAGAGCGTCACGGTGGAATAGCCGGGGCCGGCCCGGGGTCGCCGGGTGTGGGTGCTCCGGCGATGTCGACCAGCGCTTGCCGTCAGCGGGCCGTCGCGGGGACGGACGGGAGCCTTTAACCCGCCCATTAAGTCGAGTATTTCTATCTTAATTAATATATATAACTCGCCCATAAAGGCTTAGAATAGCTATAAATTTCTGTTACTCGCCTAAAAGGGCGATTTATGAAGCTCACTTCAGAGCTGACCGATGAGGCGCTCCTGCGGGAGCTCGGCGCACGACTCGAGCGGCGGCGCATCGATGCGAATCTCACCCAGGCCCAGCTCGCCCTGGAAGCGGGAATCTCCAAGCGCACGCTCGAGCGCATCGAGACGGGAGACAGTACCGACTTCGTGATGCTCATCCGGGTGCTGCGCGCGCTCAAGCTCATCGAGGGCCTGGAGAACCTGATCCCGGATCTGCCGCAAAGCCCGATCACGCTGCTGAAGCTCCGGGGCCGCGAGCGAAAGCGGGCAGGCCATCCACGCACCCGCAGCGGCCGCGCCGCGACTCACAAGCCCGCTGGCCCCTGGAAGTGGGGCGAGTAGAGCATGGCGACGGTCGCCGAGGTGCGGCTCTGGGGCAGGACCATCGGGGCGGTCTCGCTCGAGGACGGGGCGCGCGCGGCGGCCTTCCAGTACGAGCCCGCCTTTGTCTCGAGCCGGATTGAGCTCTCGCCACTCGTGATGCCCTTGTCCGCGGGCGTCTACCAGTTTCCCTCGCTCCCCGAGGTGTCCTTCCGCGGCTTGCCGGGGATGCTCGCCGACTCGCTTCCGGACCGTTTCGGCCACGCGCTGATCGATGCATGGCTCGCGACCGAGGGACGAAGGCCGGAGAGCTTTAACGCCGTCGAGCGGCTCTGTTACATCGGGGTGCGCGGCATGGGTGCGCTCGAGTATGCGCCCGCAATCGGCCCACCGCTTCGCGCCTCGACGAAGGTGAGCCTGGACGCGCTCGTGGCGCTCGCCTCCGGAGTGCTCACCCATCGCAATTCGCTCGAGGTGTCCTTTGCGCCCGGGCGGCGCCATGAGGGTCTCACGGAGATTCTGCGCGTCGGCACCTCGGCCGCGGGCGCGCGCGCCAAAGCCATCATCGCGTGGAACCCGCAGACTAACGAAGTGCGCTCCGGGCAGGTGAAAGCCCCGCCGGGGTTCAGCTACTGGCTTCTCAAGTTCGATGGAGTCAGTGCCAACAAGGACAAGGAACTCGAAGATCCGCAGGGCTATACGGTGATCGAATACGCCTACTCCCTCATGGCCAGGGATGCGGGTATCGAGATGACCGAGTGCCGGCTTCTCGAAGAGGGTGGCCGACGCCACTTCATGACGCGGCGCTTCGATCGGGAGGGTGACGGCGGCAAGCTCCACATGCAGTCCCTCGCGGCGCTCGCGCATTTCGATTTCAACAGCGCGGGGGTGTACGGCTACGAGCAGGCCTTCGACGTGATGAAGAGACTCGCCCTGCCGATGCGCTCCATTGAGCAGCAGTTCCGCCGCATGCTCTTCAACGTCGTGGCGCGCAACCAGGACGATCACGTGAAGAACATCGCGTTCCTCATGGACAAGAGCGGCGCCTGGTCACTGTCGCCGGCCTTCGATGTGACCTACGCCTACAACCCGGCGGGGCTGTGGACCGCGCGGCATCAGATGACCATCAACGGCAAGACCGACGGCTTCGAGCTCGCCGATTTCCGCTCCTGTGCGCAGGTCGCCGGGCTCAAGCGCGGGCGTGAAGAGGAGATCCTGGCCGAGGTCGTGGCCGCCGCAGAGGAGTGGCCGCGCTATGCCCACCGAGCCGGCGTGCTCGCGCCGCAGCGCGAGCAGATCGCCCGCACCTTGCGGCTGCACTTGGGCACCGGCCGCCGCAGGGCGAAGAGCGCCGGGGGAAGCTCATCGGGCGCATGAGGACCCGCACCGCCGGCGCCGACCTGCTCGCGGGCCTCTCGATCGCGGGCCTGCTGCTGCCCGAGGCCGTCGCCTATTCCGGAGTCGCAAGCCTGCCGCCGCAGGCGGGCGTGATCGCCCTTTTCGCGGGACTCCTCTGCTACGGACTGATCGGCCGCAGCCGCGTCGCCATCGTCACCGCGACCTCATCCTCCGCCGCGGTGCTCGCTTCCGCGACGCTCACTCTCGGAGGAGGCGATCTCGCGCTGCGCCTCGCGCTCGCCTCGATTCTGGTGGCCGGCGCGGGTGCCGCGTTCGTGCTCGCAGCCGCACTGCGCCTCGGCGCGCTCTCGCACCTGATCGCGCGCCCCGTGCTGCGCGGCTATGCTTTCGGTCTCGCGCTCGTGATCGCGGTCAAGCAGTGGCCGCACCTGGTGAATCTTCACACCCAGGCCACCGGCTTCTTTCCCCTCGTTGCGGAGATCCTGCGCGCTCACCCGTCATGGCACTGGCCGAGCCTTGCCTGCGGCCTCGCCGCGCTCGCCGGCCTCATGGTGCTTGAGCGCGTGCCGAGGATGCCGGGCGCGCTCACTGTGATCGTCGGCAGCATTCTGGCTTCCTCGTGGCTGAACGCGCAGGGCGTCGCGCTCACCGGGCCCATACACCTCGCCCTCGGGATGCCCGCGCTCTCACTGCCGGCCGGCGTCGACTGGCTGCCGCTCGCGGAGTTCTCGCTGGCGCTCATGCTCATCCTGTTCGCGGAGTCCTACGGATCGATCCGCTCCTTCGCCCTGAAACGCGACGAGGAGGTGCAACCGAACCGCGACCTGCTCGCGCTCGGCGTTGCCAACATCCTGTGCGGGCTGCTCCAGGGCACGCCGGTTGGGGCGGGCTACTCGGCCACCTCGGCCAACGCGGCCGCCGGCGCACGGTCGCCTCTGGCGGGGCTTTACTCTGGTGCGGTCGTGCTGGCACTGGTGCTGCTCTCCCTCCGGTGGGTCGAGCGCATCCCGGAGCCGGCGCTCGCCGCGATCGTCGTCCACGCCGTCGGCAAGTCGCTGCGCCCGGGCGTGTTCGCCGACTACTTCCGCTGGCAGCGGGATCGGCTGCTGGTCGTGGCGACGGTGCTGACGGTCATGGTCTTCGGCGTGCTGAACGGCCTCCTGGCCGGAATCGCCTTCAGCCTGGCGCTGCTTCTCAAGTCGCTCGCGAGCCCGCGCCTCTCGGTGCTGGGGCGCGTCGGCGCGCACGACTACGTGAGCCTCGCACGCTTTGCCCACGCCGTGAGCACGCCGGGCGTCCTCATCGTGCGGCCGGAGCAGCCGCTCTTCTTCGCGAACGCCGAGCCGCTCCTCGCGCAGGTGCGCCAGCGCGCGCTCGCGGCCCCCGACTGGAAGCTCGTGATCCTCAGCCTCGAGGAGTCCCCCGATCTCGACAGCACGACGCTGGAGGCGCTCGAGGAATTCTGCTCCTGGCTCGCCGCGCGCGGCGTGCAATTCCGTGTGGCGCGCCTGAAGGAGCTCGCGCGCGAGGCGCTGCTGCGCGCGAAGCTCGCTCACCTGCCTGCCTCCGCGCTCGACTACTCGAGCGTCGATGATGCGGTGCGGGGCGAGGGAGTCAGTCCGACTCAACAGGCTTGAGACTCGGGCGCCGACACCGCGCCAGGGGTGGCGCGGGGCGCTTCGTGTTACTCTCCCGCAGTACACGTCTCGCGGTCCGGTCCCCGCGGCTTCGTGTGTCCCACGAATAAAACTCAAACGAGAGGATCTCGGTAATGAAGAAGCTATCTGTTTGGCTCCTGGCCGCGCTCGCCGCCGCGCTCGTGATGAGCTGTGCGAACCAGAAAGCGCCGGCCGAGCAGGCGGTCGCGGCCGCGGAGGCCTCGCTCGCCGCCGTGCGCGACAGCGCGCAGAAGTACGCCCCGGATCAGCTGCAGGCCGTCGCGGATCAGCTGAAAGGCCTCAAGGACAGCCTCGCCAAGGGCGACTACAAGGCCGTGTTGACGGGTGCGCCGACGGTGAACTCCGCCATCAACTCGCTCAAGGATGCGGCGGAGGCGAAGAAGGCCGACGCCGACGCGGCCTCGGCGAGGGCCAAGGACGCCTGGGGTCCCGCCAGCGCGGACGTGCCGATGATGATCGAGGCGATAGCTAAGCGTGTCGACTCGCTCTCGAAATCGCACCGCCTGCCCAAGGGCGTCACGAAGGAGGGCCTGGCCGCGGCGAAGTCGGGCCTCGATTCGCTCAAGTCGCAGTGGGCCGAGGCCACGAGCGCGGCCACTTCCGGCGATTACACCACCGCCATGCTCAAGGCGGAGGGCGTGAAGACGAAGGCCGCCGAGATGATGAGGTCGCTCGGCATGTCTTCCGGCTGAGAGCGCGATGCCCGGCGCCGGCCGCCTCGGGGCTCACTCGAGGCGGCCGGTGAGATCGTAGTCGTCCGCGGCCACGATTCGCACCCGGGCGAAATCTCCCGCGCGCACCCGGCGCGCATCCTCGATCCGCACGATGCCGTCGATCTGCGGCGCGTCCGCCTCGCTCCGGGCGAGCGCGGTGCCGCCCTCGACCGAGTCGACGAGAACCCGCATGCGCTGACCGATGCGCCCGGCGAGGCGCCGGCGGCTGATCGTGGCGGCACGCTCCATGAAGCGCGCGTAGCGCTCTTCCTGCACCTCGGGCGCCACATGCTCCGGCAGCGCGTTCGCCGCGGCGCCCTCGACGGGGGAGTACTTGAAGCAGCCGACGCGATCGAGCTCCGCCTCATCGAGCCACCTCAGAAGCTCGGCGAACTCGGCCTCCGTCTCCCCGGGGAAGCCGACGATGAAGGTGCTGCGGAGCGTCAGTTCGGGGCACTCGACGCGCCAGGCGCGGATGCGCGCGAGCGTGTCCTCGGCATGCGCCGGGCGGCGCATGCGGCGCAACACCGAGGGGCTCCCGTGCTGAAAAGGAATATCGAGATAGGGGAGCACGCGCCGCGCCG
>Ga0137383_10002656_pt1 | contig 11030 bp, 11 predicted proteins | sample SagtaG_19_FD_104817 | JGI IMG/M metagenome (GOLD analysis project Ga0137383, IMG submission 104817) | Vadose zone soil microbial communities from Sagehorn Ranch, Mendocino, California, USA - Sage2_R_40_16 metaG | ecosystem: Environmental > Terrestrial > Soil > Vadose zone | place: USA... | reverse complement strand
TTATGGCTTCAATGGGGTGCTTTGCGGCATCGCTATCGGTGGTGTGTTCTACGTGATCACCTGGAAGTCAGGTATCTACGCACTGCTGTGTGCACTGGTGGGTACGGTGGTGTTTGCTTCCCTCACCGCCTTCTTATCGCCGTTGGGCATGCCCGCCCTGACGGCTCCTTTCGTACTTACTACCTGGCTGTTCTTGTTGCCGAAGGCTAGCTTCCACGTTCTGCAGCCGGTACCGTTAGCGGAAGTTACCTCCCCAGAGCGAGTCCGACGAAAGTTTCTCGAGAAGGAGCGCGCAGCAAGCGTCGAAGGGGGCGCCGCGCATTAAGATTCAGCGTAATGACATACACGATATGGGCGGAAGACAAGCAGCGGGTCCCGTGGCCTCTCAGGGGTAGGTTTTTTGGAGAGCTCCCGCCGTCGCGTAGGGGCGGGAGCGGTGCGGTGTGGCGGGGGGACGCTTGCGTCGCCCCGTGCCGGCCACCCGCACGCTCCTGCGCCTGATCACTTCCCGATACTCAGTGTTTCGCTCTTCTATTAACATGCTTTTTGGCCAAAAATCACGTAATATTAATATAGGGAAACTATACTGAAAAGAAAACCCCTCACCTGCGTGCAGGTGAGTAAGCATATTTTGTGAAAGGCAGTACATCTATGCAAGTTATTCATTGGCAAGAAGCGATATCGCCACAAGAACAAGAATTATGCAAGCGTATGCAACAGGAAGGCCTCTCTCCTTACTCCTGGTCGAATGGCCCTGGCGATACCTATGCCGTGCATAGCCACAGTTACGAAAAGGTGCTCTACTGCGTGCGTGGCACCATTCGCTTCGTTCTCCCGGACTATCCCGAAAGCACCAGAAATATTGATCTCGCCCCGGGTGATTGCATGATTTTGCCCGCCCGTACTCGCCATAGCGCGCTGGTCGGCCCGCAAGGGGTAACCTGCCTGGAAGCTACACGTTGACACTGGCTGAATAAAACCTGCTCTATATGATATACTGTCTCTATAGGGGGCTTATTAAAGCCCTTATGTTTGTGTACGCAGATTTTGTAGGAAAAAAGGAAAGAGACTGACGCATGGGACGACTTGACGGACGAGTTGCTTTCGTCACTGGAGCCGGGAGAGGTATTGGAGCAGCAACGGCGCTGCGCATGGCTGAAGAGGGCGCTCGTGTCGCCCTCGCCGATGTCGATACCGAGGGATGCCAGCAGGTAGCAGCCGAGCTGAGCCAGATTGGCTCCGCAGGACTTGTGCTTCGATGTGATGTAACGGATAGCGCCATAGTACAGGAAGCAGTGGATAAGACCGCCAGCCATTTTGGACGACTAGATATCTTGGTCAACAATGCAGGCGTAGTGCGCGATAATCTGCTCTTCAAAATGCCGGAAGACGACTGGGAAACGGTCATGAACGTGCACCTGAAAGGCGCATTCCTCTGTAGCCGCGCCGCCCAAAAGTACATGGTGCAGCAGAAGTACGGGCGTATCGTCTCGCTCTCCTCAACCGCGGCCCTGGGTAATCGTGGGCAAGCAAACTACTCCTCGGCCAAGGCAGGCCTGCAAGGACTCACGCGCACCCTTGCCATCGAACTTGGGCCATTCGGTATCACGGTCAACGCCGTAGGCCCTGGTTTCATCGATACCGAAATGACACGATCCACCGCCCGTCGCCGGGGACTCGATCCCGATGCCGTCATAGCCGAAGCCTCAAAAATCATACCGGTGCGCCGTGTTGGCCAGCCGCGTGACGTTGCAAACGTAATCTGCTTCCTCTGTTCAGAGGAAGCCAGCTTTGTTAACGGCCAGGTAATTTACGTAGCCGGTGGGCCACGAAGCTGATTTCACGCACCATCAGAGAGGAAAGTTATGCAGTCCCTGGAACGCCGGCAGGCGATCATCGTACTTGATTTTGGATCGCAGTACAGCCGGCTGATTACCCGCCGTGTGCGTGAATGCCATGTCTACAGCGAGCTTGTGCCCGCGACCACTACACTTGCGCAACTTCAACAGAACCCACACCTCGACATCAAGGGCTTTATTCTCTCCGGTGGCCCGGCGAGCGTCTACGACGAGCAAGCCCCGGCATGTGATCCCGCCATTCTCGACAGCGGCTTACCCGTGCTGGGCATCTGCTACGGCATGCAGCTGCTGGCTCATCAGCTTGGCGGACACGTTGCCCCTGCCAGTGGACGGCGCGAGTATGGCCCTGCGATCCTCGAAACACTGGCCGGTGCCGCCAGTGATCAACGCTACTTCCGTATCTTTGAGGGCATCGACACCACACCCGCGCAGACTAACCCGCTGGATCAGCCAGGCGCCGTCACCTCTTTACGCATGCCTGTATGGATGAGCCACGGCGATAGCGTAGACATGCTTCCAAATGGTTTCAAAGTGCTGGCTTGCACTCACAGCAATCCCGTCACCGCCATCGCTAACGCACAGGGCATGGTGGGACTGCAATTTCATCCCGAAGTCACGCATACCCCACAGGGCAAAGAGATCATGCGCAACTTCCTCTACCGCATCTGCGGCTGCGCACCTGGCTGGACTACCGGCTCGATGATCGAGGAAGCCGTCGAGCAGATTCGCCAACGTGCCGGCCACGAGCGCGTTATCTGTGGGCTGTCCGGCGGCGTCGATTCGGCAGTGACGGCCTTACTCGTACATCGCGCCATAGGTGATCAGCTTACCTGTGTCTTTGTCGATACCGGCTGCCTGCGTGCGGGTGAGCGCGAGCAGGTCGTCGATACGTTCAGCCGTCACCTGCACATTCCGCTGGTTGTCGTCGATGCCCGCCGGCGTTTCCTGGCGCGCCTTGCTGGTGTGATCGACCCTGAGCAGAAGCGTAAGATCATCGGCGCAGAGTTTATTCGCGTCTTTGAGGAAGAGGCTGTCCGCCTGGAAGAGCAGGCAGGCCCGATTACATTCCTGGCCCAGGGCACGCTCTATCCCGATGTGATTGAGAGTACCAGCCATGATACAGCAGCGACAGCTAAGCGCATCAAGACACATCACAACGTCGGGGGATTGCCCGAAGAGATGGCATTCAAGCTGGTTGAACCACTGCGCATGCTGTTTAAGGACGAGGTACGCGAGATAGGCCTGGCCCTGGGCTTACCGGAAGACTGGGTATGGCGCCATCCATTCCCCGGGCCGGGACTGGCGATTCGCATCATTGGAGCGGTAGACGAAGAGCGGCTGGAAACCCTGCGCGCCGCCGATGCCATTGTCACAGAAGAGATTCGCCACGCAGGCATTTACCGCGAATTGGGACAGGCCTTTGCCGTTCTGACGCCCTTACAGAGCGTTGGTGTGATGGGTGATGGACGTACCTACGCCAACGTGGTCGCGGTACGAGCAGTGACCACGGGCGACTTCATGACGGCTGACTGGGCGCGGCTCTCCCCGGAGCTATTGGCGCGCATCTCCCATCGTATTGTGAATGAGGTGCCAGGAGTCAACCGCGTGGTCTATGACATTACCTCGAAGCCGCCCGCGACGATTGAATGGGAATAGAGTAGCAGATGCGCACCTCATATCGTCCACAAATCGGGCTGGCGTTCTTCGGCTTCCTGCTCATAGGCGGGATTTCGGGCGCAGTAGGCGTGCTGCTGCCGAGCCTGAGCTCGTACTACAACGTAGACAATTCAGTCCTTGGCCTATTCTTCTTTGCCTCCACCTTAGGCTATCTTATGGCAGCTTTTAGCACAGGTCCCCTGACCGAAAAGCTGGGTCGGCGCTGGTTTTTAACGTTGGGTGCTGCGGCCCTTTTGTCGGGATCTTTTATCATCGTCTTAAAGCCACCTTTCGTTGTCGTGCTGGTGATGGGACTCCTGCTGGGCCTCGGTATGGGAAGCCTGGATGCAGGCTTCAATGCATATGTTGCAGCATTGCCTCGTAGTACTGCTGTAATGAACAACCTTCACGCGTTTTATGGTGTGGGCGCGTTGCTCGGCCCCATAACAGCCTCTGCCATCCTGGCAGTTAATTGGGGCTGGAACAACGTTTACCTGCTATGGGCTGTTGTGAGCGTGCCCCTACTTATCGGTTGTGGACTGCTCTTCCGCCCCCAGCAGTCTATTGTAACGCCATCAGAAGATGAACCAGGCGACAAGAAGAACATCCTGCTAACGGTGCTCAAGCTGCGCGTGGTCTGGCTGGCAATGCTTTTTTTGCTCTTCTACGTCGGCATCGAGGTCAGCCTGGGCAATTGGGGCTACAGCTTTTTGATCGAAGACCGTCACCAGGGCACATTGCTCGCGGGTTGGATCGTGAGTGGCTACTGGCTGGGTTTGACACTCGGGCGTTTCGTACTCGCAAACGTCTTTGAGAGGCTAGGCTGGAGTATCTACCATTTGCTCCAGGCAAGCATGCTGATCGTCCTTGTTGGCACGCTCCTGGTCTGGTTCTTGCCACTTCAATGGGTTGCCGCCTGTGGCCTCTTGTTAATAGGGTTCGGCCTTGGCCCGATCTACCCCACCATCATTGCATTGACGCCGGGCCTGGTGCCTGCTCGCCTGGTGCCTGGCACCATTGGCTTCATCGTCAGTGTGAGTATCATAGGAGTGTCCCTGTTCCCCTGGCTTGCCGGAATCATCGCCCAGAGTGCCGGCTTCTGGTCGCTCTTCCCTTTCTGTCTAGCGCTTTTAGCCGCGATGCTATGTTTCTGGCTGCCGCTGCGCGTTTTCTCCCGGCAGTCGCCTTCATCAGCAAACAAAACAAAGATGGTTTCGAGGGAAAAGTAGCGTTTGACTATGCGGTATAATAATCCCAGGGTCATTTCCCAGAGAGCGTAAGATACGGAACAATCCTGCTTGATCACCGGGCGCGATGCGCCGCATGAGTGTTAAGGAGTTGTGATATGAAGCCCAGCATTGATCGGACAGCATTTGGCTCAATCACTATTGAAGGAACACCTTTCGAGCATGACGTACTCATCCGGCTGAACGGCCAGGTAGAAAAACGCAAGAAAAAACTTTCCAAGGCGATCTACGGCACATCCCACATTCTTTCGCTGGACGAAGCCAAGCACGTCTATGAAAAAGGGACACAACGACTGATCATCGGGACGGGACAGTATGGCAATGTCACGCTTTCAGATGAAGCGGCTGACTATTTCAAGCGCAAACAGTGCCAGGTAGACCTGCTGCCTACACCCCAGGCCATCCAGGTCTGGAACGAGAGCGAAGGCTCGGTTATCAGCCTGTTCCACGTCACCTGTTGAGCGAAGCTCTGCTCGAATATGCAATCCCGGCGTGCGGCCTTAAGAGCCAGGGCTTGCTCCTGCCCTGCTAACTCGCACGTGTAATAAGATATACAGCTTTTCGATGTCTTTTGTTTCTCCTGGTAGAAATTGGGCGAGAAAAGCTGGAATTCCGGTCGCAATTCGGCTAAGATAGACAAAGTATATTTGAGAGCTAGAGGGAGCTTGATGAAGACCGAACAAAGGGATGATAACACCCCTGCTGCATCTCAATCTCTTACGAGGGATACTCCGGTGGGATCATTTCGCAGCGTGCTGAAGAACCGCTCGTTTTTACTACTATGGCTGGCACAACTCCTTTCACAGACCGTCTTTAACGCGGCCAATTATGGCGTCATTGCCTTCGTGACGACAGTCACCCACTCGGCGTTTCTGGTCGGCTTTGCTATCGTCTCGTTTACCCTTCCCGCCGTGCCGTTTAGCCTGCTCGCGGGGGGCTACGTTGATTACCTGAACAAGCGACTCGTCCTCTGGGTAAGCAATGCCCTGCGCGCTGTGGCCACAGGTCTCATCGTGGTTGCGCTGCTCTGGAACCCGCATACGGTCATCCCGCTCTATTTCCTGGCTTTTGTCATCTCACTGATCACACAGTTCTTTATACCGGCTGAGGCCTCCGCCATCCCCTTGCTTGTGGAGAAGAAGGACCTGGTGCCTGCGCTCTCGTTGTTCAACATCACCCTCACCATAGCGCAAGCCCTTGGTTTTTTAGTAATTGGTGGGCTCATCACAGCGCTCTTTCCACCCTTTCATCTTTCACTAGGCCTTATTAGCGTGCAGGTCGAATCATTTGATATGCTCTTCATAATTGTCGCCATCGTCTATGCCATCTGTACTTTGCTGATCCTGGCGATTCCCAGGCATGCTTTGCAGCAGCAACAGAGAGCGGAGCCGAGGTTGCCCGGGTCGCTTCGAGAGCAGACTTGGAAGATCCTGCGGCACGATGTGGCTGATACCTGGGCCTACATTCGCAAGAATCGCCAGTTGCTGCTCGCGTTACTCCAGGTCTCGTTCGTCAGCATCTTGCTGCTGGTAATCGGCGAGCTGGCAGGACCATTCGTCGTCAATGTCTTGCACCTGCCTTTCCAGGATATGCCCATTGTTTTCGCGCCCGCGGGTGTCGGTTTAGTGCTTGGCGGATTGATTATGCCTTTCCTGACGCAGCGATTGGGCAAGGACCGCATTATCGCCCTGGGGAACATCTGCACCGCTGCCGGTTTGATACTCATACCGCTGGTTCGCCTCATCTGGTCGAAGCTCGCTCTCCCTACCATGGGGGTCCTCCTGGTTGTGGGTGCGATCACGTTTTTCATCGGCGTAGCGCTTGATATGATAAATATTCCCGCGCAGACGGTGATGCAGGAGCAAGCGCCCGAGGAGGAGCGGGGACGAGTGTTCTCCTTCCAGTCGATGTTTTATAATGCTGGCTCTATTCCCGTCCTGCTCTTCGCCGGTGCCATTGCTGATACGCTGGGGATCGAGACCGTCATGTATTTGCTGGCGGCAGGAATTTTGGCATTCCGCTGGTGGGCGGCACGCTATAGCCACAAACCATTTGTCTAGTGAGGCCTATCACTCATTGCCGGTCGTTTTCGCTCTCAGCTTAATTTAAAGGACCTCCCTATGCTCGAATTTGAAATCCTGGCGCGTGGCCTTTACCAGCCCGCTCAACTCGACATCACCTACGATCCCTCCTTGCGCATGCCTACTGATCCAACTATTCAGCGCTGGATGGATACCCTTTGGCAAGAAAAATTGACGCTTGCACAGCAAAAAAATATCCCGCTCTTCGATGCTCCCTTGTTTCGCCTGGTAGAGGCTGAAGCAAAAGCTGGTGGTACCCTGCGCCTGCTGCTGGGAGATACAGGTTACAAAGAATATGTGACTACACGCGTTCCCGGGTTTGCTCGGGAACACACTCGCGCAGAACTGGGCAATGCCCTTTCGGTCTGCTCTGTAGTTGAGACAAGCGACGGCTACATTTTGCTCGATAAACGCCAGGGAGTGGACGTGTACGTTGGGCGCTACCACGTAATCGGCGGCTTTTTTGAGCGCGACCGCGATAGCACCATCTCAAAACGACCGGACCCCTTTGCAGCAATCAACCGCGAGATACGCGAGGAGACAGGCATACAATTGGCGGATATCCAGGAACAATATTGCCTCGGTGCAGTGTATGACATTGCGACTCCACACGCTGAACTGTGCTTTCTGACCCGGCTCAATATCCCACTGGCAGAAGTGCATAAAAGGGTGCCCGAGGAAGATGAGATTAAGCGGTTAGAAACGTTATTCGTCACAAAAGAGCGTTTAAGAGAATTTATAATGAAACACCATGGCAATATCTCAGCCACTGGCGAACCGAACCTGTTGATGTATGGGGGCCTCAAATTTGGAGAAAAGTGGTTTGAGGAGATGATGGAGTGGCTATAGTATCGCTCATAAAGCATCTTGTATTGATAAAACATGCTGAATTTTGCGGGGTGCAGGGAACCCCGCAAAATTCAGCATGTTTTATCGGCACTTTCCAGTCTAAATCGCCCTTCCTCCGGTCACCTCCAGCACAATGCCGGAAACATAATTCGCAAGCGGAGAAGCCAGGAACAGTATTGGGCCGGCCGCCTCTTCAGGCGTCCCGGGCCTTCCCAGCGGGATGAGCAGCGGGGCCATCTGGCGCATCTGGTCCGGCACCCCAAGCTGGACCTCCTCGCCTTCACGCTGCACCTTCTCTGCATTCTCTTTTGCAGCCGTCAGGCGCGTCTCGATAAACCCAAAACAGGCGCAATTTACCTGCACGTTGTAACGCCCCCACTCCTTTGCCAGCGTCTTCGTCAGACCCGTTATGCCTGCCTTGGCCGTAGAATAATTCACCTGCCCTGCATTCCCATACACACCCGAGACCGAGGTCACATTCACCACCTTGCGCGCATTGGCGCGCCCATTGGCAGCCTGCTCTTTTTTAGCCGCGTCACGTATGAATTGCGCGGCCTCGCGCAGGATACGGAACGGTGCTGTCGTATGCACATCGATCATCGCATACCACTGCTTATCGGTCATATTCTGAATCACACTATCCCATGTGTACCCGGCGTTGTTGACAATGATATCAATCCCGCCAAAATTGTCGAGCGTCGCTTTGATTAACTGCGCAGGAAATGCGGGGTCGGTTACATCGCCGGCTACCACAACCGCCTTACCGCCAGCATTGCGAATGGCGGCAGCGGTCTCCTCCGCCGGAGCAGGATCGAGGTCGCTCACCACCACCAATGCGCCCTCTGCACCGAACATTTTAGCTGTAGCCGCTCCGATACCACGGCCAGAACCGGTCAAGATAGCTACTTTGCCATCAATCAAGCCCATAAAATCGCCTCCATCGCGTGGTATTCACTACGAGCGGTGCCGCAGTGCCGCTACAAACGTTCCCGTAACTTTCACATCGCCATTTTGATCGGCGGCCTGCACCTTTCCTGCGACACGCGCCTCGCCATCGGCCTCGTATTTTTCGGTAATCCTGCCTGTACAGGTAATTTCGTCATCTATGCGCGTCATCCCCTTAAAGCGCACCCCAAATTTACGCAGCGCCGCTGGCCCAACATAATCACTCAACATCTGCCCCACGAAGCCCATGATCAGCATCCCATGAGCGATGATGCCGCCTATGCCGAGCGCCTCTCCGATCTTGGGATCGGTATGTAGTGGGTTAAAGTCACCCGATGCGCCTGCGTATCGTACCAGCTGCAGGTGTGTAACTGGCCCTTTGACCAGGGTTGGTATGGCATCACCAACCTGCACATCTTCAAAATACAGCTTTGCAGGGACCTGGGCATTGGTTGTCATGTATGCATCTCCTTTATGTTGTGGCTGGCTAGTCACTGCCGCGCAATTGCAACCTGGCGGGCATTCAACACAGGTGTACCGTGCTGGTTGGTATAACGAATCTCGATGGTGAGGATATCCATAGATGAGCCTGACTGGCCCTGGCGCGATTTGCCATCAACCAGCGTCATCACGCCTGTAAGTGTGTCGCCTGGGTAGATTGGCGCGAGATACTCGTACTCTTCTTCCCCGTGCAGGACGCCTATCAGGTTGACGCCGAGACTCACCATTTGACTCACCATTTTCGTGTTACCCCAAAATGCGAATATCGTCGCTGAGGTGGGATAGAGCGGCACATCGGGGTAGCCAGCGGCTTGAGCCGCTTCCCGTCCCTGGTAAATAGGGTTGTCGTCGCCGATAGCCATGGCTAATTCGCGTATCTTGCCCCCCTCAACTTCGATGGTGAATGGGGGAAAGCTCTGGCCAATCTTGCTTTTATCGAACATCTGCATGCTCCTTACTGTTTCTGCCCCCTGCTTTTGACATAGGTGGCACTGTTGTAAGCATAGTATCTGGTTTAGAGGATGGGGTTGTCAAGGGCAGCTCACAATCTGACCAGGGCTTCTCAACAGTCGCTCTGATTGGCAGCAAGCCCCCCACCCCAGATTAGTAAAGAGCGTGGTGCCGGTTGGGCGCAACCGCGCCCAACCGGCACCACGCTCTTTAACTCTTTTTTGGGGCGGGGAGGGGAAGAGGAAAAAGACGTTTGAGAAGCCCTGACAATCTGACCCCTACTTCTATAGTTCATGTGGTTTATAATAAACGCAGGCAAGCATGAACTGAAAGGATGTAACTTGATGGAATTTTCCGGCGAAGAAATCGTGAAAATGATGAACAGTACCCGCGAGGGCTCGGTCTGGGACGTGCTTGATATCAAGCTTGTGTCGGCAGAAAAGGACAAAGTGGTTGCCACCATGCCCATCGGCCCTAATCATCGCCAGCAGATCGGCTATTTGCATGGTGGTATTTCAGTTGTGTTAGCCGAATCGGTAGCCTCGCTTGGCACCGCGTTAAACATTGATACGAGCAACCAGATGGCGTTTGGGTTGGAGATCAATGCCAACCACCTGCGGCCTAAACGCGACGGCCAGCTTACTGCTGTCGCCACGCCTGTCCATCGTGGCCGTACCACACATGTCTGGGATATACGCATCAGCGATGAAAACGACAAACTCGTCTGCGTCTCGCGCTGCACCGTCGCCGTCGTGGATCGCCCACCGGATAATGGCAGCCCCTTTTCCAGGGACATGCCCAGCTTCGGTTAGTATAGGCTTGCAAGTAATCTCTACAGAGAGTATGCTACATACGGACTCCAATACGTAGCTGCCTTATTTGTCAGTAGACCTTCAGCGTATCTTCTCACAGGAGGACAAGCATGGGCATGACCAACGATGGCCTGTCATACTGGCAGGCCGAATCTGACGGCGTAGAACTGCTTGAAATGACTATTGGTGACCTCTTAGACCGTCGCGCAGATGAGATTCCCACGCGGGAAGCTCTTGTCTATTCGTGTTACCCCGAGTTTGGTGGAGCGCTCGACATGCGCTGGACTTATCAAGAGTACCGCGAGCGTGTCGATGCGGTCGCGCGAGGCCTGATGGCCCTTGGCCTCAACAAAGGGGATCACATCGCCGTCTGGGCAGTCAATCTCCCCGAGTGGCCGCTGCTCCAGTTAGCAGCATTTAAAGCCGGCCTTGTGCTCATAACAGTCAACCCGGTGCTCCGTGCCCGTGAAGTAGAGTACATCCTGAAACAGGGCGATGCCAAAGCGCTGTTCTTCATGGCACGCATACGCGACCATGACTGCCTGGCAACCGTACGTTCTGTAACTACCCCTGCTGCAAGAAATGGCGAAGTCACGAGTGAAACTCTGCCCCTGCTGCGTTACGTCTCTC
>Ga0137383_10002649_pt1 | contig 11046 bp, 8 predicted proteins | sample SagtaG_19_FD_104817 | JGI IMG/M metagenome (GOLD analysis project Ga0137383, IMG submission 104817) | Vadose zone soil microbial communities from Sagehorn Ranch, Mendocino, California, USA - Sage2_R_40_16 metaG | ecosystem: Environmental > Terrestrial > Soil > Vadose zone | place: USA... | reverse complement strand
TATGCTCTCGACAATGGTATGCATAATGCGGCTGTAGGCCTGCTCCAGGGGAGTGCCTGCCTTGATGATGTCATTGATCTGACCGTGAGGGGTGATATCTTTGATGCTTTGGCTTCCTGGCCGCAAGGTGCATCCTTTCGGACGGGATAAATCAGCAACGGCTTGCAGGCGAACGATACGCTGCGCTCCAACTTCTTCCCCGGCTCTGTCAAGCGGAGGAGCGAAGCGAAAGCCGATATTGTCAAGGTGAATTCGGGTAACTACTTTGCCAGTCATTATTGGGTCCTCCTCTGGTGTCGTGTCAGGCAGTTGAGCGCCTGCTGTTTCCGGCAAAAACCCGGCAACAGCGCTACGTGATGGCAGCGGTGTCGTTGCAGGGGTGTTGTGTTGCGAGTGGAAAAGGGGAAAGGGAACGGGCGTGAGGTACTCATCACCGGCAGTAGCAAGACTGTGGCCGAATATCCCCAAGCCCAGGGCCAGGATACGAAGCACAACGTACGAGAGAGCAACAAGAATGGTGTAGACACCGGCAATGCCGACAAACAGCGCCCAGAGAGCAATCGCTGAGGCCAGGCCAAGGAGTAACCCGAACACCAGGGAGATGTTAAACCCGAGCACTGCGGTGTCAGCGCTAGATGCCACCTGCTCGCTTATTTGCATCTGCCCCCAAAGCACAAAGTATGCCATGGTCAGTGCTGAGACGACAAACAGCACCAGGGCAAGAAGTGTTGCAGCGAGACGCACGTACTTTGAGAGTCGCTCAACAGGCAGCAGCCGCCAGCCATCGGGAATGAGATCGATGAGATCGAGCAGCACAATGCCCCACAGTGCGCTGACACACAGCCACAGCAAACCTGAGAAGGTATCTAAGGGAAGCCAGGCTAGTTTCCCGGCGGTGACCCCAAAGAACGCGGCGCTACGAAGCCGTGCTAAGGCAAAGTCTCCGGCAAAGACGAACAGGGCCACCACAAGGTAGACGATACGCGCAATCACATTGGCTTTCGGCGGCCACTCCACTGCGGTATCAAGCTGTTTCTTGCACGCCAGTGATCCATGCAGGCATGCCCACCCGATGATGCTAAACGGCCTCGCCAGCCAACGAAGGCCATTGGCAGCCTTCTCAAAGCGTCTTGCCAGCAGGGACAGGGCAAAGAGTACGAGAAGCGTTATACCGATGATAAACAGTATGGTCATATGGTTCTCCTTTCATGAAAACAGGTTCGGTGCGGCAAGTGATTGCCCAGGGTCAAAAAAACGGATGTCGGTTGATCCGGCCTGTTGAAACACCTGCTGCCACTGAGCATCATTGCGTGCGCAAACCGGTGCATGCTGGCAGTAGTGGAAAATGACCCGAACCCGAACATGCTTGAGGTGCATACCGCCCTGTACCTGCTGTGACAGGTCATTGTTGTCCAGGTCAGTTGCCAGCACGAGAATGCGTATTCCCTGCATTCCATGCAGGCGCTGGCTTGCCCGCTCCACAAACCCGTAAATGTCAGTGCCGATGGTGTCAACAGGCGGCTCCAGACGGCGCAGCGTATCGGTTTGCCGTTTCACCTGGCTGCGAACCAAAGCAAGCTGCGCGTGGTTTTGCTGCAACAGAGCGTAGTAGTTTGCCAGTGTCCTGGCATTGTAAGCCCTCACTGCTTTGGTTGCCTGGGCATCCTGGTACGGATCACCGGTTGGCGTGGGTGCGGGTTGGAGGGTGGGTTCTGCCGGATCAGCAGGCAGGGCAGGTATCACAATCGGCGGCATGGCTGTGCTGTCTGGACTCCACGAATTGTCAGTGATCCAGTTGACATAGACGGTGGCGCCGTCCTCATTGGGTTGCACCAGCCTGTCAATCGAATCGGCAACCCCCCGTTTCGCCTGTTCAAACACGAAGCGCGGATAGCTGCCTGAGATATCAAGGCCAACCGCAATTGTGATGTAGGCTTGGTGGGGTGCCTGTATGGGCTGCATGGTAACAACAGGCGGTGTTGCTGCCGGTTTCAAGCTTGTGCCAGGCAGCAGTACGCCACAACTACTGAAGAAGAGCAGGGCAAGCAAGAGTAGAGGTGTGTATGCCCATGAATGCTGCCCTGCTGTTGTTCGCCTCATCTTTTTCTGACGAATGTTCACGAGGGTCTCCTTTCGGATGGAAATGGCTAAAGTTGTACGGTTGTAAGGAGGTAGACCCAGGTTTGCATTTGCATGGTGTGGTATCCTCAAGATGGGCCTACCAATGTTATTCAGTTGGTACTCACGGCTGGTACAGCGTGGACCAGTTTTGCAGTGTGGCACGCTACCCAGCCAGCCTCTTTACTCGCTCCTTTCTTTCATCGCTTAAAAATTACATGAAACGCATTACCAGGACGCAGTTCAAGCAGGCACTACGAACCACCTCTACAAGCTCTTCAAGGAAGCTAAAGCGGATGTCAGGCTGGATTGCTCCAGCCAGACCGGTACGCACAACTTACGAATAAACTGTGCTGCAAAGCGCCCTACAGAGTAAGCACAACGCGGTCAAATTCTCCTGGTGCCTCAGTGCTTGGTATATAGATTTCGCGGGTTTCACCATCCTCGAAGAGGATCACCTCATCCGGTTGGCAACCTGCCTGTTCTGCAATAGAGGCTTTCAGGATATCGGGATACTGAAACATGATTTTTTTGAAGCCTGGCCAAAAGACTCTCATTTCCCCGGTTAATACGAGGCTGTGCTGCCGGCTGGGTGAGCCTGCCCCATGGTTATCTGCTTCCGGCGGTGGCTCATTGCAGGGAGACGGAGCTTCGCTGCAATGACTAAGCGTGAGCGAGCCGACCAGGGCTGCCGCGCCTCGTTTGAGAAACGATCTCCTGGACAGTCGCTTGCCTGTACCGGGTTGGTTACGATTGCGTCTCATTGCTCTGTTTCCTTGCGGCGCTTGCTCGTGCGGGCGGACGCGCTACGGGGTTTGCTTTGTTTTGACTTGGGACGGGCGGCAGGCGCAGACTTAGGCGAGTCGCTACAGTAAGTGAAGCGAACTGGCGGGAGTCCGGCCTTAACCCTCACGCTGTTGACTGCCCTTTCGGCAGCGGCTGTTATCAGCGCAAGCTGCTCGTCCTTGTCCATGTCCGGTGATGGCAGACGGTGAAGTTTTCGCCTGTTGGTACTCATGTGATAATCCTCCTTTAATATGGTGTTTGGTCACTACGGAAAACCGGTGAACGTGATGGAGAAAGCCAAAATCGCGCGTTTTTCAGATCTCCATCGCTAGCCGATGGTAGTAGGTTGACGGGATATCCTGTCTGTGACCCTATGTTGCAAGCCTAGAATGTTTTGCGATGGCTTCAAACGCTTTTTGGGGGGCATCGTAAAACTGGTTTTGAAAAGAGTGTGAAATGTTGTGTTAAAAGTGGCAGTGAAAATCAACAGGATCGACCGGGATAGACGAGGATATCGGAATTGACGCGAGGGGGAGGAAATGGTATAAACTGATTGCTTGTATGGGTAGCGTAGAGTTGGGTGGATCAGGTGGAGAGGAAGCTTTTTCTAATCAATTGTCCGGGGAGCCGGAGAATCCATCCGAAAAAAAGCCGGACATAAGAGTGTTTCATGAGCGAGCTAAGGCTACAGGTGCATATGAGCATCTGAGTGAGCGAAAGCGAGCACTTATGGAGGCGTATTTTACCACACCGGCATCGTATAATGACTTGCGGTCTCTGGCGGGAGGCGTTACACAGGAGCGCGTGAAGCAGCTTATTCATTATGGTTATAGGGAACTCTGGCATCATCTTCCCCCGGAGATGCGGAAAGAGTATCCATTCAACTCACCTAAATATTTTGAATTTCCTCATAAAAAATATCGCCACAGAAGAGGTTCTCCCCCGAGGAGTAGATAATTACTCAACTCTTGCCTTTTCTTTTTTCTGTGCATGTGCTATATATAGAGAGGCGGAGAGACCTCATCAACTTCTGAGCCTCTACAACTTATCCTGATAGTGCGATACATATATGTAGTATTGGAGTTCCCGTGAGGTTGGACCATGCCAAAGCTTGCGAAAGACGCAATTCCAAATGAACTGCTGAGATATGAGCGAGAACGGCGCAACTGGGCGCAAGTGGATGTAATACAACAGGGTGAAACGGTATATGTTACACCCATACCTCCCCGACAGTGGCTAAAGAAACGGCGTAGGAGACAGCCGAGAGAGGAAGACGATCAAAGAAAGAAGGAAGTGGATCCAAAGATGGTTGGAAGATGGGAGCGGGGCACCCTCATGCCGACACACCACTATCAGCGACAATTAGCAGTACGCTTCGGCAGAACTGAGCGGGAACTCGGGTTTCCCAAAGAAGGCATACCGTTTTGGGATGTTAAATATAAGCAAAACGAGTTGTTTACAGGCCGTGAAGATATTCTCTTGCAGTTGAGCAATATTCCTCGCTTGCGTAATGAGCATAATAAACAGAAGCCTGAGAGTGAGTCCCAACAGAAGCCTGAGAATGAACCTCCGCTCAAGCAGCGCCCGCAGGTGCTCACGGGTGTTGGAGGCGTCGGCAAGACGCAAATTGCCGTTGCCTATGCCTATCGCTATCAGCGCGAGTATCACACGATTATCTGGTTGAACGCAAGCTCGCTAACAGAGCTTACCTCTGAGTTTGCTCAGATTGCTGAGGTGCTGAGGCTCGTTGAAGAGCAGGATGTGGGTGACCAGCGCAAAATGATTGCTGAGGCGCGAACTTGGCTTTCCTCAGAGCATCTCACCAGGTGGCTTCTTATATTTGATAATGTCGATAGCCCGGAGATAGTCCACGGAATTGTGAGCTTGCTTCCCCAGAACTACTATGGTCACGTGCTGCTGCTCTCTCGCTTGGATGATCCAGGAGCAGAGGTATATGGTTTGCAACAAGTCAGGATAAAAAGTATGCTGGAGGAGGAAGGCGCAATGTTTCTGCTGCATCGGGCAGGGCTTCTTGATAGGGAGGCTCCTGTTACACAAGCAATACAGGGCGATCAGCAGCAGGCCTTAGCACTATCCCGAACTTTAGACGGGCTCCCACTGGCTCTTGACCAGGCAGGAGCATACATAAGAGAAATTCCGACTACCCTCCATGAGTATACAAAAACGTATGAAACTCGTCGGGCGGAGTTCTTGCGCCACCGAGGAAACTATGGGTTTAGCCATACTGAGTCTGTTGTGGTTACGTGGTTGCTGAACTTTGAGCAGGTTGGGTCTGAAGCGCAAGAACTGCTGCGGCTTTTTGCGTTTCTTGCGCCAGATGATATCCCAGAGGAACTTGTAACGGCTGATGCACAGGTACTTGGGCCTATCCTGGCACCTGCTGCCAGCGATAAGGAGCGTTTAAGGAAAGCTGTAAAGAACCTGCGCCGCTACTCACTTATCAGTCGTCATACTGCTGAGCACGTGTACACCATTCATCGCCTCGTGCAGGCAGTTATTCAAGACGAAATGGAAGAGCAAATGCAACGCGTGTGGGCTGAGCGAGCAATGCGGGTGGTCTGCCATATATTTGTTGACACCGATGTCCAAAGGGAGGGTACATCCGAGTGGTGGCGCAGGCATGCTTACTATCTCCCGCACGCTCATTCTTGCTTCGTGCTATATACGGAGAGGTCGTATTTTATTGCAGAACTTATACATTTATTTGACAGCATTGCGTTTTACTTGTACCGATGCAACCGCTTTGATGAGGCATATCAGTTTTACAATTGTACAAAGAATATTAAGGAGTCAGTATTTGGTTCTGAGCATCAGCAGGCAGTTCGTGCTCAAAACAACATGGGAGTACTTGAAATAAAGCGGGGAAATTATGAAAAAGCCAATGAGCAATTAAAGCTTGTGTTGAAAACCAGTCTAAACCAGGCTGAGCCTGATTATCTTGTCTTGGGCGCCTGTTGTAATAATTTTGGAGTTCTCCGCCATTCCCAGGGTCGCCTTGAGGATGCGGAGGCGTTTTGCCAGGCAGCAGTAACATATCTGAAAAAGGTTAAAGGTGAGCCCCTTCGGCTCTCTTCAGCACAGGAAAACCTCGTCCAGTTTTATCAGGAACGGGGGCGTGGTGAGGACGCAAAGGCACTACGCGTACAAGTCGGAAAACCTGATGCACTCGATGCCTCCACCGATGAAGGCATACAGCAAACAATGGTTTACATGACCGGCGGGCCTGATTTCTTGGGCATGAAGGCAAGCACCGAATTCCCTTTGCTGTCTTCTTTTTTGCTGCCTTCCTTAAATGCTTTCTACGAGCAGGCTAAGGAAACGACTGGCATTTCTCCTACCGAGATATCGTCTATGATGGATACTTTCGCACAGTTTTATAAGGTTTATGCTGAGCAGGGAAGCGAGAAGGCGCTTGCTTTTTTCAGAGATGCAGTAAAACCTTATTGGAATTGGAGAGAGGAAGATGATGCTTTAATGAGGGAACTGCTCCCGCTACAGATGCAGATTTTAGAGACGGTGTTTCGGCTTGAAGGCCCCGAATTTGACGATACTAGAGAGACAGATATTAGCAGTGATGAAGTCGGTGAGAGCTTCTTGAACGTCTTCCAGCAGTTCCGGTCAATTCCTTCTAAGGCGAAGGGGGTATTCCCGATCTGGCTTAGCGACCTTGATTTAACCGACAAGCTCATAGGAGAGGGATCAGGGCAAGAGCCTCGTGTTGTAACAAAAGACAAAAGTTTGCTCCCTACGTCTGACTCTGCGACTCTAGGACAATTCCAAGCATCCAGCAGTATGACGGCGGATGATATTGATTTTCAGTCCCTTGCGTGGCTCTCTCAAGCAGAGGTAGGTGGTTCTGTGGACAGCAGGACTGGTGTAAGTGAATTAAAGAGGGGGATAGTGCAACATTGGGCAAAACTAAATGCGGAAGTGATAATCAAGGGATACAACCGTCGTTCAGAACAAGAAAAAGAAAAACGCAAGACAGCCCTTTCCCTCGTGGGGCTTACAGAGACAGAGAATGAGGAGATACTAGCCAGTCAGCTATATAATTTTTATCTCGAATACTCTAATGGGAGACCCACCGGGCCGGAAATTGAAAAACTAACACGGGTAGTTGTTGAGGGATGTAGGAGAAACGGCGAGATTGATTTTGCTCTGCTTGATGAGCACCTGGGGGAGCTTCTTTCGTTTCTAACGGTTTTCGGCAAAGGAGAAAAACGAGTAGACCTCCTTATCAGAGATCACATCAAACTATACGCCGCGCTTTTATTGCCGGAACAACAACAAGCACTCAAAGATGCTATAGTAAGAGATATCAATACCCAAAGCGTTAGGAAACTGTCTTGGCAGGAGAGGGATAATTATTGGGAACAAAGAGCTAAAGAAAATCCAGAACTGAGCACCTTCGCTGCACGGCTAGAATTGTGGAGTAAGAATAACGCAAAGCTATATATAAGCACCTACAACAATCTTGACGAGGCAACAAGAGAAAAACGAAAAGCAGCATTTTCGCTTCTAGGAATTACGGAAACTTCTGATGAGGGTGTGTTAAGCAACCAACTGAAAACTTCTAAGCAAGAATACTTTATCGAGGATGCTATCAATATTGAAAAAGTGGCACGTGCGGTTGTTGAAGGCAGTAGAAGAGGTGGTGTGGTCGATTATGGCCTGCTTGAGGAACACCTGAGTCAACTTCAGTGGCTCCTCAAGGTTTTTGGTGGAGGTGACAGAGTTGCTCTCCTTATCAGAGATCGTATTAAAGCATATGCTGGTGTTTTACCACCCGAAAAAGATGAGCCTTCCTAAGTAGCTTCAATCGTTGGTAGCGCGAAGCGAAAACAGTGCGGGATAGGTGTTGTCATTATTGGGTACGCCGAGAACCTGAATATAAGGGTAACAAGGAACCCATTAAGATTTTACTGAGAAAATCATTGACATCTAAAAATTCTCAGTGTACTCTAGTAGTATCTATTGTTAAGAGGTGTTAGCGTATGACATTGAAAGAGTATCGCGTTAACCTTGGCTGGTCAATTAATCATCTAGCAAAAGCGGCTGGTGTAGCTCGACAATCTGTCGTCAGTGCGGAAGCAGGGGAGGTAATAACAGCAGCTACAGCAAAGGCTATAGCTGATGCTCTGAGCGATGCATACGGGCGTCCCATTAACGTAACAGACATAGATGGACTAAGCATTAGGTAGTAAAAGCAAGCGTATAGGGAATTATTCTCTCTTTCATTCTTCCTTGTCATTTTATCCTCAAGAAAGGAAAACATGCCTATGAAACCAAGAAACGCCTAGCAAGTCATTGCTAAGCGCTTCAAGTGAGCCTTACGTAGTTTGTTGTGTGCTGTACCAGCTCGTCAAAGTCAACACAGCGCATAACGTCACACCAATCCTTTTTACTGTTATTCACAGGGCAGCAGAAACTTACGTTTTTGCTGCCAGGAAAGGCGAAAGCTCTATGCTTAGTATCGCATTACAAGCCTTTCCTGTCAATCCAGAAAGGCAGATGTATGCAACACTACGGGGATAACTTCATCCCTGTCATCCCACCGGATAGCATTAACTTGCACCCGGACGATAATCCCTTCTGCTTTGTTGACCCTGATTGCCCCTGCCACGAAGATCAACAGCGCATCTCCGTTGTTTACGACCAGGTGCAGCAGGGACTCCTCACACCGCTTGAGGGAAGGCGAACCGTTGAGGGGAAGATGCTATGAGAGAGCAGACAGGGATAAACGCAAACACCTTTAAGCGGCGTGCGAGTTTACCGCCAGAGGAACGTACAGCTTCATGGCATCACGCCGGAACACGCGCAGGGATGCATCCGGACGATAACCCATATATTACCTCAACCCGCAGCCGGTTTAACGCGCCCGCGACAGGTACCTATATTGAGGAGGATGAGGAAGAGGAATATCACAGCAGACCTACAGCACGAATGGGGAACAGTGCCAGGCGCTATGATCTGGCACCCTATGCAAAGAGGGGAGAGCAAAGGACTGAGGAACTGGCCCGCCCAGGAAAACATCCGCTGTTCTCCATCGGTATCTGCCTGGTCATCATGGTCGCATTCCTCACCGCGTATACGCTCATCCCGCCAGCCTTTCAGAAATGGCAGGATGAGAGGGTCTATGGCTATCCGCGCACCTTCCAAACCGATGCGAATGTTGGACACGCAGGAACCGAGCACTTTATTGCTCTGAACAACCACGGCACCATTGAAGTGCTCGAAATTCCCAGCTATCCAAGCCCGGCGAACCAAACCCGCCTGTATATCATTGTCCGGCTCACCAACCAGGGGGCTGATCTTGTCCCTGCCACCGTATCATTCCCTGATATCAATGGCGATGGCAAGCCGGATATGCAAGTGACAGTGGTAGATGGGTCAAACCCTTCGGTGTGGGTACTGTTCAACAACGGGACAAGCTTTGTTCCCAAGCTATAGCCAGTTTCAGAGGAGCGGTAGCAATACCGCTTCTCACCTATTGGTTATAGGACAGGAAAGATAGGCCAGTGGCCGGAGGAAATTTGAAGCTGAAAGTCAGAAACGACGAAAAGCTATAAGCCCTACAAGGCAGAGGAGCGCAATACAGAACAGGAGTAAGCAATGCAGGGAATACGCATACGTGAGGAAGCTGAATTGCCAGAGAACACGAACAAGCCGGAGCCAGAAACGCCGGAGACACCTGCGCCGCAACCGGAGCCGGAATGCACCACCTTAGTACCAACAGAACCGGACGTGATCGAGGGAGAGGTGATTGAAATAGCGTCGCCGGAACCCGCTGGAGATCACACGCCTCCAACGCACAAGCCCTATTGGCTGCTTATTCCCTGTACCATCCTGTTCTGCCTGCTCTTTGTTGCAGCCTCATCTCTTGTGCCACTTCTAAGCCCATCGGCAACCATCACCATTCTTCCGGTTGAAAAAAGTCTCTCACTCACAGACTCGATCCAGGTACCGGGCAGAGCGTTACCACCGCTCACCCTGATGCAAAGCATCACTGCACTGGCCACCGGAAAACACCACCAACCCGCAAGCCGCGCAACAGGTACCATTACCTTTTATAACGGCCTGCTTACCAGCCAAACCATTACCGCCGGAACCATATTCACAGGCAACGATGGTGTACAAATTATCACCGACCAGGCCGCAGTTATTCCGGCTGGAAATCCACCGAGCTACGGACAAGTCAGCGTATTGGCACATGCGGTTTCTGCAGGTCCGCAGGGGAATATACCGGCCTATGCTATCAATACCGCTTGCTGTGCAACCTCAGTCGTTGCAAAAAATACCGGAGCCTTTTCAGGTGGAGCAGCAGCCAGGGAGTATCTTGTTGTTACCAGGACAGACATCAACACTGCTGTCACATCGCTGCTCGTTCCGCTCAGTCTGAGCGAGGACGCAGCGCTCCAGGCGCAGCTTCACCCAGGCGAAGCACTGATAACCCCATCATGCACCCCGCATGTTGCAAGCGATCACCGGCCAGGAGACGAGGCACAACACGTCTTTGTCACTGTTGCTGTGACCTGCATTGGCATTGCCTATGATGCTAACAAGCTCTACCAGGATGCTACGCAGTTGCTCACATCCCAAGCAACAACAACGCTTGGAGCTACCTACAGCCTTATCGGAGATATCCAGGTCACTATCGTACACGCAACTATCACAGACCACACAAAAGGAATTGCAACGCTTGCTCTGAAGATGGACGCAACGTACCTCTACCAGATACGCTCAACAGAGAAAGAGCACCTGAGTACGTTACTTGCAGGAAAGCCTAAACAGCAAGCCATCACCACACTGTTGCAGTCTCCAGGCATTCAAGCCGCATCAATACACCTTGCAGGAGGCAATACAACCTTACCAACTGACCCGCACCACATTCAGATTATCGTCATGTATCGAGGAAGTTAAGGAGCGTGTATTCGTAGGTTCACACATTGTAGAAAAGGTCTTGCACAATGATCAGTGTTTCGGGTATAGTATATGGCAAGGTATCCTCTCCTGTGGGTGATGTTCCAACGATATCACCACCACTCACCACGCCTCTTTACTTTCCAACACTGTCAATATGCCAGAACCAATCTCAGAAGTACCCCAACCGTATACCGTGCT
>Ga0137383_10002647_pt1 | contig 11049 bp, 10 predicted proteins | sample SagtaG_19_FD_104817 | JGI IMG/M metagenome (GOLD analysis project Ga0137383, IMG submission 104817) | Vadose zone soil microbial communities from Sagehorn Ranch, Mendocino, California, USA - Sage2_R_40_16 metaG | ecosystem: Environmental > Terrestrial > Soil > Vadose zone | place: USA... | reverse complement strand
CCATGGTGGTCGAAAGGGGAACCAAAATACACCGCCGCCGCGGAACGATGCAAAGGAATTCTCGGAGAATGGCAACAGGTCGGGAGCTATTGGCTATGCGCAAACTTTCGGTCGATCAGCTGATTCAAATAATCGGCGATTGTGGGCTGATCGAGGCGCTGGACGACTTCGTTTAAAAAACCGGTGACGATGAGACGTAGGGCGACGGGAACGGGAATGCCGCGGGAGCGGAGATAAAACATTTCCTCTTCGTTGATCTGGCCGGAGGTGGCACCGTGGGTGCAACGGACGTTGTCGGCCAGAATTTCCAAGCCTGGCATCGAGTTCGCTTCGGAGTCGTCGCTCAGCAAGAGATTGCGAACTTTTTGATAAGCATCGGTGAAGTGGGCGTGCGGTTCGACGCGAATGAGGCCGCCAAATGTGCAACGGGCGCGATCGTCGAGCGCGTTTTTGTAAAGGAGGTCGCTGGCGGTGTGCGGCGAGATGTGATCCTGCAACGTGCGGGCGTCGAACTCCTGCTCGTTCGTGGCAACCGCGACCGCGAGCAAATCGCTCCGTGCGCCTTCGCCAACCAATCGACTGAGACTCTCGAACCGCGAATATCTCGAGCCGAGATTGAGATTTAGGCTCATGGCGGACGCGTCGTGATCGACCGCGGTCGTGTTCATTTGCAGCGCAACGACTTTGTCGCCCCAGTTTTGCGCGCACACGTAAGTGACTTTGGCCCCCGGGCCGGCGATCAAGTCGTTTACTCCGCAAGCGAAGCCGCTCGCCCGCGGATCACACGAGCGGAAATGCTCTACGACGGTAACCTTGGCCAATTCGTCAGTGATGAGCAACAGATGCGGAAAGACGGACACCCCTTCGCCGCGCAACCAGTGAAAGATCTCGATCGGCTGTTCGATCTCGACCCCGCGCGGAACGAAAACAAATGTTCCGCTCGACACCAGTGCTTTGTGCAGCGCCGCGAACTTGGCCGAGCCAAGGACCGCCGGTTGCGACATGAAATATTTTCGGAAAAGATCGGCGTGCTCGATCATCGCACGTTCCAGTGGCTGGAAGATCACACCGCGCTTCTTCAGGTCGTCAGAAACAACATTGCGCTCGATCAGCTGATCGCCGGCAAAAATCAGACGCGCCGCGAACTCGTCCAGGCCGCGCGAATACTTTAGAACATTGGCGCGATCATCATCCGAAAGCTCGCTGCTGAATTTGAATGGAGCGAGATCGAGAAGATCGACATTGGAAAAGCGCCAGGGCTGATCTTTGCGGGTCGGTCGCGGAATCGATTCAAAGTTTTCCCACGCAACGGCCTGTTGTTCCCGAAACCAATCGGGCAAATCGCGCGACTCGACCAGACCAGAGAGAATTGCCTTCGAGTTTACGGTTTCATCATGAGCGATTGAGGACATTGTCGATCTTTTAGACAGAAACGGCGGTTTGGAAACCGCCGCTCCTTGAGTTCGTTAGGCGAGAAAAGTTATCCGACCGAGCCTTCCATCTCGAGCTCGATCAGGCGCTTCAGCTCAACCGAGTATTCCATCGGAAATTGGCGGACGAGATCGTTGACGAATCCGTTCACGCTCAAGCTCATCGCCTGGGCTTTGCTCAAGCCGCGTTGCTGCATATAAAAGATTTGTTCGGCGCTGACCTGGCTGACGCTGGCTTCGTGTTGCACGGAGTTGCCGGTGCCGCGAACGGTGATCGCCGGATAAGTGTCGGTGCGGCTGGTGGAGTTAATGAGCAGTGCGTCGCACTCGGTGTTGTTCTTGCAATGCTTCAAATGCTTCGGAACGTGGACAAGTCCGCGATACGTGGCGCGACCGGTTCCAATGGAGATCGATTTCGAAATGATGTTCGAAGTCGTCTCATCGGCGGCGTGAATCATTTTCGCGCCGGTGTCCTGGTGCTGACCGTTATTGGCGAGAGCGATCGAGAGCACTTCACCGCGTGATTTTCTACCTTTCAGCACGACGCCCGGATATTTCATTGTCAGCCGCGAGCCGATGTTGCAATCGATCCATTTGATCTCGGCGTCTTCGTGCGCCAGTCCGCGTTTCGTCACCAAATTGAAAACGTTGGACGACCAGTTTTGGACGGTGATGTATTGGAGTTTGGCGCCTTTGAGCGCGACGAGTTCGACGACCGCGCTGTGCAGCGCTACGGTCTCAAACTTCGGCGCGGTGCAACCTTCCATGTAAGTGACTTCGCTGCCTTCATCCGCGATGATGAGCGTGCGCTCGAATTGCCCGAAACTTTCAGCGTTGATGCGGAAATAAGCCTGGAGCGGATGTTTCACTTTGACGCCGGGCGGCACGTAAATGAACGAGCCGCCGCTGAACACGGCCGAGTTGAGCGCGCTAAATTTGTTGTCGCCGATCGGAATGACTTTGCCGAACCACTTTCGAAAAATCTCCGGATGATGTTTTAGACCTTCGGTCGAGCCGACGAAAACGACGCCTTGCTCGCCGACCGCTTTCTTGATGTTTGAGTAAACCGCCTCGCTGTCGAATTGGGCTTCGACGCCGGCGAGAAATTTTCGTTCCTGTTCCGGAATGCCGAGTCGCTCGAAAGTGCGCTTGATGTCCTCCGGCACTTCTTCCCAGCTGCGCTTCGCACCGGTACCTGGCGCGAGATAGTAACGGATCTTGTCGAAATCGATTGCCTCCAAATCCTTGCTCGCCCAATGCGTCGGCAATGGTTTCTCGAGAAATGTTTTCAATCCTCGCAAACGAAATTCGCGGACCCAATCGGGATCTTCCTTGACGTCGGAGATGTAGTGGATGGTTTTTTCGCTCAGACCGCGGCCCGCGTCTCGGACGTGTACTTCGGGATATGCGAAATCGCCTTTGTTGCGGTCGATATCGACGGCTTTGGTTCCAGTTTTCATTGTCGATCCTATCTCGTCAGAACTGCTTCATCCGCTCCCGCGCGCGCCCAATCGTAACCCCGTTCCTCAAGCTCAAGCGCCAGCTCCTTCCCGCCGCTGCGCGCGATCCGGCCCTGCACCATCACATGCACGTGGTCGGGAACGATGTAATTCAGGATACGCTGGTAATGAGTAATTAAAAGTATCCCGATTTTGGAGCCGCGCAATGAATTCACGCCGTGGGCGACGGTCTTGAGCGCGTCGATGTCCAGTCCGCTGTCGGTTTCGTCGAGCACCGCGTACTTCGGCTCGAGCATGGCCAGCTGCAAAATCTCGGTCCGCTTTTTTTCGCCACCGGAAAAACCTTCATTGACCGCGCGCGAAGTAAACGAGCGATCCATTCCCAGTAGTTCCATTTTTTCGTAAAGCTTCGCGTAATATTCGGTCGCTTCCATTTCTTCGCCTTCGGGCAAACGCGACTGAAGTGCGGCGCGGAGAAAATTGGCAATCGTCACACCAGGAACTTCGCTCGGATATTGGAACGCGAGGAAGAGGCCATTGCGTGCGCGATCGTCAGGCTCGAGCGCGAGCAGATCTTCGCTATCCATGGTGATCTTGCCCTTGGTCACGTGGTAATCAGGATGACCGGCCATGACTTTGGCAAGCGTGCTTTTCCCAGAGCCGTTTGGGCCCATCAGGGCGTGCACTTCGCCACAGGGAACGGCCAGACTCAGGCCGCGCACGATCTGCTGATCGTCAATGGCGACATGGAGGTTTTCGACACGAAGCTCGTCCATAAACAGGGGTTACAAATATACGGCGGTTCGCGTGGATTGCGAACGGGATTTCAGACAACCAAGACTCGCTCCGAGCGCGCCATGTTGGCACACTGCCAGGATTACAATTTTCCATGAAAAAGCGCATCCCGAATGCTGCAAGGAGCAATGGTGAAATCTGAAGGCTCATCGCCACACCGACGTAAGTCCGTTTCGAAAGAATCGGTCTCAAAAGCGACCAGCGAATTGAACAACCTGTTGCAGATCATTTCCGGTACCAGCGCGGAGATTGGCAACTTGTGGGAAGGCTGCGAAGGCTCGGAGCAGTACCTCAACATGCTGCGCTCGAGCATTGATCGCGCGGAAGCAGTCGCCGCGCAATTGGCCGAGCAGGCTGGGGGCGCCAACCAGAAAAGTACTCATGCATCCTGAGCTGGCGTCGTTCCTGAAACCAAAGACGATCAGCGAAATGCCGCGCGCCAAGCCGAACCATCCTCGTCGTAGACGACGAACAGATGGCCCTGGTTTTAATCAAGCGACTACTGAGCGAAGCAGATTACCAAGTCGTGACCGCGCAATCGGGGTTTGAAGCGCTCGATCTATTCCGGCGACAGCCGCAGGCATTCCAATTGGTTCTGCTCGATCTGACAATGCCGTTCATGGACGGAGAAGAGACGTTTCATCGGCTGCGCGAGATTCGAGCCGACATGCCAGTTGTTCTGTGCACTGGATTTATTCGACAAGATCGACTCGACCGGTTGATGAAGGCTGGCATCGCAGGGTTTCTGCGAAAACCACTCGCACCTGATGAGATTGTCGACTTTGGCGCAACTGCGCTGTTGGCGGGCGAGCCGCATTCAACCACCGCGACTGCGGTGGAGCCGGCACTGATCGGCGCGCTCACGGAAGACACGTTTCAAGAGATTCTCGAACTTTCACCCAGCCGCCTACACATGAATTTTCCGCGCGCCATCACGGCGCGGGTCCGCAGCGTAAACAACCATTTCATGCGCGAAACCATGCGCGCGGAACGACTCCGCGTGGCCGGCGCTCTCGCGAACGCGATGATCCACGATTTGAAAAATCCAGTTTGCATTGCCCGTTGTTGTTCCGACTTGATCACAACTGAATCGGTCGATGCGCATCTGCGCGAGCTAAGCAAAATGCTCACTGATACGGTCAACGGCATTCTCGGAATGACATTGGATTTGCTCGATTACACGCGCGGTTCGGTATCAGTGAGCAAGCGATTGGTTTCAATCTGGCGCCTGCTCGACGAAGTGAATCGCCAATCGCTTCATTTCCTCCCGAGCAAAAACATCGAATTCGTCAAACATATTCGATACCAAGGCAACATCGACATCGACCTCGGACGGTTTGTCCGCGCACTTGGCAACGTGATCGAGAATGCGATGCACGCGATGGTACGGGGTGGCACCCTCACGTTTACCATCGATGCCATCGACGAGCAGGTAATGCTGCGAATTTCCGATACCGGTAGAGGGATTGCGCCCGAAGCGATACCGACCCTGTTTGAACCTTTCGAACGTTGCGGTGATTTGCAAACAAAAGGTGTCGGCCTGGCGGTGGCGAAAGCGATTGTCGAGGCACACGGCGGCAAGATTTCCGTCCGCAGCGTTGTCGACAAAGGCACCACCGTCGACATTCGGCTGCCGAAACCAAACGGCGAATAATTGCGCGCGCAATCGAGCGCGCTACCGTCTGCACTTAAACTCAGCGATTCACCGATCGCTGACTCTTTGCCCTGTGGTGTAACGGTAACACAGCGCCCTTTGGAGGCGTTATTCTTGGTTCGAATCCAAGCGGGGCAGCCACGCAAACGGCTGGCGTCCTCGCGCTTCGCACGCCTCGCAGCCGTATTTACCTGCCCGGTGTCGGGCTCGAGATCGGAAACGCGAACGTCGCTGAAGGTGATGCAGCAGGCGGACTGGCCGGCCTTGGAGAAGATGTCGATGTCGGCGATGGCGAAACTGTTGGTGTCGGCGAAGGCGTCGGAGTCGGCGGAGGAGGAATAATACTTTCCCAGCGATGCAGCTGGACAGTCGCGCCGCCGATTTCGTCGGTCAACTTCTGACACCGGTCTTGGAGTTTTTCCAAATCGGGCGGACCGAACTGCGGATCGGCTGTTCCCGGAAAAATCAGATAGGTGACTTTGAGATCGCTCACAGGCCGATTATAAGGCGTCGCCTGTGGATTAATTTGTTTCGCGATCCGAAATGAGGCTTCGCCCACTTTATCGTTCGGTCCGATGTCGCCAACAATCGCGGGATAAATTCCATCTCCGAAAATCACGAGCGCGTAATCGCCCGTTTTTGCGGCGTCGCGTCCATGCGTGAACGAGCCCGGAATGACGATGTAGGGATCGGTCATGCCAATAAGAAAGCTGTATTTTTTCAGCGTTGCGACTTCCGCGCGCAATTGCGTAACCGCGCTACGCAGATCCCGCTTGCCGTCGGCTGCAGTGGTTCTGGCGGCAAACTCATCTTCCGCGTGCTTCAATCGCTCTTCTGTTGCGGCGAGATACGGATTGGGCGCCGGGGTTTTCTTCTGCCACTTGAAACTCGTGAACGGTTTGAAATTGGTGGGCGCGCCGGTGCCGATCGGCATCCGGTCGCCATCGGAGCCGTCCGCATCGACGTCCATGTCGGCTTGCAGCAGGAGCGCCTTGCGATGGCTCTGCGGGTGTCGCAATTGCAAAACGGTTTGGCAATCGAAAAAGTTGTGACGTGACAGGACCAGATCGAGCCGGACAAGATTTTCGCGAAGCATTTTAACTTTCGTGTTGTAGAGCTCGGTAAAAAGGGGAGAGACCGAATCAGGACCCGCCATCGCGGTAAGGCCCGGTAACAGTTCCGGCAATCGCGGCGTTACCCTAGCGAGCTCCTCGATCGTCCGATTCGGCGTTGGCACGCGCGCGTTTAATTTCAGATCGAGAACATAACTTTCCGGATCGACGCGTTCGGTGGAAGCGTCCGCGCCCGGAACCGTTTCCACGCTGGAGTGAAGTGTGATGCCGTTAAACAAACGGCCGGTGTCGAGCTTGCCGGCAATCGGCGGCGGACGCGGCGGCGTCGGCTCCGGCGTTGGCCAAGTCGGGACTTCCCGGGGCGCGAAGTACCGCAACCGTTCCTGTGAGATCCAGCGGTAGAGAATCGCGGCGAAAATCGCGGCCGCCAAAAGGACCGCCAGCCTTCGCAACGTGCCGAGACGAAGCCTTGCCACGGATTTACTTTTTCAACCAGGCGACAATCGCCACGATGAGGCCGATCACGCTCAAGATCGACATCATCCCGGCGGGCATCATTTTACCGGTGCGGATGAATTTGGGGACGAATTGCGCCGCAAGCACAAAAGAAACAACGAATGCGGTGGCGATTCCGGCGGCCCGATGTTCCGGCAGCAGTAATCCGGCGACGAGCAGTAACACGCCCGTAATCGCGCCGGCGATGATCGATGGCAAGCTGCCGGCTTTCACGTAACCGATAATCCCGCCGACAATCGTCAGCGCACCAAATACGAGGAAGTAAAGTTTTGTCGCGTCCATGTTCGTGCGGTAGCGCACTCGTAATCCAACCGCCGAAGACTGTCCAGCGGCGCGATTACTCCGTCCCGAGAGCCTCGATGCCCTTTCGATGTTTCGATTCGGCGTTTGATAGAAACCTCGCTACATTTCTCGGTGCACTCGTTTCGGTATCGCGAGGGAAAACTTTACTGCGAAGATGTCGATCTTGCGCGAGTGGCGGAGGAGTTTGGCACACCGCTCTATATTTATAGCGCCGGCACGATTTTCGATCACTACGCTCGCCTCGACGCCGCCCTCGCACCGCTCGATCGTCTCATTTGCTACGCGGTCAAAGCGAACTCGAACCGGGCAATCTTGAAATTGCTCGCCGAAGCGGGCGCAGGATTCGACATTGTCTCAGGTGGCGAACTTTTCCGCGCAGTTAAGGCTGGTGCAGATCCGCAAAAATGCACGTTCGCGGGAGTCGGCAAAGCGCGCGACGAAATCGAATACGCGCTCGAACAGGGCGTTTACAGGTTCAATGTCGAGAGCGAAGCGGAGCTGGAACACATCGGCCGAATTGCGGCTGCGAAAAAGTCGTCCGCACCGATCGCACTGCGGATCAATCCGGATGTCGATCCGCGCACGCACGAATACATCGCGACCGGATCGCACGAGAATAAATTCGGCATCGCGCTTTCAGATGCGGTAGCCGTCTATGAACGTGCCGCCAAGATGCGCAGCATCGACATCGTCGGCGTGCAGATGCACATCGGCTCGCAGATCACGGAGACGAAACCCTTTATCGATGCCGTGAACAAAGTCGCACCGCTCGTCCGTGATTTGAAGTCTAAATACGGGATCAAATTCTTCAGTATCGGCGGCGGACTCGGGATCGTTTACGAATCGTCACTCGAAAGCGGTGCGAAAGAATGGTGGAGCGATGCTGGATCGGCAAAACACCAGTTGTCGATCAAGGAATATGTAGATGCGATCTTGCCGGCGTTGTGCGATTTGAACATTCGGATTCTGCTCGAACCGGGGCGATTGCTGGTCGGTAACGCCGGGGTTTTGCTCACGCGCGTCCGTTACATCAAAAGATCAGGTCACAAAAAATTTGCGATTGTCGATGCTGGTATGAACGACCTGATTCGACCGGCGCTGTACCGCAGTTACCACGAGATCGTGCCGGTGGAAGAGAAGATTGAGAGAAAGAGGAAGACGGAGAAGATCGACATCGTCGGGCCGGTGTGTGAATCGGGCGATTTTTTCGCGCTCGACCGCGAAATGCCGGAACTCCGCGAAGGCGATTTGCTCGCGATCATGAGCGCGGGCGCGTACGGGTTTGTGATGGCGTCGAATTACAATTCCCGTCCGCTGCCCGCGGAGGCACTGGTGCGTGGCGACAAGGTCGCGCTAATCAGAAAACGGCAAACGTGGGAGGACTTGGTTCGAGGCGAGGCGGAGTAGGCGCGCCAGTTGCAGATCTTCGTTTCCTGCATAAATACTGCTTCCCCTCGAATTCGATGAAACGCCTCTCCCTGATCGCTTCATTATTGCTCTTCGCGCTATCAGTCAAAGCGGGCGACAAGACCCCGAAAGGCGAATGGATCATCCTTGTCGGCGGGCCATCACTGAAACAATGGGAGCAATACAAGGCCCAGCCGCACGATCATTGGTGGGCGAATTTCGTCCGGGCGGCGCGACTGCGCACCGAGCAACTGCGCGACGGCCTCGGACCGGACGCGCCGATTACCTGGCTCGTGTACAAACAGGGCTATCTCGACCGCCAGCCGCAGGAAAATCAGGACCTGATCGGCTTGATCGAAACCGTGCGGGACAAATTTAATCTCAACCTTGTTTGGTTCCGGAACGGCGATGACGTCATCAATTATTTAAACAATGGCCATGACCGCAGACAGCTAAAGGTCGCCGGCTTTGAATTTTTCGGACATTCAAACAAGGCCTGCTTCATGTTCGACTACAGCAGCAATGTGGACAGCTCGGCAAAATCGTTCCTGCACGAATCGCAATTGCGTCAAATTCACGGCAACATTTTCGCGCGCAACGCCTATATCCAAAGCTGGGGCTGCCACACCGGCGAGGAGATGAGCGAGTGGTGGTACCGCGCCACCGGCACCAAGATGATCGGCGCGCTCGGCAAGACCCAATTCATGATGGAAGAATTGCCCATCCTCACTTCGCCCGGCGGCAAATGGGTCACCAGGCCGTGAAACTCACGACCAAGACAAACTAATTTTCGGATTTCGATTTTCGAAATTCGGAATTAAGGTCGCGGCGTCGCAATGAAACTCGAACAACTGCTTGCGCTCTATCGTCAGCCGCTGTTCGACTTGATCTCCCAGAGCCGCCAAATTCATCTCGCACATTGGCGCGGCCAAGAAGTGCAACGGTGCAGTCTGCTCAGCATCAAAACCGGCGGCTGCAGCGAAGATTGCGCTTACTGCGCGCAAAGCGCGCATTACTCCACCGGCGTCGAACGCGAAGAGTTGTTGTCGGTCGAGCGGATTGTCGATGTTGCAACGCGTGCGCGCGCGCAAGGCGCGACCCGCTTTTGCATGGGCGCAGCCTGGCGCGGTGTGCGCGACGGCACCGAGAAATTCGAGCGCGTCCTGGAAATCGTTCGCGAAGTCGGCGCGCTCGGGATGGAAGTTTGCGTCACACTTGGCGAGATCGGCCCGGCGGAAGCGCGCAAACTCAAGGCGGCCGGCGTTACCGCCTACAATCACAACATCGATACTTCGCCGGAGTTTTATCCGGACATCGTTAGCACGCACACTTTTCAGGACCGGCTCAATACAATCGCCGCTGTGCAAGCGAGCGGGATGTCGGTTTGCTCCGGCGGAATCATCGGGATGGGCGAATCAGAAGAGGAGCGATTGCGAATGATCGAAATTCTGAGCGAGCTGGATCCGCAGCCGCAAAGTGTGCCGATCAATTGTTTGATGCCGCAACGCGGGACGCCGCTCGAGAATCAACAACCGGTCGATATTTTCGAGCTTGTCAGGTTGATTGCGGTCGCACGGATCGCGTTACCCGAAGCGCGGGTCCGGCTCGCGGCCGGACGCACCCGGATTTCGCGCGAAGGCCAGGCGCTTTGTTTTTTTGCCGGTGCCAATTCCATTTTCTTCGGCGACAAACTTCTCACCGCCAAAAATCCCGAGGTAGATGTCGATCTTGCCTTGCTGCGGGAGCTCGGTTTGAACATCGAAGATAAAGATCGCGCGCCCGCGCATGATTTGGAATGGACGACGGAAAAGGCGGCTTCTTTGAGAACAGTCGCGGGAAAATAAATCGCAGGCTTGAATTTCCCGGCCAAATCGCCGATGCAATTGCGAATAGCTTGTTGATGAAAGCCGACGACGAAAAAGGGATCAGCCTGATTTTGATTTACATCGCGCTCCTTTTTTTTCTGCTCGGTGTCGCCGCGCGGATGAAAATGAATTTCCATCATCGCATGGAAATTTCGACGGCAGGATTCGTGGTCGCAGGCGTCTTAGCCGCGCTCGCGGTCGTGCTCTTCCTTTTTTCCTTGAGAAAGCGCCGCGGTTAGCTCGCGGCGAGAAATCTCACACGCCGAATTTACGTTACGGCAGAGACTGAATGTAACAGCCTGCCCTGAGCGTCAGTAAAATGGGTCGCGTTGCAAAAAAACGGCGACGAACCGTTTCCGGCCGCCGCCATTTTTTCCCTTATGACCCTGAAAGTTATTCGGCCATCGCCTTGTGCAATTCCTCCATCGCATTGCGCATGTCCTGCCGCGCTTTTTGCAGATCGTCGAATTTCTTTTGCTGATCCGGCGTCAGGATCGGACGAATCTGCGACATCGTTTTGTCCATGATCGCGTGGGTTTTTTCCAT
>Ga0137383_10002641_pt1 | contig 11055 bp, 10 predicted proteins | sample SagtaG_19_FD_104817 | JGI IMG/M metagenome (GOLD analysis project Ga0137383, IMG submission 104817) | Vadose zone soil microbial communities from Sagehorn Ranch, Mendocino, California, USA - Sage2_R_40_16 metaG | ecosystem: Environmental > Terrestrial > Soil > Vadose zone | place: USA... | reverse complement strand
TCGCAAGGTCTAGGGTTTGAATCGCTTGATCAAGTGGCGAGGATCGCGGCGCCGTTCCTTTAGGGCGGCAACTTGAGTCCGTTATCCAGCGCGGTCCGGTCGCTTACTTATTGCGGAATTCTATGCGGTTTTCCGCGCCCCAAGAGAGAGCCAGGGCGTGAATCACAAACCAACTTATGGTCGTACATCTTCGCTTTGCGCCTGCTCTGATGCGGTGCGCCTCTTCCTTTGAGCACCGTACAAGCATCGTAGTTCTCTTGCCGGAAGGCCGAACGGGCTGGAGCGCAGTCAGAGGTCGGTCACCCTCTTGCTGGATGACAGCCAGTCTTTCCTCGAGGTCCAACCATCTCATGAGAATACGCAACACATAACCGCTTACGGTCCGTCTCTCGAGCTCTGCGCGTTGATGGATGGTTGCTGCCTGCTGACGGGAACAGCTTATGATCAGAGCTGCTCGATCACTCATTTCGGTCGTATATCACATGATACAGGCCCTTGCAAGACCCCGCATTCTTCGCTATCGTCAAGCGGAGATGCAAAGCTTTAGAGTCTTGGTTGTCGATGACTTTGCGAGCTTTCGGGAATGCGTTTGCGGGATGTTGCGAGGAACGCAGTTTCGGGTCGTCGGGCAAGCTGCAGATGGACTGGACGCCGTTCAGAAAGCCCGGCGCTGCCAACCGGACTTGATTCTCCTGGATATCGGCTTGCCGAAGCTGAATGGAATAGAGGCCGTCCGGCGGATATCGGTTGTGGCTTCTGGGTCGAAAGTAGTTTTTGTATCTCTGAACGACGACCCGGAGGTGGTGAAGGCAGCTTTTAGCAATGGGGCTTGCGGATATATTCTCAAGTCAGCGATGAACGGGGAGCTACTGCCTGCTCTCGCCGCTGTTCTTCGTGGCGAAAAGTTTCTCAGTGGCAGAGTAGCGCCCATATCCGCTTGAACCCTGCTCCTCGGCCTCGATGAATGGCTCGAAGAGGACCGTCCATGTCCTGCAAGTCGTGTGGATCAAACTCATATAGCAAGGTTCCCGCAGAGATTGCTATCTATTTCCGGGGCAGAAAGGTCTCGATAAACCGCATGTCTTCGTGTTCCCGATGTTGCTAGTTTGCTTGAATCGTGGCCACACCTATTTGCCATACTGAGCACGAATTGCGTGTCCTGAAAGGGGACGTGGCCGCACACTCTGGGGCTTCTTCTGGATGATTGCAAAGCCAAAATTTTAGCACCCGAGCCGGCCAACTGCCCGCGCCCAAGCCAGACGCTTATCTTCTGGAAGCCCTTCCTTTGCAACGTTCTTTTTGGAAACGAAAGACTTCGCAAACAATTTGGCTGTTGCACGCAGTACCAGAGTGTGGCTCGCATGCGCAGAGTCCCCGGATTTTCCCCATAGGGGAATGCGGGACGAACCCTTCCCGGCGCCCGAAGGCTCAGCTCGCTTGGTGGATACTTGCCTAACTCATGAGCTAGCTAATCGTGGCCGACTTGTAACCAAGCGGGCGTTGACAAACTTCAGCTCCCTGAGCCAGACCGCGGACGCGCGGGGGCTGCAAGCAGGAACCGAGTTAGACACAACCCTTTCAGGACAACCCTCGGACAGGATTGGCTTTAAGCCCGGATTTTTTCTTCTCTCGATGAGACAGCGTAAATCGCCAGCCCGCCAAGCATCCCGGCGAGAGCCGTAATCTTCCACGCCAAATTGTAGGTGTGCCTCGCATCAAACAGCCTCCCAACAATCCACGGCAGTCCCCATTGCCCAAGCGAATATCCCATGATGATCAACGCAAGCAGCTTGCCGAGCGCGGCCGTCCCGAAGCTTTCCGCCGTAACCAACGGAACAAGCATATAGTCTGCCCCCATCGAAAATCCGAAAATGAATGCGAACGTCCAGGCCACTGCTGGCTGCCTTGACATTCCGAGCAAAAGCACCGACGCTCCCATTAAGAAATAGAAAAATGCCATGGCATTCTTCTTCCGTACATGATCCACCGCGTAGCCGACAAGAATTCTTCCCGCCAGGCTCGCCGTCAGCAGTCCGGCGGAAAAGCGTGATGCCACCGTGGCCGAATAGCCTTGATCTTTCAAAAATAAGATGAAGTGCTGAATCACCGCTCCAACGGCGCCGATCGCTGATGTCGATCCTAGCAGAATCAGCCAGAAATTTCTCGTCCCTACGGCTTCCGCCACGCTGCTCGAAGTCATGGCCGCTGTCGCTATGCTCGTGGAGTCACTCGAGGACGCTCCATCGGGCAGCAGGCCGGACTTTTCCGGAGTTGACCGGGTAATCCAGATTCCCACGGGAAGTACCACTGCCATCAGCGTAAGCGCGACGATTTCCAGTGCATGGCGCCAGCCATACGTTCGAATCAAATAGTTCACTAGCAGCGGTGCAACCACTCCGCCCGAACCAAGTCCCAGATATGCGAAACCCATTGCTCGCCCGCGTCGCGCACAAAACCACCGCGACACCAGTACCTGATTCGCAATCGGCCCCGCAAATACGTAGCCCAGCACTTCCAGCGCGCAAAGCGCCTCGTAGTGCCACAACTTTGTCATCTTCGCCATCAGCAGCAGCGAAATCCCCACGATTCCCGCGCCTGTAACAATCACCCATCGAGCCCCGACACGGTCAATTACCGCCCCCGCGAGCAACCCAAAGGGCAGTCCGATAATCAAGAATCCCAGAAAAAATCCCTGCGTGACCTGTGCGCGACTAAACCCCAAGGATTCCACAAACGAAGCATAAAAAACCGGAAAGCCATAAAAGATAATTCCGACTACGAAAAAAAGATTCAGAAACGCCGCCGCAACCACCCACCAACCGTAAAAGATCCGGCCGGTTTCGGCGATTGCCATCAGCGATTCATCCTCTTTCATAGATGGACCGCTCCGCTCGTTTGTGGATTCGCCTTCGCTCCCACGCGACGCGCGCAATCTCGAAGAATCTCCGCCTCCCATTCTGGCCGCTTCGCGTTTTTCGGATGCGTCAGACTCGTCGGAATTCTTCCCGTGAGATGAAGAAACACCGCCGTCGAATGTTTGTACGCCTGAACGGGATCGCGAAACGCAATGTTTCCCAGATGTTGCAGGGCATCCGACAGCGCATAGTACGCGGGATCCCCTTCGGCCCAGAGGCGGTCCCGCTCCGCAAACTTCTCCGGTGCAAACGTGGCCAGCCCGAGCAAATAATCGGATCCGTACTCGATCATGTCGATGCCCAGATCGTTTCCTGTATAAATGCGAAAGTCCGGCCGCTGCGCATCGCGAAGCTCAAGCCTTCGCAGCTCCGTCAGCCGGTCCAAGGAAGAGTGTTTCATCCCCTTGATCTCCGGAATATCGATCAGCCGCCGGATGGTCTCTTCCTCAAAAATCTCTCCGTTCGGCGCAAACATTTTCCCCAGCTCGAAAGCCAGCAGGTGCGAATAACCGTGGCTGGCCGCCGCATAAACCGCCGCCTTTTCCGCCGGCGTTTTGCCGTGCAGCCGGCTCGTCTGGAACAGAATCGGAATTCCGCCATGGGCCACGATCGCATCGATCTGCTTGCGATAGAGCGCGACCACCTCTCCATCCTGGCACTCGATATACGCGCCCGCCACGAACGGCACACCGGCGCCAAGCGCCTCCCGCGCCCACCGCAGCACGTCCCGTTTCTCTTCTTCACTCAGGAAGTTCACGTACCCCGTGTCCATGTTCACCGCGTTCATCAGGCCAGCGCGATGCGTCGCGCCCAGATGGTTTTGAAACGCTTCCACGGCAACCCGCCCGTTCGCTTCAAACGGCAAAAGGGCCGCCGCAATTCCTTGCATCTTCCGGCCCGGCTGTTTGCGCCTGACAATAGACTCGATTTTCATGTTTTTGCCTTCGCCAATTTCAGTTTTTCCGCGAACTCCGAATTTTTGTAATAGCTGTCCAGCGGATAGCATCCTGAAGGCAATCCCTTCCGCGGCGCCGTCGTGCAATCGCTGAACGTTCTGCAAACTCGTTTGCGCTCGATCGGTTTTCCCTCGCTCGCATCAAGAAGGATTTCCGGATACGTCAAAATCGCTCTCCCGATCCCCACCGCATCGATCCACCCTTGGCGCACCGCCGCCTGGGCCACGTTCGGCAGGAAATCCTGCAAGTAGCTGTACGCTGTGCCGACAAAAATGAGATTCGGAAAACGCCCTTTCAACTCGCGCGCGGCGCTCATCTGTCGCGCGACGCCAACCAGCGGATCTTCTGCCGGCTGATACCCATCCGACGGCGGATAGAGCGCCGGCCGCTGAATGTGTGGATTGTAATAAGGACTCCCCGCCGTGATATTCACAAGAGGAATTTTCAGTTCCTCGAGCAGAAACAAAAACCGAACCGTCTCGGTGAGATCCATCTCTGTCGGACGATTTGTGTCGACGCCGAATCCCCACCGGTAGGGAATTAAATGGTCAAGCGCTTCCGGAATTCCCGGCCCCGGCTTGCCGTTCACCGACTTCGACGGATCAGGGCGGTAGGCAACAGTGTCAAACGCCGAAAGCCGCACTCCGATCTCCAGCCCCGGCGCATTCGCACGAATGCCCGCGACGACTTCCCTCAAAAAGCGCGTCCGATTTTCAAAGCTGCCGCCGTATTTTCCCTCTCGCGTGTGCGCGCTGAGAAATTCATGCCCCAAATAACCGTGGCAATGCTTGATGTCGACAAAATCGAATCCCAAATCCTGCGCGAGTTTCGCCGCTCGATGAAAATCCGCGATGACCGTTTCTATCTCGGCATCCTTCAGCAGCGGGTAGCCGCTGGAGATGCCGAGTCTCTTATCCAGAACCGGATGGTGATACAAAATGCGCGGCTCGGGTTTTGTGTGATGATTCGGCCGGCAGTATCGCCCCGAATGCGTCAGTTGCAGCCCGATGACCAGTCCATCCTCTGAACCGGCCCTGCGGCGGTGTTCTTCAATCAATATCCTTCGCAGCCCCGACAGTCCTCCTTGCGTATGCGCTGCGATCACCAGTTGGTTCGGATTCGCGCGCCCTTCATGCGAAACCGCAACGGCTTCGCCTCCCCAAATCAATTTCGCGCCGCTTCGACCGAACTTCTTCCATCTTTCAATCGTGTGCTCGCTAGGATTTCCATCCGGAGTGCCGTCCCAGCCCTCCATCGGTTGGACGGTGATTCGGTTGCCAATCCTGACTCCTCCGCGGTTCAGCGGCGCACGCAGCGGCGAGTTCATTCCCGTCAGCAACTCGCGATCGCAAGGAATCGTTAATCCCAAAGAACGAACATGCTCCTGAAAACGCTCGACCTGTTTCACCGTACCTAACCGAACAATCGGGAGCGCGCTCATTCAGCTTTCCGTTCTGCGGCCGGTCCAGCGACCGCGACAAACGCATGCGCGAATAGCTGGCGGGGACTGTTCGCCCGTTTCACTTCAACCATCTCCTATCCAAATTCCGGTCCCAGAATCGCGCAAACCAGCTCAGGCCGGCCCGCATACTCATTTTCGCCCGCGAAACATTCTCGCGACCGGCCGCGAGTACCAAATCCTCGGGCCTGCAGAATCCTCTTTTATAAACGACTTCGCCGTATCGCAATTTGTCACTACAGCAGCTTCGCTACGGCGTTTTCGTCGACATCGCCCAGCGCGCTTATTCCGGCAAGCCGGTAGCGATTTCTATGGGCTATCTCAACGCCGTCTGGCAAGCTAGGCCAGGCAGCCATTCGTCCATCACCGAACACTCCTTGCACGGCATCACTCCCTCGAAAAAAGGAAAAAGTGTAACCTATGTGTCCGGTACGCCGATGTGTCCGGGTCGGACGCGGGAGCGACGGAACTCGAACCCGCAACCTCCGGCGTAACGGGATGGCGGTATCCCGACAGGTCGCGGCGCCCCGCAACCCAACCAATACCTTTTGCATACGCTGAAATGCGCGGGTAGGGGTGCCTGTGCTGAAACCGAGTATTTCCCTGGGCCTTTACGTTTGCGGCCGATGGCGACACCGTTAACCTTACTACGGCGGGGCCGACGTGTGCATACGTTTGACGTTGGGATGGCCGGAGCGTCATAGCAGGCCATGCTGTGAGCAGCGGCGATCACCTCAAATAGGCAATGCTCACCCCGGCAGATCGTCCACCGCCTGTTTGAGCCGCTGGTACGATTCTCGCTGAAACTCTTCCAAGTCTTGCTTGACGAGATTGAGCCCTACCACGCAGAGCTCAAAATTCTCAGACAATCTTCGAAACAGGGGCGCTTCCGCTTTGTATTCGAACTGATTGAATGAGGAGACGATCGCATAGGACTCTTTGCCAGCTTGCACGAAATCGATGAAGGCATCCCGACAAGGATGCCGCGTTCGGCGGGCCTTCGCCACACTTTCCGGGAAGAGGCCTGTCATAAACAAGGTGTAATCACCCACATGCTTACGCAGCTCTCGCTCCCGGTCAAAGGAAGCCGCTTCGAGCAACGGGTTAGATTCGACGAGCATCTCTCCGACTTCTTCTAGCCGCTTTCCCTGGGCGTCTCGAATACGATAGAGATTTTCGGTACGGGCGAAATCGGCAAGCAAAGAGGCCACGTAGGTTGTGACCCGAGGCTCCTCCAAACGCACGTCTTCGAAAAAGTGACGCCAGACCAATTCACCGAGAAAGTTCCGCAGCGACCGCTCCCCGCCGGCGCTCAGTTCAGGACGCATGAGGGCAAGAGCCTCCGCAAACTATTCAGGAAAATTCTATGAATCAGCAAGGACAGCGTCAACTGGCGCTGACACGCGGCTGCTGCTCTTTGGCGGCGACTCGGCCGATACGGCGCGTGGATCCCAATATCCAACCCCTTGCGTCGAAGTCATGCACCAGCATCACTGGCGCATCCAGCAACCGAGGCGAGGAGACACGGAGAATTTGCGGCTCAAGTTTCCTGAACAGCGAGCAGCTTTGCGAGATAGAATCCCGATTCTGGTTGGGGGCGGTACTTCACCCGAAGTTCCGCACGAGGAGGCGGTCTTGTTTGAGAGGAGCATCGTACGCCCAATTCTTATGATCGCTGCAGTCGTTCTATCGATGACAAATGGTGTTCACGCGCAGCAAAGCTATGCCGTAATCGCTCAGAACGGTGTCGCGATGAAGACGCGTGACGGCGTGACGCTCTATTCGGACATTTACCGGCCGAGGGCGGACGGAAAATTCCCAGTCATTCTGATGCGCACGCCCTACGATAAAGGCGCGAGTTGGGCAGTGACTCCTGCATATCAGATCGCCACGCATGGCTACGTGGTCGTCGTCCAGGATGTTCGCGGGCGCTACACATCGGAAGGCGAGTGGTATCCGTTTCGCCGCGAGTCGGACGATGGCTACGACGCTGTCGAATGGGTTGCGGCGCTTCCGTCCTCAGATGGCAGAGTCGGGATGATGGGCGGTTCCTACGTGGGCGCAACACAGATGCTCGCGGCGATCGCGCATCCTCCGCATCTTGCGGGAATCTGCCCCGTGGTCACGGCCAGCAATTATCACGACGGCTGGACGTATCAGGGTGGAGCCCTTGAACAGTGGTTTGACCAGAACTGGACTACCCAGCTCGCGACGAACACCATCTGGCGCTTGATTGCGAAAGACACCAACGCGCTGCTCGGCGCGTCAACGCTTCCGCTTACTCAGTATCCGGCGTTCAATTACGCCTCGCTTCCCGCCGGAGCCGATGCCACAGCCCAACTTGCGCCGTACTATCTGGATTGGCTCGCGCATCCCAACTACGACGCGTATTGGAAGCAGTGGTCTATCGAAGAGCACTTTTCGGACATTCGCGTCCCCGCACTTCACATTGGCGGTTGGTACGACATTTTTCTAAGTGGCACCTTGCGAAATTACATGGGAATTAAGGCGCATGGCGCTAGCGACGCGGCGCGCAACGGCCAGCACCTGCTGGTGCAAATCGGCGGGCACGCAGGCTTCGGGCGCCACGTCGGCGATGTCGAATTCGGTGATGAAGCGGTCAGATTCCCTTCCACGGATGTCTTGATTGACTGGTACGACTACCTCTTCAAGGGGGTGCAGAACGAGTTTGCCACCGATAGGCCCGCGCGCGTTTTTGTCATGGGCGCGAACGCGTATCACCAGGAAAGCGATTGGCCTCCACCGGAGGCGCAATCCACTCGCTACTTCCTTCACTCGGGTGGTTCGGCCAATTCGCTGCGGGGCGATGGCGGCCTTTCCCTCACGCCACCAAGGAAAGAAACGCCGGACAAATTCACCTACGACCCCGCAAATGCTGTGCCCACCGTAGGCGGTTCACTCTGCTGCGACGCTGCGCACTACGAACCGGGACCCCGTGACCAACGCACCATTGAGAATCGTAACGACGTGCTTGTCTATTCCACGAAGCCACTTGCCGAGGATATGGAAGTCACTGGATCGGTCACACTGGAGCTCTGGGCCAAATCTTCCGCCGTGGACACGGATTTCACGGCCAAGCTCGTGGACGTCTCACCCGACGGGTTCGCTATGAATCTCACTGACGGAATTCTGCGCTTGCGCTATCGTGATTCGCAGGAGAAGCCTGAGCTGTTGAATCCAGACCAGGTGTACAAAATTTCGGTGGATTTGTGGGCTACAAGCAATGTCTTTCGGAGGGGCCACATCATACGCCTGGAAGTTTCCAGCAGCAATTTCCCGCGCTTTGATCGCAACCTGAACACCGGCGCGGATCAAGCGACGAGCCGCCAGTTTGTGTCGGCCACAAACACGATCTTGCACGACGCCGAGCACCCCTCGGCACTCCTGGTTCCAGTGATTCCCGCCAGAGCTGCCACACCGCGATGAGCGCGCTCGCCAATCGCCGCCACCCTGAGGCGCGATCGCAGAAGCATCTCGCCTTGTCAACCGACTTGCCCGAAACCGGCTGGCGAGGACAATAAGGCTTCGTCTGTGGAGTCGAGAAAAGGCGCAGTGACCGTAGTCTCCCAGTGGCGATTGGCTAGGCTTTCGCCGCGCCGCCTCAGTCCGGTTTGGCATGGTTCTGTTTCCTGTTCCCGCTCACCGCATTGGACGGGCGGATTTCCCGCATCCAGCGTTTGGAAAAGCTCACGGTTTCGCCCACGGAAGGCTGGGCGGTTTGTTCTGTGAGACTGACCAAACCAAGCATTTGGTAGAAGGACGCGGTCGGGAACCGTTTCGTCCCCGGCCATCTCACTTTGTTATCGGGCTTCTGCTGCGGCGTCGGGCGGTAGCCACAGGTCATCCAAGCTCGGTACATCCTTTGCATACATCAATACATACGCGTGTTTGCGTGACAGCGTACTTTTCCTTCGCACCTCCGCCATAACTCTTCTTCCAGATAAAGCACTCGACGAAACTTTCTTCGCCGAACACCTCATTCATGATGATTCGCAAATGGTGCAACTCGTGATCATCGATACTCACGAAGACCGTCTTCGCTTAACAGCTGGCGCGCCAAGAAGAGTCGTGTATACACCATTGATAGCCGGCTGGAGTGATACCGCCCACACGTTTCTGGGTTGCTGGTGAGTAAATTTCCATCTGCGTCGACTTGACCGGTCACTTGGAGATACGTCCTGAGCGCTCATTTGCTATCCTTAAGCTCCCAAAACTCCGGAGGGCCACATGTCTAAGAAAAAGATCCTGATGCTCATCGGCGACTACGTCGAAGACTACGAAGTGATGGTCGCCTACCAGGCTCTGATGATGGTCGGCCACACCGTTCACACGGTCTGCCCCGGAAAAAGATCCGGCCAGTTCGTCCGTACCTGCATCCACGATTTCGAAGGCGATCAGAGCTACACCGAAAAGCTCGGCCACAATTTCCAACTGAATTTCACGTTCGACGAAGTCAAAGCCGAAGACTACGACGGCGTGCTGATTCCCGGTGGCCGCGCCGTGGAATACATCCGCCTCAATCCCAAAGTGCTCGACATGGTTCGCCACTTCGACAAGGCGAAAAAGCCTATCGCCTCAATCTGCCACGGCGCGCAACTCCTCGCGGCTGCTGGCGCCCTCGAAGGCAAAAAGTGCAGCGCCTATCCGGGCACCAGCGTCGAGGTCAACCTCGCCAAAGGCACCTACGTCGACCTTCCTATGGACCAGGCCATAACCGACGGCACGTTAGTCTCCGGCCCCGCCTGGCCGGCCCTTCACAATTTCCTCTCCCAATTCCTAAAAGTCCTGGGCACGCGAGTCGAAGCCTAAGTTCTCAACTGGATTTCGCAAAATTAGCGCAACGCCCGGTCCGTTCGATCGTGACCTCGATAATTTCGAAGGCGTTAACTTTGAGTTTTTGCGGGCAGCTCGGCGGGAAAAGATCATCGCCTCACTGGACGATGGAGGCATTGCTTGGGATTCTCTGTCTGACCATTCGGGTTGCCAGGATGAGTGGAGGTTCAATCTTGGAATCTTTAGTTATATTTCCTGACTGAAGAGCAAGTGGTAAAGACCGCTTCCGCGTTGCAGAGGCGGCAGCAAACCAGTGGTCTAGTTCCTTTCTCACCCAGTCGGGAACCGGAACGGTTCAAACCTGACCTCCCTTGCCCACCAAATCGACGATGGCCCAGTGTTTTTCCCGTAAGCAGATGGATCGCGTTTCGCGCTGGGATTTTCCAACCGGCTACTTCAAGCCGGCCAAAAAGGCGCCCATTTCACGCAGCACGTCCGATTCATTTGATATGAAGATGTAGTGCGTACCTCGTTGCCTGATCACACGAGCGCCAGGTACCCCGTCTTGAAACGCTTTTGCCTGCTTTTCTGCCAAAAGATCGACGTTGGTGAAATAGGCTGCGGCTGCCTTGCGGACACCGGGATCTGTACTCTCGGTCATCCAGGTTTCTGGAACGTGGGGGATGGCAAAGATGGCTAAGGTCGGAACCGGAATTTTGACATACTTCTTCGTACCCATCAGTACCGCCATAAGGTATTGCGAGCCTGGAAAATCATGAAGGTTTTTCGCTCGTCCATCGGAAGTCGAATCCCATTTCTGGTGAAACTCCGACTCGGGAAGCTGAAACCCATAGACTTGCGCATCCCACTTCTGCAGCGCGCTGAAGCTCCTTAGATCGAACTCGGACGGACGCGGAAATTGAGGTGATGG
>Ga0137383_10002638_pt1 | contig 11058 bp, 10 predicted proteins | sample SagtaG_19_FD_104817 | JGI IMG/M metagenome (GOLD analysis project Ga0137383, IMG submission 104817) | Vadose zone soil microbial communities from Sagehorn Ranch, Mendocino, California, USA - Sage2_R_40_16 metaG | ecosystem: Environmental > Terrestrial > Soil > Vadose zone | place: USA... | reverse complement strand
GAGATTCTCGATGGCACGTGCCCTCAGCAAGACCTCCCAGTGATCTCTTCCAGTATGCAGGGTAAAGCCAGCCGGGACCAGCAGTACCTGTGCGCCGCGCAATGCCAGGGAACGGTAGAGTTCTGGGAAACGCAAGTCATAACAAACCGTTAAACCAAAGGTGATACCATCAATTTCAGCCGTCACTACCTGGTTGCCCGGCACGATACGCTCTGATTCGTAATGCTTCTCACCATTGGCCAGGTCTACATCAAAGAGGTGAATTTTACGGTATTGCGCGACAATCTCACCATCCCGGTTGAGAAGCACAGAGGTATTATGAAACTTGCCCGGTGCATCAGGGGAGCGCTCGACCATACTGCCAGCATGCACGATCATCTTATGCTTGCGCGCTTTCTCTTGCAAGCGTTCGATGGTGGGACCAGGGATGGTCTGGGCGGCTTCTTCAAAGCCAGAGCCAGGGCCAAGATACGTCCAAAGCTCGGGGAGTCCGACGAACTGGGCGCCCATATTGGCGGCACGATCTAAGAAATGCTCTACGGTAGCCAGGTTTTCAGCAGGATTATCACGTGAGTTGACTTGAATAACTGCTGTTCTCAAAAGCATAATGAGGCTCCTTGCTCTAGACAACGATGAGGTTTTCCTTATTGCAAGCAGAGTAGCACGCTGTTGGCTTGTAGTCAAGGGCAAAAGTTAGAAACCTTCGAATCACCTCGACAGGGCGTTTCCGCTATGTTACACTTGCGTTAGAATAAAGAAGAACTAAAGCCGGTACCATAGTCACGCTCCTTAGCAATTGCAATTGCCGGAGAAGCTTAGTAGTATATTATAACCAATGCATTGAAAAATACTGATACATAGAGAAGAGGACGGGGCGTAATGCACAAACCGCCGCCACAGGAAGACGAACAAACTGAATATTCACCTCTGCGGCGCAGACGCCAGGTAGCCCAACCCAGGCGACCACCAACGGAATATAGCCCTGACGAACACCCTGAGATTCCCAGGATCAGGCGGGCTTCGCTCTACCTTGATCAGCAGACCGTACCTGATTCAGTTGAGCCGGTGGAGGATGAGGCGGAAGCAGACGAAGCAAAGCAGGCTCAATCACAGAAACCTGCATCGAAGCACAATACAAACAAAATGGTGATGCCGCCGGTGCGGCATCACCATGTCTCTACGCCGTCAGCGCCACCTCCAGCTCGTCACACGCGACAACATATACGTCCCAAACGCTCGTTGCAAGATCAACTTGTACACCTGAGCCATAGCCAACCCGCCATCATCATCTTTAGCTTATTAGTGGTCATACTGATTATAGGCATGATTATTGCTAATGCCGGCCACGCTCTTCAAACACCTGGTTCTCTGGCTGGTATTGGTACACCTGGAAGCCAGCAGAAAGGCTCGCTCCCCACCGGTATACAGAGTGCTGGAGATCCACATGAGCTTGTTATTACACCACAAGACACCGATCATCCATCTCCACCGGTATTCGCTAGAGCTGCTTACCTGCTCGATGCAGACACCGGCGCGACTCTCTACGCTCATAATCCCTTCATGCACCTGCCTATGATGAGCACAACGAAGCTGATGACGGCAGTGCTGGCCGTCGAGCAAGGAAAGCCAGATCAGAAGATTACCATTACTGCCGCCATGGACCATGATATAAGCCAATTGAGTGCGGGTAGTACAGTGTTTGGCCTCAAACGAGGCGAAACCTATACCCTGCGCGAGCTGCTCTACGGCCTTCTCCTCCTATCTGGTAACGATGCTGCTATTGCTATCGCTGATGCACTTGGGGGAAATCTGCCTCATTTCGTAGCCCAGATGAACTCACGGGCCCATCAACTTGGTCTTCTCGATACGCACTACCTGAATCCTCACGGGCTATCAGAAACTGGACATTATTCTAGCGCTCGCGATCTCGCTGTGCTGGGTCAATACAGCTTGAGCATACCACTCATTCACCAGATTAGTGGTACGCAAACCTACATCATTCCGAAAACTGCGACCCACCCGGAACATGATCTTCTTAATGGCAACCAATTTCTCTGGTGGTATCCAGGCGTCGATGGAGGAAAGACCGGGTATGATGGAGGATCCAACTTTGTACAGGTGATCTCATGCACGCATAATCATCATCATTTGATCGGCGTCACCATATATACGAACAATTGGTGGACGGATATGCGCGACCTGATGAACTGGGGCTTCGATAACTTCAAGTGGATCTCGCCGCGAGACATAGATTCTCAACAAAACCCAATTCCGTTTGATAATGCGTGGAACTACTTTGCCAGCGACAAGAAGGAGAATACCATTGCTACCGCTGATCAGGGACGTTACTACATCTATACGGGTTTTAGCGTTTCAGGGCCAATCCTGGCATACTATGATAAGTCCGGCGGACTGAAGCAATTTGGTTACCCGATAGGCATGCAAACCGTTTCGAGCACGTCAGCCTTAAGCCAACACTTCGAGCACAGTACCATCCTGTGTGATCTTACATCCAAGCAATGCACCAGTGCGTAAGAAGACAGCGCCACAAATGCATAACCTCAGCGAGTATGGGCAGATAGCATCTCAATTGCGCAGGAGCTACGACGCATGAGTTCTTATAACAAATTAGTACGGGATAAAATACCTGAAATTATCAAGGCAGATGGTAAAGAATGTGAAACGAGAGTCCTGGACGATAAAGAATACCTACTCAGCCTTAATAAAAAACTCGACGAGGAACTACGGGAATACTATGAAACCAAAAGCATAGACGAACTAGCAGATATGGTCGAAGTTATTTTTGCGATAGTCGGGCAATATGGAATGAGCATACAGGAATTTGAGAGGCTCAGGCTATTCAAGCGAGAGAAAAGAGGAGGATTCGATCAAAAATTATTCTTAATGAACATTTCATAAATTTTTCGTGCTTTTCAAGAAGCCGAATTTCACGCCTTGCTGCGTCCTCTTAGCGTTTGATATACTGTACACAAGATGTCAAGTACCCCCGGCTAAAGCGCGGGGGCTTGCAACTCCCCTTGCGGGGGTTGCGATAGCCCACTTGACGACGGGCCACCAGCGAAGGATGTACCGACGCTGGCAAGGTGTTTAGCCCTGATATTGATGCTGGCATTATAGTCAGCATTCAACTGATAGCCGCAGGCGCGACAAAGGAAGAGACTTTGAGAACGACGGTTGGAACGGTGTTGATACCCGCAACGGCTACAAATCTGCGAGGTATGTCTAGGGTCAATCTTGACCACCTGGATACCTCGCTCTTGTGCCTTGTATACCAGGAAGCTATGGAACTGCGCGAAACTCCAATTATGGAATCTACGTTGTGTTTCCGTATGCTTCTTCATCGTGGTGCGTTCACGAATGTACGTCAGGTTCTCAAGGACAATGGTACTGCCGGGGGCAGCGTTCTGAACGATACGCTTAGAAAGTACATGGTCGTGATCTCTTCTTTGGCGAAACAGTTTCCCAGAGAGCTTACGCAAGTGGCGTTTTGCGCTCTTTGTGCCTTTGCTTTGAAGTTTACGACGGAGGCGGAAAATACGTTTCTCTTGTTCTTTCCATCGCCTTTCGCCCAGGAATTGACGTTGAGAAGTGACAGCAGGATGATTGAGTCCCAAGTCTACACCGACTACGGTACTACTTGGGGGAATAGCAGGCTTAGGAACGGAAACGGTGACGTGGAGTCTCCATTTGCCTTTGCGGTAGATCAAATCAGCACTGCATGTTCTGTAGCCAATGTACTTGTGTGCATAAGATGGGACAGTAAATGGAAGTTCTACTCGTCCTGTGATAGTAGCAAGGCTACAGGTGGAATTTTCCCACTTGACCCAGTAGGACCGGACATCGTAACGGATAGGACAGAGTTTGACGTGGGGACACTTGACCGGCTTGAACACAGGAACGGGCTTGCCCTTCTTCAGTGCCTTAGCCACTTTCTTAGGATAGTCCTGTTCGTTCTTTTTCTGCCAGGTCAATGCAGACTTCACGGTTTCGGTTGCCTTGACACGAGCGGCACAGACCAACTGAGCAGGCAAGTCAGGATAGGCAGCACGCAAGGGATAATAAGTCCGCTTATGCAGTTCTACCCCGTTGCTACACTTCTCTGTAAAGCCAGTTTGCACTACCTCATTGAAGCACATAGTATGCTCACTCATGGTACGGTAGAGTATCCTAGCCTGCTCAGGAGTTGGCTGTATGTTCAAAACAAGTGTTCTATCCATGTGAAAAGGATATCATATATAACAAGATATTGTCAAACCGTCGGGCTTAACCGCCTAGGCCCAGCCCCAAGCAAGGAGGACTTTCTCCTCGCCGTCCTGAATTACAGGAGTTTCCGAAAGTCGAGCTTTCTATGATCCTAGCAAGGACCTGATCATGAAAATAGAAGACACACCCACTAATAATAACAGCGCCGCTACAGCACCTTCGGGGCTAGGACGAGCGCGCAGGGCACTTGCCATTTCTGCCGGGAAATTGGCCGGCGTTTCGGGCCGCTTTTTGCGCATCGGTGGCGGTACCAGCTTACCAGGGATGATAGCGCGGCGCATCGATCCGAGCGTGCTCAAAGCAGTCGTTGGTGCGAGCAAAGCCAGGAAAATCGTGATAACGGGAAGCAACGGCAAGACCACCACAGCACGTATGACTGCGACCATCGCCGATTATAGTGGGCAACGCGTCTCGCACAATCGCACAGGCTCCAATATGTTGCAAGGAGTCACTTCCGTTGCTGTGAACTTCGCAGATGTGTTCGGCCGCCTGGACAGCGACGTGCTGATCCTTGAGATCGATGAAGGTACCATCCCCCTGGCGGTTCCAGAGATTCAGCCAGATGTAGTGTTGATTACCAATATCTTTCGCGACCAGCTGGATCGCTACGGCGAACTCTACTCCGTTGCCACGGCCCTCAACAAGATGTTGGAAGAACTGCCAGAATCGTCAACCATTCTGCTCAATGGCAACGATCCCCAGGTCGCCAATTTTGGCTTGAACGCGAAGGCCAGACGCCTCTTCTTTGGTTTAGAAACAGCTGAAGTCGGAACACCGGTACCCGAACAATCCGCAGATATCATTCGCTGTATCCGCTGCCAGGAAGATTTGCAATACGAAGTGGCCTATATGTCGCACCTGGGTCTCTATAGCTGTCCCAACTGCGGTTATACGCTCCCAAAGCTCGATTTTGCCGCCACCTCTGTCAAACTGGCTCCCAATGGTGAAGGACCTTCACATGTAAAGATACGCACGCCCCAGGGCGAGATCGAACTGGACATTCCCTTACCAGGAATACACAATGTCTATAACGCCACCGCTGCTATTGGAGCCGCCATAGCCGCGGGCTTCCAGATGGACAGGGCGCCGGCAGCTATCGCAAGTATGCGCCCGGCCTTTGGCCGCCTGGAGAAAATACAGGCCGGAGATCAGACTATCTACCTGGCCTTTGTGAAAAACCCCACCTCGTTTAACTTGATACTGCGCCTGATTGCTCAACATCCCGGAGAGAAGCACCTGATGGTAGTGGCAAGCAATACCGTCGTTGATGGCGAAGATTTCGCCTGGCTGTGGGACGTGGATATCGAAGAGATCTCCCAGAATATTCTTGATGTGGTCTGCAGCGGCGGCAAGGCAGAAGAACTGGCCATGCGCCTGAAATATGCTGAGATTCCCACCGATAAGATCAGCACTATACGTGAACGCGAAGCCGCTCTAAATGCCGCTCTCAAGAACGCAGGCCCTGGCGGCACACTCTATATCATGGCCAGTTATACTCCCACGAACGAACTCCGGCGCATTATGCAGAAGCGTGGCTGGGTGAAACACTTCTGGGAAGAGTAAATACTGTCGGGCTTTTACATTTCTGACTGTATCCGATGCTTCTTAGATTGCCTTCTCAGGCTGATTTAAGAAGCATCATTTGCTTTGGTTGCGTGGAGCCAGGAGCGGACTTGCTCGGCATGTTCCTGGTAGTGGTCGTAGGAATTGCCCGCAATGAGTGCAAGGAGGGAGCGGCCTTCTAGCCAGGAAAAGCGATTGGGATCGCTCAAATCTTCTGCAGGAAGGATTTGGAAGAGTGCCTGGACCTGTCTCAGAAATTGCTGATAAGCAGCATGGAAGTCTTCTTGCACCTCATGCAAAGGGCGATTCCTGTTCTCTTGAAAGATGCGCCCGTTGATGGTGTCGTCATCTTCGTCTGGCATGTCTGGTGTTTCACTGCGTAAGAATGCTTCAATCCAGCCTGCACACAGTCGCTCCCACGCTGCAAGGTGTGCCAGGATGTCCTTAATAGAACGCTGCCCCTCTAAGGTTGGAGTACAGAGCTGTGATTCGCTGAGGGGAGCGAGCAGCTCCTCCAAGTTGGCGTGTGCCGATTGGATCGTGTTGAGCACGTCAGTTTTGTTCATCTGCTCCTCCCTGAATACGCTTGGGTAACTACGGACTGCCTTCTTCTCGAATGTTTACCGCCGAGAGCGATAAGCTACGCTACTCCAGATGACGACGAGGATAGCCGCTGCGATGATCGTGCTGATCAAAGGCACGCCTTCCAGCACTGGCTCACCGATGATGTGAAAGTGGAAAAAACCCACGATCAGAAAAATGGAGAACAGGCCGAGCATAATCGCCCCCAGTATGCCCGCTGGTGCGCGACGACCGGCTAGAACTTCACCTAAAAAGCCGATGATAGCAGCGATAATAATCCAGATGATCAATTGCGTAAATGTGACTGCCACGGATTTTCCTCCTTAGAATCAGGTGTGAATGAGTATCCCAAACCCATTCATATACATAAACACGAATTATAGGCAGATGTAGTTTGAACTGAGATGAGGTAGGGAGAAACTTGTGGGATAAGTAGCCCTTTAGGCTTATTGTGTACGAGGGTGAAACATTTCTTCGTTAGATAGAGTTCAGCACTGTCGACCTCATTACCTCATTTCCTGGCATTGTCTGTGCTGTACCAATATGATATGCTTATCGTAAGGCGATGTTTTGCTTTTTCTTAGCTTGTTATTTATCACGGTGAAGCTCTAGTGATCGGGTTGCTAGAGCTTTATCTTTGATGATCAATTGCGTAAATGTGATTGCCTGGATTTTCCTCCTTGAATCAGGTGCGAATGAGTTTGGAAACTCATTCATAATATAATATAAACACGAATAACAGGTAAAAGTAGTTTGAACTGAGAGGAATAAAAATACATGAGCGAAGAAGTCAAAGACACCGGTATGGTGCTTAAGATTGGCCATCTTTATCCTACACTGATGAGCGTCGCCGCAGATCGGGGCAACCTTTATTCTATACAGAAACGTTGTCAATGGCGTGGCATTGCCACCGAGGTCGAGCAGATTTTTGTGAAGCAGACCCCGGATTTCACCAGCTATGACCTGGTCCTTTTCCATGGCGGGGCCGACCGCGAAATGGAACTGGCGGCGCGCGATATCCAGACTAAAGCGCCTTCAATACGAGAGGCGGCGGAAAGCAATACGGTCATTCTGAGCGTTTGTGCCGGCTACCAACTTTTGGGACACTACTACAAGCCGTTCCAGGGACCAGAACTTAAAGGCGTCGGGCTGTTTGATCTTTATACCGAGGCCGGCAGTACGCGCTTCATGACACACATGGCCCTCGAGTGCGAAGTTGAGGAGACGGGCTTAAAGATCCTGGTGGGCTATGAAAATCATAGTGGGCGCACCTACCTGGGGAAGAATGCGCGACCCCTGGGCAAGGTACTTGCCGGCTGGGGCAATAATGGCAAAGATAATTTCGAGGGTGCCATCTACAAAAACATCTTTGGTACGTATCTCCACGGGCCAGTGCTACCCAAAAACCCCTGGTTCACCGACCTTTTGATCCAACGTGCTTTGGAACGTCGCTACGGTAAGGTTGAGTTAGAACTGCTGGACGATACTACGGAAAATGCTGCCCATGATGCTGCCTTGAAGCTGGCTATGGAGTTCAAGGGTACCATGTCAGCAATTCAGGCAACGCCCTGGAAACGATAAAGCTGGCATATGTCATTAAAATACTCTCTAAAACTATGCTTTCTCCTCTGCTTGCTGGTATATACCCTGGCAGCCTGCGACCTGGCTCCGTCAATCTCCATCAATGCCACACCGACTGCTTCACCCACAGCCAGCACGCCTGGAGATCAAGGCACTCCTCAGCTGAATACATGGTATAAGGGCGCACCCGGGATTGAAGTTCGCTATGAAGACTGGAAAAGCCCCGGCAATAACGAAGATACTGTGACTATCGTTCGCTTTGATTTACATTATGCCAAATTGAGTGTGGCCTACCAGCCCACACAACCGCTGCTGATGAGCGAGTGGATGCAACAGGAACACGCGGCAGCCATCATCAACGGAGGATACTTTGATGCGCAGAATAACGCAACTGCTCTTGTCGTTTCCAATGGGCAGGTTTTCGGTACATCCTACGATGGCTTTGGTGGTATGCTTTCAGTTGACGCACAGGGACACATCAGCCTGCGTTCACTGCACCAACACCCCTACGATCCCAATAATGAGCAACTGCAGCAAGCAACCCAGTCATCTCCCATGCTCGTTCTAAATGGGCAGGCGACCCAGTTTAACGCCAACGCGGCAGGTTCGCGCCGCAGCATTGTGGCCATGGACAGGCAGGGACGTCTATTATTCATTGCCAGTCCGAACCCGGCATTCTCATTGGGCGAGGTGGCAGATCTGCTTGTCGCATCAGATCTGTCCATTGATAGAGCGCTTAACCTCGATGGTGGGGCCTCGACCGGTTTGTATGTGAATTCAGGCAACCAGCACGTCGCACTTGACTCGTTTACCAGACTGCCCCTTGTGGTGATAGTGAGAACGAAATGAAAGGCCAGGGAGCGTTGCCCATCAATAATTCACAGGGCCTGGAGAATAGCCGGATTGACTATGATACTTCTTTATTCTATGGTATAGTACAGGAAAATGTGTCAAGGGAGAGTGCGGGTGCAGTATCGAGACCTTATCTATCGCATTCATGCACGTCGGTCCATGTTTACGCGCTCTATTTCTGATGAGTGCGTCGAGCATATCTTACAGAATGGTGAAATGATAGAAGACTATCCACATACGTTTCCGTTTCCAGCGAAGTTGTTGCTCGGGTGGTGTAACGGGCGCACTATTCATGTGGTAGCAGCAGAAAATGGTAGTAAGCAGCAAGTTATCGTGATAACAGCATATGAGCCCACCATCGATAAGTGGGAACCGGATATGAAGACCAGGAGGAAACACTCATGAAGTGTGTCATCTGTCAATATGGAGAGACTGAACCAGGTACCACAACAGTCACCCTTACCAGAGATGATACGACCGTTGTGATTCGTGATGTCCCCGCCCAAATTTGCACGACCTGCGGCGAGGAATATGTGGATGCAGTAACGGGCAAGCGACTTTCTCAGATTGCAGAAACAGCTGTGAATGAAGGCGTACAAGTGGATGTACGACGCTATAAAGCCGCATAGATTATAAGCATCAAGCAGAGTACAAAGAAATGGGAAATGTTAGGAGCGCAATGCATTGCACTCCTACATTTCTTACACCCTCTGGAGAATCTCTTCCTGGATAACCCGTACCGCATCTGACATTGCAACGATACGGCTCTCCTTTTGGGAGCGCAGCTTGAGTTCGATGCCACCGTTCTTCAGCGAGCGTCTGCTCACTACAGCTCGTATGGGCAAGCCCACCAGGTCAGCATCGTTGAACTTCACGCCTGCTGACTCGGCGCGGTCGTCGTAGAGCACCTCGACGCCTGCGGCTGCCAGCTCTGCATAGAGTTGCTCCGCTGCCGTGCCAGGCTCAGGCTTGTCCAGGTCGAGGCCAAGCAGTGCCACATGATAAGGCGCAATGCTAAAGGGCCAGATAATACCCTTCTCGTCGTGGCTCTGCTCAACCAGCGTCGCCATAATACGCCCAATGCCGATACCATAGCAGCCCATCAGCATCGGGTGCACCACGCCCTCGGCATCTAAGAAGGTCGCACCTAACGCTTCACTGTACCTTGCCCCTAACTTGAAAATGTGCCCCAGTTCACTGCCGCGAACAGCGTGCAGCGTCCCACCACAGCGCACACAGGTTGCGCCATCAAATGCAGAGGCAATATCCTCCCATATATCCACGCGGAAGTCACGCGGCTCGTTCACATTCTTGATGTGATAGTTGGCCTTATTCGCTCCCGCAACGAAGTTATTTCCCAGGTGCAGCGACGGATCAGCCACGATCAGCACGTGAGCGCCCTTGTGCAGCGGAGAGGTGTACCCAGCGACAATGCCAGCCTTTTCCAGCTCTTCAGGTGTTGCCAGGTGCAGATCGGCAGCATTTACACCGTTATGGTAAAGCGTATTCGCCAGCTTGACCTCGTTGATGTCCAGGTCACCGCGTACGACGGCAAGGACGAACCTGCCACCTGCTACGTAGCAGACGGACTTGATTGTCTTCGCTTCAGGAATGTGCAGGAAAGCTGCCAGGTCACTGATCGACGTGCAGTTGGGTGTGTAGATCTCTTCCAGTTCACCGACCGGCTCTCTAGCCAGGTCGCTGCGTACAAATTCGGCCTTCTCGCGGTTCGCTGCATAGTCGCAATTATCGCAGATCATGGCGTTGTCCTCGCCGGCCTCGGTAATCGCAATAAACTCCTGCGAGTCTTTGCCGCCAATGGCTCCACTGTCGGCATGAATGACGATGAAGCGCAGGCCGCAGCGGGTAAAGACCGCCCGGTAAGCCTCAGCCATCGTAAGATAGCTTACGTCCATACCCTCGTCACCGGCATCGAAGCTGTAGAGGTCCTTCATGATGAATTCGCGTACACGCAGCAGGCCGCCGCGAGGGCGCGGCTCGTCACGAAACTTGGTTTGAATCTGGTAGATCCTCTGCGGCAGATCGCGGTAGCTGCGGACGAACTCGGATACCAGCGTTGTCACCACCTCTTCATGGGTTGGACCAAGGACCATGTCGCGTCCCTTGCGATCCTTCAGCTTGAACAACACGTCGCCAAACACCTCGGTACGCGTTGGGCCACCACCGGCTGGTGGT
>Ga0137383_10002636_pt1 | contig 11058 bp, 9 predicted proteins | sample SagtaG_19_FD_104817 | JGI IMG/M metagenome (GOLD analysis project Ga0137383, IMG submission 104817) | Vadose zone soil microbial communities from Sagehorn Ranch, Mendocino, California, USA - Sage2_R_40_16 metaG | ecosystem: Environmental > Terrestrial > Soil > Vadose zone | place: USA... | reverse complement strand
TGGCTATTGCTGTGGTACGATTGGCACTGCCAGAAAGGCGGGCCATTTGCTAACCAGGGCTAAAAGACAGCGATTCATCCACGAGGCTGAAGACCTCGTGGTTTCTCGCCAAGTTTTTTTAAATAGCTCCCTACCTCATGGTCCAGGTTTTTTTGCCTCACTCGCACCATGCCGCAGAAAGGCCGGACGGGCAAGGAAAACATGATTGTGATTTCGCGTACATATTGTTATCGTTTCTGTTTTCCGTTTATGTTGTTATTACTCCTGGGATTGTTCGCCCCGTCAACTCATGCAGATGGGGGCGCTCCTCAACTTGCCTATGTGGCTGGAGCTGCACAAGGCATCAGTATCATTGATATCGCACGACGGCGTGTAACCGGGACGATCGCTGAAGCTGGGAATCCACGTACTGTCTTGTTGAGTCCTGATGGATATGCGTTGTATGTCACGCAGCCAACGCTTGGACGAGTTGCGGTGATCACTGCAAAAACAGGGAAGACTCACTGCATGGTCAGCCTTCCTGGTCAACCGTCACTGCTAGCGCTCAGCCTGGATGCAACAGTTCTGTATGCGGCAGGCCAGGGGGAAACGAGCGTATATGCACTTGATCCCCTGACATGCGCGGTCCAACGGACATTCGAGACTCATGAGCACGTCTATGGATTAGCGGTGGCTGCATCGACGGCGGCTGATGCCACTCCTTCAACCCCCAATCAGCTCTGGATCACCGGGACCACTTCGCTCACGATCTTCGAGGTGAACGGACACCTCCTTGGCTCTGTGCCTATCGCTGGTGGACCACAAGATATCTGCATCCCGGGCGGTTTTACTGCTTATGTTACCACCCGCCAGGGTACTGTTGTTGCTGTTGACCTGAATAAGCGGCAGGTTATCCGTACTCTGCTTAGTGGGGGACAATTTGGCTCAATGGATTATGACGCGAGCACCGGCGAAGTCTATGTGCCTGATCGGAAGCACAACCAATTGGATGTCCTGACTCCTATCACGGCAGGCACAACCGTGACTATACAGGAACCAGCGCGGATTCTCCGCCTGAGCAATTCTCCTCAATCGGTCGCCATCACCAACGATGGGCAGCTCGGCTTCGTGGCGCTCTCCAACGGCCAGGTGCTTATGCTCGACGTCCCCGGACGAAGCGTCGTCACCAGCATCGCTGTCGGTGGAGTTCCACGCTTCATCATCACCGGCCTCTATCCACCTATAAATAGTCCTACATCTACCCCACAGCAGACGGCAACTCCGCCATCCACGGCAATGCCCACCGGTCGCTTCCTTCTCATTATCTCGATGGTACTGGCAGGAGTACTCTTGCTGAGTACGCTCTGGCTCTTTTGGAGTCACCACCAGCGGCAGCCGGGAAAACACTAGGTGTCTGTACGATCACTGTTACGATGAGAAGTGCATGTGCCCAATGGTGGTATGGGTCAGTAGTTTCTGCCCGTTGCGCCATAGGATTTTCTCGCGCACCTCTGGCTTAAAGTAGGTCAATGCTTCGAAATCTTTTAACCAGCGCTGTGGTGTAATAAAAGGATAATCCGATCCGAAGAGAATACGATCCTGCAAGCGCGTAGAAGCCTCTCTCAAGAGCGTTTCGGGAATATACTTGGGTGACCAGCCTGACAGATCATTAAAGATATTGGTCTTATGTTGCATGCTGGCAATCATTTCTTCATGCCAGGGCCAGGAAGGGTGGGCACCGATAATCGTCAGCCCCGGAAAATCGGCGGCCAGAGCGTCAAGGTAGATAGGACGAGTGTAATCGAGCTTAATGCCCATGCCTCCGGCGGTACCTGCTCCCAGACCATTCGTCCCTGTGTGAAACAGTGCCGGGATGCTCAGTTCTTGAATTTTTTCCATCAAGGGATAAAAAGCAGGATCATTTGGATAAAAAGCTTGCACCCCTGGATGAAACTTGGCACCGGCAAGACCCAGGTCTTTAACGGCACGCTCTATCTCCTTCACTGCCGCTTTCCCTTTGTGCGGATCCACGCTGGCAAAACCGATAAACTGTTGTGGGTAGCGCTGCACAATGGTGGCAATATAGTCGTTGCCCAAAGGGGGTAGTCCAGTCGCTGTTTCGGCGTCCCAGGCGAGCAGCACGCCAATCATATCAAGCTCAGCATAATCGGCGGCGATCTGCTCTATATCTTTTAATTTGACCTCGGTACGGAAATAACGTTCCGCTGCCTGGGCATACGGGCCAAGTGTAACCTGCATGAACTCCTTTGTGGGGAGATGGACGTGAAAATCAATGGCACGCGGCATAATCAGCCCTCCAGATAGCCAACTTTGGCTTTATCAATAATCTACGTTGACACATCACTAGCACTACTTCTATACTGAGCATGATACAGCAGTATCGGATGATTGAGCAAGGAGAAGGTGCATCCCTATGTCATTTACTGAAGATGAACTTCAAGCTTTCAACACTATCCTCGAACGACATCTTGCCGCGCACCGTCGTGAAGTGGAACAAGTCTTTGATCAGCGTATAAATGCACTTCGCCGCGACCTGGACCAGCGTCTTGCTACTGCACAGCAAGAAATTCTACGTACATTGGCCAGGCCAATCTCCAACCAGCAAAATGGTTTGGATGCTACACTCAATCAACATTTCGACATGCAGCAAAAGCACCTTACCAGGATAGTAAGCCAGCAGGCGGAGCGCAACCAGCAGCAAACTGAAGAACTCTTAGATCGTATTCAGACTGCACAACTACTGGCTATAGAGCAGTTGATTGGTCAGCATCTTGCTTTACAATCTACCGGTGAGCGCGCAGCGCAATCCAGTGGCGATGAACATATTCCACCTCCTCATATAGAGGCCATTGAGGTCCAAACTGACCTTCTCTGGGAAGACCTGGCTGACGTCTTTGGCAAACTATTGGATGTACGTTTTTCTGCTCTGAGCGAGTCGATCCAGGCCATCATGAGGAGTTTAGAGCAACACCTCTCAGTTCAACTTCGCAACTTGCGCGGGCAGGTTCAAGCTTACAAGGGAGACCCGGCATCCGCGACGAACACAAACGAAATATTGCGTGGTATAGAACAGCTCGAACGTATCGTGGAGTCGATGCAAGTGGTCATGACGACCAACCACGCGCTTCTCTCCAACCGGCTGTACCATCACCAGCAACTACCACTTGAACGCGCTCATCCCAGCAGTAATACTCATCCAACAGTCCTTAATGGCGTGAGCAATCCATTTTCGCTGCCTGGAGAGCATGACGACCATTGAGGTTTTCTTTGATAAGCGTACTTAGGAGGTGTAGTATGTCTGAGTCTGCTCATTTAGCCGATGCTTGAACAAAAGTTGTTATTGATAATCGTAGAATCCCTTGCCGCTCTTCTTGCCTAACATGCCTGACAGTACCATACGGCGCAGCAGCGGAGGTGGCGCGTAAAGCGGATCTTTATATTCTTCGTAGATCGCTTCGGCTGCCCACAGTGTTGTATCGAGTCCAACGTAGTCGAGCAGCGTGAACGGTCCCATTGGGTAACCAAGGCCCAGCTTCATCGCGGTATCGATGTCATCTCGAGTTGCCATACCGTTCTCCAACATGCGGATTGCTGCCAGCAGGTAGGGGATCAGCAGGAAATTGACTATGAAGCCAGCGGTGTCTTTGGCTAGCACAGGAGTTTTTCCCAGGGAAATAGCGAATTGCCTGATAGTTTCAATCGTTTCCTTGGAAGTTGAAATCGTATGCACTATCTCCACCAGCTTCATCACTGGTGCCGGGTTGAAGAAGTGCAGCCCGCATACCTTGTCGGGACGTTTCGTTACGGCCCCCATCTGCGTAACATTCAGCGAAGATGTATTGGAAACGAGCAACGCGCCTGGCTTCACAATATGATCGAGCGCGGGAAAGAGGCGTAATTTCTCCTCCATATTCTCAATGGCGGCTTCGATCACCAGGTCGCAATCGGCAAAATCTGCCATATTGAGCGTCCCGTGCAGTCGCTCCCGGTACTCGTTTACCTGTCCCTGGGAGAGTTTTCCCTTGCCCGCCAGCATATCCCAGGCCCCCTGAATACGCGCTAAACCTTTATCAAGTAGCTGTTGATTGACCTCAAGCACAACAGTCTCATACCCTGATTGCGCACATGTTTGAGCGATGCCGCTGCCCATCAATCCGCAGCCAACGACACCGGCTTTTCTTATAGACATAGAAGGCTTACTCCTTATCCACAAATGAGCGTATTTCCCGCGCTGGTCCACTTTCGACGCCAAAAATAATGGTGTAGTGGTTGAGCGTGGGGAAATTGACATAACGACAGTCTTTTATCTCATGTTGAACAGCCGTCGCCGACTCTTCGGGCAGCAGCTGGTCATTGTCGAAGAGTATACCCTGGCCGGCTCGCAACAGAAGGGTGGGTACCTGTACCCTGGCCCATAGCGGTTCGGCTTTTCTTTCTTCCTCGTCCTTCAGGTCTTCGAAAGCTCCTTCACGATATGTCTTGGCGATGACTGATCCATCCTCTCTGCATATCACGTCGTGTTCAAAGTAGGTGTCGAGGTACTCGTTCCAGTAGGGCCCCAGGAAAGGAACTGCCTTCAGGCGCTGTTTATACTCCCCAAATGAAGGAACGGGCATGCCTAGTCGGCCCATGGACACTGCGAGCCACGCGGGTCGCTCATCCGCTGTCTTCCATGGAGGAGTTGCTCCTGCATCCACCAGCACTAGCTTACTGAGCTTGTCAGGATAATGTGCCGCGAAATAAAGTGCGACGAAGCCTCCTAGGGAGTGCCCCAGCACAACAGGCCGCTGCAAGCTCAAGACGTCGATGAGCTTCGCCAGGTCGTCCGCGTGGATGGCCACACTGTAACCATGTTCAGGCTTGTCGCTGTCGCCACGCCCGCGCAGGTCGTAGGCAATGACGCGATGGTCACGTGCCAGATCATCGGCAATCGCCTGGAAGCAGAAGGCATTGGCGGTGATACCACTCACGCAGACAATCGGCAGTCCCCGCTCGCCCCATTGCACAATATGAAATGTGAGCTCTCCCGCGGTAACGAATTCATCTCGCACTGGACTCAGGAACATGGTGTACTCCTTGGTGAGGGCATACTGTCAATGAGTGCAGTATGCTCGGTATAGCGTAGTTCTTCTAGGTGCAGGTGGTAGTTCTCCTGGGATTGTGGTCCTGGCGACGACGGTGTCGAAACGCACGCCACCTGGCTGCTGTCGCTTCAATCAGCGGTATGCCTTCTACCTGACGTAACTGGGGAGAACGCCATCCGGTATATCCACTGCGTGCCACTGCCTGTGCAAAGATGCCTTTGATAATTTGCAGGTAGCGATCCGTGTCCGGGACGAAGAGGAAAGCGGTATCGGCCTGTTCCATATAGAAATACTGTCCGCATCTGGCATACCATGTACGTATATCTTCTTGTGTATGAACAACAGCGCCGTGCAGATTTTGTACGTGATCATACTCTATTGTGCCAAAGGGAAAGCAGTGGAGGTGGGCATGAAAGACTGTCTGACGGAAAATGCCATGTTCCCAGAAGACTACGGGAGCATAGTATTGTGCCAGGAACTTTTGCACCTCTTGCTTTAAGACGAATAGTTCTGCGTCAAGTTCAGCAGGCACATCACCATAGCATGTATAATGGCGCCTGGGAATGATCAGCAGATGACCCTCGACCAGAGGAGCATGATCGGTGACGATGAGAAAATTTGGGGTCTCCTTGAGCACGTAGCGGGCGATATCACTGTGCTGGCAAAATGCGCAGTAGGAACTATTGGGCTCAGCGTCGATGGGGCTGTAGCTCCCATTCTGCATGCAGACGACTCCTTCCATAGTTACACGATACCGCCTTGAGTATAGCCCACAGATCTCACTTTTGGCAAGAACTACCCTGCGTGACGAAAGCCCGCCTCAGCCATAGTAAGGGCAGGTCCTTCAGCTAACATACCGGTGTCCATAACTTCAGCGACGAGAAGCGTCGAGTCTCCTGCTGTGGCAGTGTAACGCACTTCGCAAGCAACCCAGGCCAGTGCATCGTGCAGAATGGGACAGCCATTTGCCCCGAGTTCGTATTCAATGCCTGCCATTTTTTCAGGGTCTCTCACTGCTGATTTACCTAGCTTCCCCGCCAGAGCGCGGCTGCCAGAGCGCAGCACGTTGACCATAAATACATGGCTGCGCAGGATCATCGGCAGTGACTTGGAGGCATTTTCGACGGATACCATAAGCAACGGGGGATCAAATGAAGCCTGAGAAAGCCAGTTGGCCGTGAAGGCATTGACCTCGCCTTCATCAGCACATGTAACGATATACAGCCCATAGGTGAAGGTACGTAGTACCTGTCTTTTGATGTTTGGGTCCATTTAAAATTTCCTCGTTCACAAAATCTATTTGGGATGCGTAAACATTCCTGTGTAACCTCGGAAGAGTACCAGGCAAAGGGGAACATTGCCCATTTTCACCATGCTGTCTTAATTAGCTTCCAAATTTACAGGCTTAGAGCGTCTACGGTTGCCAGAACGTCGTCTGCATGCTCTTCTGGATTCACTTTATGCCAGATTTTGCGTACAATGCCATCTTTATCGATCAAGAAGGTCTCCCGGTTCACGCCCATGTATTTCTTACCATAGATATTTTTCTCTCCATAGACCCCGTAGAGCTGGGAAACGGTTGTGTCAGTGTCGGAGAGTAAGGGAAAAGGCAGGCCGTACTTGTCTGCAAATTCCTTGTGGGACTCGACACTATCCGTGCTCACTCCAAGCACCACAGTCCCGCGTTTCTGCATTTCGTGGTTGGCGTCGCGAAAACTGCAGGCCTCTTTGGTGCAACCAGGCGTATCATCCTTCGGGTAGAAATACAGAACTACCGTTCTCCCTCTAAAGTCGCCAAGGTGTATCTGACCATTTTTCACTACCTCGTCGCTTCCCACAGCCGGAAGGGTAAAGTCAGGAGCAGGTTGCTGTTCTTTGATGATTGTTTCACTCATGATCATCTCCTCTAAATGTAAGGTAAGAAGGTATCCCTTCATTGCTATAACCCGCAAAGCGGGTGGAGAGGGCTGGTTCTCTCGCTTTTCTTTTCCTTCGTGAAAACACACTACCTCAGGAAACTATTCCAATCACCACCCTGGTCGCCACAATTTCCTTCTGCCGGTACTCGACGACTTCACCATCGAGTACTACAGTCTGCTCGGCCCGGATGTCTGTCGAGGAGGCTCCAACACTGAAGGTGTATGCTCCCGGCTCAGTGACGAAACGCATCCAGGGGTCGTAGAATGCGAGCCGGGACGGATGTACCATAAATGTTACTCTCCGGGCTTGTCCACTAGCAAGGGAAACGCGGGTAAAACCGATGAGCATACGGTCGGGGCGGGCGACAGAGGCGATAAGGTCGCGGCAGTAAAGCTGCACCACTTCATCACCCTCGCGCTCTCCGCTGTTGCGTACTTCTATGGACACCTCAATCAGCCCGGTTGTACTCGTCGTCTGTACATTAAAGTCGTTGTATGCAAATGTGGTATAGCTTAGCCCATGCCCAAAGGCGAACAGTGGTGCCGTCGGACAATCGGTGTAGTCGCCATAGAACATGGCGCGATCACCTCCTGCCCGGTGCCCTGCGTGAATTGGGACCTGACCCACCGCGCGGGGCATGCTCACAGGCAGTCGGCCGGCTGGATTTATCTTCCCAGTCAGCACATCTGCGAGTCCATTGCCACCCTCCTCTCCCGCCGGAAATAGCTGTAGTAGCGCGTTGGCTCGCTCGGCGACGCGAGTAAGAGTATGGATGCGGCCACTGAGCACGATGACAACGAGCGGCGTTTGAGTATTTGCAATCACATCGATGAGTTCTTGCTGGACACCGGTGAGATCGAGGCTGGTAGCGTCGTTGCCCTCGCCGGCAGTTGCTGGACGCATCACGCCGCTGCGCCCTGCGACCACAACCACGGCAACGTCGGCATCACGCGCCGCATGTACCGCTTCAGGGAAGCCGGAGTGGTCGTCACCCTGCACTGCGCAGCCTCTGGCATACCACACTTCCACGCTCTTTCCTAGAGCCGAGTGCAGACCCGCGAGCGGCGTGACGTGGGGTGTGAAGTACGGACCAGGAGCGTAGGATGCGCCGGTGTGGGAGGGCAGGTCCGTATCCGAGGTGTTCTGGTTCTGGGGGGCTGCATAGGTGATCTCCAGGTGGGTAGGGTAGTGATAGTCACCTTGCAGGAGCCGTTGGTCATCTGCGCCTGGCCCGATGACTGCCACGCGCTTGATGGTGGGGGCAAGTGGTAGAATACCATCGTTGGTGAGTAAGATGGTCGACTCTGCGACAGCTCGTCGAGCCAGAGCGCGCTGTTCGGGTGCCTGGAATACAGTGCTGGCGGTTGAGGCATCGACGTATGGATCTTCGAAAAGCCCAAGTTGGAATTTCAGCCGGAGCACATGGCGGACGGAGGCATCGACTATGGCGAGCGGCATCCGCCCGTCCATGACCTCCGCTTTGAGTGGCTCCCCATAGCAGTCGATGGCAGGTAGTTCCATGTCAAGTCCCGCAAGTAATGCAATCCGAGCTGCCTCACCGGGGGTGGCTGCAACGCGGTGGTGTGACTGGAGCTGCAAGATGGAGAAATAATCCGCGACGACCACACCTGCGAAGCCGAGCTCATCGCGCAGCAACCCGGTGAGGATGGCAGGACTGCCCGCGCAGGGCAGGCCATCGACTGAGGCATATGAGTTCATGACAGACGCCAGTCCAGCGTCACGGATAACGGCAGCAAAGGGTTCCGCATAGACCTCGCGAAGTTCACGTGGACCCATTTGAACGGGACCCCAATTGCGCCCGCCTTCCGACATGGAGTAAGCGAGGAAGTGCTTGCCCGTAGCGGCAATCCCCTGGCGAAGGTCGCTGGTCTGCAGGCCCTGGACATACGCTGAGCCGATTGTCCCGGCCAGCACAGGATCCTCGCCATAGGTCTCCTCGACCCTTCCCCAGCGAGGATCACGGGCGATGTCGAGCACCGGAGCAAGTGCAAGCCGGGCACCAACTGCACGCATCTGGGTGCGGATTACTCCTGCAACCTGCTTGACGAGGCTCGGGTTCCAAGTCGCAGCTAGCCCAATCCCTTGAGGAAAGACCGTCGCATCACGGTGACAGAACCCACCAGTAGACTCCTCGTGGAGGACGACAGGGATGCCGAGCCGGGTGCGCTCGACCGCAAACTTCTGGATGGCGTTTATGAACGCCGCGCTCTCGTGTGGGCGCAGGCCCGTCGAGGCACCAATGCGCGTGATCTGTCCAATTCCATGCGGCATCTTCTCAGCAACGATATCGGGGTTGAAGGCTCCTTTGCTCATGAAAGCAGTACTCCAGAGGCATCCAAGCTGGGCGAGCTTCTCATCGAGAGTCATGATGGAGAGCAGGTCCTCGACCCGGTTGTCAACGGAGACGTTCGGATCACGGTAGAGGGGTGCGGACATGTTCGATCTCCTTTTTCCAATGAGTTTACATGGTCTGTTTAGTATTTTTCCTTCTTGGTTTTAGCTTGCTTCAAGTTAACCGGTTATGTTACGGAATCACCTGCCGGTTGAAGTGCTTACATTATATTATGGACCAGGCATAAAGGGAGGTAATGATGGTGCTATAATAAGCTAGCTATGGTACTACGCAAGTCAGGAACCCCACGCCGAAAGGCGGGGGCTTGAGAAACGGCTAGCTCAACGCAAGTTTCTGTCTACCGAGCATCTCTCATGCAGCAGCCAGAGCGGCTACAAGGATGTCCGAGCGCCACCCGAACTCGGACCGCTCCTAGCCACGCCGAAGCTGACGATACCCATGGGATGGTATCTAAGCCGCTCTGGCCATCGGGACGGGTCATATTACCCCGGCTCTGACCGGGAGAAGGGAAATCCCTTGAGAATACCAGTTCTTGATACGAAAGGCACAGCCTTGATGCCGTGTACCCCAGCCAAAGCTCGCCACCTGTTCAAAAGTGGCAAAGCCCGACCCAAGTGGAACAAGCTGGATTTGTGCTGTGTCCAGTTGACCTACCAGCAGGAACCCGACAATCAACCTCTGGTGGTGGGATCGATCCAGGCAGTCAATTTGAAGGGTACAGCGTCGTTGGAGGCAAAGACACCGTGCTCAATCTCATGACAGAAGCCCCTGCCCACGTGAAAGACGCAGTGGAAGTACGACGAAGCTTGCGCCGCGCACGCCGCTCTCGCAAGTGGAGACGCCCCAAACGCTTCGACAATCGTCTGAACCGGAAACAGCGCATTCCCCCCTCGACCCGGAGCCGGTGGGAAGCGAAAGTTCGCATCATAGCGCACCTGAAAAAGGTCCTCCCGCTGACCGATGCCGTGGTGGAAGATGTCGAGGCGGTTCTCCAAGCGGGCAAGAATCGGAAGTGGAATGCCTCCTTCAGCCCGGTCCAGGTTGGCAAGGAGCATCTGTACCGGCTGGTGCGAGAGATGGGCTTGCTCGTTCATACACGGGTAGGCTGGCAGACCAAAGAACTACGTGAAAAGGCAGGACTCAAGAAAACGAAAAGCAAGAGCAAGCAGCGCTTTGAGAGCCATGCAGTGGATGCCTGGGTCCTAGCCAGCTGCATGAGTGGAGCTCAATATCCCACGTGTACCCGCGTGTGGTATCTCGTTCCCGCCAGATTGCATCGCCGTCAACTCCATCGCTTGCAAGCGTCCAAAGGCGGGGAACGCAAACCCTATGGCGGAACACGCAGCCTGGGCTTGAAACGAGGAACCCTGGTCAGCCATCCCCGGTATGGATTGTGCAGCGTCGGCGGCTTTGATCGCAAGAAGCAGACCATCAGCTTACACCACTACCGAACCGACAAGAGACTGACGCAAGGAGCGAAGGTCAAGGAGTGTCGAGTCCTGACGTGGGTGGCATGGCGCTCCTGGCTCGTCGCAAAAGAAGAACCCAAGAGAACAGGCAAAGGAGACCACCCAACCCCTGCCCCAAAAAAAGGAACGCCTCTTTCCTCCCCGTCGATGACTCCAGGGGTATCCAGAGCCGGAGGTCTAATGAGCCATCCTGAATTCAGGATGGCTCATA
>Ga0137383_10002634_pt1 | contig 11062 bp, 9 predicted proteins | sample SagtaG_19_FD_104817 | JGI IMG/M metagenome (GOLD analysis project Ga0137383, IMG submission 104817) | Vadose zone soil microbial communities from Sagehorn Ranch, Mendocino, California, USA - Sage2_R_40_16 metaG | ecosystem: Environmental > Terrestrial > Soil > Vadose zone | place: USA... | reverse complement strand
TTTCTTGAGCCCGTCGTCTTCCGCGCTGATCCCGAGCACGTCCACGCCGTGCCAACCGTGCGAACGCCGTCGATACGTGACGCAACTTGCCAAGCTCTTGCCACCCGCCGCGTGTCACCACCGCTGGATCGCCAGCGCCCGCCGCGAACCGGCCTGCGGTTCACAGCCCTGGGGGTGGGCCTGGTGCAGGGCGCCGTCTTTACCGCGAGTGCTTGCTAGCTCCTAGTATACTGAGTATTATGCTCGACATGATTCCCGGCATGGTGACGCCGTGAGTGTCCCGCACGCCTTGCTCGCGTTGCTGAGCGAGGGACCGAAGTACGGGCTGCGGCTGCGTGAAGAGTTCGAGGCGAGGACCGGCGAGGTGTGGCCGCTCAACGTCGGCCAGGTGTACAAGACCCTGCAACGGCTCGAGCGTGACGGGCTGGTCGAATCGGATGGCGGCGAAGAGGGGCCGCAGAAGCGGTTCCGGATCACGGTCAGCGGCCAGGCGGAGCTGGCGGGCTGGCTGCGCGACCCGCCGGACCTGACCTCGCCGCCCCGCGATGAGCTGGTGATGAAGGTGCTGGTGGCGGTGCGTGTACCCGGCACGGATGTGCACGAGGTGATCCAGAGCCACCGCCTGTACCTGATCGAGCTGATGCAGCAGTGGACGCGGCTGAAGGATGGCGAAGCGCGCAACGACCTTGGTCTCGCGCTTGCGGTGGATGCGGAGCTGTTCCGCCTGGATGCGGTGACCCGGTGGCTGGACACGGCGGATGCGCGGCTCAGGCGTGCCGCCGCCGAGCCACCGAAGCCGGCCGAGCCGAGCCGCGCCACGGTGCCGCAGCTGCGCAGGGCGGAGGCGCGGCGATGACCACGCCAGGGCGCGGAAACGGCGATACCCCGGCGAGCGTGCTCGAGCTGCGGGGCGTGTGGAAGACCTACGGGCAGGGGCCGGCCGCGGTGCACGCGCTTGGCGGAGTGGACCTGTCGGTCGCGGCGGCCGAGATGGTGGCGGTGATGGGCCCGAGCGGATCAGGCAAATCCACTCTGCTGACCATCGCCGGCAGCCTGGAGGACCCGACCAGCGGGCAGGTGTGGGTCGGCGGCGCGGAGCTGGCCGGGATGCCGCGCAAGGCAAAGGCCTGGTTGCGGCGTCACATGGTCGGATACGTCTTCCAGGATTTCAACCTGCTGCCCGGGCTGACCGCCGCGGAGAACGTCGCGTTGCCGCGGGAACTTGACGGTGTCTCGGTGCGCAAGGCCCGCGCGGAGGCGGTGGCGGCGCTGGAAGGGCTGGGCCTGGCCGCCCGGGCCTCCAGCTTCCCCGATCAGCTGTCCGGCGGGGAGCGGCAGCGTGTGGCGATCGCCCGTGCGCTGGTCGGGGACCGGGCGCTGCTGCTGGCCGACGAGCCATCCGGCGCGCTGGACTCGGTGAACGCCGAGGACGTGATGCACCTGCTGCGCCAGGCATGCCAGCGGGGCGTGGCCGCGGTCGTGGTGACCCATGACGCGCAGCTCGCCAGCTGGGCCGATCGGGTCGTGCTGCTGCGTGACGGCCGTATCACCGGCCAGACCACCCCGCCGCCGGGTCCGGAGTCGCTGCTCATCCCGGGGCAGGGCCGGTGAGTACCGCGCCGCGCGAGCACCCGGTCCCATCGGCAACGGTGGTGTCCCCGGCCGCCGCGCGGTCATCCGGTGGGCGTGGCGGCTGTGCCGCCGCGAGTGGCGCCAGCAGATCCTGCTGATTTCACTGCTGGCCATTGCGGTCGCCGCGACCATCCTGGGCACCGCAATCGCCTACAACGCGCCGTCGACGGCCACTGCGGCAACGTTCGGGACCGCGGACGAGGTGCTCACCGTTCCCGGCGACAGCCGGTACCTGGCCGCCGACATCGCGGCCGTGCGGCGGCTCTTCGGCGTGATCGGCGTGATCGAGAACCAGGCGATCGCCGTGCCCGGCACGGTCAGCAGCATCGAGCTGCGTGCCCAGGACCCGCACGGCCGCTACGGGCAGCCGACGCTGGCCCTCGTATCCGGGCGCTACCCCACCGGCCCCGATGAGGTCGCGGTGACGAGCGGGGTCGCGTCGCTGTTCAACGTCCGGCCCGGTGATCTCTGGCGTCAGGCCGGCCGTGCCCGGCGGGTCACCGGGCTGGTCGAAGACCCCGCCAACCTGCTCGACCAGTTCGCGCTCGTCACCCCCGGCCAGGTCAGCCGCCCCACCACGGTCACCGTCCTGTTCGACGCGGCCGCGAACAGCGTCGCGGGGTTGCACCTACCAGGCGGCTCGACACCGAAGCAACGGGCTCCGGCCGGGAACAAGATCAGCCCCGCGACGGTCGTGCTCGCGGTAGCCGTGTTCGGGCTGCTCCTGATCGGCCTGGTGGCAGTGGCCGGGTTCGCCGCAATGGCGCAGCGGCGCCGACGCGCGCTCGGCATGCTCGGCGCGCTCGGCGCGACCGACCGCAATGTCCGGCTCGTCATGGTCACCAACGGTTTCGTGGTCGGTCTCATCGGTATGCTCATCGGTGCCGCCGGCGGCTTCCTCGCCTGGATCTGCTACGCATCACACCTACAGCGCGCGGTCGAGCACCGCGTCGCCTGGTCCAACGTGCCGTGGTGGGCGATCGCCGTCGCGACGACGCTGCCCGTGGTCACCGCCACGGCGGCCTCCTGGCGGCCCGCGCGTGCGGCCGCGCGGGTCCCCATCGTCGTGGCCCTTTCCGGGCGGCCTGCCTCCCCGCGAGCCTCGCACCGATCCGCCGTGTCCGGCAGCGTCCTTCTTGTCGGCGGGCTCGGCTGCCTCACCACGCGACACGACGGCCTGCTGCTCGTCGCGGGGATCGTCGCGACGGCGCTCGGCGTGCTCCTGCTCGCCCCCGTTCTCGCGGCTGGGCCGGCAGCGGTGTTCCGGCGCGCGCCCGTGCCAGTGCGGCTCGCGCTGCGCGACCTCGGCCGCTACCGGGCCCGGTCCGGGCCGGCGCTCGCGGCGATCGGCTTCGTCGTTCTGCTGGCCACGCTGACCGGCATCCTCGCTACCACGAGATCATCGAGTCCACTGATGTTCAGCGGGCCCAACCTCGCGGCGAACCAGCTCATCGTTTACGAACCACACAGCGCAGGAAGCGGCTACCCCGGCGACGGCCCGTCGCCGACCCCTGACGAAGAGCGCGCGCTGCAAGCAGACGTCACGTCCCTCGCCAAGTCGATGCACGCCCGGTTGGTCGTCGCGCTCGACGCCGCCGGGCGGCCCGGAGAAACGCCCTGCCTATCGAGCGTGCCGAGCTGCCCAGGGCCGGTCTCGCCCCTCAGCGCCGGACTTGCCGCGAACCAGCGGGCCACGCTCTGGCAAGCCACCAGCACGGGCACCATTCTCCGCAACGAAGCGGACCGCATGGACGAAGCCAACTATCAAGGCCCGTTGTACGTCGCCACACCGTCACTTCTGCGTGCCTACGGGATCAAGATCGCCCAGCTCGGCACCGGCACCGACATCGTGACCTCGCGCCGTGGTCTCAGCGCGGTGCCCAACCTCGATCTGCTCGGCACGGGCACCGTGTCCCAGCACTACACCGCGAACGGCCACTTCATCTCCGAGCGTTACCAGTGCCCACCGGCCCGCTGCATCAAGAGACCGAAGATCCGGACCTTCGCCGATCTCCCGTCCGGCACCTCGGCCCCCAACACGCTCATCACCGAGCACGCGGTCCAGCAACTCCGCCAGCAACTCGTTCCGGTCGGCTGGCTCATCCAGACGCCCGGACCCCTCACCCCGGCTCAGGACAACGCCGCCCGTCGGCTGGCATTGGCCGCCGAGACGCGCATCGAGACCTCGACCGGGCAGCCAGACTTTTCTACGATTCGAACGGGAGCCACCGCGGCGGGCATCATCCTCGCTCTCGCCGTCCTGGCCGGCACCGTCGGCTTGATACGCAGCGAGGCCGCCGGCGATCTGCGCATCCTCACAGCCGCCGGGGCGAGCAGCACCCACCGTCGCGCGCTCGCCGGTGCCACTGCAGCCGCCCTCGCCCTCCTTGGCGCGCTGCTCGGCACCGCCGTCGCCTACCTTGCCATCACCGCATGGGCGTGGGGGCGCAGCAGCCTCGGCACGACGCTCAGCCCGGTGCCGGTCGTCGACCTGACCGTCCTCCTAGCCGGCCTGCCCCTGGCCGCCGCCGCGGGCGGCTGGCTGCTCGGCGGACGACAGCCGCCCGCCATCTCACGAAAGCCGCTCGAATGAGCACCGCGCTGGCGCTGGGCCACCAGTCGACGGCTGGCTGCCCTGCATTCCGAGACGCCGGAAACTGTCCCCTAAAGTGTGAACTTGAGGAATTTCACCGAAGAGGCAAAGTGTTGGTGGTATGCCTCAGGGGCCGGGTGAGCGGGAGGACCCGAAGGCACGCCTCGTGGCGTATATGTGCTGGTCAGCGGCGTGTGGCTCTGGTGGGAGGAGAGCGGTCTCTAAAACCGTCGGCTCAGCCTACGTTGGTTCGAACCCAACACCTGCCACCATCTGCGAAAACGGTCCGCTGGCTGCAGGAATGCGGGACAGGATCCCGGAGCGGTGCCGACGGTGCGGGCCTGCTACTGATCATCGGTGCGGTTCACCAGGCAGCAGATGCGGCTTCCTGGTCGTGGGGCTGTGAGGCTGGCGCTGTGGCCTGCCGTCGGCAGGGGAAGCTGACCTGGATGTGCAGGCCGCCTTGGGGCCGGGCGCGGGTGGTGAGGGCGGCGCCGTGGGCGCCCGCGATGGCGGCGACGATGGACAGGCCGAGTCCGTGGCCGTCGCCGGCGCGGCCGGCGGCCCGCTGGAAGGGCTGGAACAGGCGGTCTATGTCGGCGGGCGGTATGACGGGGCCGGTGTTGGCGACCGACAAGATGACCTGTCCGTCTTCCAGGCCGGTGGTGACGTCGATGGTGCCGGCCGGGAGGTTGTGCTGGACGGCGTTGTCGATGAGGTTGGCGGCCAGCCGCTCGATCAGGTCCGGGTCGCCGTGCAGCGGTGCGGGGCCGAGCCAGGCCTGGACGTGGAGCTGGCGCTGCTGGATCCGGGCATGTGCGTGGTGCAGGCCGGCGGCGGCGGCCTCGGACAGGTCCGCGGGCTCGCGCCGGGGCAGGCCCGCTTCGCTGGTGGCCAGGGTCAGCAGCGCTTCCAGGATGCGTTCTTGCTGCCTGCCGGATTCCAGGAGCTCCTGGCCGGCGGCACGCCACTGCCCGGTAGTCGCCGCCGGGTTGCGCAGCGTCACCTGCAGGAGGGTCCGGTCGAGGGTGAGCGGGGTGCGCAGTTCGTGGGAGGCGCTGGCGACGAAGTGGCGCTGGGCGGTGAACGATGCCTCCAGGCGGGCCAGCAGGTCATCGAGGGTGTCGGCGAGTTCCTTGAACTCGTCGTCCGGCCCGGCCAGCGCGAGGCGTTCGTACAGGCTGGTGGCGGAGATCCGGCGCGCGGTCGCGGTGATGGCCCGGACCGGCCGCAGCACCCGCCCGGCTATCACCCAGCCGAGCGCGAACGCGAGCACGGCCATGACGCCCAGCGCGATGCCGGACTGGGCCAGGAGCACGTGCAGTTCGAACCGGTGTGCGCGCAGGGCCTGCTGGTACCGCAGCACGCAGTCGTGATCCTTGCGTAGGCACGCGTGGTTGCTGGGCCCGGGAGCGGGGAGGATTCTCTTGCCTGCCGTGGCGCGGTCGAACAGCCAATAGGTGAAGGCGAGCAGGCCCGTCCCGGCGAGCGTGAACAGGGTGCCGTAGAGGACGGTGAGGCGCAGCCGCGCGGTGGGGCGGGGCAGCCGCGGCCGGGGCGACGCGGGAAGCCGGCCAGCGGGGCTGGTCACGGGGCCGCTCCGATCCGGTAGCCGGCTTCGCGGACGGTCTGGATCAGGGGCGGGTCGCCGAGCTTGGCCCGCAGCCGCCCGATGGTGGTCTTGACCGTGGTGGTGAACAGATCGGCGTTCTGATCCCAGGCCCTTTCCAGCAGTTCCTCGGCCGGTACCAGCGTGCCCTGGGCGGTCAGCAGGCACTCCAGCACGGCGAACTCCTTCGGGGTCAGCGCCAGCCGCCGCCCGCCGCGGACCGCGACCCGCCGGGCCGGGTCAAGTACCAGGTCGCCGTGGGTAAGCGTGGGCGGCAGCGGTATCCCAGCGCGGCGTGCCAGCGCCCGGATCCGGGCGACCAGCTCGGCGAAGTCGAACGGTTTGGGCAGGTAGTCATCCGCGCCCAGGCCCAGGCCCTCGACCCGGTCGGCGATCGTGCTGGCGGCGGTCAGCATCAGCATCCGGCTCGGGCAGCGGCGCTCGGCCAGCTCCCGGCAGACCTGATCGCCGTGCACGCCGGGCAGGTCCCGGTCCAGCACGATCACGTCGTAGCGGGCCAGGGCCACCTGGTCCAGCGCGTCCTGCCCGTCGAAGACCACGTCGACGGCCATGCCCTCATCGCGCAACCCCGCCGCCACCGTCTCGGCGAGCCGCTTGTGGTCTTCGGCCACCAGCACCCTCATGCCCTCTCCCCTCCGCAGGCCGTTCCGTCGGCTCAGGCGAGTCCCTGCCGCCCAGGATGCCAGGCCGTAGGTGACAGCCAGGTCACAAGGTTCGTGACCGTGCTGTCACCCGTGGCCCGCTACACCTGACCCACATGAGCTGCAGGACGGGCATGCTGACCGCCGCGCTGGCCGGCGCGGTCGTGCTGGCGGCGGCATGCGGCGGCGGCAGCAGCAGCCCGGCCCGCTCATCCGCGTCATCGCAGCCGACGGGCTATCAGCGATACCTCGCGTACTCGCGGTGCATGCGCGCCCACGGCGCGCCGTTCTGGCCCGACCCGGTCATCGAGCCCAGCGGCGTGTACGACCCCCCGGTCGGATACCAGATCACAGCGCGGATCCTGAACAAGGAGCAGGGGCCGGGATGGCAGGCCGCGGTTACGGCCTGCCAGCGGCTCGCGCCCGCCGGGCTCCCGCTTACCGAGCAGCAGATCGCTTCGCTCCGCTCCGAGCTGGCCAAGCTTGCCGCCTGCATGCGCGCCCACGGGATATCCGGCTTCCCCAGCCCTGTGGTCGGGCCTTCCGGCGGCGGCTTCCCGAGTCCGGGCCGTGGCGTCGACCAGGATTCCGCGCCGTTCCGGGCCGCACGGCAGGCCTGCCAGGAATACCAGCCAGGCTCGTGACGAAAGGCGCATGTGGCAATGAGCAGTCGGGCGGGTTCATTGGGCGCCACACTGGCGCGGATCGTGCTGCCGACCGGGATCGTGCTGCTGGCGGCGGCCTGCGGTGGCGGCAGCCCCGCCCAGCCGGTGCCGTCACCGACCCCGTCGATATACCAGCAATCCCTCACGTACGCGGAGTGCATGCATGCACACGGCGCGCCTGAGTTCCCCGCCCCCGAGCTGGGACCCGGGGGTTCGCTGATCCATCCCGTCGCCCCGCCGCGCGGGATGCTGTCCAGCCCCGGCTATGACAAGGCGTTCCGCGCCTGCGAGCAACTGGCGCCAGGGAGCGGAAGGTCCGCCGGGAGGTCCCAGACGCTGGTCGATCGGGCGCTGAGCGTGGCGGAATGCATGCGCGCGCATGGGATCGCCGGCTACCCCGACCCAGCGCTGATAGACGGCGGCGCCCACGTCCCCGATCTGTGGGCGATCGGGGTGGACACGCACACGCCGCAGTTCCAGACGGCGGGGCGCGCCTGCCGAGTGGGCCTCTTGTGGCAGCTGGAGTGGTGGTGGCCCGCCGGGTCGCTCAGCACCGCGTCCTAGGTCAATTCCAGACAGCAGAACGACAAGGAGTACACGTCATGAGCCATGGCATGGCGAACGCCGCGGCCGGTGGTCACCGGAGCGGCTACCGCGCGGAGATGCTGATCCAGCTCAGCGAGGTCACCCGGCGGTATGCCGGGGGCGGCGGGCCGGCGCTGGACCGGGTCAGCCTGTCCGTCGCCCGGGGGGAGGCGGTGGCGGTGATGGGCCCGTCGGGCAGCGGGAAATCCACGCTGCTGAACCTGATCGCCGGACTCGACAAGCCGAGCGGCGGGACGGTGACCGTGGCCGGGCAGCGGATCGACAGCATGGGCGAGACCAGGACGGCGCGGTACCGGCGCGGCCAGGTGGGGATGGTCTTCCAGTTCTTCAACCTGCTCGATGACCTGACCGTGGCCGGTAACGTGCTGCTGCCCGCCCAGCTCGCCGGGATGCCGCGGCGCAAGGCCCGGGCCCGGTGCGCGGAACTGCTGGCCCGGCTGGGCATCGGCCGGCACCGCGACGCCTATCCGGCGCGGCTGTCCGGCGGGGAACGGCAGCGGGTGGCGATCGCGCGGGCGCTGATCAACTCCCCGGCGGTGCTGCTGGCCGATGAGCCGACCGGGGCGGTCGACACCGCCGCCGGCCAGGAGATCGGCCAGTTGCTGCTGGAGCTGAACGCCGCCGGGCAGACGCTGGTGATGGTTCCCACAGCCCCGAACTCGCCGCCAGGTACTCGCGCCGGGTGGTGCGGCTGCTGGATGGCCACGTGGCCAGCGACATCGCCACGGCCCGCGGATGAACATCGCACCGGTGCTGCGCGCGGCGGCCAGCGGCGTCGCGCGTCGGCCGGTCCAGACCGCCGTGCTGTTCATCGTCCTCCTGGCGGCCAGCGCGTCGGCCACGCTCGGCCTCACCCTGTACACCAGCGCCAACGAAGCGTTCCAGGAGAACTTCGCCAAGTACCACGGCGCGCAGCTAGCGCTCTACGTCAACGCGAAGCGTGCGACAGCCCAGGAGCTGGCGAACACGACCCGCCTCCCCGAGGTGACCGGGTCCGCTGGACCATACCCGGCGACGACCGTGACGGCAAGCACGACGCCTTCGGTACCAGGTTCGCCGCGCACCGGCCCGCGGGTCAGTACCGGCGCGGGCGCGTGGCAGTCCCTGACCATCGTCGGTCGCATCTCGCTCGGCGGGCCGCTCGACGACCTGACCCGCAACGGCGGGCGGTGGGCGGCGGCGACGGACGAGATCGTCCTCGCGCCCTCCTACTCCGGCTTCGCGGGCTTCCCGGTCGGCTCGACGATGACCGTGCGCGGGCTGGCGGGCAAGCCCCGCCTGCTCGTCGCGGGGAAAGGCGGCTCCGCCGCGCGCGACGAGGCGGCGTGGATGACGCCGGACGGGATCGCCGCGCTGGAGGCGGCGGGCGCGCCCGCCGAGCAGGAGATGCTGTACACCTTCGGCAGCGCCGCCACCGCGGTCGAGATGGACGCCGACCTGAAGGCGATCGAGGCGGCGCTGCCGGAGGGTGCGGTCGTCAGCTCGGTCTCCTGGCTGCTGACCTCCGACCAGCTCGGCGGCGTGCAGGGCATCAACACGCCGTTCGTCCTCGCCTTCGCCCTGCTGGCCATGGTGCTGGCCGGGCTGATCACCGCCGCCGTGGTCAGCGGCGTGGTCGTCGCCGGCTACCGCCGGATCGGGGTACTGAAGAGCATGGGGTTCACCGTCCTGGCGGGCCTTGTCCCCGCCGTCCGGGCTGGCCGGCTGAGCGCGACCGCGGCCATCGTCGCGGGGCAGGCCCCGGCGGCCGGAGCCGGCCAGCACGCCCAGCGCGTGTTCGCGGGCCTGCCGGCTCCGCGTCCGGTGACGCTCGGGCTCGCCGCGCCGTTCTCCCGTCCCGGCCGATCGGCCCTGACCGGCGCCGTCGTCTGCTCCGGCGTCGCGGCGGTCGTGCTGGCGGCCGGCCTCAGCTCGTCGGTCACCACCTTTACCCACTTGCCGCTGACCGGCGAGGGGCAGGCGCAGGTCACGCTCGCCGCCACCGGCGCAAGCCTCGCGCCGTTCAGTTCCCGCCAGCGGGCCGCGCTCACCTCCGCCCTGGCCGCGCTGCCGGGCACCGAGCATGCGGTCGCCGGCCTCACGATCATGGGCGGCCTCCTTGATGCCTCCTCCGCGCTCAGCGTGCCCGGCCTGCAGTTCCGCTGCTCACCCGGGTCTACGACGGTGCCTCCGGCTGGCTCCAGGGCACTCTCATAGCGGGAACCTGGTACCACGGGGCAGGCCAGGTCGATGTCAATCACGAGTTCCTGACCCAGACCGGTCTCGCCGTCGGGGACGAGCTCACCCTCAGCGCCGACGGTCACCTGGTCAGGACGACGATCGTCGGCGAGATCTTCGAACCCGGCCCGCCCGAGCTCTTCGCGGGCTCGGCCACCTTCGCCGGCACGCCCCTGGCTACGACGATTACCCAGTACGACATAAGGCTGCGCCCCGGCACCGACGCCGCGACGTACATGACGGCGCTCACCAGAAAGCTGAGATCATCCGCCTACGCGGTCACCGGCCCGCTGACGATCCAGGCTGATGGGCTGCGCAACATCGATACCTCGCTGATCGGCCTGCTGACGATCCTCGTGGCCGCGCTCGCCGCCCTCGGGGTGCTCAACGCCATGATCATGGTGGCACGCGAGCGAGTGCACGACCTGGGCGTGGTCAAGGCCATCGGGATGACCCCGCGCCAGACCGTGAGCATGGTCCTGCTCTGGGCCGTCGTTCCCTCGGCCGTCGCCGCCGTCATCGCGGTACCCGCCGCCCTCGTCCTGCACGACCTGACTATCCACGCCATCGGAACCCAGACCGGCACCGGCGTCCCGGCCCCGCTCGTCGAGGTCTACCGGGCCGGCGGGCTCGCGCTCCTCGCCCTCACTAGCCTCGGGCTCGCCGTCCTCGGCAGCCTCGGACCCGCCGTGTGGGCGGCCGTGTCGCGAACCACGGCCGTCCTGCGCACCGAATAGGGACAACCGCCCAAGGCAACCGAACGACAAGGAGTGCATGTCATGAGCCATGGCACGGCGGTGCTCAAGGCGGCCGCGGCCGGGATGGCGCGACGGCTAGTGCAGACCGTGGTGGTCTTCATGGTGCTGGGCACGGCCGCCACGGCCGCCGTGGTCGCGCTGACCCTGGCCACCACCGCCACCCTGGCGTTCCAGGCGGTGTCCGCCCGCTACCACAGCGCGGACCTCGCGGTGACGATCGACGCCGCGAAGGTGACGGGCACCCAGCTCGCCAGGACCCGCGAGCTGCCGGGAGTGACCAAGGCCGTCGGCTACCCCGCGACCACGGTCAGCATCACCAT
>Ga0137383_10002617_pt1 | contig 11092 bp, 8 predicted proteins | sample SagtaG_19_FD_104817 | JGI IMG/M metagenome (GOLD analysis project Ga0137383, IMG submission 104817) | Vadose zone soil microbial communities from Sagehorn Ranch, Mendocino, California, USA - Sage2_R_40_16 metaG | ecosystem: Environmental > Terrestrial > Soil > Vadose zone | place: USA... | reverse complement strand
GCTGGTGGCTACAGCGTCGGTGCGCGGATAGATGATAAGTAGCGCGTCGCACCATGACCTGAGTCTGACGACTGCTCGCCAAGTCGAGCAGAGCCTACCTGCGCAGATTGTGGGCAGATCCGGGTGCTTGATCCACGCCCGGTCGACGCGGAACGGGATAGCGTCGGCATTCCTCTGCAAGAGGGGCGTGCGAGCAGTAAGGTCGGGAGAATGAGCGCTAGACGTCGAGAGCTAGAAAGGCACTTTAACGCATTCATGGAGGCTGGAATACCAGGACTAAGAAGGCAGGGTTATAATGCCACTGGCTACATGCAGCTGGTACAGGCCACCGGTAGCCATTACGCTGCTGCTAACGTCTTGCTGAATAGCCCCGGCCATACGCATTATGGGTTCCAGCGCTTGCACGCCATGGGGCGTCTTGACGCAAGTGCTGAATATGCGGCAAGTCTCCCTTGGTTTCAAGAGTTGTTCACGCAAGATCAGCTTTACGAAGCTCGAACCCGGCTGATCACCCATGAGTTTGACCTCGATGCAGCGCTGACCCGGGCAGCCGCTAACCCACCGGAATGGCTACCTGATGTTGAGGCGCTTGAGGATGAGGAGGAGTTACAGGCCACTTCATCGAGAGATTGGGCTTCCTGGCCCTTCTGCTGTGGAAGGGTTCGGCCGCCGGAGAAGATCACGTTCCCATTCCTGCAAGGTGCGGCTGGTCAGTTGTCGCTGCTGAGCATGGTCCGGCAGGCCTGCATCAAGTATTCGCTGCAAACGCCTCAAATGCCATCTGCGGACAGGAGCGGAAAGCCAAGGGTGCCAGAGGGAAGCGGCCAACAGAGCCGCTGCCTTGTCGGCCACCCGGGCTGCCACTAGCCAATGTGCTCGCGGCTGGTCACACTCGCCGGGAGGCGTCGTGAAGTGCGTTGCGTAAGCCTGTAGCCGTACCCGGCGGTAGAACCTGACCAGGCGGAACGGGACCGCGGCTACCAGGCTCGCTCCTTCTAGATCTTCAAGAGCTGACAGGAGCACACGGTAATACTCCTGCGCAGGGTCTGGGTGGCGTGCCAGCTGCTCGACCTTCTGGAAGCAGGCGTGCACCTTGGCGCGTGCCTCCCTCCGCTCTTTGGTCCGGTTCCCGTAAGTCGTCACAAGAGCGCCGAGCGTACCGCTGGCCAGAGACGCAGCCATCACAAGGACCCAAGTCATACAGACAAGCTAGCGCCCGGTTCAACTGACAGCGCACACCGTGCCGGGTGCAGGGAAGCCAGCCGGAAGCGTCCCGCATCTTCGCTGGCAGCTACAGCGTCAACGCGCGGGCAGACGGCGAAGTATCGCGTCGCGCCAAGACCTGAGACTGACGACCGCTCGCCAAGGCAAGCAACGCCGCGGGCGCGGCGACGTGCCCGGGCTGCGCGCGCCGGACTACCTCGATCCACAGCCGCAGGTGCACGTCGGTATACGCCGGATCCATCCGGGCCCAGGCGTCATCCCTGACCCTCAGCTCACACAGCGCCACCGTCAGCCGGGCGATCTCGTAATCCGAAGTGAACCTGCCGCCGCCGCGGTAACGGGCGATCATCCCGCCGGCCGTGGCCAGTCCCTCGGCGACGATCACGTTCCGCGCGGCGCCCAGGCGGGCGGACCTGCGGACCTTGGCGAGCAGCTGGGCGACATGCTGCTCGGCCCGGCGGGTGGCCTGGCGCATCGATTCCGCGGCGATGCCGCCGACCGGCGCGACGCGGGCGGCCACCGCGGCCCGGCCGGCCAGCACCTGTTTCCCCGCGGCGGCCATGTCGGCCGCGGCGGGATGAGCGGTCGCATCGAACGGCACCCCGGCGGCCGGGCAGCACGCCTCCTCGCCGCACCGGTAGGACCAGTAGCGTCCGTCCTGGACCCGGAGGACGTCGCGCAGGTCGATCCCGGCCCGCTGCGCCGCGTCCCGCACCGCGTCCACCACCGGTGGCACCAGCGGCTCGGGACCGTATCCGACGGCGGTCGCCGCGGGCAGCTGCTGTGAGCTGATGACCCCGGCCGCGTGCCCGGCGATGTCGGCGGCGAGGCCCGCCTCGGGCGGGTCGGGCAGGTCATACCGGAGCGTGACCCGGACGAGGTCGCGCGGCGGTGTGAGCCCGATCACGACGATGCTGGCCTCGGGCATGAACCCGAGCAGATGCGGGATGACCGCCAGCGCCGCAGGCGAGTCGGCCCGGACCACGATGCTTGGCTGCGCGGTCCGGGAGTCCCGGGGGTGTCTGCCGGGTATCGTCGCCCGCTGTGATGGCTTGTCTCATTCCGCCAGCATGCGGCCGTGCCGATACACCTAGCCACCGCCCGAACCATTGCATGTGGATAACTCACGACGTTATCCACAAGCCTGGCGGCGCGGCTTGACAGCCGAGGGCATGCAGAATCTGATACCTTGCCCCGCGCTGCCCCGGTCGGCCCAGCACCACCCGGCCTGGCGGCCAGCGACAGGATCGTGAGCACCAACTTGGTAACAGCCGCTGCCGTGACTGCGCGCCTGGTCGGCAATCGCTACCGAGGGGTGACCGCGCCGGAATGTCACGGGCGGACAGGGAGCGGCCTGCCGAATACGCGTCGCCTGTCGATGCCGGGTTCATCATGACCGAGCGATACCGAACGACCGGTTCTGGCGTCCCAGCGGCCACGAAGTCGGCAAGCGCACCAGGCGGGCCTGTGACGCGGCGGTCTTCCCCGTTCCAGCCCGCGACACGACCGGCTCTTGCGGCTACCGAACGTGGTGATCTTGTAGTCGCAGCAGCCAAATAAGCCCGGGCCATTCAACCGCCTGAAGCGGAGCACTTGGTCGCACGTAGGCCAGGCACCGTGTCGGCAGGGCACCCGCCAGGGGACTGATGAACCTGACGCCTGTGACGTTGCCGCCGTTTGTGACCTGGCAGCATGATGTGCGGTGCGGGGCTGTGCCTCAACCCGGCGGGGCCCGGTTGGGCCGGCGTGCAGGATCTGGCCGGCCCAGCCGGCGTGGGGTTTCTCCGTGCGGGGTCTGCTGTGGTGGCGTGTTGTCGTGTGGGCGGCTCAGCGGCCTTGATGGCCAGCGAACAGCGGTGTGAAGGCGTCGACGGCGGCGTCTCGGGTGCTGAGGGCGGCGACGCCCCAGCGGTGCTCGATTGTCGCCAGGATCGAGGTGGTGTCGTAGCTGATGTGGGTCACGCCGGTCTTGGTCAGCAGCGAGGAGATGACCAGGGTGGGGACTCGCTCGCCCGGGCCCCATTGGTCGCTGACGCCGGGTGCGGTCGGCGGCGGGACGTGGTCCCAGAACCCGCCGTGCTCGTCGTAGGTGACTACGATGGCCGTGGTGGGCCAGTCCGGGCTGGCTTTGATCGCCTTGATGAGGTCGACTAGGTGCTGGTCACCGGAGGCGACGTCGGTGTAGCCCGGATGCTCGTTGTCGGGACCCAGCGGCTTGACGAACGACACCGCCGGCAAGGTGCCGGCGGCGGCCTGGCGGAGGAAGTCCACCTCGTCTTGCAGGTGCGCCCGGCCGGGCGCGCCCTGGGCGTAGTTGGCGTAGTAGTTGAAGGGCTGGTGGTGGTACTGGAATAGCTTGTCGGCGCAGTAGGGGTAGGTGTCGGCGGGGTTGTGGCTGGGGTCGGTGCAGGTGCCGGGGGCGGTGCCGTTGGTCCAGCCCGGCCCGGTGGTGATCCCGGCGGCGTTGTCCCAGCCGCCGGAGTACCACGCCCAGCTCAGGCCCTTGGCGGTGAGCTCGTCACCGATGTTGGGCGAGTGCAGCTCCGGCAGCCGCTGCGACGGGATGGAGGTGGGCGAGTACGGCTGGGACTGCGGCTGGATGGTGTTCACCGCGTAGTCGCCGCATACCACCCCAGCCGGGGTGGCCGGCCGGCCGGCCGGCGGGGTGCATGATGCGGTGAGAGGTGTGTCCTTGGCCGTCGGCCCGAGCGGCGAGGTGTACAGCGGGTAGCTGGTGGGCATGCCGTTGGCGTCGACGACCGAGTGCAGGTCGTTGCCGGAGCCGTCGTTGGCGGCCCCGGCGAACACCGGTGTCTGCGCCGCCACCAGCCACATGTGGTTGAGGTACGACCCCCCGAACGCGGCGTGGAAGAAGTGATCGGCCACGACTGAGGGCGGCGCGCCCGGGCCGGTGAGGTAGCGGTAGACGGGCAGGTCGGTGGTGTCGTAGAAGCCCTGAGTGAGGCCGATCGCGTCGCTGCCGGTGGTGAAGCGGTCCATCCGTCCGCCGTCGATCTGGTACTGCTCCTGGTAGTAGCGGTGCACCAGGTCCCGGGGCGGCTGGTTGAGCGGAATGTACCGGTCGATCGGGAAGACCTCGTTGGTGAACGCGCTCGTGAAGCCGCGGGGGTCGCTGCAGGTGGCGGGCAGCGGCGACGGCGAGGTGAGGTGCGGATCGTTCTGTTTCAGGCAGGTGTACGCGGCTCCCGCCTGGTCGACCTGGGTCTGGTTCGGCGTGGCCGACGGCGGCGCGGCGAGCCCGTCCACCCCGGGCCACAGCCCGTACAGGTTGTCGAAGCTGTGGTTTTCCTCGTAGATGACCACCAGATGCTGGATGCGCGCCAGCCCGCCCGCCGGACCGGCCGCGCCGGCCGGGCTCACGTTCACGGCGATCAACGAAAGTGCCGCCACGGCGGCGCAAATGAACACCCGGCGCATGGCAAACCCCCTCTTTCGACTCAGTTGGAACCTAAAGCGACCACGCTGGAGCGCTCAAGAGCAACCAGCGAAATTCCGCTGAATTACACGAAGATCCCGCAGACGGCGCACCTTACGGGAGTTGCGCAAGTCGCCGGGCAGCCTGGCCACGCCCGCTCACCGGTGGCCCGGGCGGCAGGCTGGCCGACGCCCAGATCCGCGCCGCCCGCCGGCGCCGTGACAGGGCAGCCCGCTGACCGGTCCTCAGAAGCAGATCTGCGACTGACAGGACTCCTCGAAGACGCCCGCAGCCGCAGGATCCTGCGCGCGGTTGGGCCTGTCCGCCAGTTCCGCCATGCCCGCCTGCAAGGCCGCCTGGCCGCCCAGGAATCGGCGCCTGGACAAGGTCCCGGCGAGGCCCGCCCAGCGGGCGGAGACGCCGCAGCGCCCACAGCGGAAGCGCCTCCGCAAGCCCCTTCCGCCCCAGCCGCCGCAGTTAGCCTCGTAGACTCGCAGAAGACTCCGGGGTGAAGCCCGGTGGGCAGCCGGCCGGCCTTCGGAGACCCGGAGTAGCCGTGATTGTCTGCTCATGACCTGGCTGATTGCACCTTAATGGCAGGACGATCTTCCGCCTTAAGGCGTGGCGGCCTTCCTGTTCGGCGCCACACACCTGAGTGTGAGCGCCGCCCCGCCGTAACGGGGCGGCGCTCACACGGCTCGTCTCAGATCAGATCTACGGCTCCAGGCTGAACGGGATGGAGTCGCTGTGCCCGGACGGCCGCTCGGTGTGGCCGTTCTGGTCATAGATCTTCACCCAGTGCACCGACGGGAACTGCTTCAGCGTCGGCATGATCTCGTTGGCGATGGTGAACGTGGACCCGCCGCTGCTGATGCGCCCGGTGAGCTGGACCCGGGCCACGCTATCGCAGATGGTCAGGTTCCTGAACCCGGTTGCCCCCGAGCTGACGAACCGCAGCCCGCTGGTGAGCTCGCGCTGCGCCGGCCCGGCGAACAGCCGCTGCAGGGCACCGGATGCGGTGGCAGGCGGGATCACGGGGCGGTAAACCGCCTGGGTGTACGGAGCCTGGCCGGCCGCGAACCCGTGCGTGTTAAGGAAGTAGCCGCGGACCGGGACTGTCCGGTACGGCGTCCGCACATCGATGACCACCCGGCTCGGCCCGGTCAGGGTGAACATGCGGAAGGGCTCGGCACGCGCCAGCCCCGCACTGAAACTGAGCACCGACTCAAAGTCACCCGCGTTGACCACCTGGATGATCCCGGGCAGCGCGTACGTGCGCCGCGCCGCTCCGTAGGTGACGAGCCCCTGCTCAGCGTGCCCGGTGGCAGGCGAGAACCGGACCAGCAGCCTGGCACTGCCGGCCACATTCACCGGCAGGCCGGACGCGTCCGCGATCACCTGGGACACGTAGCGGGCGCTGTGCTGGGCAGGCACACCTCCGCGGAACCGGAACACCAGCCTGTCATAGCCCAGATGGTGCGCCGCAGTTATCTGGGTAAGGGTTGGCACGACAGGGGCCGTCGCCCCGGCCGCTGCACCCGCGGTTGCTGCCGTGACAGTGCCAGCGCCCAGCCCGGCCAGCGCAAACGCCATGGCCGCAACACGGAACCTGAACATGATGATCTCCTCCTTCATATCGCCGTGACGCGCCATAGTGCTGCGGCTGGCCCACCGGCAGCTCACCGCGACATCACAGTCCGCTCACATCACCGGCCGACCCGAGCGGCAGGACCAGCCAGAACACAGAACCGCGCTGCACGCCGCTGGTCACGCGGATGTTCCCGCCCAGGAGCCTGGCGTTCTCCAGCGCGATAGCCAGGCCCAGATCGCTGCCCGCGCCGGCCCGCGCGGAGTCGGCCTTGCAGAAGCGCTCCAAGACGTGCGGCAGATGCTCCGGCGAGATGCCCGGGCCAGCGTCAGCCACCTCGACATAGCCATGGGCGCCGCCGGCGCCGGTCCGCACCCGGACATCGCGGCGCGGTGCCCGACCGCGTTCCCGATCAGGTTGGCCAGCATCCGCTCGACCCGGCGCGGATCGGTCGTCAACCCGAGCGGCTCGCCACCGGCGGCCACCCGGTCCGCCAGGCCCCGCGCGGTGATCAGCGCCGTCACCAGGGACCGGACATCCCACCAAGGCCCGAGCCACTGCGCAGACAGACAAACCAATATCGCGCGCCAACGGCGTCGATCAGAAGAGCGTCAAATGAGTACCTAACGGCGGGTACGCGTGCGGGTGCTACGGCGACTTGACCACGCACCGTGACCGGCATCAGCCCTGATGCGCAGGCACCACGAGCGTCGACGATGCCCTGCCTCACGGCTTAGGGGCCAGGTCCGCGTCTTCGTGGCGAGGCCCCCACCTGCCCGGCACTCGACGATCCGCCGCACCTCCATATCAAGCAAGAGAGGATGTTTGCTGAACCTGGCTGCAAGCGGCACACGGGGTCACCGGCGGCGCACCGCTCTTCGCGCGCGGTCCGGCGAAGACCACGTACGTCCGGCGAACTCTGCCGCTGTCCTGGCACTGAAGCGCAGGAACCCGGACAGGCACCCACAGCGCCCCCGGTAGATTCAGGCAATGAAGAAGGTTCTTGAGCTCCTGGTCTGCCTGCTCCACCCCGTCGCCGTGGTCCTCATATGGATTGACCTGGCAACCCGCCGTGAGATCGGGGGCGGTCCGAAGCTGGCATAGGCTCTGTTCAGCCTGATCCCGATCGTGCCGTTCCTCTACGTGCTAACCGGTGGCGACCTATGGTGAGGCCGTCGCGCAGCGGTGGCGACGCGTCGCCAGGCGGGCACGAGAACTGATCCTGACGCGCCGGAAGGGCGTTGCGCCGCTGATCCGGGGATATCGCCGCTTGCAGCCCGGCGGTCCCGTGCGCGGAGCGCGGCAGGAGCGGGCCGGCTCGCGGGGTGCCCTCCGGCGTGCCCGCGCATACTGACAGCATGCCTGTCCGGCTTCATCACATCGTCGTTGACGCACACGACCTGCCCGGGCTGGCCCGGTTCTGGACGCAGGCACCCGGCTGGAAGATCCTGTCCGAGCGCGACCGCGAGATCGTCATCGGGACTGACGAGAACGCGCCGGCCGGCATGTGCTTCATGCCGGTCACCGATCCGAAGACGGTCAAGAACCGCGTGCACCTCGACCTGACCAGCAGCGCGCAGGACCGCGACCAGGAGATCGAGCGGCTTCTGGCGCTGGGGGCGCGCCGGGCCGGCATCGGGCAGACCGGCGCAGAGTCCTGGACCGTCCCGGCCGACCCTCAAGGAAACGAATTCTGCGTGATACGCCCGAAGGAAACACTCACCCGGTAAGGCTCAGCGTCGGCAGGCGCAGATCGACCCTGTCCGCGGCATGAGCGCGCATTTCCGCGCATGGCCGCGATGTATAAATATGCAGGCTGAACGTGCGGTCACCCGTGCAATCGGGGCCTGCGCAACGACCGCCTACAAGGCGAAGGCCTCTTTTCGCCGCACACGTAGCCGCCGATCTGCGTGGCGACCGGAGCGTTACGGCGTCACCTGGGATGCGCGCATATCTGGGTGATCGGCGCTGCGGCACCCCCGGGATTGAGTGCGCTTCAAGGTGGCAGTCGAGTCTCGGCTGGCACGCAGTTCCGCTGCGTGAGGGTGTCCGCGTGCGCGGATGCTGGATGTCCGCCTGGCGCGAATCGGCGGTCTCTCCAAAGATCACGTTCCAGGGTAGGTGTTGACGATGCGGCCGCGAGAGACGACGGTGCGGACGTCGCGGATCGCTGTGATGTCCGTGGTCGGATCGCCGTTGACGAGGAGCAGGTCAGCGTCGAGCCCGGCCCGCAGCCGGCCGGTCCGGCGGGCCAGCCCGCACGCATGGGCGGCGAGGCTGGTAGCCGACGCGAGCGCGGTCGTGGCGGGCACGCCGCAGTCGACGAGTTCGATGACCGCCTGCGGGAGGATGCCGTGTGCCTTGACCGGGTTGATGCCGGAGTCGGCGCCGCTGATCAGCGTGACCCCGCCGCGGTACAGTTCGCCGACCTGGGCCAGTCTGCCCTCCATGGTGAAGCCGGTCCGCTCCATCATGGCCTTCATCTGGGCCGGTGGCTGCCCGCCCGAGCGGGTCAGGTCGTGGCCCAGCGTCGGGCAGACCACGATCCCGGCCGCGGCGATCGCGGCGGCGAGTTGCGGCGGCGTGTGCATGCCTTGCCCGCCGAGGCAGCTGCAATGCTCGATGGCGTCCACCCCCGCGGCGATACACTGCTCCGCGGCCGTTAGCGCGTGCGCGTGCGCAGTGACGGCGAGGCCGAGCCGGTGGGCCTCATCGATGACGGCCCTGACTTCCTCCGCTGTGAACTGACAGGCCCGGATGTCGGTAGCGGGCGTCATCACCCCCCCACTCGCCATGATCTTCACCAGGTCGGCTCCGCGGTCGGCGCGTTCCCGGACCGCCCTGCGCAGCTCGCCGACGCCGCTCGCCTCGCCACCCATGACCGCGCAGTGGCCGCCCGCGCTGGTGATGGGTGGGCCGGAGGCGAGGACCGTCGGCCCGCCGGGCCGGTGCCGATGCCGGTCGACAACCGCCCACTGCTGGTCGCCGAGGTCCCGCACTGTCGTCACGCCCGCGGCGAGCTGGGCTGTAAGCGCCGCCTCGATGGTCTCGTCGAGGCCGCCCGGGCTCAGGCCGGGCAACCGGTCCAGCGCGCCGAAATCGCTGTTGCCGCACAGATGGCTGTGGGTGTCGATCAGGCCGGGGAGCACGGTGGCGCCGGGCAGATAAGTCACCTCGCAGCCGTCCGGGGCCGGAGCGGAGCCAGCCTCCATGCCGGTGATGACGCCGTCCTCAACGAGCACCAGGGCACCGCCTGGGATCGCCTTCTCACCGTCGAAGGCGAGGTCGGCCCGGTACCCGTGCCGCACTGGCCGCATGGCTCGCACTCCCATCCCGCTTGCTGGAGAGGTCACGTCAGGCTTGGCTGCTGCGACATCCGCGCCTGCAGCTCGGCGGCCCCGGGACCGGACAGTTGCGGAAGGGCGGCCCGCCGGCCGGTGAGCAGCAGCAGGATCGCCGCGACAGGTCCCTCGACCTGCCGGCCCCGCCCGGCCGACCAGGGGTGGTCGGTGGCGACGAGCCTGAACCCGCTCAGCTTCCGCTCGGCGTGGAAGGGCCTGCCCATCGACCACACGCGGGTGGCAGCGGTTGCCGCGGCCGCTGGCGGCACCGGGCGGGTGCGGCCGAGTGGGATCGCGATGTCCTGGCCGTGCACGAGGACGTCGATCAGCGGCTCGAGCTCCGTGATGCCGGGCGCAGTCCTGCGGGATCCGATCATGCCGCGGAGCAGGACGGCGTACTGCCCGGTGGGCAGTCTGGCCTGCCGCACGGCGGTGTCGCGGATCATGCGGTTGAGGTTTCCCCGCGCACGGAGCATCGCCAGCACCCCGGCAAGCATGCCCATGTGGGCGAGCGTGAGGTGCGCCGCGACGTCACGGACGCGCCAGCCGGTGCACAGCGACTCGGTCTCCCACTCATCCGCAGACAGGCTGCCGAAGAGATTCGCGAGACTGAGCCGCTCGCCGTCGATCGTCCGCCACACGTCGCCGTGATTCATGGTGCCCCTGCCGCCGCCGCTATTTGATAAGATTCTCTTACCAAGGGTGGTAAGAGAATCTGTCTAAGTCAAGGGCCTGGATGAGCGAGGATCCGCGTCAGCAGGAGCTGAACCTCGGCCTGCTCTGTTACATCGCTTCCCGGGCCATGGAGACCCGCGTGTCCGAGGCCCTGGCCGCAGCCGGTTTCGACGACATCACGATCGCGCAGGGGCGGGTGTTCGCGCGGATCGGCCCGGAGGGCACGCGGGTGACCGACCTGGCCGAGCAAGCCGGGATCACCAAACAGACGGTCGGGTTCCTCGTTGATCAGCTCGAACGTGCGGGCTACGCCCGCCGGATGCCGGACCCTGCCGACGCCCGGGCCCGGCTGGTGCAGATCGCACCGCGTGGAGAGGCCGCGGTCGCCGTCGCGAGGGTCGCCGAGGCCGAGGTCGAGGCCGAGTGGACACGGCACCTAGGCAAGCAGGGCGCGAGCCAACTGCGGCGCGCCCTCACCCGCCTCCGCGAGATCACCGACCCCTACCGATGACCTTGCCGCAACCGGCGGCTCACCCATCCGTCCTGACAGGCCGGAGACCAGATCACCCACCGTTCCATGAAGCCGTCGACGTAAAGCTGCCGCGAAAGGCCGCTACCGGTGGGCGGACCACCGGACTGAGGACGCACAGAACCGGCGGATCTGGACGCCTCCTCACGATCCATGCACCCATCAGGTGACCAGTGCATACTCGGCAGGGAGGATGGTTTTAGAGCTTCCGGCCCTGCTTCCGTGGTTTTGTGGTGGTCTGGGCGTAGGGTCGGGGCCTGGGTCCCGGCCTGGCCTGCGAATCGGCTGACGCCGTTCGG
>Ga0137383_10002615_pt1 | contig 11095 bp, 9 predicted proteins | sample SagtaG_19_FD_104817 | JGI IMG/M metagenome (GOLD analysis project Ga0137383, IMG submission 104817) | Vadose zone soil microbial communities from Sagehorn Ranch, Mendocino, California, USA - Sage2_R_40_16 metaG | ecosystem: Environmental > Terrestrial > Soil > Vadose zone | place: USA... | reverse complement strand
TCCAGATGCGGGAAGAGCGACCCGAACTTCGCCGCCAGCATCTCCCGCGTCACCGTCACATCGCCCATACCACAGCAGCCTGCCAGAAACCAGGAAGCTACGGATTATTTTCTGACAAACCCTAACCACGCCGATGTCACATCGGTGTTCCTTTAGGGATCATGAACAAACCCCCACCGGACGGCCAGTCCTCCCTTCTGGGGCTCCTTCCGGGGGCGGAGGCAAAACTGTAACGTGTTCTAGTATGGAACTCCAGACGGCAGAGGTCGACGTCGTGGTGGCGGGCAGCGGCGCGGCGGGGATGACCGCCGCGCTGACCGCGGCGCACCTCGGCCTGAGCGTCCTGGTTATCGAGAAGACCGGGTTCTTCGGCGGCTCGACCGCCCGCTCGGGCGGCGGGATCTGGGCGCCCGGCAACAGGGTCCTGCGCGACGCCGGGGTCACCGACACGCCCGAGCAGGCCCGCGCCTACCTGGCGTACGTGGCCAGCGGCGTTCCGGCTGCACTGCGGGAGGCGCTGATCGAGCACGGCCCGGACATGCTCGGCCTGGTCCTGGCGATGACGCCGCTGCGCTTGGCGTGGGTGCCCGGCTACGCCGACTACTACCCCGAGGCACCCGGCGGGATCGCCGCCGGGCGCAGCATCGAGCCGGTGCCCTTCGACGGGCGAGTGCTCGGCGCCGAACTGGCTCACCTCGGCCGACCCTACCTGCCGTCGCCGGTGGCCATCACCCAGGCCGAATACCGCTGGCTGAGCCTGGGACGCCACCCGCGCGCCATCCGCGCGGGCCTGCGGGTCGCGGGCCGGGCCGCGCGCGCCCGGCTGCTCGGGCACCGGACGCTCAGCCTGGGGCAGGCGCTGGCCGCGGGCCTGCGGGCCGGGCTGCTCACCCACGGCGTGCCGGTCTGGCTGGACACCCCGCTGACCGGGCTGGAGGTGCGGGACGGCCGGGTGACCGGGGTCCGCGTGACGCGCGGCGGCGAACCAGCGCTGATCCGGGCCCGGCGCGGGGTGCTGGTCGCCACCGGCGGCTTCGAGCGCAACGAGGAGATGCGCCGCCAGTACCAGCGCGAGCCCGTGGGCACCCAGTGGACCACCGGCGCGGCCGGGAACACCGGCGACGGGATCCTGGCCGGGCTGGACCTCGGCGCGGCCACCGGGCTTATGGACGACGCCTGGTGGGGGCCGTCCATCCCGCTGCCCGGCGGCCCGTACTTCTGCCTGGCCGAGCGCAGCCTGCCCGGCTGCCTGCTGGTCAACGGCGCGGGCCAGCGGTTCGTCAACGAGGCGGCGCCGTACGTCGACACCGTGCACGCCATGTACGACGGGAACACGCCGGAGAACCCGCACATCCCCGCCTGGCTGATCTTCGACCAGCGCTACCGCAGCCGGTACGTGTTCGCCGGCCTGCCGCCCGGACGGCCGCTCCCCCGCCGCTGGTACGCCGCCGGGACGGTGGTCCGCGCGGACGACCTGGCCGGGCTCGCCCGCGCGGCCGGGATCGACGCCGACGGCCTGGCCAAGACCGTGACCAGGTTCAACGAGTACGCCGTGGCGGGCCGGGACGAGGACTTCGGCCGCGGCGACTCGGCCTACGACCGCTACTACGGCGACCCGCGCCGTCGGCCTAACCCCAACCTGGCCCCGCTGACCCGGCCGCCGTTCTACGCCGTTAAGATCGTCCCCGGCGACCTGGGCACCAAGGGCGGGCTGCGCACCGACGAGCGCGCCCGGGTGCTCCGCGCGGACGGCACCGCCATCGAGGGCCTGTTCGCCGCGGGCAACGCGAGCGCGTCGGTGATGGGCCACAGCTACGCCGGCGCCGGCGCGACCATCGGTCCGGCCATGACGTTCGGCTACATCGCAGCCCGCACCCTGGCGGCCGGGCGGTGATCACGGCGACTCCTCCCGACGTGTTCGCGCACGCACGGCTGGGCCCGGTCGAGCTGCGCAACCGGGTCATCAAGGCCAAGACGTTCGAGGGTGTGACCCCAACCAACGGCCGCGCTCACGGCGCGCGAAGCCGGTTTCGACGCGGGGGAAACCAGATACCCCCCGGAGGGTGATTCGCAATCCGCGCGCGGGCTGAACCATGGGAGCAAGGCCGGGGCGTCCCCCGGGGCATTGCGGACACTGATGCCAGCGGAGCGGGCGATAACCGGCGCCACGCTTACGAGCTGGAACGATGGCCGGCTCGGAACGAGGAGGGTGACTATGGCAGAGACAACGTCGGTCACGATCGGGGCCGACGCCAGCTGTACTGATGGTGCCTGCGGCGAGGTGACCCGCGTGGTCGTGGACCCGGTCGCGCGTGCGGTCACCCATCTCGTGGTCGAACCAAAGCATCGTTATGACTGCGGCCGGCTTGTTCCTCTTAATCTTGTCGACGCCACGAAGGACGAGGTCCGGCTCCGCTGCACCCTGGCGGAGTTCGCCGAGCTCGATCCCGCCGAGGAGACGCAGTTCCTGCCCGGCACCCCCGGCTATCCGGGCTATGACCCGGACCAAGTGCTCTGCTCGCCCTATTTCAGCCCGGGCATGGGCGTGGGCATGGGCGCGGCTTACGTCCCGCAGACCGTCACCTACGACACCGTCCCACTGGACGAGGTGGAGGTGCGCCGCGGCGAGCACGTGCACGCCACCGACGGCCACATCGGGAAAGTCCAGGGGCTGGTCATCGACCCTGAAAACCACCACGTGACCCACGTGCTCCTCCAGGAGGGGCACCTGTGGGGCCGCAAGGAAGTCGCTATCCCGATCGGCGCCGTGACCGGGGTCGACGACGGTATCCTGCTCAACATCACCAAGCAGCAAGTACAGGACCTGCCGCCCGTGGACATCCATCACCCGGATAGGTAGACCGCTTTTCTTTGCGCCGCGGGCAACGCGTCCCGGATTAGATCGACGCGGGCCGGCTGACCTCGGTCCACGGGCGGGCCCGGCCTGCTGCGACTTCGACCAGCCGGTCCAGGCGCGGCAGCGCTACCGAGGTGAGGAACTCCTCGCGCTGCTGGCCGACCAGGCTCACCACCTCGCGCCAGACCGAACGGCCGGCGATGAAGCCCGAGGCTCCCCCTTCGTCGGCGGCGATGCGGATGATGTCGGTGAACTGGTCGAACGGCACCCCGGCGGACAGCACGGCCCACGGCCGGCGCAGGACGGCGGCGAGCCGCCGGCAGCCTTCAGGCGAACCGGGGTATTCGAGCTTGAGCAGGTCGATGTCCAGGTCGTTGAGGGCGCGGGCCGCCTCGATGATGGCATCTTCGCGGGCCTGGCCGCGAAGATCTTCCCCCGGTCGCGCGTACACCAGGTTCTCGATGACCACGGGGACACCCTGGTCGCGGCAATCGCGGATGATCTCCGCGCAGACGGCCAGCCCCTCGGCGACCAGGTTCGGCTCCCCCGGGGCCGGGGCGGGGCGGTCGGCGCGCAGCTGGAGGAAGAACTTCAGGGCATCGCCGCCCTGGTCAAGGACCCATCGAGCGTCCAGGGCCGGGTCCCGGTAGGTGCGTGGCTCGCCGTGGTAGCTGCGCCGCTCGGACGGTTCGGCGGCGACGAGCAGGCCGCAGTCCGGGGCGAGCGCCTTAGCTTCGGTAATGGCCGGGACGCCGTAGGTCGGATCGGAGAGCAGGCCGCTGGCGGCCGGCGTCAGGACCCGGGCGACGTCGGCTTTCGCGGTACGCAGGTCGTCGTCGCTCGCGTCGAGGCCCACGGCCGTGAACATGCGGCGCAGGGTGTTGCGCTGGTCCATGGCGATGATCGCGAACACGTGGCTGTCGGCCGCGATGTCGTCCAGCGTTCGGGTTCGGGCTTTCGTGGCGTGTGTCATTTCGTTCCTTGGTTGAGGATGAAGTCGGCGAGGTCCCCGCCGTCAAGGGCGAACGCGGCGAGCAGGGCGGCCCCGGTGACGCCCGGCTGCACGACAGGGGAGAAGCTCAGCGCGTCGATGGCGGCTGCCTTGGCGGCGCGCACGCTGGCCATCTGCGTCCAGCCCCCGGCGGCCACGGCCCGCCGGTGCGGGCCGACGACCTTCTCGATGTCAGTGAGCAAGAGCCGGGTCTGGGCCGCCGTGTAGCGCACGGCGGCGGTCCAGAGCGAGGCGGGAGAGGCGCCGTCCTGGATGCGCAGGACTACATAGTCCTGCCTCCGGCCGTCGCCGCTGACCGACAGGCCGGCGGGCAGGTCACCGACGCTCAGGCTGGCGTGATCAAGCGCCGTCCGGGCCGGTTCGGACTCCGCGCCCAGGGCCGCCAGGACGCGCCGCAGCAGCAGCCCGCCGCTGACCCCGGCCAGGAGCAGGCTGGTGTCGGGCAGCACGTGCCGCCCGATCGACCAGCCGGCGCTCACCACGCGCTGGCGCTCGGCCTGCTCAAGCGTCCCGGGAATGGAGCGGGCCAGGACGTCCGCGGTACCGCTCGAGTTGAACAGTTCGTCCGCCCCGGCCGCGCCGACGCCGATGGCCGCCACCGGATGGTCGTGCCCGGCCACCGTCAGCACGGCGTCCGCGGCGCCGGAGACGACGCCGTCGTGGCTCAGGTACCCGGCGCGAGACCCGGCCGGCCGTTCCCCGGGAAGGATCCGGGCGGACAGCCCGGCCGCCGCCAGGGCGTCGGGCCACGCCTTGCCCGTGCCCTGGTCGATGAGACCGGTCCGGGAGGCCAGCGACGGTTCGCGCACCGGATCGCCGCCCAGGGCGAAGACGATCCATTCGGGCACGCTCAGCCAGGTGGAGGCCGGCCCGGCCGGGCATCCGCTGGCGCGCAGCCACAGCAGTTTGGCGATGCTGGCCTGGCTCGACCACGGGAGACCCGTCGTGCGCTCGAACGCGGCGGCGAATCCGGGAGCTTCCCGGCCGAGCTGCTCGATCTCGTTCCCGCCGCGGTGATCGAACCAGGCGATCACCGGGGCGGACGGCCGCCCGGCCGGGTCGAGCAGCACGCCGCTCTCGGCCAGGCCGGTCACGCCGACGCTGCGCACGCGGACCGGACCCCAGGCTGATTCGGCCGCCAGGACGGCACGCCCGATCAGGTCTACGGCCACGCTGACGAGGCAGTGCGGATCGATCTCGGTCTGGCCGCAGCTACCGGTCTGCCAGGGGGTGCGCTGCTCCACGTAGGGAGTGTCGCGGTGCGACGTCGACCGGGCCACGGCCTTGGATGAGGTGGTGCCGATGTCGATGCCGATGACGATATTGGATGTCAAGGGCGTAGCTCCCCGGACCCGCGTTCGATGAGCCTGGCCGATACCTGGATGCGCTCGACGGGCAGGCCGGGCTGGCCCAGGCGCGCCAGGAGCCGCGCCGCGGCCACCCGCCCGACTTCATGACCGGGATGGTCCACGACGGTGACGGCCGGACGCAGGGCATCGGCCATCGGGAAGTCGCCGAACGAGACGAGGGCGATGTCCGTGCGCCCGGCAGAATGCAGAGCTGGCACCACGCCCAGCGACGCCCGCGTGGTGGCGCTCAAGATCGCGGTCGGCGGGCGGGAGCCGCCGATCAGGGCGGACACCGCTCGCGCGGCGGCCTGGCTGGTCGGGCACTCGCAGTTGACCAGGTCCGCCTCGATCCGGTGACGGGCCAGGGCATCGCGGTAACCGCGCAGGCGGGCGGCTGAGGTGGGGATGGCAGGGGTGTCGCCTACGTAGGCAATGCGCCGGTGCCCGTGGGCGATGAGATGAGCCACGGCGTCGAACGCGGCGCGGTGGTCGTCGATCTCGACGAGGTCCGCGGACAGGCCGGGCGCCGGCCGGTCGACCAGCACGACGGGCAAGCGGGGGTCGAGCCAGGCATGGTCAGCGCCGGTCGGGCTGAGCAGCAGCCCGGCGATCCGCCGCTGCACCATGCGCCCGATGACATCCCGTTCCCAGCCGGGGTCACGCCGGGTGCTCGCGACGAGCACGGACCGGCCGTGCCGCGACATCTCCAGTTCCACCGCGTCGATGACTTCGGCGAAGAACGGATCGGAGATGGACTCCACCACGAACCCGATCGCGGTGTCCGTGCCCGCCCGCAGCGACCGGGCCATCGCGTCGGGCTGGAAACGCAGGTCGAGCATTGCTTCCCGGACACGCTGCCGGGTGAGCGGCGCGACCCGCGGATCGTCGTTAAGCACCCGCGAGGCGGTACGCAGGCTCACCCCGGCCGCGTTCGCGACGTCGAGCAGCCGGGTCGCCCGGCTCGCGGTGTCTTGCGCTCGCTCGGGAGCTGGCTTTGCCATCGATGGCATAACCTGATTCTGCCCTACTTTGCCATCGATGGCAAGACTAAGTGGTGGCCCAGGCGGATGGCTGGGCCCGTTCGGTACTAAATGGTGCGACGAGAACCACCGGCCGTTCCGCCCGCAGGTTGGCCTCGGCCAGGCCGAGCAGCGTGTCGTAGCGCGCCTGCCTGGTCAGCCCGGCCAGGGCGGGATCGTCCAGGTCACGCACGCCGATCAGGCTGGACACCACCCGGGTGAGCGGGCCGGTCGCGACGTCGAGGTCCAGGAGGGCGGCGCCGAGGTGAGGCGCCAGGGCCGCGGCCAGCGTGCTCTTGCCCGTGGCCGGCGGCCCGCCGATCAGGACGGCGGCGAGTCCGTTCAGGGCCGGGCCAGGGCGGTGGCCGCGGTCGGGCTCAGCGGCAGCGACGGGAGCAGGAGGGCCTGGTAGGAGTGGTAGAGGTCGGGCTTTCCTGACCAGGTGGAGGTGGCCGGCGTCATGTCCGGGGCCAGCTCCTGCCACCAGCCGCCGTGCTGGCGGTCCAGGAAGTAGCGGTCGATCTCGTCCCACCACCGCGCCGCGGCGGCGGCGAAGCGTTCCTCGCCGGTGCGCCGGTGCAGCGCGTCGGCGGCGAGCACGGCCTCACACGCCACCCAGTGCATGCGCGCCGTCACCACCGGCTGGCCGCCAGCGTCGACGGTGTAGATCAAGCCCGGGTGCCCGTCCCGCTGCCACGCGTCGGCGACGGCGGTGTCGAACAGCGCGGTCGCCGCTTCGAGCAGCCAGGCGGCGGGCCGGGCCGCCTCCAGCGTCACGAGCAGCCGGGCCCATTCGAAGGAATGGCCGGGGGTGGTGCCGGGCGGCCGGAACGGGTCGTTGGGGCGATCGGCGTTGTAGTCAGGGAGGGGCTGCCAGTTCTCATCGTAGTGCTCGGGTATCCGCCAGGCATGGGCCCGAGCCTGCACATTGACCAGGTAGCCGGCGATGGAGGCGGCCCGGGCGGTCCAGGCGGGATTGCCGGTGACGTCGCCCGCGGCCAGGTACGCCTCCACCGAATGCATGTTGCTGTTGGCGCCGCGATACGGCTCGGGTTCGGTGAAGTCAGCGTTCCAGCTCTCCAGCGCGAGGCCTTCCGCGTCGGACCAGAAATGCCGGTCGATGGCGGCCGCGGCGGCCTCAAGGGCGGCCCCGCCCCCCGGGAGGCCGGCGGCCAGCGCGCTGGAGGCGGCCAGCAGGACGTGGGCATGGGCGTAGTTCGCCTTGGAGGCATCGAGGATGTTCCCGGCGGGGTCGAGGCTGGCGAAGAAGCCGCCGTGCTCGCGGTCGGCGTAGCGGTCGGCCAGGGCGTCCAGGCCGGAGGCGGCCAGCGCATCCGCGCCGGCCACGCCGTCGAGGTGCGCCAGGGCGAAGACGTAGGTCATCCGCGCGTTGATCCACAGCGGGCACGGCTGCGCCGGGTCGATGTCGCCGTTGACGTCAAGCCACCCGAAGCCGCCGCCGGGCAGGGCGGCCGCCCGCCCGAATCCGATCAGCCTGCTGGCCTCGGCGCGGCGCCATTCTGCTGTCCCTGGTTCGCTCATGGTCGTGTCTTCCTGGTCACGCGGGACGCGGAGGCAGCTCGCCCGATCCTCTCGGGATCAGCCGGACCGGGAGCACGGTCCTGCGTCGCAGCGGTGCGTGCGGGTCTTCGATGCGCTGGAGCAGCCTTTCCACGGCGATGCGCCCGAGTCCCGCGGGGTCCTGATCCAGGACCGTGACCGCGGGAGCCAGGGCCTCGGCCATGGGGATGTCGCCGAATCCGACCACCGCGACGTCGGTGCGTCCGGCCTGGTGCAGGGCGAGCACGAGCGCCATCGTGCAGGGGATGTTCGAGGAGAACACGGCGGTGGGAGGGTCCGGTGCCGCCAGCCGCTTGACCAGCTCCGCGGCGGACTCCCCGGGGGACTCGAAGGGCATGCAGACGAGGTCGGGACGGTCGGCGAGCCCGTTCTCCGCCACCGCGGAGCGGTAGCCCCTGAGCCTGCGGTGGGTGGTCGTCACCGGGGTCGAGACACCGAAGAAGGCAACGCGCCGGTGCCCGTGGCGGGCGAGGTGCGTGACCGCCTCGCGGGCGCCGCCCAGGTCGTCCTCGATCACATAGACGCCGGAGAGCCCCCGCGGGGCCCGGTCGACGAACACCATCGGCGTCCGCTCCTGCCAGGGGGCCAGGTAGGACTGGTCCGCGCTCACGCTCACCACGATCAGGCCGCTGATCTGGCGCCGCAGCAGCGCCTCCAGGGCGGTGCGCTCGCGGTCGGCGCCGTGGTGGAGGCTGGTCACCACGACCGCCATGCCACGGCTCACCAGGTCGAGTTCGATGCTGCTCGTCATCGTGGCGAAGAACGGGTCGGCGAGGTCGGGAACGGCCAGGCCCACCGCGGCATCGGCGCCCGCGCGGAAGCTGCGGGCCAGCAGGTTTGGCACGTAGTTCAGTTTCTGCATCGCCCAGCGAACCCGCTCGCGGGTCTCCTCGGTGACGTGGGGATCGTCGTTGAAGACCCGGGACACGGTCTTCGCGCTGACTCCGGCGACACGAGCGACGTCGCGCATCGTGGTCATCGAGGATCGCCTCCAGACTGGGCGCCTGCTCTGGCGACTGCGTGGGCGGGGTCGAGCCGCGCAGCTCCGGCGGCGAGCGGTCCCCCGGTGCAGGACACCGGGGGACCATTCACTGGGCCGTAAGCCGACGGCCCGCGATCAGCACTTGGTCTTGTAGATCGCGGCCTGGCTGGCCGCCGAGTTCAGGTTGGCGTTCGTGATGATGGTGAACTTGGTGCCGATCTTCGCGGTGGTCGGCTTGCCGGTGAGGGCCGCGACGGCCTGGTCCACCGCGTTGGTCCCGATCGCGTACGGCGCCTGGGCGATGAGCGCCTGCACCGTGCCCTGCTTCAGCGCGGTGATCTGGTCGGGGTCGGCGTCGAACCCGACAACCTTCACCTTGCCGGACTTGCCGGCCTGGCGGATGCCGGTGGCGGCGCCCTCGGCGGAGAACAGGTTGGTCGCGAAGATGCCGACGATGTTGGGGTTCTTCTGCAGCGCCGCCAGCGTGACCTGCGCGGCGAGAGAGGCGGTGTCCTGGTCGTACTGCACGCCGACGTACTTGTACTTCGAGTCGGCCTTGGCCGCGTCGGCGAAGCCCTGCGTGCGCTGGTCGGTGGTGCTGATGCCGGGCTTAGTGTTGACGACGAACACCTCGCCGCCGTTGGGCACGAGCTGCTTGATCGCGGCGAAGGCGTCGGCCCCGCCGGCCAGGTTGTCCGAAGAGATCTGCGAGACCGCGCCGGACGGGTCGCTCAGCGTGGTGTCGACGAGAACGACCTTGATGCCCGCGGCCATGGCCTGGGCGATCGGGGGCCGACTGGCCGACACGTCGTCGGGAGCGATCAGGATCGCGTCCGGCTTCGCCGCGGTGACCGACTCGATGATCGGGTTCTGCAGCGTGGGATCGAACTGCGTGGGCCCCTGGATGTTGACGGTGACGTTGCCGACCTTCGTGGCCTCCGCCTGGATGCCGCACCCCATCGTGACGTAGAAGCCGTCGCCGGCCACGCCCTGGATGAACGTCATCTTGTAGGACTTGCCGCTGGTCGTGCCGCCGGTCGTGGACCCGCCTGTGGTGGACCCGCCGGGCGCGCTTGACGACGAGCCCGATGACGAGCACGCCGCGGTGAGTGCCAGCAGCACGACTGCCGCACCCGCGGTTGATACCACCTTAAACCGCTTCATATCTGCTCCTTCGCGTGGATCTGGGTCGGCTGCCGGTCCCGGACGACACCGGATGAGCGCGCGTCCGGGGCCTGCTGGCGTTTGTGCTGACCGGCATGTTTAGCTGTTGGCAATCTCACGGAAACATGACGGGTTGATCTTGCAGCAGCCATGTCACCGATGTCAATACCCTGGTCTGCTGTTCTTCTTTCCGGACTGATTAGCGTGCTTGGTCAGCATGTATCGTTTCGGCTTCAGATCTTGACATCGGTGACATGAAGAGGCACCCTCTTCGTAAACATTGCGGCATGGTTACAGCAGGGTTGCGGGCCTGAAGATGGACTCCGCTGCTCCGCCGCTTCAGTCGGTACTGCGGTCGCGAAGGATGTGGAGCCGATGAGCCTGGCGCTGGAAGCACGGGACATCACCAAGGTGTACGGTCACGTCAGCGCGCTGTCAGGCGCCAACTTCGGGGTGAAGGCGGGCGAGGTCGTCGCGCTCATCGGAGACAACGGCGCCGGCAAGAGCACGCTGGTGAAGATCCTCTCCGGCACCGAGACGCCGACGTCGGGTGAGATCCTGATCGACGGCCAGCAGGTGACCATCAACGGGCCGCTCGCGGCGCGCCGGTACGGGATCGAGACCGTGTACCAGGATCTGGCGCTGGCACCTCATCTCAATCCGGTGCAGAACATGTACCTCGGCCGCGAGGTCATGCGCTCCGGGGTCATGGGGCGGCTGGGGTTCATGAACAACGCGGAGATGCTCGCGGGCAGCAAGAGGGCGTTCGACGAGCTCGGTGCCACCGTGCGCAACTTCTCCGGCAGCATCGGCGCGATGTCGGGCGGCCAGAAGCAGGCGGTCGCGGTCGCTCGTGCCGCCGCCTGGGCCAAGCGAATCGTCTTGCTCGACGAGCCCACCGCCGCCCTCGGGGTGGTGCAGACCAAGGGCGTCCTGGACCTGATCCGCCGGGTTCGCGACCGCGGCCTCGGCGTCGTGTTCGTCAGCCACTCGATGCCCCACGTGATCCAAGTCGCCGACGAGGTGCAGGTCATGCGGCTCGGCCGGCGGGTGGCCACGTACAAAGCAAAGGAGACAACGATGGAGGAACTGGTCGGAGCCATGACCGGCGCCGTGACGCAGGAGAACCAG
>Ga0137383_10002595_pt1 | contig 11132 bp, 12 predicted proteins | sample SagtaG_19_FD_104817 | JGI IMG/M metagenome (GOLD analysis project Ga0137383, IMG submission 104817) | Vadose zone soil microbial communities from Sagehorn Ranch, Mendocino, California, USA - Sage2_R_40_16 metaG | ecosystem: Environmental > Terrestrial > Soil > Vadose zone | place: USA... | reverse complement strand
GACCAGTTTCCCAACGCTTTTCAAAAGTTAAAGCGAGCAAGCAGTGAGGGAAGAGCTTTGTGTGGCTGAGGGTACTGCCCCACACGGTGGTGGACAATTCGGACACCTCTCCCACTCGCTTGAGAGCATGGGAGACTCTCCTTCTCCTTCCTTCTAGATGGAGCTCTCCCTTCTCCCCATTTCCAACAGCGAGGATCGTTCTGGCCCTTCATGGGTTCGTGTTCTTGCTCGTGGTCTGCCTCCTGCTCTCTCTGGCGCGGCTTTGGCGTCTTTGCTGGTTCCATCTTCGACCTTCCTCCTCACGAGGAAGGGCCAAGCGCACGACGCTCCATCGTCTCCTGAAGCCCCGCTGCCCAGACGATGGCCCCGCCTGTCGTCTCGCCTCCCCTGCCTCGTCGAGTGGAGGGCCTGCGGATGTCGCGTCCCTGGCGCGAGGTGAAAAGCCAGCGAGGAGCCCCCAAGCGCGTGAACACCGAGGGCTTGGCCTGTCCCAACCCGAAGTGCCCCTCCTTGGGCATCAGCGATGATCAGATCCACGCGGCTTTTTGGGGATGGCAAGCATGACCAGGCCGAGCGGATCCAGACCTTTCGAGGTCCTGCCTGCCGCACCACCTTCACGGCCCGGCGCCATACCCCTCTCTCCCGTTTGAAAACCCCCTCTCGTGCCGGGTCGCCGTGGTGCTGACGGCCCTGGCTCGCGGGCTGGATCCTTCTGAAGCTCCACGGGTCGCAGGGCTAGCGACAAGCGACCATCACGAGCCTTTCTCGCGCGCGCGGGCTCGCACGCTCAGACCTTGCACAAGCACTCGCATCTCGCCACCTCCAGCTCCCACACGTGCAGGTGGACGAACTGCGCACCAGGTTGCGCTGCGCCACACAGGTGCTCTGGCTCTGGCTGGCGATCGATCCCCTCACGCGCGCTTCTGCCTGTGCTTGAGCTCGGCCCCCGCACACAACACCTGGCCCATCTGGTCATCCACTCGCTGCGACAGAGCCTGGCCGCCTTTCTGCTTGCCGCTCTTCACCAGTGATGGCCTCAATTTCGACTTCTCTGCGTCTCCCAGCGCATGTTGGTCAGTGGCCAGACGTAGGGCGTCGTGGGCCCAAAGCCCTTCGATGGCGGGGAGCGGCGGGTCTGATCTGGGGCCAGGTGAAACAAAGTTGCCGGCGGCGCAAGCTGGTTGGGGTCACGCACGTGATGCGCCTTGGGACACAGGCCGCTCTCAGGGTCACGTTGCAGCCCTTCGGCCTCTCTGGAGAGTTGAACACCGCTTGTCTGGAGCGAGGGAATTTGCCCGTCCGCCATGGGGTGGCAGCTCTGGCGCGCCACACCTGGGCCAGCGCCAAGCCCGCCCCACATCTCTTCGCCCATCTTGAATGGTGGCGAGCCTCCTCCCATGTTGTGCCTCCACACCAATCACGGCGAGTAGCGCTCGTGCAGCCGCGCGAGCGAGATGGCAACGTGGTGGCCCAACGCTCTCGCCAGCGTACTGAAGCTCTGGCAGCGGGGAGACCCACCCGAGGATGGACCGCACGGGAAGTGCTCTGTTCTCCCCTGCCGCCGGTGCCGTGTGTCGCAGTGTGAGCATGAAGGAAGTGAGAAGACGACGTGTGAAAGAGCAGGAAGTGGCTTGGTGAAGGGGAAAACAGGACAGGTGCGTGGATCTCCAGGATAAAGCCCCCTCTCTTGAGAGTCCAATGAGGAGAAATCTCGCCCGACATGCCTTCTCAGGAGGCTGAGCGAATTCTCCACCATCTCCAATGGCTGTACCCGCTACCCTATCGCATTGGTAAACCTCCCAAAGCCTTGAGAAAGGCAAAGCTCGATAATATCGCCTTAGTCCCCGCTTCACTGCTTTTTAACAAGGGCAAGTACCAAACAATTGCTAATAATCTGCCTGGACGCGGCGTCCTTATTTGCCAGGCAGAAAAACAAGAGCGGATCACTACTATCCTTGAGCATGTCGCTTCGTTCTTCAGACAGCGGGGTCACTTAGTGAGAATGCTCCCCTCCTCACTGATGTAAGAGGAGGCGCAGACCGGTGACAGCACTGTTGGTGTTACCCCTTTTGGCGGCTTCCAGCAAAAAACTCTACTAATACCGGCGCCAGAACGTCTACGTCTACATCATGAGTCTGACCTTCTATTGTACGGAGCTTCGCGTTAGGAATGGCTTTGCTGAGCGCTTGGGCTGTGTCATCCATGAATGGGAAACTTGCTCCACCATTCATGACGAGCGTCGGTGCAGTGACGACGGCTATCCGTTGGGTCGGTATGGAGGAATCTTCGCCTAAGATGGCGGCGTGATCATAGGCAAGCGTCGGCGCTATAGACTCAAGCAGTGGCCATGCTGGGGTCTGACGCATGGCTTCAATCTGATCGGTTGGCATGCCAACATACTTCATAAACGCTGCGACAGCATTGCCCCTGCGATCTGCTGCTAGAGCTTCTGTCAGTTGCTTGATGTAGTCCTTGAATGCTTGCTTGTCCGCAGCCTCTTCATGGTAAGGAGCATCGTAGAGGGCAAGTTTCTTGATGGTAGGACCGAGCTGGATGGCCGCTTCTAAGACAAGGGCAGCTCCTGAGGAATGGCCGTACAGGCATGCCGACCCGCCGGCTTCGTCAATGAGCGCCTCAATATCCTCAACTTCACGCGCGACTGCATAGGGTTTGGTATCCCCACTGTCACCTCGTCCTCGACGGTCGTAGTTATACACCCTAAAATGAGGCGCAAGGAGTTTGGATAGGTGCGGGCCCGACCATGACAAGCGGGCGCAAAGTGCGCCCGCGACCAGGATGACAGCTGGTCCTTCGCCCTGCTTCTCATACGCAATCTTTGTACCGTCTTTTGAAGTTACGACATGCATGTTCTTCTCCCGTTTGAAGTTTACTCTTGTAATTTGGTTTGTGCTGGTTATTTCCTTGCAAGATTCAGTTGCCAGGAGAGGCCGTACTTGTCCGTCACCCATCCATATTTTTCACTAAACGGATATGTGTTCAGTTCCATCAGGACGGATCCGCTGTGTGAGAGCTTTTGAAAAAGGGTATCAATTTCTTCTTCTGTCTCGCAGTTGACGAATATCGATACGGCCGGGGTGAAGGTAAAATGGTGCTCCAGGTTACTCTCCATGGCCATATATTCCTGCCCGTTCAGTGTAAAGACGGCGTGACTAATGGCTCCTTCTGGTCCTTGTTCACCTGCACCGTAGCGGGCGAGAGTGATAATTCGTGAGTTCTTAAACAAAGAGACATAAAAATGTATTGCTTCTTCAGCTTTTCCGAATTGTTCTCCAACAAACATGAAAAACGTCGTGGTTTTTTGCATATGTTTCCTCTTTACTTTCCCTTAGAGAAACTTTGTCCAGGCTGTCTCACCTCTGGCGGAAATTCCTGCAAGAGCCATGAATTGCCATCGGGGTCGCGAAATTCGGCATACCTGACCGTTTTGAAATCCGTGACCTCGCCGATTGCGATGCCCCGTTTCAGGAGCGCATCACGAGCTATATTTATATCATCGACGACCAGGTGCAGCCCCTTCACCGATGCGGGCGTCATAGCAGGAATGTCGCCCATCCCGGTTCCCAAGACAATGGTACACGCTGAGCCGGGCGGGGTGAACTGGACAACTCTCATCGTGTCGCTAGGCCGATTATCAGTTCCTCCTAGAAAGCCGGCCTTTTCAGAGAAAGCCTTGGCGCGGTCAACATCAGCAACCGGCACTAACTCTAGTTTCATCATCGGTACGGTCAAGTTCGCTTCGTCGATAGCTGCCATACTCTTTCTCCTTCGGCAGGGTTCAATGTCCAGGCAATCACGTGTGACAGTTTCTACCATATATTTCCGCTTGACTGGCACGATTGTGGAAGTTTTTGCGCTTCATGAAAGGAACATGAGCTGTGCTGGCTACGTGGTACATCCGTTCAGAGAAAAGGGCCTTTGAGAAGCGATCTCCCAAGGAGAAAAGGGGAGTGAATGACAAGCGGGAAAGAGCATTCCTCTTGGAGGAGGGACGCTGTGTTGCCGTGCGAGAGTGCTCCCGGTCTTATCTGTGAGGTTCTCGAGACTGAACCAGCTTGTGAGAAGGCGACTCTGCACGTCCCTGACCCCGCCTCCTGGGACGTAGAGGCCAAGGATGGCGGCTTGGATGGCCTCAGATCTCCTTTTACAAATTGTAGTATTGTTTCATATTCTACAAATAGACTCACCGGAACCGACGGGTTTCGGTGAGTCTGTCACCAATTTATTACCTCTTCCTTGCGCCATCAGGCAAACTGAGCTTGACCCACTTTGGTGGAGTCCCCGAACATGGGGATTAACACTTTTGTTGTTCAAAGGCAACCGGGCTGACATAGCCAAGCGAAGCATGTCGTCGGACCCGGTTGTAATAGCACTCCAGGTACTCGAAGACCGTCTGTCTGGCCTCGGCGCGCGTCTGGAAGCAGGTGAGGTCCACGCATTCGCTTTTGAGCGTTGCAAAGAACGACTCGGTGACGGCGTTATCCCAGCAGTTGCCCTTGCGGCTCATACTCACCGTCACGCTCATTTCTGTCAGAAGTGCCTGGTACGCATGGCTGGTGTATTGGCAACCCCGATCAGTGTGATGCAGTAACCCAGCCTGTGGACGGAGCTTCCGCAGAGCCATGCGCAGCGCCATCTCGACCAACGTCCCATCAGCCGATGCGGCCATAGCCCATCCTCTCACTCGTCGTGAGAAGAGATCAAGCACAGCAGCAAGGTAAAGCCAACCCTCGTAGGTCCAAATTGCGGTGATGTCTCCCGTCCATTTCTCGTTGGGGCGGGTTGCCGTAAACTCGCGATCCAAGCGGTTCGAGGCTACCCGTGCGTTGGGATCACTGTGCGTCGTTTTGGTCCGATGCCGACGTCTGCGCGCAGCTAACTCCAATTCGCGTATGAGACGAGCTACCCGCTTACGGGCGCATTTGATCCCCTGAGCTTGCAGTTCCGCATGCACACGCGGGCTACCATACACCCCTCAGTTGGCATGATAAGCGGCTTGAATGTGTTCGGCAAGTTGGCCATCTTCTCTTTGATGGTGACTCATCGGACGCCGGCGCTAGGCTGAGTCACCGCTCACCGAGACGCCCAGCGTCTCGCAGAGCAGGCTGACTGGATACTCCTGCCGATGGTCTTCAACGAATTGGAATCTTAGGGCTGGTTGCGCGAGAAGATGGCCACGGCCTTTTTTAATATATCACGCTCCTGGCGCACCCTCTCCAACTCGCGTTTGAGTTGGCGTAGCTCCTCTTACTGTGCAGTTTGATGCCCACTACCTGGAAACGCTTCGTGACCGTGGTCGCTCAGTTCCTTGCGCCATTGATGGATCGACGTGTCGGAAATGCCCAGTTCGCGAGCCACCTGCGCGATCGGCTTGCCGCTCGTTTGGGCCAGCCGCACGGCTTCTCGCTTAAATTCCGGCGTATACGTCTTCTGAACTTTTTGCATAATCCTTGCCCTCCCTGGGAAATAGTATACACGAAAGATTTTTCTCTTCCACCAAAGTGGGTCAAGGTCACATTTGATTCCTCTTCTGTTGTAGCAGTCAGAAGACACATCCGGTGCCCTCCAGTATAAGCTTGCTCCTTGCACGCTATCCCTCACCTCTTTCTTATTCCTCGTGCTCCTCTTCTGAGGCCAACGACTCGATGCGGGCCTGGAGGGCGCTCTCGGCGTAGAGGCTGATTAGGTGGAAGGGGTAGGGATAGACGGTAAATTGCTTCAGGCGGATAAATTGGATGCTCATTGAGGTGAGGAGCGGAGTCACGTCAACGCGCGCTTTCTTCTGATAGATGTCGAAACGCCTGATCAGATGAGCGCGCGCCTGAGCTTTGTTGATCCCCTGCGTGGAACCGACCAGGTAACTCTGGTCGGTGTCATCATACCAGATCCCTTCGTAGAGGTAGAGCGCGTTGGCCTTGTCGCTGGGAAACATGTCGCGTTGTCGGTAGAGGCGCCGGAGGCGTCCGGTCCTGTATCGCTGTTCCTCATCGGGCTGGATGTCAAAGATGGGGGCAATCCGGTGCATCCAGCCATCTATCAGGTCGTTGTAAGAGATCGCTGGCTGGATCAGTCCGATCTCATCCAGTAGTGCGTCGTAGGCGTCCAGTTGTTGGAAGAGCTTCAACGCCTCCTCATCTGAGGGTGACTTCGGTCGAATACTCTCATAGTACGGCGCAAGCTTGAGATCATCGATGCTGATTGGTTTGTCGAGTTCTCCCCGGCGCTTGAGCACCTCCTCGTAGTCGTAGAGGACGCGCTCGTTGAGCCCCTCCAACTCGATGAAGGTCTCGGGTCCGACGATGAGATCATACCGTGGCAGCTCCTCAGCCGTTCCGTTCTCTTTCAACTTGTGATACTTGTCGAGCATGCGCTCCTCCATCTCGGCCCAGTCAATGCCCAGGCGTGCGAGAAGCTCGTCGCGGGCGCGCTTGCCGATCGGGGATTGGAGATCGATGAAACGCAGGGTGTCCTTTTCGAGGTGAAGGAGCAGCTCGTGACTTCGGTCGCCGACGCGGCGCTTGCGTATGAAGAGAAACGGGGTCGGGTAGAACGGCAGTCGCTCCTGGACGCTTCTCTCGTTGGCGATCATGTCTTTCAAGTACAACTGGTAGAGCGCCATCTGCAGCTTCTGGCAAAATTCCTCCTCCTCCCCTGGACCCGGCAGTCCGTAGCTGAGATAGTCATGCGCGGCGAGACCTTTCTTCTCATCTGCATCGCGGGAGTTGACGTTGGGCGATTGCTTCGGAAGATGGGGGAAGGCCGCGTACAGCACCTCATAGGGATCAGGCACCCCAAAGAGGAGCCCCTGTTCCTTGAAATCCTCCTCTTCGTGATCCTGGAGTGCCAGGACGGGGTGCCCGTGCGCCTGCGCGAGATCGGTGATCGGCGCAAAGCGGAGGCCAGGTTGGAGCTTGGCGAGAAGTCTGGTGATGAGATCAACGTAGACCTGCAGGGCGACGTGCTGGGATGGGGCAGGCTGGTGCGTCGGCTGCAGCCGGTTATCGTAGACGTACACGGTCTCGAGCAGGTGGAGCGGGAGGCCCGCGCGTTTTTCCGGCACCTTCGCAAATGGATGGAAGGTGCGCTCCTTGACGCGGCTGGTGATGCCCCAGCCCGCCAGGTAATGCGTGAAGCCCTGAATGAAATCGTAGAGGATCTTGCCACGGCACTCCTCGACCCGCTGGAGGCTATGATAGGGGAGCGTCGTACGTCTCCTGCTAAGCGGACTGATGGCATACACCGCCTTGCCGCTCCGCATGTACTCCTGCGCCCTGTCTAGCCTCAAATGGATGTAATAGACCTTGCCATTTCTGAACCTTCTGCCAAAGTAGGTGCCGGACCATCGTTGCGGTTCATCAAGCAGCCGTCGAGAGGGATGCGCCCCGCCGATCACCTTAAACTCCTGGACGAGGTCAAGGGACCGGTTGCGGATGTCTCCCTGCAACTGCACCTCGACACAGATATCACAGTCCAACTCCTTGGAGCGCTTGGCATACACGTAGCAGTAATACTGCCCGATGAAGTATCCGGGCTGCTCCCCGCGGAAGTAGGCAATCTGGAGCAACTTGAGCAGGACGTGAAATTCTATGGTGCTGAACGGGATCGGCTGTGGCTCAAGAGGCGGACCCGGTTGGAAGCCCAACTTGAGCACTTTCGGCACATCACCATGTGGAACGAGCACATAGACGACCCATTTAGGTGGCCCGTCGATCCGGTCAAACATGAACGTCCTGTAGGGGTAGTCAAGCTGACTGCGCAGGCTGTTATGGAGCTGGGCATAGATATTGGCACCGTTGCTTTTGTTTCGTGCGTCATAGTTCTTCGAGCGTAGGGCCGCCGGGAGGACGTATCGGACGAGTGTGAAGCTGGCATCCAATACAGGAAAGTCAGCTGGGCGAGAGACAAGCAGGGTCGTCGTTTGAACGGTTTGAGTGGTTGGCATAGAAGCAATACTCCTTTCGCATCGTGCTACGCACGCTTGAGGTCACGGCAAAATACTTCAAAGGCGTGTTGAGGCAGGGCGGCGGCATCCTGCTGGAGTGCCCCCTGGACAACGATAATCGAAGCCTCAGCGAAGCTCTCTACAGGGCGGAAGTCGCAGGTATAGTAGTCGAGCGGCCTCGGGTAGTGGCTCGTCAGGTTGATGTAGATCAGCTTGCCGGGTTCACCGTGATAGCAGGAGATCGCCTCCAGCTTTTCCTGAGCGCGCCGCTTAAAGTGCTCATCATTCAACTTGGGATGCCAGGCGGGGTCGGTGGGAGGAAGCGCAAAACGCCCCATCGTCCAGTCGCTGTAGTGTTTGCCGTCGAGGTACCACGGACGCCCAGCGAGTTTCATATCTGCAACCTCAAAGAGGCGGTCGGGCATGGGCTCGAAGGAGATGCCCTCGTGTAGCAGGAGCGCTCTGATGGCTTCCTCGCCGATAGCGCCAGCGAGAATCGCCTGGTAACAGTAGGGCGTAAAGAACTCTTTGTTGGGGTGATCGAAGGAGAGTTCGTATCCCTCTCCCTTAAAGTGGTCAAAGATCACTGGGTTCAGCCGAATCGTGCGGTACAGCATATTCATATCCCAGGGGAAGCTGTCGTGTTGGCGAAGTTCCATCGGGAGACAGTCCATCTGAGGAGTCAACACCAGCAGCCCCTTCTGATAGTAGGGAGAATCGGCCACGCAGGCAAAGCGATGCAGCGTCTCATCTTTGAAATCATGCTTGAGCGCAGCCATGCGCAGATGCTCCCAGAGTTTTCGCGCCTCCTGGTCGTCCTTTCCCTGGCGCAACCCGGCAATACGCGCGAGGAGCTGTCCTATCGTGGATCGGCACTGCTCGTTTTGCGGCCAGAGCCGGGAGTCCTTGTCGCGGCGCACCTGGCGCGCGATATGCGAGCGACGCGCACTCGCCTGCTCAAACACCTGGCGGAGGTTCTCGGAAATGATGGCTTCACGTTCCTCCCGCACTTCATCGAAGGCAGGCGAGCAGAACATTTGAAAGCGGGGATCGACCTCGGGGCTCAGCAGCACGGTCTGGTCAGGCGTCTTTTTCCAGGTGCGTTCGATGCGCCCCAGCGCCTGAATAAAGGTGGAGATGTCGTTATAGAGCGCGTCGATCCGCGTGTCGGCGTGCGAGCGGTACAGATTATTCCATGGGTCTGGATGATTGAGCGTACTCAGTAACTGGCGGAATTGCTGTTCGGAAATGGCCTTGCTGAAGAACAGCTTCGCCAGATACCAGATATTCTCCTTGAGGGTTGCCGCCTGATCCTCCGCCGTTTGGTCGCCGTCGAGTGGACTGAAGTAGTAGTACGGCCTTTCCAGGAGGCCAATGATGGTGAAGTCCCGGCGGTCCTCATCGTCGCTGTCCTTGTGCGGCAGGTATTGGAGGTTGACCCCGTTGCCGGCGGAGAGATATTGCGTCACCACGATGACGGGCTGCGGCTCCCAGAAGAGCGAGTCAAAGGCCCGCTGGGCCTCCCTGCTGTGACGCACCGCTTTCGAGAGCTGCGCGTTGTAGAACACGACCGTGAAGTGGCGCTCCCGCATCACGATATCGTACACCTCGAACCAGTGCGTCTCCTCGCGCTTGGTAATGGCGAAGAGGCCATCATCAGGAGTCGGGTAGCGGTCGAAGACGAACTTGATCTGCTTGAACGTGGTGAAGAAGAGGAGGCTGGTATAGTCGCCGTCCGGCTTTTCCTCGACGCGCTTCGCGATCCACAGGAGGACCGAGAAGAAGAGACGGACGCGCTGCTTGAGATGCCCTCCGCCCGTTTCGTTCCCGAAGTCTTCTTCGGTGGAGACCGACTGCAAGAACTGGTCGAGCTGCTGCTGGTAGGAGTCCGCCGGGTCCAGGCCATGTAACACGTCCAGATGGATGTGGTTCTTTCGCGCGTCGGCTTTCTCCTGGTTGAGCTGCCGCACGATGGCTCTGTCCTCGTCGTCTGTCCTGATCAGGACTTGCTTCTGCTCCAACCAATCCAGGTCGAAGTTATGGACCTGGCGCGGAATATCGACGGTCGCGGAGAGGCCGAAGACGAGGTTATGCTGGGCGAGCGTGTAGAGGATGGCCTCCGGCGTCAGCGACATGCCGTAGTGGTGGACCTCCACCTCCTCCCGGTCGGTGATCTGCTGGAGATCTTTGATGTCGTAGAGGCTGTAGCCCCCTTCGAGCAGCGACTCCCTCGTGGTCAGCGGCGTCTCGTCGATGCGGGCGTAGTGGGACAGACGCGCCATCTGTTCAGGGAAGTCGGTCCCGCGGAAGCACTGGCGCACCATCTCGCGATGGATGACGGGGTCCTCCTTTTCCAGGTCCTTAAAGAGGCTGAGGGCCAGCTGGCAGGCGTAGCTGACGGTGCCGAAGAAGCGCAGCGCGGAATACGGTTTCCCCCGCACCGGATCAGGGCGGGCAACCAGCTCGAAGGAACGCTCGGTCTGGTAGAGGTATAGCGGATTTGTGCTAATGGTGTGTTGCGTGCGAAAGATCGCGGGAGTGCGGCGAACTCCTTTTTTCCCCTTGTAGCCTCCGTCCCGGGGGAGTAGGCTCGTAAAGTGGTTCAATTCAGGAAAGCGTAGATGCTCGTCCTCAAACTGCTCAACGAGTTCGGTGATTTTTTTTTTTTTTTATCATACGGCGACCACCGAGAACGGATACTGTTCGAGCGGGAGTTTATAGTAGGCCATGGTCCGGTAGAAGAGTTCGACGAACAGGAACGGGTCGCTGATCTCCCGTGAGCGGCAGATCAGGTCAACCAGGTCGTTCTCCAGGAAGTCAAACTCGTCGAGGTAGATGCGGTAGCCGCCCTCCTCGTCCTGGAGTCCCGTCAGATTCAGCGTCCTTTTCCCATCGAAGAAGCCGTAGAACGCCTTGTGCAGGGTGATGAGCATGAGCCGCACCTGTGGCTTCCGCTCGAACGCAATGCAGGGGAAGAGCGACTGGATCACCGGGTGATCGATCAGATCCTGGAAGGCCGAGGTATTCCCCCGTTTGCCGCCGGCTGCCAGCAAGGCCGCCTTGAAGGGGTACAGCTATTGGAGATGGTGGATAATTCGAACAACCTCCGCAAATCCCCTTTGGACTGGTTTTTTCGTCAGTGGGCAGTCCGGACGGACATCTCACCCTGGAG
>Ga0137383_10002584_pt1 | contig 11147 bp, 21 predicted proteins | sample SagtaG_19_FD_104817 | JGI IMG/M metagenome (GOLD analysis project Ga0137383, IMG submission 104817) | Vadose zone soil microbial communities from Sagehorn Ranch, Mendocino, California, USA - Sage2_R_40_16 metaG | ecosystem: Environmental > Terrestrial > Soil > Vadose zone | place: USA... | reverse complement strand
TCAGAATTCAACGATTACATATCTGCTTCTCATAGCAGTTGTTCTCATGGCGATAGCCCTAACGGTCCTTGTCTCATGGGTCTCATTCTTTGGAAAGAAGAAGGTCCAGCGGAGTGTGTTGAAGGTTGACTTGCAGTCTATCGAGAAAGAAGCTTTACGGGTTCAGAATCGAGACTTTTTTGTGAAAGTGCGCGACCAGTTGACACATCGACAGCAAGCGAAACCAGAGGAGGCTACCAAAAATGGTTAGAAGTATAGCAATTCACTCCTTCAAGGGCGGTACGGGTAAGAGTACGATATCCGCCAATCTGGCTGCTGCCTTAGCGTTGAAGGGCAAGAGAGTTGGAGTGATGGACATGGATTTAGAGGGTCCCGGATTACACGTAATCTTCGGTCTGGACCCGTACGAGTTGCCGTTCACACTGAACGACGTGCTGGTTAATGGTGCTGAGCCAGAGCGAGCAGTTCTCAAGATGAATGACAGACTTCATCTAAAGAAAGGAGAAATCTACTTCTCTCCAGCCAGTGTCAGAGTTGAAGACATTCTGAAGAGCTTGAGGGCTGGCTTCGGGCTTGACTCGTTTTCAAACGCTGTTAACACGCTCGCAGAGAAATTTAGGTTAGATTATCTCCTTGTTGACACGCATCCCGGTCTCGAGGACGACACATTGTTGGCGATGGGCGTTTGTGACAATCTTCTTGTAGTGTCGCGGTTGGACCAGCAAGACATGTTTGGAACAGGTGTTCTTGCAGAAGTCGCAAGAACTCTTAATAAACCCACGCACTTGGTTTTGAATATGGTTCCTCTCGCGATAACTCCTTCAGAAGTTTCAAGGATTGCCAATAAGATTGCCACAAACTTCAAGATTCAAGTTCTCGGATGGATACCTTTCTCTGAAGATATTGTCAACTCTCTCAGCAAGTCCATCTTCGTTCTCACCAACCCCAAGAATCCAATGACCACCCGGTTCAGCGACTTCGCAAAAAGACTTGAGCGTTTAGATGAGGTAAACAACCAATGAGTTCTCTTGAAAGATACTCAACCGACCATGTGAGACGACTCATCTGCTCACTCAATTCCATTCAGTTCAAGGATGCTACTGGAGAGGTTGAGTATTTTGGGCAGAAAGTTGTTATGATGAGAAGGGATGCGTTCACACTCATCCGAGACGCGCTTACACGAGCGTTAGGAGGAGCAAGCCAAATCATCTTGGGTATAGCTGGGCACACTGTCGGCAAGGAGGAGGGGAAAGCGCTACTCAAAACAAAAGGAGCCAGACTTCCAGACTTCATTCAATTTGCTGTTGAAGAGACTAACCTGGGCTATGGGAAGGTCAAGATTGACGACCTCGATATTGAATCTGGAACAGTCAGTATCTCTCTATCTAACAGTTTCGAGGCTGAACAACACATACACACTCTAAATCCCACCTGTGCCTTTACGCTTGGATACCTCAAAGGAATCTTCTCAGCGTTGGTAGGTAAAGACTTTGAAGGCAAGGAAACAGAGTGCAAGAGTAAGGGAGACCCAGTTTGCAAGTTCAATCTGGTTACCAGACCGAAGACACAAGAGAGCTTTGACTAATGAAACGACTCGAACTTTCAGACCGTGAGATGGCGTGGGTGAAACGAGCGTTCTGGTACTATTGGCACACTCTTTGTATCGGCGGCGAAGAATCTACGAATGCCGTAGTAAATGGATGGGACCAGCACTATACTGTTGATGATTACATTCAGATTTGGAAGTTGAATAGTAAGATACTTCGTGGTCATTCGACTGTTACACGGGCTGACGTAGTGCGTATTCGTAAGCTCTACGGGAAGATGTGGCGTGGCGAAGAGCCATGGCAGGCTTTCGCTCGTGAGGAAAAGAAGAAACATGACCGATGGGATAATGAAGAAATGATGGAGAAGCGAAAATGATTCATAAGAAACCTTGTGTTCTCTGCGCTCTTGGAGTAAAGAGACGGCATCAGCGAAAAGTGTACGCTGAGTTAGGTTTGATGATTGACAGAGTAGACAGGAAAGTCTACATGATGCAGGAGTTGTTATGAGCGCCCCAGTCGCCTACAGTCACACTCCACTACCCAAAAAGCCCAAAGTCCCCATTCGGTGCAGAATCAAGTGGCATGATTGGGAAACATTCGCAAGCAGAACAATTAAAGATTCTGACGGAGCGGTTGTTCTAATCAAAGAAGCACAGAAGTGCAAGAAGTGCCCAGCCGCTCGTGCAATTCAACTTTGCCCGGGTGTCCCGTATCCTCAGTATCCTGGAGGCTTCTATCGCTATGCTTGATATCAACAAGTACATCAATCTAAGTGCATGCACCTACCGTGAGTTGTGTGCGATTGAGAAGCAGATTGCTGAGTATCGACACGAACGATGGGCAAAGAATTATCCAAATCGGTGTCAGTGTAAAGGTTCAGATGGAAATTTCTCACAATGCTTTCAAGTGTGTAGAGGCAAGTTCTGCTATCACTGTAAGAAGGTCTGTCAAGCATGATAGCAAGAATCATCTGCCTCTTCAAGGGGCACCTCCTGTTCGCCTACTTCGCTAATACAGCCTCATCAGCGAAGAAATGGTGTGGTAGATGTGGGGCTGAATCAAAATGATGCCGTACATGCGACTCTTGCAGTATCAGCGAGAGGCGCTTCAACATGAAAAGGCGTGGGTCGCGTTTGTTACCCAGTTCCGCAGAAACCAAAAGAAGGAGGCGAAGAAGAAGTGACACCGTCAGAAGACCTAAAAGAAAGCGTCGACCAGAATACTGCGATTAAAGAGGCTATGTTCCAGGAACTCATTAGTGAGACATTCAACGGTCGACAAGTAACAGTCATGGACGGCTCTTCTGAACCTCTGGACATGCGAATCATCGCAAAGATAGACCCGAAAATGGAAGTTTTCCTCTGCATTGGGCAGAAGAAGTTCCCTCTTACCAGTGCACAAGTTGTAGCGTATCGAAAGATTAGCGAACGCTCAACCATTTCATACAGCGCTATCAGGTTCCAATTCAAGGGAACTTTCCTGATTCTCAACCTACCACATGGAGATAGTTACCGAGCGTTCATTTTCTACGAGCCAACATCGCCTTTCATCGAGATGCTCAAGCAAGTTCGACGAATCTTTAAGGCAATGAACAGACATGAGCCATCTATCAAAGTTATGGGCGGCGGAGATGTCACATTCAAGGAAATCAAGAAGCTTCCCTACGTCCCTCCCAGCGAAGTTATCAAAGTGTGGAACCAGCGGATTGACCCTCAACTACAATCAGGAAAGGTCTACAACCATGTCATCTTCTTCGGTCCACCCGGTTCAGGTAAAACAGCCTTCTGTCGATGGATGGCGCTCAGATATCCAAAGTACAAGTTCATCTTCATGCCGCCACACATTGCTTCTGAGGGAGGAAACATCAGTAGAGCCTTCCGCGACGCTCGATGGGCAGGCAAAGCTGTCCTTGTCTTTGAAGATATTGACCTCGTTGGACACACCAGAAGTCAACTTTCAGAGCACTTCTCACCTTTACTCGGGGAACTTTTGACTCAAGTGGATGGGGTTGAGCCCCGAGAAAACGTGCTTGCAATCGCTTCGACCAATAACATCAGTGCTCTCGACCACGCCGTTGTCAGGAACGGACGATTCGGGATTCACATGGACCTCCGCTACACTTCTCAGGAGAAGTTAGACATCATCTACAAATACTATCCAGCGCTTCCGTTGCCCAGAGACGAAGTTGAGCCCTACCTGCACAAGGTACATTCTCCTGTTGACCTCAAGATGAGAGCAAAGTTCACTGAGGTCATGGCTGAAGGCGACAAAGTCGTCATGCCTCCTGAGAAGTTTGGTGAGGTTGTCAAGCAGATTAGTGAGGACAAGGTAGCAAAGTACGTCAAAACAGGCAAGACCGAATCTAACGACGAAGACCGTGAGGATGATGACCGTCCTACAATTGGGTTGATGTTCTCTTGAGCATGCTGAGTGAACACGCGCAAATGCAAGCAGCAGCTCCACTCGTTGCTGACCCTCAGCTCGACCGAAACATCAAGGCAATGCACAAGCGCTTCTGGAAGAAGCATCAGGAAGAGATGCGAAAACGCCAAGAATCGGGACAATATTCCAAAAAGCCCAAAGTCCCTTACCGTGGACCAGAAGTCAAACTACAGTGTGGGCACTGGGTTCAAGAACCAGACTTTGTCCAAGGAATGAGAAAGCAACTACTTCAGTGTACAAAATGCGGAGCGCAATGGAGAGGATGGAAAGTTATTTCAAACTTCAAAGGTCAAGCAAAGAAAGACCTTTATGAAGCCATCAAAGCAGGAAACAGAGGACGTGATAGGAGAGCAAGACCTTGAAAGGCTGCGCAACTCAACCCGAGCAAAAAGCTTTGAAACTTAGAAATGCAAGACTTCGTAACAATTCACAAGGCTTCAAAGCTGGTGAGCAAAATATTGCTAAGCGCCCAGACATTCGTGCAAAGATAAGCGCTGGGCTACACAAACGATGGGCAGATGGAACACTTCATCATCACAGAGAGCGTCATGACCTCTTTGTTGTTGAGACTGTTGAGAATCTGAAGTCACTCGGCTATCAGATTATTTTTGCTGATGCTCCGGGATTTCCTCGTCCTGATATAATCGCAAGAAATGGCGATGAATTTCTCAATCTTGACGTCAAGCCTGTTCCGTATCCTCACATTGAAATTGAAGGAGAGAGAAGCAAACGTCGCTGATTATTGATGCAGGAGCCCTAATCACTGGGGCTCTTATCATCTACGGGTTTGCATACATGAGAGGACAACGCGTAATGCTGAATTCTTTCAAAGGACGCAAGCAACCGCTGCCTCAGTTAGGCGCATACTATCCTGATTGCGACATCCTCGTCTTGAACCCAGAGCAGCTCAGGAAGTACACAACCAGCTACTACATCTACGTTGCCCTTCATGAATATTATCACATGATTATGCATCGCAATTCGTTCGAGTTAGAGAAGCATCGGCAGCAGTTCGAACTTGATACTCAGCTGTGGGCAAATGCTGCCTTGAGATTTCTATTTCCGAATGAAGAGACATACAGCGGACTTGAGAAGATGCGTCCAGTACCAGAGGTAAAGAAATGAGCAGCCGTAATCCGCTCTTCGAAGACCTACCTCTCGGAACTATCATCACCGATGAGATGTACCTTCAACGATTACGCGACCCCTCAAGATTTGAGCAAAGAAAGTTCAATTGTCCTGTGTGCGGTGAACGAATAGAGTATGCTGGCTCAGGTTGGCACTACCGTCCGCCAGCTGAAGTACCACATGGGGAGCCTGCCGCTTTGACAGTCTACAACTTCTACTGCAAAGGGTGCAATGCAAATGTTGAGTACACGAAACTGGTGAAGTAGATGCCTAAGAAAAGTCATTGTCCTAAGTGTGGGTCCACCAAACTTCGTATCAACTACGAAGAGATGATTACATTCTGTGACGGATGCGGACTGACCATTCTTGCAATTCCGATGCCGGTCGACCCACCAGAGAAATAACCGGTAAGTACAATGACAAGTCATGATGAGTGCATTCTGAATAGAATCGCCAGTCTTGAGAAGAAGGGAGCAGTTGTATTTTGGGCTGATGTTCCCGGAATATCGCGTCCTGATTTGATGTACATGAAAGATGGCGAGATAATTGGGGAAGATATCAAACCTGTGAAAGTTCCCAGAACAGGAGCAAGTGTTGATTACACCTACTCGTATCGAGTTCAAGTAGAGATGAAGGTTCCTAAAGAAGCTATCCAATAGGTTTATTACCCGGGCTGCCCATTGTATTTACAAGGAAGGTAAGAAAAATGGAAGTATCCGGTCTCAAACCGTGGGAAGTAGCAAAGCTGGTACCCGTTTCTTCCAGCAAACCGATTCTATTCTGTGATACTTGCGCAGTAGTAGTTGCGAGCAAAATTGGGTCCAGAAGGCAACCCGTTGCTCAAGTTGACGAGATTATCCAGACACCTCTGGGAACATGGCGAGTTCACGAGGGACACTCGATTCGGAGGATAGCGTAGATGCAGGAGCTAAGAAAGAACCCAATCATCGCTCGTCTAACCACTCGAACGATAACTTGGCTCGACGGGTCGAAACAGTTTTCAATCAACACAATTCCGTCCGGGACAGAAGAGAATTTCGACGTTTTGGTCAGACAGGCAGCGATAGTGCGGAGGTTCACGAAATGAGCAGACCTCACGGTAGACGACCAAGACTCGGCGACCTTCACTTCGACGGACTTAGGGTCAATTTCATTCGTTACGAGCTTGTGGATGAAGCAAAGTCAACAGGCAAAGTCTCAGCTACTATTGCAATAAGCGCTCTTTCGAGACGGTACCTCTGGAGGTTCGATACGTATCTCAGCGCTAACGAACAAGCCTATGTCAACGAGCGCATGATTAGGTCTGCCAAGAAGCTCGCAACGCGAATGCCTGAGATTTTTTCAGTCATGAAAGCAGTCGGGCAGTGGTACATCACCGGGAGATACGCATAATGAACTATGGAAAGAAGACTGGTCCCGAATGGGATACTCTCGTCAAGGAGATTGTTAACATGGAGAACCAGATGACCGAGCCACAGACTCTATCCGAATACCTCAAAAGCTTGAAGAAGTCAATCAAGAGCGTCATCATAGACGGATGCGTGACTGACGCCTAATGCATCTCTTAGCAAAGTTCACTATTGCTCTGTTGTCAGCGCTTGCTATCGCCTACACCGCTTTCATCTTCTACGCAGTTCTTGCTTACGGTGGGTAGCTTGAACTTTGAAATGGCGGAAACTCACATTGACGTTTGCCACTTCAATCCTGAGACTGATACAATATTTCTGTGCAGTTCCCACTCTGCCGGTGATGTGGTCGGTGCAATTGTTCACGAGCTTTGCGACCGGACACTTCTAAGGGACTTAGGGATTTCTTTCCCGTTCCCGGGCGAGCAGCTCTCAACTAAGAAAGGTAGTTGGTGCATTGAGAAACCATATCTCAGTGACCCTCAAATCTTTATATTGTAGGAAGCCCATTGTATAATTAGGGTCAAGACCAATGGGACAATTCTACCGTGGCGGGAATCGGATGGCTCCGATAGACCCAGAGGGACAGCGGTTGAAGATGCTCAAGGACGCAGAGCGTAAGAGTGCGCCCAAAGTGAAGCAGCTAATCGTCTTCAGAGACGGGAAGTGGACTTTCGCATGACAAGCGTTTCTCAGAAGTGGATGAGGGCTCAGCAGAAGCAGAAGTACCGAGCACTTCATGCCGAAGAGATAGCTGAGCAGAAGGCTGCTGCTCGAGTGAAGAGAATCGAAGTTCTACAGGAAGAGGCGCCGTGGAAGTTATACTGGCAGAACTTCTACAAGGCTGTGTGGCGCATGGTTCACAATCCTTTAACCCAGTGGAGAGTAGGACCTCTACCCGGGAGAAATCCAGAGTTACACGGAGCACTCGACTATGAGATGCTCGACGATATCAGAGAGTGGCTGTAAATGTTCACCCACTTAGGTCTGCCAATCAGCTACATGCTACCGTTCCAACCTCTGTTCTGGATGATATCACTTCACAAGGGAGCGGAAGAAGAATGACAACTACTTCAAACATCATTGGTTGGTTCAAGACCGAAGCGCTCATCGCACAGTTGGATGAACAGGACAAAGTCATTTTTCTTGAACTGATGCGACAGAAGAGCTTCAGTGAGAAAGAGATTGCTCAGATGGCTTTTAGAATAGGAGGGGCACCCAAGTGAGCGATATTATCGGGGAATGTTGGGACGTTCAATTCTACGAGAAACAGAAAAAGCAACGCGAACTTGTTCAGAAGTATTACGATAAAAAGCCAAAGGTAATCGTAACTGAGACAGAGACAAAGACACTCGATTCTATGGCAACCGAAGGAATTGGCATGATTAGACTGGTCTTGAGGTCTGGAGATAGACTACCTGAAGAGTTCGAGAACGAACATCCTATCATAACAGAAACGGCAGGAGAAACTATTGTCTACTGGTTCAAGAGAACCGGGCTGAAACGTATCAAGTGAGGCGAAGAAAGAATGAGCGGTCATCAATGGGCAGTCATCGCGAACATGGATGATGGAAAGATTGACGGTTTCACCGAGCAGTGTCAGGTTGAGAGCTGTCGAAAAATTCGAGTTCTAACTGAAGGCGGACCGTGGAAGATGCTACTGATGAACTGTCCCAAGTGCGGTCGTAGATTGACAACAATGAAAGACGGTGAAGACACACTTGTTCAATGCTTCTGCACTTACACAGCAAAAATACTTCACGACGGAACTCAAGATGTTTTGAATCCCGGAGGAGAGGAAGGACCTTAGACTGCCCTAAGTGCAAACACTTCCTCAGCTACTCTGACTTTGATATTGTTTCACAGGTAACAAAGGGGCAGCGGTGTCGCACAACTCTCAGGTGTCATTGGTGCAAGGGGACTTGGACAATTGAGGGGTACGCATGAGTAGAAAGAAAGGTTTTCATCATCCTCTCTCAGCACGTCTCTTGATGTCTGGAAGGAAGAGAGAGCAATGGGCTGAAGGGAAGTATGACAAAGTCACATGGAATCCGACTCTGAGAAATGCAAAGGGAAGTCATCTGACTGATGAGAGAAAACAACAAATCAGTCTGGGAGTCAAGGGACATCATCAGGCTGTCAGAGAAAGAGTTCAACTTCTTGAGAAAGATGGGGCTACTGTAATCTATGCAGATATTGCTGGCAGAATTCGTCCTGACATAATCTACATCAAAAATGGTGTAGTCATCGGAGAAGACCTCAAACGTACCGCACGGATGAAGCAGGCTTACACTCTCGAAGAGTTGAGAATTCAACTGTGATAGAGTGTCCTCATTGTGGTAACTCACAAGTCATGTCCAAGGATGAGGAACCGACGACGTTCTACTGCGTTAGAGAGGACCCGACGAATCCTATGCGATTCATCGCCACGCACGCCTTCGTGATTCCGAAATAGGTAGGTTTATTGCTCGGGCTACCCATAGTATATACAAGGAGTGAAATGAAATGAAAATGAAAATTGCGATGCCGATAATCTTGGCAGCAATTGTAGCAACAGCCTTTGGGGGAGCCTTTGCAGTCAGTTCACTTGCACCACATTCAACTCAGCTAAGTCCGACATACAAGCCACTAACCTTCTCACCACTTACATGGGGACCCGTATACGACGGCTACGGCAATGTTGCCGGTTACAACACAACTGTCGTCGTGACAAATCCTAACAGCGACAAAGCACTTCTGATTCATAGTATATGTACAAACAACGGGAACATCTACGGACGATATCCGTTTTCTACAAATCCAATCACTGTCAATGGTGGTAGCACAACTCAGTTCAGCATCACAGCACCATCTCAGTTCAGCATACCCATAGCAACCTCCTTCAACGCGGACTTTGGATACGTTACGGTCTACAAGAACGGCACTATCACAACGAACACCAACGCATACGCTGGCGCATCGTGCTAAAACTTCTCGTACTGGACGTCAACCGTGTAGTCCCATCGGGCGATATTCTGCCCGCCTGGAGCACCAACTCCGGGGCTTCTATACCCGGGTAGTTGGTCACCTACTGATGCAGGAAAAGCAACATCAACATCGCCTCGAGAGTTTCTACGAGCGATTGTCGCGGTAGGAAAGTCGATGACTGAGAGAGTCTGTTCATAAGTATGAACTGAACGAGCAGCATACCCCTTCCCGCTGACCGGTTCATAGATGATTAGATTGACTGGAGTTCCATATCCTTGCCCTCCGGTTCCGACACTGTTCGTTTTTGCAGTAACAGTGATTGAAGATAGAGCCTTTTGGGGATAGGCAACGAGCTGTGCTGTGTGATTACCTGTAGCAAGACTTGCCCAGTTTGCAGCACCGCTTCCAGCAGCTCCAGTGTTGCTCTGAGACATAGGGAGACTGTATCCATTGGTGTTGACAGCATTATCCTTTGTCTGTATGTACAAGTTACCATTGGCTGAGATTGTCTTCATAACAAGCCAGTACACTTGTCCGGGTATGAACAGGTTCTGGTTCTCAAACTCTGCATAGATGTGATTAGTATTTGCACCTCCTTCAATAGCATCCGTTCCAGCTTGTTGAATTGCTGAGAACGGAACATTTATCCATCCTCCTGCTCCAAGAGGAACATACGGATTCTGGAAGACATTGGGGCTATTTCTTAGGGCAGCATTGAAGAGAGCAGGAATGAAGACAATAATGTTCTCAGGAGTAAGACCTTGATATGCCTGTGTCTCATTGTAGAGAGCCATCTGAAGGTAGGTATTCGGTGTGAAAGATTGACCGTTTGGTATTCGTCCTTCAATTCTAATTAACATCCGAGCTGAAGAAGTAGCAGTGACTGGAAGAACAACTCGTTGAGCAAGAAATGATGGTCCGGGAGCTGAGTTAGGGTTGATTTTATCTTCAGTAGTTGCGCCTGACCACCCGCTGATGTATGGATTTGCTACATCCCATCCTCCAAACCCGAATGAGAACCCTCCAGGAATTCCGGCAACTATCTTATCCATGAGTCTTGTAGTGGTCACGTTTACTCTCTTGATGCATGAGAACTCAGGAACGAACCACAGAGGGAATCGAAGTGAGGGTTGTCCAATAGAATTCTGCTCGACATATGGAGAAGTCTCAATTCCGTCAAGGTCAGCACCCGTCTTTCCGAATGCTTTCTGCTCCTTCGAGCCAGTTCCTTGAGCGTTAGATGATTGGAAGCCCGCATTGAAGATGTCAAGTTGAAGCTTCAGGAGCTCACTCGAAAATCTAAATCGGTCGTTGGCTACGGTGAGTTCAGTGAAGTAGCCGTCTACAGTCCAATCATGCTTTGCACTGATGATGTACCAGTACCCAGCGATGTTCGCAAAGCTTGAGTCAAGAAAGACAACGAACCCGGGAGACAGATACGGATTCCCTCTGGTCTTAACTACCCCTCTTGTAATTGCTGTGTTAGTTTGATTGAATGCAGAAAGCGCTGCTCGGGTGACTTCTGAAGGGTCAGGTGAGCCAATGTCAATACTATCTGTTCGTCTTCCTGACGTAGCCATAGAGTTTGCATCGAATATTGTAACTTGGGGCGGTCCTCTACCGTGATACGGAGGAGCACCGTTAAGATAGGTTGCAT
>Ga0137383_10002578_pt1 | contig 11153 bp, 11 predicted proteins | sample SagtaG_19_FD_104817 | JGI IMG/M metagenome (GOLD analysis project Ga0137383, IMG submission 104817) | Vadose zone soil microbial communities from Sagehorn Ranch, Mendocino, California, USA - Sage2_R_40_16 metaG | ecosystem: Environmental > Terrestrial > Soil > Vadose zone | place: USA... | reverse complement strand
GGCTAGCTGGGCCGTCACCCTCACCCCCGAAGGCTCCGGCTGGCTGGTGTGGGACATCGAGCCCGCCGGCGCGGGCAACACCTGAAGGCGGCGCCCCTGATGCCCCACCCGCCCGCCGAGCGCGGCTCGGCCACCGTCACCGTCGCCACCGCCGCCGCGGTGCTGCTCCTGCTCCTCGCCGTCATCGCCGGCGCGGTCGGCGGGATAACCGGGCAGGAGGCCTCCGCCTGCACCGCCCAGCCCGCCGCGAGCAGTGCCGCCGCCTCCATCCCTGCTAACTACCTCGCCGACTTCAAGAAAGCCGGCACCGAGTACGGCATCCCGTGGACCGTCCTGGCTGGCATCGGCGAAGTCGAAAGCGGCTTCGGCCAGAACGACGGGCCGTCCAGCGCCGGTGCCCTCGGCCCCATGCAGTTCGAGCCGTCGACCTGGGCGCTGTACGGAGACGGCGGGAACATCATGGACCCGGCCGACGCCATCCCCGCCGCCGCCCGGCTCCTCGTTGCGAGCGGCGCGCCCGGCAACCTCCAGCAGGCGGTCTTCGCGTACAACCACTCTGCGTCCTACGTGCAGCTCGTGCTGTCCTGGGCCGCCCGTTACGCCGCCGGGGGGGCGCAGACCGTCTCCGCCGCCGGCAGCGCCGTGTGCCAGCAGGCTGCCCTCGGCCCGCTGCCCGCCGGCACCGCCGGGAAGATCCTCGCCTACGCCGAAGCGCAGCTCGGGAAGAGCTACCAGTACGGGGCGACCGGCCCGGACGCGTTCGACTGCTCGGGCCTGGCCATGATGGCCTACCGCGCCGCCGGGATCACCATCCCGCGCACCAGCCAGGCCCAGTGGGCCTATGGCCGGCAAGTCCCGGCCAGCCAGGTCCAGCCGGGCGACCTGGTCTTCTTCGCCGGAGCCGACGGGACCCCGGCCGCCCCCGGGCACGTCGGCATCGTCCTGGACCCGGTCGCTCACACCATGATCGACGCTTACACCGCCGCCTACCCCGTGGAAGAAGACACCTACGGGCTCCCGGATTCCAAGGGAGGGCTGTCGCCCGTGGTCGGCTTCACCCGCCCTGTAGGTTCTCTGTAAAGATGTCCTTTTCTCAAAAAAGATGTCCGGAGCTTGTCCTTTAGGACATTTCCCTGAGAAGTGCGGCGGCGAGCGCACCGGCCGGGGGCATCCGCAGACCTGGCAGTCCGGGCAGCCACGGGGTGAGCCGAGCCGCCGCCCCACACTGGTGGGCACGAGACTGAGGCCGCGATGATTACAGAAAGTGATCAAAATCGCCGGCTGTTGCGCCTCGATGCGCGCCGACCGTAACGTTCTACGTGCGCAAGCATTTCGTGCATGCCTCATCCGGATACCGCGTGATTGCGTGTAGCACTTTTCGATGCGGACGGGCTTGGAGTTGGGCGAGGTGGCGCCTTCGTTGCGGAGGTACTGGCGTGAGGCGTAGGAACTGGGCTGCTATCACCCGTGGACGGAGGCCAGACATACTGGACTACAGCTATAACGACGAGCGCAATAGTGAGGAGAACAAGCGCGATCGTCAGGCCATTGAGCCTTTTTTGAGTTTTAGTGTCCTGTACGTCACTAATCGCTTGGCTGGTCATGAGGACTAGTTCTCGGAGCCCCGCCTCTTGACCCTTGAGGTCTGCCATTAGCGACCGAAGGATGCCCCGAGCGGAATCGGCCGTTTTTGCAGCGATTGGCGGCAGGACTTGATTCGAGTTCACCCCAGCCAGATTCGGATAATCGGCCCAAATATCGATCGGCTTCTCAGCTGCCGCGGCCACATCACCGCAGACGAGCGCGATATCTCGGCTGATTCCGAGGAGCCGGTTCCGAAGACTCACAACCGGCGAGTCCGCTGCGGCCTTAAATGGTCGCCAGCTAAGTATTTCGGTCAAACGACCCCGCGACGCCGCCGTAGCGTCGAGATCAATCTTTTCGAGTTCGGACCGGACTCCCCGAACACGCGACTCAAGCGAACCGAAGACCCCCACCAAGGACTCCGTGATCACGAGGGGCGCAATCACCCCGTTGAGCATTTCCGGGATGTCGAGACGATCGGGATATAGTCCAGGGATCAAGGTGTCCGCCTCCTTGAAAGCCGCAATATATTCCCACGGTCGCACGCGACCGACCGGAGGGACCAAGACCAAATAGTCTGGACGCACGAGCCTGGATGCGAAGGCGTCGTTATGTAGATCCACTAGCCTCATGTAGTCACCCTGAGTCTGGAAAGGCGTCCCCGTGGCTAGCGTCACAAGCGAGCATATGGGATTTCCCAGTCCACCACTGGCCACCAGCGTTCCCGGGAGCTTCTCTCCAAGCCAAGCCAGACAGCGCGCGACAAGCTCCTCTCGTACTCGGCGGACGCGTTTCGCCTTGACTTTATAGACATTGTCTATGCCCGCAAATGCGCCAGATCGAGTGATGGTTGATTTCTCGTCATGCCGCAAAGCGGCATCCAAGCGTCCAGCTTCATCCAGGGCAAGGGCGAACGTTAGAACTAGCGTGACGATCGAGGGACCGAGCACATAGCACTCTCCGTAGATTCGCTCGACTCCTACCGGCAGCTCCGATTTTCCGTAGCCGCCAAAGTTTGGACGGGGAGGCGGCCCGGAAAGCAGCACGAACTGCGCCTTATAGTACTCGTCCGTTTTACGGGCTTCGGCTATATTATCGGCGATTAGCTCATCTTGGTTTACCCATTCAAGCTTGCCCAGGGCAGCAGCAAGAGAATCAGCTTCCCGTCCAACGTATACCTCTGCTGTCGTTACGGACCTGAAGGTCACGGTCTCGCCAGCGGGAGGACGTGTTTCCGTATTCCGCTGAGGGTCATTTTCTTGTTCGAGCGCAAGCATTTCTTCGATGGAATACTCAGCCTTCGTTTCGGACGGCTTGTGATCATCCGCAGCCGATGTCGACTCCGCCTCACTCGCGTCCACTTCGTCGGCTGGCTCAGCCTCTGGCGACTCCCCAGCATCGGATACCTGGGGTGATAGCGAGACCGGCGGGCCGACGGCATCTTCATCGTCAGCTGGTAGCTCATCGCTAGTCGCCGCTGGTGGGGTTGGCTGCCCATGCTCGACGTCCGCGCCCTCTTCGCTGGTCTCTCGGTTGTCTGACACGAGCGCGATTGTTCCACGATCGCACCTGCATGGTTACGTGTATCAGCCTTGACCGCATCTCACCTGGCGAGGAGCCGTCGTGGTGCACTGCGGGATGAACCGACAGGGATCGGCAGCACTCTAGAATCCCAGCCCCGAGCTGGTAGCTCTCTCACAGCTAGGCCTAGGGCGTGTCCCGTGGATCTTTGATGGCTTGGTGGTGTAGATCAGTACGGTGCTGGATCGACTGAATCGCCATGACCTGTCCGACGAGGAATGGGAGCGCCTGCGGGTGTTCCTGCCCTCCGGCCCGCAGCTGCGTGGCGGCCGGTGGGCTGATCACCGGACGGTGATCAACGGGATCTTCTTCCGGGCCCGTGCGGGCTGCCCGTGGCGGGACCTGCCGGAGGGCTTCGGGAACTGGAAGACGATCTATAACCGGCATCGCCGCTGGTCCCTGGACGGGACCTGGGAGCAGATCCTGGGCGGGCTGCGGGCCGGGTGTGACGAGGCCGAGGGCAAGGACTGGACAGTCAGCGCCGATTCGACCGTCGCCCGCGCGCATCAGCATGCGGCCGGGGCCCGCCGCGTCCGGGCTGCTGATGACCTCACGGGGGGGTTTAGCGAATGACAGGAAACCGGGCCGGGAGGCGATCGGCCGGTCCCGGGGCGGGCTGACGACCAAGATCCACCTGGCTGCTGACCTGCGCTGCCGCCCCATCGCGCGGCTGACCAGCTGCGGCCAGCACGGTGACTCCCCGCGGTTCGTCCCGCTGATGGACGCGATCCGCATCCCCCGCCGCGGCCTGGGCAGGCCACGGCGGCGGCCTGGCCGCGCGATGGCGGATAAGGCGTACTCCTCCCGCGCGAACCGCGCCTGGCTGCGCCAGCACGGCATCCAGGCGGTGATCCCGGTCAAGGAAGACCAGAAGAAGCACCGCCGTGACCGGGGCCGGGCCGGAGGCCGCCCGCCGGCCTTCGACGCCTCCTGGTACAAAAAGCGCAACACGGTGGAACGCTGCTTCAGCAAGCTCAAGCAGTTCCGCGCCGTGGCCACCCGTTATGACAAGCGCGAGCGGATCTACCAGGGCACCATCGACGTCGCCTCGATCAGCATCTGGCTACGCGATCCCGTCCCATGATCCACGGGACACGCCCTAGGTCACGAGGCAACCGCACGTGCCGTATCGTCCGCACCGCTGTGGTCATCCCACGGCATGTAAGCTTCTGGCGGCTAGGCTGAACCCATGACGCCTGTGGAACGAGATCACGTGTTGGAGGCGCTCGCCGAACGCTCAGGTGGGCAACTGAAGTCGTTCTTTGTTGCCTACAGCCTCGGCGGTGCCTACGAAAACTCGACCAACCGCGGCGACAACAAGCGTAAGAAGATCGCAGACGCTGTTCACGTTGCCGAGGATCGGGATGGCGACGAACGCGTCCTGCTCGCCGCGGTGGAGAAGTTCGAGTTGGGCCACCTCATCGCTGCCTACGTGGCGCCTGGCCTTGATGAGCTGATCTCCGAGGTCGAGCAGCGCCCCAACTGGGTCAACGTGCAGCGAGCACTGACAGCTGCCAGTGCCGAGGCATACACCAACCCGGCCGGGGCGATTACGGCGAGTCGCGCCTCGATCGAAAGCGTCTGCAAGCACATTTGCGACGAGCGAGGCGTAGCCTATGCGGATTCAGACGACCTCTCGTCGCTCTATAAGAAGACGGCTCGCGCGCTCAATTTGGCACCGGAGCAACATGGCGACAGCGTCAGGCAGACCCTGCAAGGGGCAGTAACGGTCGTCTCGGGACTCGCGGGACTACGCAACGCTTTTGGCGACGCGCACGGGAAAGCCCCGGAAACGCCCGACACCCCTGAGGTGTATGCAGCTGTGGCTATCAACATGACAGCTGGAGTGACCCGCCTACTGCTTGACGCGCACGCAGCGTGATGTCTCGACGTGCCGCACCCCTGAAACCACGCCCATGCACCTACCTAGAAGCCCTGGCCTCCATGTAGGTGCACTCGCACACATCGGCGATGCCGGGCAGGTAGGAGCCTTCAAGCAGAGTTACCGGGACGGCATCGGCCAGCCGCTACAGTGCAGCCAGCCGCTAAAGTGCAGATAGTTGCCAGCGGGTTCACTCGGCTAGGAGGTGGTGTTCTCATGAGTCGGACTACTGTCACGACGACCGACAGCAGCCGCCACCACTCTATGTTCCCTCGCCCGTGGTTGAGCACTTCGTCGGCTACGCCGCACTCTCAGCGGGCCGTCGACGGTTCGAGATAGCCGACGAAGTCGGGCACAACGCGGTTCAGGCTACGAGCAGGCGGAGGCCGAGCTCTGCCTCGTCGAGGTCGGCAAGGTCGCGGTTGTTCTCAGCCCACCGCCCCGAGGCGAGGTCGTCGCGGAGGCTGCGCACCGCCCGCTGCTCGGCCTCCGGTCCGACGCGCGTCCACACCGAGCACGCCCGGCGCACGTGTTCCTCCAGGTAGGCCTCGGGCCGGCGCCAGTATGCCTCGAGGAAGCCGTCGGCGCAGTCCCAGGGGATGAGCACCGGTTCTGCCCGGCCCCCGATCGCGTCGGCCAGCTGGGGCAGCCGGTCCGCGTCGGCGAGGCCGGCGGCCTCAGGCAGGTAGTCGCGGGTGAGCCAGAACCGCCGGCGCCAGGCGAATTCGCTGGAGTCGTAGGTGAACACCACCACGCGGCGGGCCACGCGCCGCATCTCGCGCAGCCCGGCGACCGGGTCCTGCCAGTGGGGGACGGTGCTGAAGGCCATCGCGGCGTCGAAGGACTGGTCCTCGAACGGCAGGCTCTCCGCGGCGGCGGCCACGCACGGCGCCGAGCCCTCGGGGCGCAGCGCCCGCATGACCGCCGACGGCTCCACCGCGGTGACGTCGCGGCCGGGCGGTTCGTAGGAGCCGGTGCCGGCCCCGACGTTCAGCACCGTCCGCGCGTCGCCGAGCGCATCCCAGACCTGCGCGGCGATCTGAGGATCGGTGCGCCGCGTCGCGGGGTACGCGCCCCCGATGGCGTCATACAATCGCGCGCCGAGCATTCCCAGCTGTTCCTCTGGTGTCACTGCCATTCCCTTCGCCCGTGCCGTGAGTTCCCTGTCGATGGCGGTCACCATGGCGTCGGCCCGGTCGCGCTGCTCCAGCAGCAGGCTGCGCAGGCGGTGCAGGTGCGCGACCGCGTCGGTGGCCGGGTCGTCAACCAGGTCCCCGATCTCCCGCAGCCCGAAACCCAGCCGCCGGTAAGTCAGCACCCCCCGCAGCCGCTCCACGTCGCCCGCCGAGTAGGCCCGATACCCGGCTGCAGTCCGCGCCGACGGACACACGAGCCCGATTTCGTCGTAGTGATGCAGCGTGCGGACAGTCACGCCGCCCAGCTCGGCCAGGCGTCCCACGGTCAGGTACTCCTCCACGCCACCGACTATGCGGCATGACGCCGCGTAAGGGTCAAGCGCCCCGCTCCCGGCAACGCACGCGTGGCCGACCTCGACCAGACCCCGCTGCGCTGAAGAGGCAGCAGATCCGCAGCCAGAGGAAATGGACAAACCAATGAGAAAAAATGCCGGACAAATCGTTGAGAAGGCCCGGAGGAACTCCAGGTCAGCACATGCCAGCAGACATCCCTCGCGCGAACCTACACGCCCGCCGGCGTGAAAGCAGGCCGGGCCGCCCGCCGCGCTGGCGGGGCGGCCCGGCCTGCTGCCGCTGGCCGCAGGTCGCTGAGCATGGACCGGGTACCCCCGGTGCCGTAGGACTCGATCAGGAACCTGACCTGGGAATCCAGGCCGCCGTTGTTCACCTCGGAGGCCTGCCTGCTGTAAGCGTCGTGGACGAGGTCGTCCAGGTCTCCGGCCTCCAGGCCGAGCCCGGCCGCCCAGGCCGCCAGCTCGTCCGCGTCGCCAGGCTGGCCGCTATCCCCGGCCGGGCTGGTGCCGGGCAGCCCGCTGGTGCAGGGCAGGAAGATGGTCTCGGCTTCCAGGCCGGCCAGGCCGCCGGGAGTGCCGTACAGCTTAGGGTTCTCGGCGATGATGTCCGACCACAGGCCGGCGATGACCTCGGCCCGGGAGGCGTACTCCTCGGCGCCGCCCGCCGAGTCGCTGCGCCGTGCTTCTTTCTCGCAGTCGCGGCAGTCGGCCCGGTGGACCCGGAACTCGCCGCTGATCAGGTAGGCGCGCATTATGTGGAATCCGAGGTCGTGTCTAGCCGTCCCGGATGTCGCTTCGGTCTATGCGGCGCCTTCGTCTGCCCACGCGGACTGGGCGTTGCCGAGCGGACGACGCGGAAGGCGTCGGCGAATGTGTCCCGTAATCCATACACCGCGCATCCGTGAACCCCATGAATGCCCAGTCGAGCGGCATCTGACGCCATGCGCCCACTTAGCCGTCCCGCACGGGCAACCACCCCAGCCAACAGCGGTGCATCGCCGAACCGCAACCGGCACGCACCCTGTGATGCCTGCGGCGAATTACCAGTACGCCGCGCTCGCCCCGGTACGGTTCTCCTTGTAGATACGCCGACGCAAGGCGGAAGGGAGGCGCACCTATGAAGACCACCAACAAGGTCATCATGGTTGAGGGCGTTTCCGACCTCGCGTACCTGGGCGCCCTGGACCACCGTATCGGCGACCTGTCAGCGCAGCGCACCGGATTCCTTTCGGCAGCCCATGAGCTTGCCCACCACGTGTTGGATTGGGACGGAGCTAACAGCACCGGAATGTCGTCAGTCTTGGACGCCCTCGATCTACTTCGAGGCTTCGGACGGCCCGCGCCTACGGACTGGCCCACCAGCTTGGCTGCGGAGGGCGAGCCGCCGGTCACTATCCTCCTCTCCGAGTCTCGCGATGAGACCGCGCACGGTCTGCCACTCTGGACTACCAGCGACTTCGCAGGGATGCTTCCGGGGGCGTGGCTCGGCAGCAGCGAATCCGTGACAGGTGGCAGACCACAGGTCACCTTCCGCCTGTCGAACGACACCAGGTCGTTCCTTCGCAACATCCGAACTGTGCTCCTGCGCTTCATCGACACCCTGCTCGCCATGGCGCGGCTGTGCCTCGTGCAGATCTTGTTGCTCGCCTACGAACGGTCACTCGTCCTTGCCCGCCGAGGGCGTTCCCTGGGAACCCTCGCCTTCGTCCTGGCCATCCTGGCAGTCTGCCGACGCTACGGCCGCCGCTCGGAACCCGACGACCACGCTTCCCTGATCATCCGCCGACGTCTGGTGTCCATGGGGAGTTGCGTGCTGGCATAAGTAGCGCGGGCGTACTCCCCGATCGAACAAGGAGCTACGTCCATGCTTGCAATGCTCCGCTTGGCTACGGAGGTTGGAACCGCAGCCAGCTGGATCTTTATCTTCATCGCGGCGGTCACCGCCGTGTTCGCGCTGTACGTCGGCGCCGCCATGTACGCCGTCTATCACGCCGGCGACCCTGACCAGCGGAACATCCGCTACAAGGTCTTCCGTGACCTGCTGCGGTTCTTCGGCGGCTGGTGGCGCCGGTGACCACGCCTTCCGTTTCTATCTTGCCGCGGAGGCCGGGCCGTCCGCCCTGCTGTTCGCGCGAGCTGGCGGTACGGATCATCCAACTGCGTCGGGCCGGACGCAGCTATGCGCAGATTTGCGACGTCCTGAATGCGGAGCAGATACCCACCCCCATGGGTGGCTCACGCTGGCTCAAGTCACACGTCGACCGGCTGCTGCATACCCGGTGGGTGAAGGCCATCATCTGCGAGGGCAAAACCGTGGACCCCGATCCGAGTGCACCGGGATAAGTGCGATCAGAACTTCGGCCTGAAGATCTCACCCCGCAACGCCCTGCTCGATGAGCGACGCCATCATTGCCGTTCACGGTGCCCGCGTTCGGCTGCATGCGGCGCACACGAGCCGGGTAGATCTCTCGCTCTAAAACATGGTGCTCAGAAACAGCAAGGTCAAAAAGCCTTCCGCCGTCAACAACAGACTGCGGACTTGCGTCACGTCGGCAGTCGAGGCGTGCTTGACGCCTTCTAGACGCCCATGCAACGGGCTCAGCAGTCCGGTAAGGCTCTCGTACTGCGTGACGGCGAGTTCCCGCGTCCCCCCGATCTCCGACGCCAGATACCTGACGCGGAGCGGACGGGTCACCTGGCCCCGGTCACCAAACTCCTTGGCGGGACGCCTTGTATGCGTATGCCACTCGCGGACGGCATCATCAGGAGCCGCCGCCCTGAGCGTCCGGTCAAGCACTTCCACAATGCAGTGAGCGGCTTTGCTAGCCGCCGCCGGCCCATTGCGCTCGATGTCTTCCCAGGCGCCTTCCAGCAGCTCAGGAACCGTAGGATCAATCGCCCCAAGACGCGCATACAGCTCCCGCGCCGCACGCAACCGACCGGGCTCAGACGCAACCAATACCTCTAGTTCAACCTGCTGCACCGTCGCCTGGACGAGTTCGGCGTCGTCGAGGTCGGATTCCAGGACATCTGCCCCAAGTAACCCCAGACCCGCGCTGCCGGCGGCCAGCGACGTCCGCAGCCACTGGACGTCAGGCTCAACCGGAACCAGATCGGCGTAGTTCTGCCAGAGACTCAGCGGCTTCCCGCTAATCGCCCCGAGCAGGCCACTGCCCGCGTCCTGGCCGACCACCCAATCGGTCAGCTTGACCTGCGCTGCGGTGACACGCAGGAGATCGTCGGCCCATGCCGATTGGATACGCGGCACCTCGGCGAGCTGCTTGAGCAGCGGCGTGAGGCTGCTCTCGATCGCCAGCGAGGTGCGCCAGCTGGTCAGCGCGCTGAGGCCAAGCACGTCCTTGGACCATGCCGCAGTTAGGAGATGCTCCCGCTGCGTCAGCTTCAAGCCGACCGACAACTGGTCGAACGTCTTCAGGTCTTTCGCCAGGATCCCCGCGAAAGACGTCAATGCCGGGCTCATGCCAAGGGCGTCCGCGAATCGCGGACCGCGGTCGAGCTGGTCGAGCGTCTTGCTCAAGCTGACCATCGAGTCCTTGAGGATCTGCGACGGGAAGACAGCTTGGGACGCGACCAGTTGCTGCAACTGCCCCGTCAGGCCGGTCAGCGCGGCAGTTGACAGTCCGGCCGAATAATTGGGCAGCACAGACCCCGCCAACCCAAACATGTGCGGCTCGTCAGGCTCCGCGTCAGCCGCCTCAAAAACCACGACCTCGTTGCCATCGCTCGGAGCCTCGCCGTCCGGCACCGGCACCTCCTCCGTGGACAGTGATCTACTGCAACCGCACATGTCAGCCTACTGCCGCCTATGACACTCGGGTTGGGTTCGAAAGGAGCGCGACTCGGCTCGGCGATCCAGCTACACGTTCAAGAGGCCATCTGCTCAGTAGGGCACGCACTGACCATTGGCGACGCACGCTAACGAGGCGATGCGCCGCGCAAGGCCCGTTCCTGGTGTGCGACATCCTCCCGCTCGCACACGTCCAGGTACTCCGCCAGGCCCCGGGCGTACGCATCGACCGTGCGCGGCGCCCGCCCTAGGTCCACCCAGATCCCCAGCCACTCCGCCGCCCGCTCGTGCCGCCCAAGGACAGGCCATTTTGTCCGCCAGCGTCCCAGCCATGCCCCACCGCCCCCCGTCTCGTTGCAGCCCTCGTCAGCCTGCCGGAACGCTACCGTGCGCAATCAATTGCACGCACTTCAACGCTCCGTGATTCCACGTAACTGATAGTCGCATGTGCTTCTCCTCATTTTTCTATTGCCGGCCGCCGGGGGGCTTCCGGGTGTTCCAGGCGCTGTGGAGCTTGCGGATCACGTAGGCGGCCAGCGCGTCGCGCTGCGCGCCGGTGCGCAGCGGGGCGGCCAGTTCGAGCAACGGGGCGATCGCCTCGTCCAGCGCGTTGCGGCGGGCGGCGTCCCGCTCGGCGCGCAGGGCCTCGATCCGGGGTCTGGGCCAGGGTGTGCTCGGTCCACAAGGCCGCGCGGGTTTCCTGGCCGGCTTGCGTCCCGGCGTACCCGGGGGTGCCGTGCAGGGTGATGCCGTCGTCGCGGCGGGTCACCCGGGCGGTGTAGTGGCTGCCGACGGCCATCCGGCTGCCG
>Ga0137383_10002574_pt1 | contig 11160 bp, 5 predicted proteins | sample SagtaG_19_FD_104817 | JGI IMG/M metagenome (GOLD analysis project Ga0137383, IMG submission 104817) | Vadose zone soil microbial communities from Sagehorn Ranch, Mendocino, California, USA - Sage2_R_40_16 metaG | ecosystem: Environmental > Terrestrial > Soil > Vadose zone | place: USA... | reverse complement strand
AGTATTTCTTAATTTTGATACCGCGAACAAGTCCTGGTATGGAATTGCCGGCGCCAGCCTTCAGACCCGACCCGGCAGTTATCCTCTTACACTGGAAGCGACCACCATCAGCGGCAAGAAAATTACTTTCGAACGAAAGATCACCGTTCACGCCGCAAAATATCCGCGCATAGCCATTAAAGTTGCCAAGCAATATACCGAGCCCAGTCCGGAACAACTTCAGAAAGTCGGCCAAGATACGGGCCTGAAGCAGGAAGTGTTCCACCGGGTGAGTCTGGAACGAGAGTGGTCAGGAAACTTCCAGCCGCCGGTGGATGCGAGGATCTCCGACGTTTTCGGCACGCAGCGGACGATTAACGGCAAGGTCCAAAGCATGCATCAGGGACTCGATTACGCGGTTCCTTCAGGGACGCCGGTTGCTGCCGTCAATACCGGAACTGTTTTGTTGGCACGCCCACTTTATTTTGAAGGTAACTGCGTGGTCCTGGATCATGGCCAAGGTCTGCTGACGATTTACATGCATTTGTCGGAGATCAAAGTGACGGAGGGCGAACAAATCGAGCGCGGCGAGGAAATCGGTTTGAGTGGCGGCTCCGGTCGCGCCACCGGACCTCACTTGCACCTGGCCGTGCGCTGGCAAGGTATTTATCTGAATCCGGCGACGCTGCTACGCCTGAATCTGCCTAAGCTTGACGTGAGTTCGGATCGATAGGTTCGCTAATCGCTCGCCATGGCCTGAGGGACGCTCTGCAATTCTCCATCCTGCACTGCGACTCCATCGCGAAACACAACGGTTTTCCCCGAGATAGCGGGGACGCGATCGCCCGGAACCAGGATGCCGACGAGGTTTAGCGGATCAGCAGCCGAAACTGTGATCGCTTCTCCAGTGGGCGGCAACTTGCGGGTTGCGCGCAGAGATTCGACTGCGACTGGCAAAGCAAATTGTTCGCCGAGGAATCCGTCCACGAAGCGGCCGCCGCGAATCTCGCCTCGATCTTCGAGGCGCCGGAATGCCATTTGAAGTTCGCGCCACTTGGGAAGATTAGTTTCGCGCGCCAGCAAATCACGGAAGACGATCCCATAGCGCTTGAGCAACATCCAGCAAGTAGCTTCGACCGCGCGATTCCGCTCTACCGCGGGATCGGCGTACAGCAATGCCCACCGCCCAGAACTGTGTCGCGGACGCGAGGTGCGCCCGCTGCCTTGTCCCGCACGCCGCTTGGGATCAATCAGCGAGCGCAGATTGTCGAAGCCGTCCGCGGTTACAACTCCCGCGGCCACCAATTCCCAGAGCGCAGTTTCTACTTCGGCTTTCAGCTTGTCGGTGCCGCGAACGATATCCGCAAAAAACGATGCACCCCTGTGGCGCAGGAACTCCAGCACCTGTCGCGCCCCATCACTCAGCCCGCGCGACTCCGGTTGTTCAACGATGGGATGATGCGGACTCATCCAATCCGATTCCTCGCGCACGAAGAACGTGATTGGCGCCACGCTGGTGGGAATGACTCTCCGCTTGCCGGCCGCTGAGTCCTCAAGCGTGGCAGGATGCGGCGACAATCGTCCCCAGCCGACCGCCCCAGTCATGCACAACTGGTCGAGCCACTTGGGATCGTAGTTCGCAATTCGTCGGGAAAGAACTTGCCGCTCCCAGGCATTCGCGGGAATCTCAAATCCCTGCAATTGACGCAGCACATCGAGTGTTGCCCGCTCGCCTTGAACCTGTGATCCCGGTGCAACGTGCTGCCAGCGCAATAGCCAGCGCATAAATTGCGCTGCCGTAACCGGCTCAATTTGCTTACGCAAGGTCGCCACAGTGAGCCGGTGAATTCGAGCCAGCAGCCGGCGCTCGCACCATTCCTGCTGCGGTGATGGTGTCTCTTGCGCCGGAGCTCTTGCCGTTAAAGTTTTTTCGGTGAACCTTCCGCGCAGGATGGTTCCGCCAGCTTCCATCCGGAGCAGCGCTCTTTCAATTTCCGATGACGGCAAGCCCAGCAGATTTCCGAGTTCTTCCGCGGTAGCCGGACCCAAATGCGTCATCCACCCTGTGATCATGGCGAGCAGAGCATCCTCACGGGAGGGCGGCGTAGTCTCGATTTCGGCCGGAGTTTTTTCAAAGTCTGCATCCGGAAAGAGAAGAGCGAAGCTTCGCGCTCTCTCCGCAGCCACCCAATAACGCCGGTGATTGGCTTGGCTGGTCGCTACTCCCGTCCGTCCCTCTTCGACGAGTCGAGCAAAGTAGCCACTCCACTCTGTGATATGAGCAGCGGGCATAGCATCGGTTGGACGTTGACCGAGGTCTTCCGGTACGGCGATCAGCGTGTGCAGGACATCATGCAATTCATCTGCATCGCGCACGTCAGGCCAGGCTTCTTCGCGAACCTGGGCAATCGCCGCCGGATCGAGCTTGCCAACTTCTTCCAGCACTGACTCCGGCAAAATCTGGCGCATCTGGACGGCTCGTGCCCGGCGTTCCTCCAGCGGCGCATCATCGAGATAGGCGTAGGGATTCGCATTGAGGATCTCGTGCGAGAACTGCGATGGCACCGGTGTATCTACGGCAATGCAGCGGATGCGGCCTTCGTCCATCCCACGCAAAAGATTTTTCAATCCCTCGACGTCCATCGCTTCGGTGAGCACATCCTTCATGACCTCATCGACTAGTGGATGATTGGGAATCTGGATGTCGCCGGGAATGTTTTCCTGGCAGGCAGCAACGTCGGGAAAGACTGAGGCCAGCAAATCGTCAGAGCGCATGCGCTGAATCTGAGGCGGAACCTTCTTGCCGCCCTGAAACCGCAGCAGGGCCAAGGACCGATTTGCATCCCACCGCCAACGTGTGCCAAAGATCGGAGAAGCGCACGCCGCCTGCACCAGAACTTCTTGCGCAGTCTCAGCACTCAAAAAATGAAAAACGTCCGCCAACGGAAAGCTGTGCTGCTCAGCTAATGCGATGTTCAAGCCGTTATCCGTGGCCGCGGCCTGCAATTCGAAATTGAAACTGCGGCAAAAGCGTTTGCGCAGCGCCAGTCCCCAGGCCTTGTTGATGCGTCCACCGAAGGGCGCATGGATCACCAGTTGCATCCCGCCCGCTTCGTCAAAGAAACGCTCCGCGATGATTGTGTTCTGGGTCGGTACTTCGCCTAACACAACGCGTCCTTGCAGCAAATATTCAATCGCCTGTTCCGCGCCGGAGTCATCCAACCCGCACTCTTGCTTCAACCAGGCAACCGTCTCCGCCACCTCGGGACGACTCCGCCAATCGCCGACCGGCGAAATGTTGGGCAGCCTCTCACTGATCTCTTTTCGCAGACTGCCAATCTCGGACGAAAGTTCCTCGGTGCGCGCTGGAGCCTCGCCACGCCAGAAGGGAACACTCGGGGGTGCGCCGTGCGCATCTTCCACCAGCACACGCCCGGATTTGCCTTCCACGCGGCGAATGCGCCACGAGGTGTTACCCAGCAACATGATGTCGCCGGCATTGCTCTCCACTGCGAAATCTTCATCGAGTGTGCCGACAACAATTCCTTCCGGCTCCGCCACCACGGTAAACAGCGCAGTTTCAGGAATAGCGCCACCGCTGGTAATCGCGGCCAGCCGGCTACCGCGTCGTGCCCGTAATTTGTGATTGACTCGATCCCAGTGCAGATATGCGCCATAGCGGCCGCGACGCGCGGCAATGCCCTCGGAAAGCATTTCGAGAATGGAGTTAAAAGTCGGCCACGAAAGATTTCGATACGGATATGCCCTGGTTACCAAGTCGAATAGATCATCTTCTTTCCAACCGGTGTCCTCTTCAGGGTTAGTACTGCCGGCTGAGGCGCACGTTGCGACAATCTGTTGCGCCAGGATATCCAGCGGCGAATCCGGAATCATGATTCGATCCAGTTCACCGTGACGGATCGCTCGCACCAGCGTCGCACATTCGAAAAGCTCATCGCGAGTTGTCGCGAAGAAGCGTCCTTTGGGCACGGCGCCTCGCCAGTGGCCAGAACGGCCAACGCGTTGCAGCGCTACGGCGATCGCCCGCGGAGAACTTACCTGAATTGCGAGGTCAACGGTGCCAACATCAATCCCCAATCCCAGCGAAGCCGTCGCCACCAATACTTTGATTTGCCCTTCTTTTAATTTTTTCTCCGCCGTGAGCCTCAGTTTGCGTGAAAGACTGCCATGATGTGCCGCAACGTTTTCTTCGCCCAGCCGTTCCGCAAGCTGATGTGACACTCGTTCAGCCAGCCGTCGCGTATTCACGAAGAGCAGCGTGGAACGATGTTGTCCGACGAGCTCGACAACGCGGTCATAAATCTCGTCCCACATCTCATTGGTAGCGACTGCGCCCAGAGCGCTGGCAGGAACTTCGATCGCAAGATCGAGCTCTCGCTTGTGTCCAACGTTCACAATCACCGGATCGGGGCGATTATTGCCGGTGAGAAAGTGTGCAATCTCTTCAATCGGTTTCTGGGTTGCCGACAAACCAATACGCACCGGCGGACGATAAGTAAGCGCTTCCAACCTTTCCAGTGAGAGCGTGAGATGAGCACCGCGTTTGTCGTCAGCCACGGCATGGATTTCATCCACGATTACAGTTTCGACATCGCGCAGGATTGCGCGGCTTCTTTCTGCCGTCAACAGAATGTAAAGAGACTCGGGTGTAGTGACGAGAATGTGTGGCGGACGCTTCAGCATCGCCCGGCGCTCGTGGATGAGCGTGTCACCGGTACGGACCGCAGTGCGAATCTCCGGCATCAGCAGCCCCTGCTCCCCCGCCATCTGGAGAATCTCGCCGAGCGGGATTTCAAGATTCTTCTGGATGTCGTTCCCTAGCGCTTTCAGCGGAGAAACGTAGAGGACTTCGGTTTTGTCCTGGAGATCACCGGCTAGTGCTTTTCGCACCAGGCGGTCAATGCAGGCGAGAAATGCGGCAAGGGTCTTGCCGGAGCCAGTAGGAGCGGAAATCAAGGTAGTACGGCCGGACAGAATATGTGGCCAGCCTTGTTCCTGAGGCTCGGTGGGAGTGCCAAATTTCCGGACAAACCAATCCCGCACCAGGGGATGAGCCCATTCCAAAGCTGGGGAAAGCAAAGACATCATCCTATTTTATCGGGAAACTTTAACTTTCGCAAAATGTTCGCCTGGCATAAACGTTTTCGCTTATAGGCTCACTTCTCCTAAGGCCAGAAAGCTTCAATGCTAGAATCCCGGCAATGTCAAAACTTCGCGCCAAGAAAATCAAACTCCTACTGTTCGACGTGGACGGCGTCCTCACCGACGGTAAGCTATTCATCTTCCCCGCTCCCGCCGGAGTACAGCAGACCACACAGGAGCACGCCGCGAAGCACGGCGGACAAGGTGGTTTCGGCCTTGTGAGTCAGACCCTAATCGAGGCCAAGGGCTTTCATGCCCACGACGGCACTGCAATTTCGCTGGCTCGGCTGGCTGGAATTAAAACTGGACTGATCACAAAACGTATTTCGGACACAGTCGCCTTACGTGCTCGCGAACTCAAACTGGAGCACGTTCATCAGGGCATCCAGGACAAGCTGACCGTATTCAAGGAAATCCTTCAGCAGGAAGGACTTCGCTCCGATGAAGCTGCTTTCGTCGGGGATGATGTCATCGATCTTCCTGTGATGCGAAATTGTGGACTCGCTGTGGCGGTCGCGAACGCCCGCGGCGAGGTGAAAAAGGAAGCCCACTACGTAACGCCACACTCCGGCGGCGATGGAGCCCTCCGTGACGCCGTGGAATACATCCTCAAAGCACAAGGGAAGTGGAAACAGATTGTGAGCGACTACACCTCAGAGAGAACGAAAGGCGGCACAACGAAAAGCAGCACTTAGCACTTGGCACTTAGCATTTAGTCAGTCACGTGCAGGGTCCTGAGACAACAATTCCTGCAACGGTCGCTGGGAAAAGGGCCTTCGCTCGGACCAACCCTATCGTTGAGGGACGAAATGCTAAGTGCCAAGTGCTAAATGCCGCTTTTCCAATGAGTTTCAAGCCGGTCGAAGCACCCGAGTCCACTGCGGGAAATTAGAAACCCACCGGTTGCCTGCTTGGGGCGTGCTCGGGTCGGACAACCGGTGGGACCGTTTCTCCTTACTCACCCTGTTGTTTTCAGGAGTATTTGCCAAACTTAAACACAGGTCAGAAGAAAAGTTTCGTTAGTCTTCGAAAAAATTTTCGATTCGGCTAAGCACCTAGCAGCGTGAGATTTAGTCCGTGATCGCTGGTGGCCGGGCGGCCATTAGCTGAGTGAAACGAGGATCCTTCCGCAATTGTGCAAACTCAGCGTCTTTATACACATCCTCGATGTTCTTGAAGCCTTCCTCCATAGCTCGGCGCAGGTATTGTAACGAGCGATCGGTTTGTCCGAGCTTGGCATATAGCTTGGCCACCACATAATCGTAATGCGCCCGGTCTTCGGGAGAAGACATCTGCGCTGTCACCCCCGTATGGGATGTCCGCTCAAAAATATCGGGATCCAACTGTACAGCCTGGTTATAGGCAGTGACGGCTTTTTCAAACTCCTTCTTGGAAAAGTAGGCCGCGCCAAGATTGCTGTAGTAAGAGGCAGAATCCTGTCGAAACTGGATGGCTTTCAAATACTGCTTAATCGCCTTCCCCTGCTTTTTTTGCAAGTAGTAGATGACGCCCAGATTGTTGTATGCGTCACTGTACTGGCGATCCAGTTTGATGGCGCGCTCAAAGTCTTTCCCCGCCTCTTTGAAGCGCTGCATAGATAGTTCCGCGATTCCGGCCCGGTTATACGTCTGCGGACTGTCAGGCTTCTTCTTCACTGCGGCGCGATAATAATCGAGCGCGTCCAGATAAGCTTTCTCTGCCCGCAACGTGTCGCCCTGTTTTACCAACTCTTCAGCTGAAGCGCTTGCAGGCGGTGGTTCGGCGCGCCGCACGGACGGTGGGCTGACTTGCACCTGCTCTGAAGGTGAGGATTGCGCTAAGACATTGGGCACTATCAGAATGCCGATAGTGAAAATCAGTAATTGACGACGCATGATTTCACCACAACCGGGAGTAAAACTTCGTCAAAGCCTCCGGCCAGCCATATCCGACTATTGAGGACCGTTCCCACCATTTTCAGGCGCCTTGGGAGGCGGTGGCTGCGGATTGCTGGGCGGATTGTTAGACGATTTGTCGTCCTTAAAGATACCTACAATCTTCCCGAAGAGACCTTTTTTCTTTTGCGTATCCTCAGTCGCAGGTCCAGGAGGAGGGACAACGCCTGGCGGCGCAGCGGCCTTGTCGCCTCCAATTCCCAACATGCGGGAGAAGAATCCGCCCACACCCGTCCCCTGGTCGCAAGTCTGACTCGGCTCGGTGCCGGCAATGAATGCTGCGGTATAGGTTTCCGGGCAGGACGCATTAGCCAGAAGATTGGTTAGCTTGTCCAATTGCACATCCACCACGCCAGTGGGCTGACTGAAAGGCTTCACGTCGGAATACCGCGGACTCGCGACCGCTTTCTTCATAAACTCCGCCCAGATTGGTGCTGCCGTTTGGGCTCCGCTCAGGCGGATGTCGCTGTAATCGTCGTAGCCAACCCAAACAATGCATAGAAGATTGCTGGTGTAGCCAGCGAACCATCCATCATGCGAGCTTCCCGTCTTTCCCGCGGCCGGAGCATTGAAACCACGCGTGCGAACTGGAAAGCCAGTCCCGAAATTCAGAACACCTTCCATCATGTTGGTCATCAGGAAGGCGACTCGCGGATCGAGCACCTGCCGCTTGTCGCTCTTGAAATCCGTAATCACATCGCCTCTGGCATTGCGCACCGAATTCACCATGATGGGCGACAGCCGCACACCTGCGTTGGCGAATACGGTATAAGCAGCCGCCACATCGATAGGTGTGGCATCGTAAGCGCCTAGCGCCATGGCTGGAGTAGCCTTCACCGAGGTAATTCCAGCCGCTTTCGCCAGGTCCGCAACTCTGTCATATCCCACTTCCTCCGCCAGCTTGACCGTCGCGTTGTTCAATGACGTCGCCAGTGCGTACCGCGCTGTCACCTGGCCGTGGTACTCCTCTTTATAATTTCGCGGCTCGTAAATCTGATCGCCATAGGAAAAAGTGGTCGGTTGATCGTCAACCATCGACGCCGGTGTAAATACCGGCGTGGTTCCATCGACCGCCGTATTCATGGCTGCCGCATACACGAATGGTTTGAATACCGAACCGGTGGGACGTCTGGAGGTGGCATGGTTCAATTGGCTGGTTCCGTAATTTCGCCCGCCTACCAAGGCCAGCACCTCGCCAGTATGCGGATCCATAGCGACTAGCGCGAGCTGCGCCTGCGGTCCGGGCAGCACCTTGGTTTCGAACTTTTTCGTTTTGCCAATCCTCACTCGCCTGGTGCGTAGCTTAGTTACCTGGTCGTCCACCAGCTTCATCCCAGTTTCCACAGCCTGCGCAGCGATTTTTTGCAGCTCGGGATCGAGGGTGGTGTAGATGCGGTAGGACTGGTCGTTCAGTTCGCGTTCATTGAGTTTACCGATGACGGTATCGCGCACCAGATCGACAAAGTAAGGCGCATCGCTCGCTTCCACATTGGGTGGAGCGAGCTTCAGCGGCGTGGCCTTGGCCTTCTCCACGTCAGCTTTGGAGGCCGCGTGAGTTTCCACCATGCTGTCGAGCACTACATTGCGGCGCTCGAGTGCGCGTTCCGGATGGCGATACGGCGACAGGTAACTCGGCGCCTGAACCAGTCCCGCAATAAGAGCGGCCTCGGGAAGGGTAATGTCCTTGAGATCCTTATTGAAGTACGCTTGCGACGCTGCAGCGAACCCACTGATGGTGAACGATCCGCGTTGACCTACATCCACGCGGTTGGCATAAAACTCGAAAATCTGCTGCTTAGTGAACTTCTGCTCCAGCTCCATCGCAATCAGCATTTCCGCGATTTTGCGTTTAACCGTTTTCTCCGGAGTCAGAAAGAACGCGCGCGAGAGTTGCATAGTAATAGTCGAGCCGCCCTGCTCATGCCGTTGATGAGTCAGGTCGATCCATGCAGCCTCGGCCAGACGTATGAAGTTCACGCCACCATGCTGGAAGAAGCGCCGGTCTTCAATGGCGAGCACGGCGTCCACCAGAACCTTGGGGATCTCGTCGTACTTCACCAGTTGACGCTTGGAACGCTGCTCCGCATCGAACAGCGCCGTAATCATTTGCGGTTCGAGTTCGTAAGCCGACAACTCGCCCGATTGTCCGGCGATGCTCTCCACCTTCCCGCTACGTACGCGGATGGTCGCTGGCTCCGGGCTGTGATAGGAATCCGGCCCCGGCTTGATCTCGATGCCGTTATTGAGCAGGCGATAGCTGCCCATGAAGGATTGGCCGTCTTTCTCTGCATATGCTGCCCGGCGAAGTCGGACAGCGATCTCACGAGCGTCGATTTTCTCGCCCACCTGCACGGTCTCCGGTATGGCGTAAATCTTGGCCGAATTGCTGAAAACCTGCCCTTTGAACTTCTGATCGATGATGTGGTCGTACTTCAGGTAGTAATACGAAAACATGCTGGTGAAAACTACAGCCACAGTCACGAACACCACCAGGGCTGCCCGGATCACGGGGTCGCGGGGAAGAAATCCCTTGGTGGTACCGGTCGTACTATTCGGAATTCGGATTTTAATGGCCACAATTCAGTCGGCGCAGACGCCCCTCTAGAATTATTAGACGATGACGCAAGCGAATATCGTTATCCACAGAAGAAAAATTCCATCCTTGGCCAGAAAGACGTTCCAGCGCCCGCCCGGTGCATGGATGATTCATTTTAACCTGCCAGAGGGTACCTGTTGATTGCTTGCCGGTTCCCAGTCAGGTTCGCCGGGTCCGGACCGGGGACTGCGGCCGAAGAGGCTCTCCAAGGTGCAGTTTCCCACCCAAAAGCTCGTCTCTCTGGATGTTAGGAGGCACCCATACGCGGAACAAGGTTACCGAAGTACGACGATTCCGCTAGAAGGCGCCGCGGTTCTTGGTGGTTGGATGGAAATTCAGGTCGAGAGGATAGCCCGGCAGATCCACATGCACCGTATACTGCGTTTCAATCAGAATCGAACCGGTGCCCTGAGGACCAAAACGCTGGACTTTGATTTGCTCCTTGCCGATTGGAATTTCCAGGTCCTGGGCCTTTTTGAAGACGCTTTCACGAATAGCGTCTTCAGGCTTGGTGCTGTAGGTGCTCATCCGCGCTTCGGTCTCAATCGCATCTTCGAATTGGTAATTGGAAAAGTACGGCGGTATTAGCATGACGCCGCCGTAGATCACGGCCGCCATGACGGCGAATCCTAAAATCAGTTTTATAGTACCCATAACGCTCCGCTCGAGGCCGGGCGCGCCAGTGAATCTATCGCGCAGGCCTTAAAATCTTCTCAAAGTATCCCGTTATTGCGCCGATGCTAGCATCGTGCATTTCCCGTGTCGAGCGCTGAACCACTTCAACAGTACCTTCGGTAACCTTCTTTCCCACCGTCACCCGGTAAGGAATACCCACCAGGTCGGCATCTTTGAACTTCACTCCTGGCCGTTCGTCCCGGTCGTCCAGTAAAACCTCAAACCCCGCCGCCTCAAGCTGTTGGACAATGTTTTCCGCGACACTCTTTAACTTCTCGTCGCCCACATTCGTGGGCGTGACCACAATCTCAAAGGGTGCGATTGACGGCGGCAACCAGAAACCGTTCTCGTCATTACTCTGCTCGATTGCGGCGGTAAGGATGCGCTCGATCCCAATGCCATAACTCCCCATGATAGGCGTGACTTCTTTGCCATTGCGGTCCAGGACGCGCGCGCCCATGGATTCCGAATACTTGTAGCCCAGCTTGAAGATGTGTCCGATCTCGACGGCTGTGTCGATGCGCAACGGCGCACCGCAGTTGGGACAATTCTCGCCTGCCCCGACGCTGCGCAAGTCGGCGTAAGCCGTAGGTTGGAAGTCACGGCCTGGAGTGACATTCTTCAGATGATAGTCTTCCTTATTTGCGCCGGAGATCAGGTTCGTGCGGCCTTCGAGGGCTTGATCCACCAGCAGAATCGGCCGCTCGAGTTGTTTAGCATCGCTTGCCCATTCAATACCGATTGGCCCTAGAAATCCCGCCGGAGATTTGAACAGCGGTTCAATCTCCTCCGCTTGCATGGGGCGTGTCTGTT
>Ga0137383_10002566_pt1 | contig 11171 bp, 10 predicted proteins | sample SagtaG_19_FD_104817 | JGI IMG/M metagenome (GOLD analysis project Ga0137383, IMG submission 104817) | Vadose zone soil microbial communities from Sagehorn Ranch, Mendocino, California, USA - Sage2_R_40_16 metaG | ecosystem: Environmental > Terrestrial > Soil > Vadose zone | place: USA... | reverse complement strand
CAATTAGCGGCAGAGGCTGAGTTGACGAGAGCTGTGGATTTCGTGGCACGACACATTGCACACCAGTCCGTAGGTATTGCCTTCGGCGGTGGCGGCGCAAGGGGGTTCGCACACCTGGGAGTCCTGGAACGATTGCTGCATTATGGCATACCCCTCGATTATATCGCGGCGTGTAGCAGTGGGATTATCGCACCGGGTATGCACCTGATAGGCAAGTCTTTTGCTGAGAGCGAAGAGATCTTCCTGGAAATCCAGCGCCATATTGTCCAATGGAGTCTTCCACGTACCTCTATTTTCTCCAACAAGGGGTTGAAGCGTATGCTGCGCGAACAGTGTGGAGATTTGCGCTTCGAGGACCTGACTACTCCCTTCGCAATGGTGGCAATCGACCTGGCGACACGGGCAGGTGTGCTGCTGGATCGCGGATTACTCTGGCAAGCCGCACTGGCCAGTGTAGCGCTGCCGGGCATTTTCCCACCCGTACTGGTGGGTGAACATATCCTGATGGATGCAGGTATGCATGATCCGGTACCAATCCGTCTTGTAAGAAAGATGGGAGCTGACATCCTGCTCGCCTCGGAACTGGGCGGGCAAGAGCCACCTTCGCTGGAAAGCGCGACACCGTGGTTGGAAGAGGCATTGCGGAGCCAGCCGCAGAGACGATCACGGTCGCCGCACATTGTTGATTTACTGCTGCGCACTTACGACCTGGCCATGGCGACAATTGGCATGCACAGTATCCGGGAGGCTGACATTGTGATCCGGCCTACACTCCATCGCATTTCGCTAAGGCAATTCTCCGAGGGTCGCAAATTTGTAGCGGCAGGTAGGGAGGCGGTGGAGCAGGCGATGCCGGAATTGAGAAAGAGGTTACCCTGGTTGAAGTAGATATTTACCCACCCGCCCTCTTCACCTTATATCCCATTTCGCTCAACTTAGCCTGCACCTTTTCGCAGTGGTCGCCCTGAATCTCGATCACGCCTTCTTTCACAGTACCACCGGAGCTGCATAACTTCTTCAGTTGCTGCGCGAGGGTCGCAATATCCTCATTACTGGCCGGTACGCCAGTTATCACTGTGACAGTCTTCCCGCCACGATGCTTGCGATCACGCATGATGCGTACAATACCATCACTTTTTTGCGTTGAAGCTACTTGTTGTGTTGGCGGCTGATCGCAACGACAATATTTATATGCCTGCCCGCACACGGGACAGGTGTTTACCCTGCCGCCGTCGGTGGAATAGACCAGGCGATCCGGCATACTGGTTTCCTTTCATCTCTTCATGTTGTCACATAAACCCGGCTCAGAAAATTGTATCATACACAGGAAACGGCCTGACACGAATTCCTACGCGCAAACGTATTATACCTAGACGCATCAAAATGCCAAACGAAAGCCCAGGAACCATAACCATGCTGGAACTGCAAGAACCAATTTCAGGACGTTATCGCCTGCAACAACGCTTGTGCCGCGGGGGTATGTCAGATGTGTACCTGGCTTACGATGAACTCATGCAGCGCGAGGTAGCCATTAAACTTGTCAATATTGACAACACCGAGCACACACAACGCCTAAATCGCGAAATACAGGTCATGAGCAAACTCTTGCATGACCATATTCTGCCTACCCTGGATTATGGTATATACGGCGCATACCATTACCTGGTCATGCCATATATGAGGCGGGGAAACTTGCGCGAGCATATCGCAAAAAGTAGGTTGACCCAGGAGGAAGCAGGTGACATATTCGCACAGGTAGCAAGCGCGCTGCAGTTTGCGCATGATCATGGCATCCTGCACCGGGACATCAAGCCTTCAAATATTCTGCTTGATAATCGTGACGAGCAGCATGTATACCTGGCAGATTTTGGGTTGGCAACGGTAATGGGAGAAGGAAGTGATATCACGCAAACAGGTTGCTTGATAGGTACTCCCGAGTATATGGCGCCTGAACTGATTGATAGGCCCGAAAGTGTGGGCAGCGATATCTATGCTCTTGGCGTCTTGCTCTACCATATGCTTACAGGACGGACTCCATTCACAGGTAGTACCCCTGTAGCAGTGTATTGGAAACAGCTTGGAGAGGAACCGCAGCCTCCTTCACATATCAACCAGGCTATTTCTCGACCGGTGGAGCAGGTTATTCTTCGTGCATTGAACAAAGATCCACAGCAGCGCTTCCCAAGTGCAAGTGCAATGGTCCAGGCGTATACCGGTGCTCTCCAGTTTACAACGCATTCAGAGATCACACCTGCGGCACAAGCCGCTGCTCCGACACTTGTTTCACTGCATAAGTTAAACGATAGCACATTACCAGATAGTATTTGGCAAGTTGTGCCATGGCTGCAGAAACCCCATAACAAAATACAAAAGGGGGTTGTGTCTCTCGTGGCAATAATGCTACTCGTTACTCCTTTCACACTGGGGCTCTTGCTGGCTCGCGGCGGCACAGAGGCATCTTTAGTCTTAACCGCGAGCACACAGTTTGCCGGTACCACATTGCCGGCACACCACGCGGTCAGCCATACACCACGGAGCACTCCGACAGTTCATGGTTTAAGTGGCATCATAGGAGCACAGCCGTCTGCGCCTCATACTCATCAATACCAGCCTAAGCACGAGCATGAACACGAACACGGAGGAGGTGACTGAGTGACAGCAGGAATTGACATTTAATGGAAATAATGAATATACTGCCTGCGGAGTCTACTAGGGATCTCTCCTGGCGAACGAGTGGAAATGCATTAATCGAGGAATATAAGAGCGTATGCCCGGATTGGAAGGTACTTCATTAGGCCGCTATCACCTGCAACGGCGCTTGGGCCGGGGCGGTATGTCGGAGGTCTATCTCGCCTATGACGAGCTCATGCACCGCGATGTCGCTATCAAGGTCGTGAGCAGTAGCCACGTGGAGTATATCGAACGCTTCCAGCGCGAGGCTATGGCTATTGCCAATCTGCACCATAACCACATTCTGCCCGCCTTTGATTATGGCGAACAAGAACCCTGGCACTACCTGGTCATGCTGTATATAGAGCATGAGACCTTAAGCGAGTGGCTTGAAAAAAGAGGCCACTTATCGTTAGAAGAGGCTGGTGAGATGCTCCAACAAATTGCCAGCGGTCTAGAGTATGCCCACGAACATGGAATCCTGCATCGCGACATCAAACCCTCAAATATCCTCTTACACGACGATCATCATGCCTACCTGGCGGATTTTGGCCTGGCAAAAGCCATCAATGAAACAGGTAGGGTCACGCAAACCGGAGTTTTACTGGGGACCCCCGAATATATGGCACCAGAACTGGCCGATGGCCCTGCCTCCAGGAGCAGTGATCTGTATGCGCTTGGCATGCTGCTCTACCAAATGGTTACCGGAGAATTGCCATTCACAGGTAATACAGGCCTGGCTGTATATATGAAACAAGTGCATGAACGGCCGATCCCACCTTCGCGTTTCAACCCCACCATCCCTCAAGATGTTGAACAGGTCATTTTGCGTGCTTTGGATAAAGACCCGCGCCGCCGCTACCAAACACCACATGCATTAGCGCATGCTTACTTACAGGCTGTGAGTGCCGCAAGGCCATTGCAGGAAATCGGCTCAGGCAGGACTCCGGTGGCAATGAGCCGGGTGGTACTAAATGACACTGGCGAGATGCCGCCCCTCTACGAGGTAGCAGAGGAACTACCGCAAGATTTGGGGGCAAGGAATGGGCTCGCAGAGCCAGGTTTTGGAGAAGTGGATATACCCTTTGTGGCTACATCCTTAGTTACACCCTCCCCTGTCTCTATTGAAGAGGAAAAACTCGTTCTTCCTGCTTATGGGCACGATACCGGTGCACCTGCCGCAATCTCGCCAGGGCAAACACTCATCCTGCAACCTGGCAGGTCAACTCCGCCCATAGCCCGGCAGGTGCCTGCGGAGCTTACAAGAACAGGCAGCGCGCGCTATAACCGGAACATCTTTGCGGTTACAAGCTTCATGGGTATTAGTTTCCTGCTTATCATCATGTCGGTGATCCTTTTCGCTGTCTTCGATTACAACAATAGTAATAAACTTGGGGAGAGAACTCCAGCTGCGATAGCGCGGGCTACACACCCGAGCCAACCCACCAGAGTTAATACAGCACAGGCAAAAGATACTTCCACACCTGTGGCCAACGTGACGCCTCTGGCCAGCGAACAGCAGGCCGTTGCAGATGAACGTGCGATTACTAGCGGTACACCTCTACTTGTAGATGATTTGAGCAGCAGCGTCATTAGCAGCTGGAATGTTGATGATAACAATTGCATCTTTATTGGTGGAACGTACCACGTGATAGCAAAACAGGCCAATTTCCTTGTGCCATGCGAGTCAAATATCTTAACATATGACAATGCGGCTTTTCAGGTGGATGTCTCGCTGCTCTCAGGCAGTATGGCAGGCCTGGTCTTTCGCGCCAACGACCAGCAGTTTTATGATTTCGGGATTACTAACCTGGGCGAGTTTTTCTTGCGCCGCCACGACATCAATGCCAATGGAGGGGGAACTTATACACATCTCGTACCGAATACGACCAGCAGCGCGATTGCGCCGGGCAGACAGAAGAATACACTGCTAGTGATTGCCAATGGCGGTGATTTCAAACTGTATATTAATGGCGAATTTGTTGGAGAGCACCAGGATAGCACCTATACTGGCGGAGCTGTTGGTTTTGATGCTGGGACGACGCCTTCGGTTGACAGCGCTGAGGCCAGTTTCTCCAACTTCAAGGTCTATCAAGTTTCTTGATAGCATCAATTCCTTATAAATTCTCCATCCAAAATCCTCATTTTGTAAGATTTACCTAGATTTTTGTTGCCACATTCCTAAAACCACGTTATCATATGCTCAAGAGATGATCATTCTAAGAATCCTGCTCTGACTAAAACTAAAAGGAAGAAAAATGCAACCGGATAAAACATTTACTATCAGGGCACAGCATACTGGAGTCGCACGTTTTCTTGATGCATGCTACCAGCGGCAACCCGACGCCACGCCTGTCTGGTTCATGCGCCAGGCTGGGCGCTGCCTTGCGGAGTACCGCGAATTGCGCAAGCGTTACGATATTCTCACTATGGCAAAGACACCTGAATTGTGCGCACAGGTTACAATGATGCCTGTCAAAGAGTTTGGCGTTGATGGCGCGGTTCTTTATGCCGACATTATGCTCCCACTGGAGGGTATGGGCGTCTCGCTAGAAATCCAGCCGGAAGTCGGCCCAATTATCCATAATCCTATCCGCTCCATGCAGGATGTTGAAGCCTTGCGTATCACTGATGCCTGGGAAGCTACGCCCTATGTCATGGAGGCGATTCGACTCGTGCGGCGCGAACTGGAGGGAAAACAGGCCGTGATTGGCTTCTCCGGCGCACCTTTCACGCTGGCCTGTTATTTGATCGAGGGGCGTCCCTCACGCGACTATGGCATTGCCAAGTCATTGATGTACGGTCAGCCGGAGACCTGGCATGCCCTGATGGACAAACTGACCGAGGTGGTTTCGCGCTACCTGGTTGCGCAGGTAGGGGCTGGGGTCGATGTTGTGCAGTTATTCGATAGCTGGGTGGGCGCACTTGGTCCCAGTGCGTACAAGCGCTTTGTGCAACCCTACGCGCAGCGCATTTTCGCAGCGGTCAAACAAACCGGCACGCCTTCCATTCATTTCGGCACCGGCACAGCCAGTTTGCTGGAGTTGATGGTGGAGGCGGGTGGCGACATTATCAGTGTCGATTGGCGCGTAGACCTCGATGATGCCTGGGCGCGCATCGGCTACGACCATGGTATCCAGGGTAACCTCGATCCTACGCTTCTGCTGACTCCCTGGGACGTTATCAAGGAAGGTATGCATGATGTGCTGCGGCGCGCAGTTGATCGCCCTGGACACATCTTCAATCTGGGTCATGGCGTACTGGCTGACACACGGCCGGAAACGCTGCGCCGGCTCGTCGATGCAGTTCACGAAGCAACACAACGCTAGATGTAAGGATACAAATTAATGACGAATGCACATATTGGGGTAATGCTGATGACCTATGGCTCACCGGCAACCCTGGACGATATTCCTACGTACTTGAAAAACGTGCGCGGCGGGCGCCCTGCTGATGAAGAGTTAATTACTGAGTTTCGACGGCGCTACAAGCTTATAGGTGGCTCACCACTGCTGTCCATCACCCGCGAACAGGCGGCAGCTTTGCAGAAGGAACTGAATAGCCAGCATCCTGAAGGCCCGGCATACCATGTCATTGCTGGTATGCGTTTTGCACCACCGTTTATTGCCGACCTTGTGCCTGAGATCGCGCTGGGAGCACAGCAGCTGGTCGGTGTAATCATGTCGCCGCAGTACTCGCCCATTATTATGAGCGGCTACGTACGTACATTGCAAGATGCTGTAGAAGAGCTACACCGCGATGATCTCGAGCTGAAGATCGCCGGGGATTGGCACCTGCAGCCCTATTTCTTGCTAGCGCTGGCCGAACGTGTGCAACAGGCGCTTGACCGTTTTCCGGCAGCGGTGCGGAAACATGTCCCTGTCTTGTTGACGGCGCATAGCATGCCCAAGCGCGTGGTAGAGAAAGAGCCGGATTACATCAACGATCTCCACGAGACAGCAGCCAGGGTTGCCGAACTGCTTGGTCTTACTGCTGAGCGCTGGATGTTCTGTTACCAGAGCGCGGGCCATACTCCCGAGGAATGGCTCAAGCCGGACTTTGCTGACGTCATGCCAGAACTAAGCGCTGCCGGGCATAAGCACGTACTGATTGCGCCAGTACAGTTCCTGGCCGACCACCTTGAGATTCTCTACGACATCGAGATTGCAGCGCGACAGCAGGCCGAAGAACATGGTATCCAGTTTGCGCGTATCGAGTCGCTGAATACCTCTCCGTTGTTTATCAAGGCGCTGGCCGAGGTAGTGAAGGAGACGCTGGCTAGGACAACGAATTCGCAATAGCCACTATCTCATCATTGCTCAGTTGGCCTGAGATCTGAATACCCAGGCCTTTCTCTGTCCAGGTGAGCGTCATTGTGCCGCTCGAAGTTGTGAGGGTCGCCTTCGTTCCGCGCAGGCTAACCTGTTGACCTGACCCGGGCAAGTTTGCCAGGGATTTTCCCTCGGATATTGCGAACGTGGTTTTCCCTTTGAGATAATTGAGCGTAAAAATCTGGTTACCTGGAGCACCGAGTGCATCTACGCCCTGTAATTGATACTGGCTTTGAGTGGCTGGAATGCTTAACAGGTGATAGCCTGCCTGCTGCTGTGCCTCTGCCAGGGTGATAGTACCTGTGTCTGCTGTAGTTGTTTTAGGGAAAGGAAGAACTTTGACGCCAGCAGGAGGCACGTAGGTAAAGAGATCAGCAGCAAGCGGCCGATTCAGTTCGAGTGTGGGTAGATCAAGCGTCACCTGCCCTAAACCTGGGATGGTAAGCTTTACCCGGAGGGGAAGCATGCTTGTTTTATCGATATAAGCATCACCATTGTAATTGAAGGTATTTGACCTTGTGCTACTCGATTGCCGCGGCGCTGTCGACTCGACGCGTACATCATAGGCAGTGTGCCCCTCAACGCTGGCGTTAGAAGAAACCAGGGTCGCGTTGCCGTGTGTAAAGACAGATTGCACAATGTTCATGATAAATTGGTTCTGATCTCGACCTAACCCGGCGCCGGCAGTACTGTTATTGCTGTTGACGGGGCCATTATAAACAACCTTCTTCACCGGGTCATATTGCCAGCTCTGCTTGCCGTCGCTAACGGTAATGGAACCAGTGGGTACCTGTGTGATAGTGGACTGAAGTACGACTGTGCGGCTTTTGCCCGGCGATTCATTCCAGACTTCGGTATTAACGGTGCCATTGAGGCCCGGACCGGCGATCGTTATGTCGAAAATAGCGTGCATTGTTTTAGCTGTATTGAGTTTTTGTGCCGCCTTTGTCAACAATTCTTGCCCAGCTGCCGGTGTTGGCGTTGGTGTTGGTGGTGCCTGAGATGTGCTGGAGCTTCCACACGCGGCCAATAGGAACGTGAGCAGGATGGTAAAGGGTAGAGTAGCCCTCCAACGATAGAGAGACATAGAAAGAAAGCTCCTTTCACACCGGAAATATGGTGCAACTAGCGCTCATTTTGCGCGGTAATTTTTTGAGGAAGCCCGCTTTCTTCCCAAAGTTCCTCCATCAGAGCCTGTAAAAGCTCTTTATCTTGCTCTTCCAGGACAGTGCGTGGATCGAGCAGGAGCTTGCCACGCAGTATGCGGACGATGATAGGAGTACTGCGCAGGCGTAAACGCTTCGCCAGTTCATCCAGGGGCATGGGTACATCCCCGGCATCGAGAGCTAACAGGGTGGTAGGAAGAGTGTCCCCGGGCAGCGATCCACCTCCAATGGTTGACTCACCGTGCTGCGGACGGGCCTTTATGCCATGCTGCTGGAGTTTGGCGGTCCAGCTTGTAGCGCGGCTGGCGATCTTCGCGGGCGATGCCGAGATCATGCGCCAGATAGGAATATGGGTTTCGGCCTCGTCGCGCTGGTAATGGCGCAGGGTTGCTTCGAGGGCTGCTAAAGTCATTTTATCGATACGAACGGCGCGCATCAGTGGATGCCTGGCTATACGTTCCAGTGCCTCGGCCTTGCCCACGAGGACGCCTGCCTGCGGGCCACCCAGCAGTTTATCACCGGAGAAACACACCACGTCCGCGCCGGCTGCGATACTCTCTTGCGGCATCGGCTCATGTCCTAAACCGTAACGTTCGCTGGCAAGCAAACACCCGCTGCCCAGGTCGTCCATCAGCAGCAGCCCATGCTGGTGGGCCAACTCAGCCATTGCGCTCAGCGGGGTAGATTCGGTAAAGCCTGTAATCTGAAAATTGCTGGGGTGAACACTTAACAGCAAGGCAGTGCGCTCGTTAATAGCCGCCTGGTAATCGCTCAGGCGGGTGCGATTGGTTGTGCCGACCTCTACCAGTTGGCAGCCACTCTGCCGCATCACATCGGGTACGCGGAAGCCGCCGCCAATTTCAACCAGTTGGCCGCGCGAGATGACGACCTCGCGCCCGGCGGCTAATGCACTGAGCGCCAGCAGTACCGCCGCCGCGTTGTTGTTTGTAACGAGAGCGGCCTCCGCGCCTGTCAATTCGCAGAGCAAAGCAGCAACATGTGCATGGCGGGAGCCGCGTTCTCCAGCCTCTAATGCATATTCCAGGTTAGAGTACCCGCCGGCTACTCGTTGTACTGCTTGCAGTGCCTCCTGGCTTAGAGGTGCGCGCCCCAGGTTCGTATTGATAATGACACCGGTGGCGTTGATGACGAGACGTAGGTTGGGCCGCTGTACAAGCTCCAGCATGTGCTCAGCCGCCATGAGCAGTTCTTCCGAAGAGGGACGAGGCGCGCCATTACGGATTTGTGCACGTGCCTGGGCGATACTCGTACGTACAGCGCGCAGCGCCATCGCGCGGGAGTACTGGTGGATGAGTTGTTGTCCCGTGTGAGATTGCAACAGTTCATCGACGGATGGCAGGAGTCGTAGTTGTTCCTGGTCCATGTTCATGAGCCACCCAATCCAATCAATCGTCTATCAAGCAACAAAGTTAATGCAATGCATAATACATGGTAATCGCCAGGCTATTGGCGACCTTCCCCATAATTGCACGCAGGTCGCCATCATTGAGCCTACAGATAGCATACTGGTCGGCCAGCAGGCTACGCAATACAGGATACATTAATTCTGTCTTCACCAGGCTATCCGTGTCAAGCAAGGGGTAATCTCGTTTTAAGAGGAGATGATGATAAGGACGAAGCTTGCCGCGGTACGAGGTTAAAGCAACAACGTTTACAGCGCCCGCGTGGCGGCAGAAAGGATCACCTGAAACTACTAAAGCTGGATGCCAGTCGAGGATACGTTTCTCCTCGATGCCTGAGGGAAGCGATGGATAACCGAAATTAACCCAGTACACCATTCCGAACTGCACGGGTATTTGATAGCTAAGTGCATCCGTCGTAAGTTCAGGTGGATGAGGCATTGTGACTACATATTCTTTTGCAAATACAGATTACTGACGCGCAAGAGCCACTGAAGTGTAATCTGGTGCATCGCTGGACTCGAGTTGAGATTGGAAACAGGCGCATGTCAATGGCCAGGCGTGACGAACAAGACCAAGGCGTTCCTCTCGTTCTTCCTGATCTTCTTCCTGAAGTGCAATAGCGTAGAGTTCCATTTCGCGCTGGTATTGCTCTGCAAGTAGGGAAGAACGGCTGAAGTCATAATTCGTTTCCATAAGAAACCTCTTGTTCCAAAAAAGTCCAATACGTTGAACGCTACATTACATCAGTAGCAAAAACTATGAAGCAGGAGGAATAATTTGTTTTCTACAACTTCGGTGATTATACCAGCTAATTTTGCAAGAAGCAATAGGTTTATACAGAGTTTTGATAATTGTGTTTACAATGTGATTTTCAGCTTTCTCTTGCCCGGCACGTATTCTAATACCAAAGTGAATAGAGCTGCATTACCCTTAATTGATAGCAGGCTTACGGGAAACGTGCTGTTTCCTGAAGAGATAGCATAGCCCTGAATAAAAATAATCAGGCCAGGTTCTTGTCCCATCTGAACACGACTCCTGGAAATGTGGATAAACATGTGGACAAATGTTCTAAGTTGTGGATAACTTTAAGATAAGCTCTACGAAATGGAGCTTTGGGTGAGTGTAGAGAAAGGGGAATATGATGGGGGTCTTGGGTCCGAAACGTGACAACAAGTCGGTTGGCGAACGCAGCCAAGCAATTATCCTGGCAAGGCTATCGGAAGTCGGATATAACGTCCTGATCCCCTTTGGAGAAAACCACCGGTACGACCTGGTGATTGAGGATGCCGACAGACAGTTCTGGCGTATTCAATGCAAGACGGGGTGCATTTCAAATGGATGTATCGACTTTAACACGTCTAGTAACTACTACCATCATCTGAGAAAAGGCGGAAGAACTGACTATCGACGCAGAGACTATCGAGGGCAAATTGATTACTTTGCTGTCTATTCACCCGATACAAAGAAAGTCTACTTGGTACTTATAGATCACGTACCTAGCACCGAGGGGAGATTGCGCCTGGAACCAACGAAAAACCATCAGGAGAAGAACGTGCGTTGGGCAAAGGATTACGAGCTGT
>Ga0137383_10002564_pt1 | contig 11177 bp, 12 predicted proteins | sample SagtaG_19_FD_104817 | JGI IMG/M metagenome (GOLD analysis project Ga0137383, IMG submission 104817) | Vadose zone soil microbial communities from Sagehorn Ranch, Mendocino, California, USA - Sage2_R_40_16 metaG | ecosystem: Environmental > Terrestrial > Soil > Vadose zone | place: USA... | reverse complement strand
GACCGTCGTTACGGGTCTGCGAGCGACCTGGCGTCGGACATTTCTCGGTATCTTGTCGGCGAGCCCATCGTGGCCCGCCCGCCGAGCGCGCTCTATCAGATCCGCAAGCTGGTCCTGCGTCACAAGCTGCCATTCGCTTTCGCAGCAGGGGCCGCGGGGCTGCTGGCGGCAACTGCGGTCGTAATGACGATCCAGGCCGGCCGTATCACCCGGGAGAAGGCCCGTGCCGACAAAGAGGCGGAGACCGCACAGCGCACAGCTTCGTTCCTGATGGGCCTCTTCCAGGTCTCCGATCCAACCAGCGGCGAAGGGAAGTCGATCACCGCCAGGGAGATCCTCGATCGAGGCGCGCGTGACATCCGCGATCAACTCAAAGATCAGCCCGGAACGCGTGGTCAGATGCTCGACACGATCGGCATGGTCTACCGCAGCCTTGGTCTGTATTCAGACGCGGAACCCTACCTTCGCGAGGCCCTTGGGACTCGGGCAAGCACCGACGGGAAGCCGAGTCCCGAGCTGGCATCAAGCAGGTTCCATCTCGGTCTTCTGCTCTTGGACATGGGACAACTCGACAAGGCAGAAACGTCGCTCCGGGAATCCCTGGACATGACGCGCCGGTTGCAGGGCGAGGACTCGGTCGCGGCAGGCGCGTGCTACTCCGAAATCGGACGTTTGCTCTATCAAAAGGGGCAATACCCGGAGGCGGAGACCTTTCTTGTTCGTGCTCAGGCGATTCAGGAGAAGATTCTCGGGACCAACAACCAGGACGTGTCCAAGACCGTCAACTCTCTGGGGATGCTCTACGACTCTCAGGGGAAGCGAAGCGAGGCGGAGGCAATGTACAAGCGCGCCATGGCAATAGACGAAAAGACCCTCTCCCCTGGGAATCCAGATCGGGCTGTCGTCTACAGCAATCTCGCGGAACTCTATCGCGCCCAGGCACGGTACGCCGAGGCGGAGCCCCTCTATCTCAAGACCCTCGCCATCTTCGAGAAGACCCTCGATCCCGATCATCCCAACATCGCGACGGTCTACAACAACCTCGGCCTGCTCTACCGTGCAGAGAAGCGGTATCCCGAGGCCGAGAAGGCGTTCCAGCGCTGCAAGCAGACTCTCGTGAAGGTCCTTCCCCCAGGTCACCCTTACCTGGCCACGATGACGAACAATCTCGGGGTCCTGAAGCTGGCGGAGGGTGATCTGCAGGCCGCAGAGCCGCTACTGCGAGAGTCGCTCGCTGCGCGTCTGCGGATCTTCCAAGGTGACCACCCGGACGTCGCCGAAAGCCTGTTCAACCTCGCCATGCTGCAGGAGGAGCGACACAGATTCAGCGAGGCGGTGCCCCTCTATGATCAGTCATTGGAGATGCGGAAGAAGACTCTTGGCGAGCGCCACCTTCTGGTCGCCAAAACGATGGAACGTTACGCCGGTATGCTACGGAAGATGGGCCGCGAGCAGGCGGCCGTCTCGCTCGAGGGTCAGGCCAGGACCATTAACGATGCCGCGGCCACCGCGCCCCCGAAACAGTGAGGACTTCACCCCCGCATTCGACCCTGCTCACTACTCCTCGTCTGCGGCAGTCCCTGCGAACTTCGATGTAGTGGAGATGGGACATCTGCTTGTCGAAGACGGCGTAGCCGACAGCTTTAGCCTGGTCAGAGGCCGTCAGCACGACGACGCCCTCACGTTCGAAGAGCCTGGCGTTGAAGCGGGTGCGCGTGGCCCAGGATGGGAGGTCGGTCGAGAGCCAGGCGCTCACGGGTTGAAGCGTGATTTCGATTGGGAGATCAGGATCGCTCATGATGATGCTCGTGGTCCATCGAACATTGTCAGCGATGCCCCCATATGTGCTCTGCAGCCGCGTGGCGGGGCCGGCAAGCCACCCCGGACAGCACTTGACTCGTCCGGTGTCTCCGCTTCCGGGCCGGTCGACCCACAGAGGCAAGATCCCTGATCCGATCTCGCTCGTTTCCGCCCGTCCGACCATGGGCTGCGGTCAAGAGCGTGTTCCTTCGCATGTCGCTTCCGACCCGGATGGACTTTTCAGTAGGGACAAGAGGTTCGAGCAGCAGTACCGACACCCCGCCCACAAGCAGTGAGGCGGGCTTTTTCGTTCGCCGGGCCGCTCCCGTTGACAAAATTGTCAACAGAGGGTAGTAAAGCGTCATGAACTTCGGTGCGCTGGTCCGGGAGCAGCGGACATCCAGAGGGCTGTCCCTGCGAGAAGTGGCTGCACAGGCCCAAGTTGACCCCGCATACCTCTCGCGCGTGGAGGCCGGAAAGTCTCCGCCATCTGAGCATCTCATTGAACGTTTGGCGGACGTTCTCGAGTGCCGAGCGGACGTTTTGGCGCTGTCTGCTGGTCGCCTACCCGCTTCGGTCAAGGCTGCGCTTGAACGGCAGCCGTCAGTGGCGGCGGAAACTCTAAGTCGCCTGACCGGCGAGATCGTCTCTGAGCCCAATGGTGCGTATCTTCGTCCGGTCGGGCGAGGGCGCAAGAAGAAGCCTCTAGCCAAGACCAACGGCAATACTGGTCCACTCCGGCTCTTCGGCGAGCAGGAATCGCAGACCGTAGTCGACGATAGGCCCACCAGTGCAGTTGAGGTTCCAACTTCCGTCGAGGGAAGGGGAGATCCTCGAAACAAGCTGAACGCCCTAACAGCGAAGGAGTGGATTCCGGAAACAGTTTCAGTGTGGATGCAGCGTGGTCTCGGTGCCGGCCACCCCGACGCACAGATTGAGCGCCAGCATCCTGCCCCCTTCTCCTTCACTGACGTATCTCGTCTCATCCGTTTCTTCACGAAGCCGGGCGAGACCGTGCTTGACCCATTCGTGGGCGTTGGCTCGACACTCAAGGCCTGTGCGCTCGAAGGTCGCAAAGGAATCGGCATCGAACTGAACAAACACTACGCCTCGCTCGCCAAGAAGCGTCTGACCGGTGAAGTGCGGGACGCTTTCGCGACCACCGACGACCAGGAAATTATCGTCGGCGACGCCCGAGACGTGCAGTCGGACCTTCAATCCGAGTCGGTCGACTTCGTCGTCACCAGTCCGCCGTACTGGAACATCCTCCGCAAGGAGGACCACAAGGCGAAGCAGGAACGAAAGCAGCACAACCTCGCAACGAACTACGGGAACGATCCGCGCGATCTCGGAAACATCCACGAGTACTCTCGGTTCCTCGAGGAGTTGGCGAAGATCCTCGGAGAATCAGCGCGGCTGCTCCGACCGAAGCGATACATGGCCCTGATCGTGAGCGACTTCCGCGACAAGTCGAAGTTCATCATGTTCCATTCGGACCTCGCCACCGCACTCGCCGTACGAGGTCTTGGGATTCGCGGGATCACGATTCTCTATCAGCGGCACAAGAAGATCTTCCCGTACGGCTACCCGTACGGCTTTGTTCCGAACATTCACCACCAATACATCCTCATCCTCCAGAAAGAATCTTAACGTGGCGCGCCAACTGCCGCTCGACAAAATAGTGACCGGTGACTGCATCGATGGGATGCGCCGACTTCCGTCCGGCTGCGCTTCCCTCGTTCTCGCGGACCCGCCCTACGGTCTCGACAAGGACTTCGGGACGTACCGGGAGCGGGACAACCGCGACCGGTGGCTGCCCTGGAGTAAGGAGTGGATCGACGAGAGTGCGCGCCTGCTCAGCGATGACGGGAGCATCTTCATCTACGGCATCCACCACAAGCTCTGCTGGCTGCAGTGCTACCTGTACGAGATCGGACTGAAGTACCGGCGGCAGATCATCTGGCACTACGAGAACGGCTTCGCCGGCTACACCAAAACTCTCGCGGCGCACTACGAGCCGCTTATGTGGTTCTCGAAGAGTGACAACTACACCTACCTGCCGATCCGTGAGCCGTACAAGAGCAAAGAACGCCTCAAGTACAAGATTACGAAGAACGGAAAGGAGTGGCAGCCGCACCCTGATGGGCGTTTGGCGGGGGATGTCTGGAAGTTCCCGACGCTAGCGGGGCGTCGGTTCAGCAAGGAGAAGGTGGACCACCCGACGCAGAAGCCCCTCCCCCTGTCGCTCCGAATCACCAGCCACTTCTCCAAGCCCGACGAGCTGGTCGTCGTTCCATTCGCCGGGAGTGGTAGCGAGTGCCTCGCGGCCGCCATGGCGGGCAGACACTTCATCGGCTTCGAGTTGAACCCCGACTATGTGGCTCTCGCCGAGAAGCGGCTGAAGGATTGGCGAGAGCGTCCCGAGCAGCTAACTTTGGGGTCTCCAGAACCGACGCGAGTCCGGTCGAGAGCTTGAGCTTCCGTCCAAGCATTCGCTCGATGTCGGGGCGAATGCTAGGCGCGCCGGCTGAGGCATGGGGAAGATCTGAGGAGTTCTCGCCGAGCGTCTTCCCATTCCACATCAGCAGCATGAGCGCTCCGACCGTCACGGTGCCTATGCGGATCCCGAGCACCTTCTCGACGTCCTCAATGACCTGGAAGTACTCCGAACGCTGGTTCGCCAGTGTCAACGCGACGATGAGGCCATTGAGCGTGGTCTTGTCCTGCTTGTAGCGTGCGATGAGGACGGCGAGATCGTCGAGCACGTTCCTCGGCGCATCAACCACGGCCTCGCTGAACTCAACTTCGACTGCGCACACGCGGCTGTTCCTTTCTGCCGCTATGTCTATCCGGACGTTTGTGTCACCGCGCCGGCGCATGGCGGCGTTCCATCCAACCTCAAGCAAGAGGTTGCGCGAGAACAGGGCCGGAAAGCTCGGGTGCTTTCCTGCAAGCGCCTTCGCGATGCGTTGGTACACTATTTCGATGGCCTTGTCCGAGTCGTCGACGAGAGAGCCGCGTCGCTTCGATCCGTAGAATCGCTTCCGCTCATCCTGAGCGTTCTTAACGGTAGAGGCGCCGCGGGCATCGCGTATATGGGGCGTCTCAGCGTCGGAGACGAGCGCGACGCCGTTGCTGCCGACGTAGATGGCTCCCACAGGACAGCGGGCGACACAGAGAGCGCACCCAATACACTCGTCCGATTCAATGCTCGGCCCCGTCTCGGCGTCCGGAGGCCACGTCAGGGCATTTGTGGGACACACGTCTGGCGTGCCGTCGGCAGGAAACATGTTGAGGCCCGGCAACGTGAGCTCGTTGGACGCGTAAGACATGCACGGTGCATCAAGACACCGAAGGCAGGCGGATGGGCCGGTCACCTTGTCGGAGTACGTGATCTGAGTTGCTGCGCTGCCATTACCGTACGTAATCGTCACCGGCTCCACGCCTGCTCGGAGCGTCCGCGCGCTCGCCTTCCTGGGCCGGAGCTTAAGCGTGGACGACATCGATGAATCCCCGCAGGTTCAGGAGGGCCTGGCTGTCGTGCGCCCTTCCTTCAAGCACCGCCGCTACAGCCATCGTGGCAAGTGAGCGGAAATCGATGACGCCGACGTTGACGCCGAAAGCCGTGCGTACGTCCGCCACGAGCCCTCCCACTTCGGCTCGGTCGTTCGGGGGCAGATAGCCTACGACGAAGGTCGACGTCTCTTTCCGCGTCTTGAATGACTTCCGGGCCAGGACGATGACCTTGTTCTCGAGCGCCTGCCGAACCGCCTTGACCGATATCCACCGCTCCTCGCCGGGCGACTTGATCTCGATCGGGACCGAGTCGGTCGCGTGGGAAATGGCTGCATCCCAGCGCTGGTAGTTAACCCCGATGCGTGAAGCGGTGCAGTTGTACCCCAAACACGCGAACAGACCAACCACCAAAGGGTAGAACTCGCCCTTGTTGGCGTTCTCGTACCTGCGCATCAGCTCCTCGACGACGAGTTCAGGTTTTCCGCCCACCTCAGAAGTTACGGTCTTGATGAGCTTGGCGACGTTCTGCCCCTCCGTGCCCTGCGCTTTCGTCGTCGCACCCTTCCCCTTCAGATGGACCGGCATGGCGGCCGAGCCGGAACGCCCTTGGCCGTCGGCTGCCGCGGGCGTTGCGGCGAGAACATTCGCCGCCCCTTGTCCGCCTGCCCCGTAGAGGCCGTCCACGTAGCTCGGCGACATCTCATGAAAGGGAGAGAACACGACCTCGCTTGTCGGCGAGGGAATGACGCCCGCCTTTGCAGCGACGCGAGCCCAGCGTTCCACATCGGCTCGAAGCGGCTTCGTGTCGAATCCAGCCCGGTCGAGCATCCTGATCGCCGCCAACCTGCACACGGCTTCCTTCACGGGTGCATCGAGTGCTGAGACCTTCCTGGCCCTTAGGTCCACGGCGCTGTTCAGAAACACAGCCTGTGCTCTTCCCACGTCCGTAAGTCGGTGGAGGACCACCCGCCTGCCGTACAGGGATGAGTCGTTCCCTTTCGCGGTCCAGCCGGACCACTCGAGGACGGCGAGAGGAAAGCGCGTGTAGTTCTCCATAGTGTTCCGCTGCACGCGACGAGTGGTCGCGATGCGGTCGAGTGCCGTATCCAGGCGCGCTGCGTGTCCGCGCACGGAACGCACCTTCCTGACCATTGCATCGAACTGCGCCGGATCAGTATCGTCAACCAGGCACAGCGGTCCGAGGATCATTTCGTCGCGGCACATCACGCCTGCCAACTGCGTCATGCTTCGCAGGATCGTGGAGAATGGACGAAGAATGTAGTCCCCCTGCTCGTCGACGCCTTCGTTGGGGAACGCGATTCCGAGGACGGATTCCCGGACGATGTCCTTTGCGTTCCCTCCCGCCTCGCGTACGTGCAGTCCGAGCCAAGTGAACGTGAACGTAAGGCGGCTGTCGGCGCTGGGGTGAATCCAGCCGAGCAGCCGGAACAGCTCCGAGTACATCTTCGACTGGTTGTAGAGGGGGTCGCGGCTGCGATCTTCACGCGTTGACCGAGCGAGGGCTTCGGGACCCATGAACCCACTCGAAGTCGCTAGACCCCGTTCCACGAAGGCTGCTGACATGTCGTCCAGCGAAAATGGCTGGCGACCCTCGAGGGCGTCCACCAAGGCTTGAAAGATGCGCGTGAAGCCGCTGATGTCTGAGCCGGGGTTCGCAAGGCGAATCATGGCCGCCGACTACCCCGGCCTGGGAAGCTCGCGATGGCGCATAGGAAGTTCAAGCTGAGATTTTAGGTCCGGTAAGACCTATTCCGTCAACATGAGGTTCAACATTGGGTGACGGGGAGTGGGGCGTTGCGGCGGCGTACGGATGGCCACCGGATACCCCCCGAGTGAAGATCTGGCCTGTTCTCTCGCGCTCATCCAGGAATGGGCACCATCCTGACAGGGCGGATTTCCGCGCTGCCCGCCTTGACTTCCCGCCCCATCCAAGCATGAATTGCCACAGAGGAGCCCCCATGCACCACCTCAGCCCGCCGACCCTGACGCGCACCGAGCAGCGAGCAATCCTGCGCGCCACAGCCCGAAATCTCCGGGACCACCTCATCTACTCCCTGGCTCTGGGGACCGGCCTCCGGCTGGCCGAGATTGTAGGTTTGAACGACGGGGATGTCTATACGCCGGAGGGCAAGCCGCGGAACCGCGTCCGGCTGCGGCCTGAGATCGCCAAGAACGGCCGGGCTGGCGACGTGTTCCTGCCGGACGCCCTGGTGGCCAAGCTACGGAAGTTCTGGCGGCACAAGACCACGAGGCGCGAGGGGCTACGGCCCGAGGATCCGCTCTTCTGCTCACAGAGCCGCACTCGCATCTCACCGCGCCGCGTCCAGTTCGCCTTCCGAACTTGGCAGGTGAAGGCCGGGTTCGACCGGCTGTACCCCTTCCACAGTTTACGTCACTGCGCGATCACGAATGTCTACCGGCGGTCGCGCGACCTGTTCCTGGCGCAGAGATTCGCGAGGCATGCTTCCCCGCTTACAACGACCGTGTATACCCATCCCTCGGACCAGGAGATGTGGGAGAAGGTGCGCGGGCTCACTTGCTAGCTGCACGCCTCATGAAACCAGATGCGGGACGAAGGGTATCTCGCCCGCAGGCACTCGCCAATAAGCGTACGCTCATCTTCGACCATATGCTTTGGACCCACTATCACGACTGCGCTCGCCGTGGGACCTGCATCTGCGACCGATAATTTGAGCTTTTCGAACATGTTTGTGTCGCGGTCGAAGTACCCGGGGGCTCTCGTCTCGAGTAGATTCAGACCGTTCACCGCAATGTCCTCGGACTCGGCTCGCAATTGCCGTTGCACCCGATGTATAGCTTCCTTAAGATCTTGTCCCTCGGTCACTCCGGCCCGCGATAGCAGAGTCTTGATCGCCACAACCTTACTCTCGACGCACCGAATATCAATTGGCCGCTCGTCCATCCAAGTCAGGGCGACTCCGGACCAAAGATTCTTCGCAAAATCCGGCTCCCAGGACAAACTCGCAACGAACCCATTCAGTAGCGGTGTTGGGAGCCAAGGCAGCGTATGCTGCAGCTCGTCCCTCAATTGGGGGCGCCACGAGACCATCAACGCGTGGTTCGCCTCAGAATTTTCGAGCCCTACGAATCTGACTCCTTTGGCTCCTGACGGGATCCTGCTCACGAGCTTGAGGGCACTCTCCCCGTGGAACGGATCATTGTGCAGACAGCCCAGAAAGTAAATCAACACACTTCCCCTGTGCCTTCAGACTTTCGCGTGTTCCCTGCGACTCCCCGCGGGTTCACCGGGTCGCGAGACTTGGGGATCCGAATCAAGTGCGCGACAGCTGCCTTGCCCTCGTGATCGCTACCCTCACTCCCTTCGCTTCCCGAATCTTCCTCACCTGCGCCTTCTGCCGCGGCTTCAGATGCCGCAGGTAGCCAATGTAGCGGCCCTGGAGGACCATGGCGGCACGGGCCTTCGCCGAAAGACGCCTGCGAGAACCAGCGCGCGGCTTGCGTCGACGCTCGATCCGCCCATTCAACTGGCCAACCATCGACGCGAGGCGTCGGAGGGACCGGTCGAAGGTGGAGAGCTGCTGGCGTAAATCACGAATCTTCTTGACAACCTGATGTCCCTGGCGCTTGGGCACGTTGCCTCCTGAATCGATGAGTTCATTGCGGACGGTTTGACCGGCGCATGATATCTCCTTCGCGCCGATCTTGGCTCGGCGCTCCAGTCAGAGGCCTGAAGATTCGACTGCAGTCGGAACCACGCGCCTCGCCCTCGCCCGGTCTCGCGGGAGGAGTCCGGATACGGTTGTTAGACGACCCGTGACCTATTGCTTCCTTAATATGTTCCTCGCTTGGTCGCTGCCCGGAACCACGGTGTCGAGGCGTTCGAGAAAGCGCTTGACCGCACGCTTGCTAAGTTCGAGAAAGGGCGGCAAGTTCACACACTGGCGACCGTTGGATACCGGGAACGGCACATGATGACCAGAGAAGTTGAGAAGAAAACTTTCAGGAGCCAAGGCCGCGTTATGAACGAGCAAGCTGCGGAAACGATCGTACAGCGACTTGATCGTCGAGCCTGACAGAATCTGAGTATAGTACTCGGAGTTCAGGACGTAGAAGTGTTGAAACCCATCAGTTCGGATGGTCACGGACTTGCCGTCCACCAACGCGGGAAGGGTCGGGTCACCCCTATGGTACGAGCCGATCGCATCAACGATTGCGAACATCATAACGGCAGCCGCGTAGCCCAAACACCCACCGGGCGCGGCTACAGACCACGTCGCATCCTTCTTGTACCCGACGCAGTATTCCGCGACATGGAGATACTCCGGCAATGATTCCCGCAGCATTGACTTCAGGTCAGGGTGAATTGCCATAAGTCGCTAACGCCCCGCATCATGCGCGGCGGGCGAGCAAGCGTTACTGAGACCCAGCAGGCCGGATCAGACGCGTGCCTGTCGTCGGTCGCACGCCGTCCGAAGCCGTCTTCAGCGACCGCCTATTGAGCGGACAGCACTTCGGGCAAGGCAACTCCTGACCGGTCAACGGACAGATGAAGGCGCCAGCGTGACGCAAGGCACGTAGGTGGGCGCCGGCGTAGACCAACCCGCCGAGCACCAGGAGTGGTAACACTGTCAGCAGAATCGAACGTCTCTTTCGCATGGAAACCTCCTCATCGTAACACCGCGCCCGAGGCTCTGAGGTTAACGTCCAAGTTCAAGCCTAATGGACGATCGGACGCACCGGACTAATCTATCCCGCTGTCGCTCCCGGAATTTCTGATGAGCCGATCCTACCAACTCCTCCCCGCAATCACAATCCGCCCGAGGTAAGTATGTCGACCCGCGCTCCACCTGCGACCATGGCGACGAGGCCTGAAATCCGCGCCCGGCGTGGCCTCGACGGGTTAGGCGTGGTAATATTATGGCACTCGCTTCCGACATTGCCGGAAAGGCCGCAAAGGAGACTCCCGATGCGAAATTCAGTTCTGACCATCCCCCTATTACTCGCCCTCGCCGCGGCTTCACTACTCTACGGTTGCAACAGCATGGGAGGCAGCTCCCGCAATGGTGGCGGCACCGGGATGCTACAGGTCCGCCTGACCGATGCTCCCATCGACCTCTCGACCGTGCAGAGTGTGAACGTCACAATCACCGGCGTAGTCGTCTTCCCTGAAGAGACGACCAACCCGATGGGCACGCTGGTCGAGCCGAGTCCAATTATTCTGATGACCCATCCGGCGACTTTCGACCTGCTCACTCTGACCGGAGGGGCCACCACCCTGCTCGCTTCGGGAGAGGTGCCGGCGGGGACTTATAGCCGGATCCACCTGGACATCTCCGACGCCACTCTGGTCAACAAGGACGGCACGACGGCCTCCCTGCAGATCGAGTCGAACAAAGTGGACGTGCCCATCCAGTTCCAGGTGAGCGCGGGGACGAACAGCACGGTCACACTGGACTTCAACGCCGAGGCCTCAGTGCAGGTCAACCAGACAGGCGCGGGCCAGTTCATTCTGAGGCCGGTGGTGACTCCGGTCCCCTGAAATCGGATACCGCAGAAACTGTGCAAGAACTAAACCGCTTCGCGGTAGACCACTGAGGCGGCACCCGTAGTGATTGCTGATGCACCCGAGCGGCATCCAACCGGCAGGGAGAAGCGCATGTCGCAATCCAGTCGTGGTTCGCTCCAAGAACTAAACCGCTTCGCGGTAGACCACTGAGCCAGCTCTCGCGGTAAGGCGCCCCCGTCCAGCGGTGTGGCTGTTCCCACCCCCTTCCTTCCCCATGGCCGGAGGGCTGCATTAGCCTGCCGCCACGCTCCGGCACTCCCGCCTGTGAGCCTCTGAGAAGGAGGTTGCCATG
>Ga0137383_10002561_pt1 | contig 11181 bp, 6 predicted proteins | sample SagtaG_19_FD_104817 | JGI IMG/M metagenome (GOLD analysis project Ga0137383, IMG submission 104817) | Vadose zone soil microbial communities from Sagehorn Ranch, Mendocino, California, USA - Sage2_R_40_16 metaG | ecosystem: Environmental > Terrestrial > Soil > Vadose zone | place: USA... | reverse complement strand
CGGGGCTTCTGGAATGACATCGGCTTGTAGTCCCAAGCCTAAAATGTTCTTGGCAGCATTGAGGTCTCGATCAAGATGAGCATGACAGCACGGACAAGCGAAGATCCGCTCAGAGAGTGGCATCGGGTGGCGATGCCCACACGTGCTGCATGTCTGGCTCGTATAGGCCGGATTAACCTTGACGAGCTGGCGTCCAGCTTCTTCCGCTTTGGCGCTCAGTTGGGCAAAGAAGGCCGACCAGGAGGCGTCTGCAATGCTTTTAGCAAGACAATGATTGTGAATCATCCGGTTGATAGTCAAATCTTCTACAGCAATGATGCCAAAGTGATTGACGATTTTCCGGCTTTCTTGATGGGTGAAGTTGGACCTTCGCCATGCGATACGTTCATGGACCCGTGCCACGGCCTTGCGATGTTTCCGGCATTCTTTTGTACCTTTCGCCAATGTGCTGTGCTTGCGTTGCACGTGTGCCAATGCCTTTTCCTCTGTGCGGAAAAACCGGGGATTGGCAATCTCTTCCCCAGTCGAGAGCGTGGCAAAGGTTTTCAAGCCAACGTCTATTCCTACTTGAGAGGCGCATTCGGGCAAGCGTCCAGGCTCACACTCAACGCTGAAACAGGCATACCATTTGCCGGTACTGCTCTTGTGAAGAGTGAGCGTTTTGAGCTTGCCCCGCATGGGGCGATGCAGCACAATCTTGATATGCCCAATGCCGGAAGCATAGAGCTTGCCCTGCTCATCGATCTTGAAGCCGGATTGTGGATAGGTGAAGCTATCATAACGGTCATGTCCCTTGAAACGCGGATAGCCTGGCGTTTCACCTGCCTTGACTCGTCTGAAGAAGGCTTTCATGGCAAGATCAAGTCGGACAGCCACCTGTTGCAGCACCTGGGAATGCACCGTTGCCAGGGAAGGACGTTCTTGTTTGAGTACCGGGAACGCGGCTTGTTGCTGATACAGGCTCAGACGTTGGCTTTCCAGCTCATAGGCGGCCTTTCGCTGTTCAAGCAAGTGGTTGTAGAGCCACCGACATTCGTTCAGTGTCTCTTGCAGCAGGCCCTCTTGCTTTTTCGTCGGAAATATCCGGTACTCGAACATCTTACGCATATGTGCTATGGTAGCGCAAAACACAAGTGCTGTCAAATGAAAGGAGGGCGGCCATTCATCCCCAGAACTTAAGTCCGGGGCCTTCTGGCCGCTTCAATGGTAAAACAAGTATCGACGCTTGCTATGGCGTTGGTGTATCCGCCGGCCCCGGTGTGGACGTATCCGTGGGCGCTGCCGGCGTTGGTGTATCCGTCGGCGAAGGGGTTGTGGTATCTGTCGGACCCGGTGCCGGTGTATCCGTGTGCGCTGCTGCCGGCGTGGGGGTGTCCGTCGATGTGGGTGCCGGTGTTGCCGTACAGTGCCACGTCACAGAGACTGCATTTGCCGCGTCTCCCACCACTGTATAGGAGTAATGACCGGTTGGACAATCACCAGCCGGGATGGTAACCGTCACCTGCACCGGCTGGCCGGGAGAAAGCGTTCCATTTGATGGACTAAAGGCAGCTCCAGGTAAATCGCTGCCCGCGCTTGCAGACCAGTTAAGATCACCCTGTGAGCCCGGAGCCAGCGCCAGTGTATCATTACAGACAAAGTTACCATTATCATGCGGCGGGCAATTGTGCTGACTGGTCGAGGCCGTGAGCATTGGCGCTCCGCAGGCCCAGGGCACATCGAGAGCATTTCCCCCGGACACCAGGAAGCTGAGGGTAATGCTGGCCGGACAAACCATATCCGCTATAGTGACCGTCACCGGCGTCTTCTGGCCTGCAGACAGCGTACCACTTGATGGACTATATTGAACCGCACCACTTCCCCCGATGCTAGCCAGTGTAGACCAGTTCAGGTCTGGATCACCTGGATGAGCCAGAGATAGCGTTTCTGTGCATCTCCAGCCTCCTGGGTCTGCGGATGGCGGGGTATAGGAACAATCAGGATCAGGCGTATTGAAGGTATTCGGGTTGACTGTCAAGGTCGGCGGTTCGCAACTCCATGGCACAGTGACAGGCTGTAATCCTCCGGAGAAGGTGAGACTGGTGGTTGGGGCCGGGCAGCCCGTACCTGGGACTGTAATGGTTACCGGCTCCTGCTGACCAGGCGACAGGCTGCCATTCAGTAGACTGAAGCTAATCCCTGGTATTCCACTGCTGGTTGCAGACCAGTTCAAAACGCTCCTGGCTTTCTGATCGCTGCTCAGTATGAGAGTACAGGTCCAACCTTCCTTGTAGGTACAGTCCGCATTTGCATCGATACGGGACTGGCTCACTTCCAGCGGTGGCGGCTGCATACAACGCCACGGCACACTAAGAGGATCCGCAGGACCGGAGAAGCTGAAGCTACCGTCCTCACAATCACCGTTGGGCACAAAGATGCTTACCGGCACACTCTGGCCCACGGGTACGGTACCGCTTGAAGGGGTGAAAGTCACGTCGGGTAAATTGCTGCTCGCGCTTGCAGACCAATCGAGGTCGCCACGAGCATTATTATCAGATCTCAGCATGGCGGTGCAGTTCCAGCCATCATCAGATTGAGAACAGCTTTGATTACTGAAATGGTCCGGATCAATTATCAGTTTTCCAGGCCACCCACAATACCACGATGCAGTCGTTGGAGATGCCGCACCCGTGAAAGTGAACTGAGCCCTGGCCTCACAGGTTGTGTCCAGCGTGATCATCACATCCATTTGCTGGCCAGGTGACAGAGTTCCACCTGCGGGGCTGAAAGTAGGTCTACCGTCCCCACTGCCGGAGGCAGTCCATTTGAGATCGGGCTGGTTGCCCGGGTCGCTGATCAGCGTTGCAGGGCAATGCCAGTCCCTGTGGTTGTTGTTATCGCTACTACAGTCGGTATACGCATCAAAAGTCATCGGAATCACTATCAATGTTGTGGGCCATGGTTCGCAGCTCCATGGCACCTTGACGGTATTGGCCGGGCCTTTGAAGGCGAGGGCAGCTGTAGCACGACATTTTGTATCGGGTATAATGACATTCACCTCCACCGCATCACCTGGAGCCAACGTGAGGTGCGAGGGAAAGAAGGTGATGCCAGATAATCCGCTGCTGGACGCAGACCAGTTCAGGTTTCGCTGAGCATTACGAGCATTGCTCAGTATTGCCAGGCAGATCCAGCCTTGACCGTGAGTATAGGAGCAGTCGGTATTCGCATTGAACCTGGCCGGGTCTACCCTTAGCCTTGGCTGGATTGGATTTGTCGCCGGGGGTGTTGGCGGCTTCGGCTGAGGAGTCACCACGATTGTGGCTCCTATTTGCGCATTCCCTCCATTGGAGCTTATATGCAGCAGCGCCGAGTAGTTTCCCGCCTGGAGTTGGGTCGTATCAGCCGTTACGTAGATTGTGTGTGGGAGGCCGCCTGGCTCGATTGTGCCGGCATTTCTGTCCAGGGTCAACCAATGTGCAAGTCCGGCATCCACCTTCCAGGCCAGGCGCTTAGTACCCAGGTTGCTGACCGCCATCTGCAGCGTCACCTGATTGCCTACCTGCCATGTGCCAAAAACAAGGCTGCCGCGGCTGATTGCAAGTTTCGCCTGCTTCCTGGGCAGCGGTGATATGATCTTGAGCTTGATCCTTACCCGGGCTTCACCCGCGTTAGAACTGATACGCAGGATCGTAGAGTAATCTCCAACCTTCAGGTGAGATGCGTCAACAACGACATGGATAAACTGGTACAGGCTGCCCGGTGCAATCGTTCCGGTACTCGTCAGCACGCTGATTCCTGGCGTTCCTTTCGTATCTGCGGTCCAGGTCAGTCGTTGTCCCCCGGTGTTACCAATCTCCACCGCTGCGATCACTTTCGTACCTACCTGCAGATTGCCCAGGTCAAGGGAGCTAGGTCTAACGCTGAGCTGGGCAGGCGCGGCTACAATTGTAATTGGCAGTACCGCGCTGCGTGAGCTCGCTAACTCCACTGCATGGATCGTATGTGATCCCAGGGACCAGTGCGAGTCCGTCATGATCACTATATCGAAGGTGCCATCGCTGCGCACCTGGATAGTTCCATTGGATGCAGTTGGTAAGTACAATTGCTGTGCAGCCAGTATTCCCAATGCTGATGCCACGTCCGCCTGTGTATCATGCCTCTCTGGTCCTGTTGCGCCAAGCTGCTGGGCAGTCAGCGCAGTGCTGCCGTCAAGTGAGAAGGCTACACTTCCCCCTGGCGTGAACCCCTTGCCATGCAAGTGCATTAATCCCCCCGAGAGCACATGACCACTGCCGCTCAGGCTTAGTGAAGGAGTTGGAGAAAATAAAATGGATAGCGCGCTAATTCCACCGGCGATGATGATGAGACATGAAAAACCGATAAGCGACCAACCTACAATATTGCTACGGGGCTGCTTATGATGGAGTGATCTGTAGGGAGGACGAGTAGGAGAATGAAAAGAGCCGGTTTGCCGGTGATGGATTGGGGACGGCCGCGGCTGGCGAGCTTGATGCAGCGGAGATGACTCGATTCGAGGATGCGGCGGGTGCATCTGGTGGAAAGGTTCTGCTGAATGCTGTGGTGAGCGCAGATGGTGGGGAGGTAATGCACCTTGATCCAGGCTCGGTCCAGGGGGAGTATTCGGTATAGAAGGTGTTCCGTGGACTACCGGCGTTCCACCCGGCTGTGGCATCCCCTTGACCATCGGAGCATTTGCCAATGGCGCCTGCAAGTCTCCGGGCAATCCTGCCGCAAAGGGCAGGTCAAACAATATAGCCTGGCTATCCCCGGCGTAACTCCCAGCGGATTGGACGTCCTGTTCTGGTGAACTGCTGAGATCCGTTCTTCCTTCTGGCGCGGCGCCAAGGACGCTGCCACAGCGTCCACAAAAGCGAGCGTTGTCAGGCACCTCTGATCCACAAAAGCGGCAGTATAGCATACTTACCTCCCCAGGCTAAGAAAAACGCTGCGCTGGTCGTTTGCATTAAGAAGTATGACTATACGATGATGTCTGACGTGGAATGAATTGTATAAGTTGTATCCCCCTTTTTGTAGTTTATCATATATTGTTTTAATTTACAATTGGTGGGGTTACTGGCAGTAACTGGATGTATGAAATAGTTGTAGAAGTGTGTATGGATTAGGATTACCCATATCGTAATCTTGAAGAGCGATGCGCCAGAGCGGGATTACTGTCACATTTAGCTCATCCTCCCGGCTCTACCGTGTGATGAAGCGTGGATCCATAAGAAAGAGGACCACTTCCTACAAAGCGGTCCTCGATGATTAGCCGTTATTGCTAGTTGTTGTTCCCAAGCACCTGGCATGGGTTTTTACCAAGTATCTGGCGGAAGTCATTAAAGCGTTGAAGCGTCGCCCCTCCACCTCCGAATGCCAGGTAGGTCAGTTTCAGGAGCGAACCATACTGGTTATTCTTCCCGAAGTCATTCGTGGTCGCTGGCGTATCGTTGCCAATCTGCCAGTTGCATGCCCCACCTTGGCCCTGGTTCCCCTTCCCCGTGATGCTGTAGAACGGATAGAAGTTAGCAGGTGCGTTATCATCGGTGGTCGGTATCAGTGTGCAGCCTGCGCCTGTCGAGCGATTGCACGTACTGAATTCGATGCGCGGCAGGTCCGCCTCAAAGGCCACGCGTTTGTAGTTTGTATTGTACGCCGGGCCGGTCAGCGGGCTGGTGAAGAGAATCGACGTGGGATGCAGGACGGTGTTGCCATCGGGCCAAACTGGCTGGTAGGGAACACCGTCAAAGCCGGTATTGGTGTCGGTGCATCCTTGCAATTGGTCCAGCGACGATTGAGATGCTGGGAAGCAGAAGTTGTCGTCGCCGTTCGTTGGCTCCGTGTCGCCGCTCATGCCCTCAGTGTTGCCCGTGGGACAGCTCACACCGCCGGGCGACTGGGCAATGGTTGCACCGTTACAGTAGTCAAAGTGGCCGATTTCATCGGAGAAGGCGATGTTGTAAGAATGTGCAGCCCAGATCACGCGGGTCTGCTCCGACGACGTGCTGTACATCGGGTGGAAGTCGTAGGGAATGTTGGTGCACTCGGTCGAGGGGTCTGGTGCGTACTTCACCTGGCCGAAACCGTTCGCAGCACTGGCCACCATAAAGCCGCTCTTGCCGTTTGTCTTGTCCTGGATATCGGTCCGCAGGCCATGTTTGGTGTCGTGCAGGGTAACTGCCAGCCTGTCTCCTGAACTCATAAACAGGTCCTGTGCCGGATCGGGAGTGAAGGTGGCTGTGGCGGTCGCCTGGACCGGATTGGCCGGTCCCTGGGATTGACCATTCTTCGTTATGAAGGCAAAGTTGATGTATTCCAGACCACCGGTGATGTGAGAAGCGCAGGTGGAATTCAGCGTCGTGCCATTGACAGGGTCTTCTGACAGGCTGTCGATGTTGAGCGCTATACACCACTGAGTCGCGTCACAACTGGTGCCGCCAGCACCAAAGTAGCCACCAGGCCATTTGACCCAACCCGGGGGATAGAACTGCAGCTCCATGAACGCGGTTCCCGGGTGCTTGGGGCTAACTGCCGGGTCGACGATGTTGCTATCGCTGTCCGGCGTGCAGGTGCTGACCTGCTCAGGGTACGACTGGGTATCGCACATGGCCATGCCGAACCAGTACGCCGGGTGGAGCTGGAAATTGAAGGACTCTGCTGGCGAGGTCGGGACCCCTCCCGGCGCTGGTGGATCGCTGGGAAGTGTGAGCTCGTACCTCATATTGTTGCCAGAGCCGGGCTTGTTAGAATAGAAGAGGGTCGAGGGCTCGTCGTGCCCGACGTAGTTGCCCTCGCCAAATACTTCCTCGGGATCTGCTACCTCTGTACAGAGTGCCGTCCGAGCACAGTTCAGAACCTGAGTGTTAGCAGCATGAGCATGGTCAATAGTCCCACGCAGTGCTACGGCTGCCATGAGACCGCCGATAATGGTAGCGAAGGCAACCAGCGAAAGCACGATGCTCACCTTTGAGCGAGCAGAGAAGCGCATACATTGGCCTCACTTTCAAATACTGTTGAAAACAACGTCGAAAAGTTCGTTGACATCGCATAGTCTGTTTTGCTCGCCTTGCAGCCAGGAGGGAATCTACCAAACTGGATTATCACTGATAATGCTGGGTTGGGGGAATGGTAAGAGGGTTGCAACCTGGTTATGAAATGGTGAATATTTTAGACATTACATTTGAATATCTCCATCTTTCGAGTACTTCTATGTTAGCTTGACGTTCTTAGCAGGAGAGCGGAGCCAACAGAACGAATGCGGAGGACAAATCATCGCCTACACCCGGAACTTTCAGGAGACCATCTGCGTCTACACAGTAATGCCATTTCTAACTACTTCGAGACAGCAGCGAACCATCCGGGGAGGGCCAGCATGTTAGGGATTCCATATCATTGGGAACTTCCACGTGGGAGGTGTACAGCTTTTGCTGTGCTCAGTATCGGGTTTATGATGGCACTGGCAGGCGTGGGACTCGTCTCCTGTGGCTACAATAATGCTCAACAGGGCAGCGCACCTTCGACTCAGTCTCAGCCGCAGGCCCAGGTGACACATCCTCCGCTAAAAGTACAGAAGTGTGGCGTTGTGCAGAGTCTCGGAAGCCTCGAGGTGCCACCGGGTGACACCAGAGCAGAACGAGTGGAAACCTGTCTCTGGCAGGCGTTTCAACACTGTCGCCCTGCTACTCTTGTCTTCATCAACAACAGTCCAGGTACAGCACTCATCCGTACTTTCACGATCTTTAGCAACAACGGCGCCTGCTCGATCTCAGATGCGAGGCAACAGCGCAGCGCTTCAAATCCGCCTTCGGTGGCCGAAACATACACCTGTACAGGTCTGGTACAAAAGCCGGGCGGGCTGCTCTTCACCGCCTGTGGCAAGGACGGTGACGTGTTTGTGCCAGCATAGTAGTTATGAAAGGCACTTCAGCTCGTACTATGTGGTACTGCCTTGTTCGTCAGGTACGTTCCATTGCTTATACCCAATAACGTTAAGACACCTTGATTCAGATCGGGAAAGCTGCTGATGACGGCAATCTGACGAGCAAACAGCGCGCCCAGGGTAACAGCGTAGACAAGCACTAAGATGATCGTAAAGTAGAACAATTGCGTTTTGCCCAGATCGATCTGGGCGGCATTGCCCACCTCCTCCCCGCGAAACAGATCGGTCCATTTCGCATCTGCCGGGCTTTTGTTGACCAGCAGTCGACCATCGGTGTCAAGTTGATTCGTATCCACGTGCTGGGCTGACAATTGAGACAGCGTTTTCGCGGTTTCCTCCTCATTGGCATCCTGATTCTGCTTGTAGTTGTGGATGAGCGGTGCTCCAACCAGCGCGGTAGCGCTGATCCCCATCAAAACCCATATGCCTGCAGGGATAGCGATCATCAGCGGGTCGGCCTGTCCAAAACGGATATTAAAGAATGCCGCCGATGCGTACGAGGAAGAGGTGACAAGTGTCCAGAGAGATGCCTGTAACCGGGAGAGGCTGAGCCTGTTGCGCTGATCGATCAGCAGCCCTCGCCAGTAGCCAGTGACGCCATGGCTCGTGACGAGCCCAATGGTGGTTAGAAGGAACGTGGTACCTAACCACGACCATAAGCGGTATGCAAGTGGTATCAGCAACAAAATCAATACAGCAGCAACGACGATCCCAATGAGACCGAGGGTATGCCATATTTTCCATTTGGGCGCAGTTGGCTGGGGTGTGGCCGTGATGGGGAGAGTTCCTGCCATAATTTACCTCTTTTAAGCATCTAAAGATAGTCGCAGCAACCAACTAGACATACGACGCGATACGGGCTTCTGTCACTCAATAAACTATTCTAGTATAAGATGCCTTTACCAGCAACTACCGGAAGAGATTTGCCAACATAGCATGCTGGAAGACCCGCGTTGGAACTTTTTACTACAGGCAACGTCTAAGCTGATAGATAGCAATCAAGAAACGCTTATCGCAGCTAAGGCATAGAGTGTCCTCACCTTTCTATACGCATGAAAGAAGCATTATTCGGAGACAAATATTATGTTCCAGAGAGCGCAGCAATACCTCTTACAACACCGGATCCTCGCCATTGGCGCCGTATTGATTCTGGCACTCTTGATCGTTGGAGTTGGAGCGGCCGTCGCCTTGGCTGGCGGGACTCCTGCCCAGGGACAGAACTGTGGAACAGTGCAGGCCAGCGCCAATAGGCTGATTAATCCAGCAGCGGCCAAGCAGGCAGAAGATTGCTTCTGGCGCGCATTCCAAACATGCAGCCCTGCCACCCTCGCCTTTAGTGAGATGGGCGTCGATACAGTATTGACCCACACCATCACGACCTCCAGCGCTAATGGCAAGTGCTCCATCTCAGTCACAGTGAAAAACGGCGGTCCAGACGCTGTACCAGTGCCAGCCAGGACCTACACCTGCACCGGGCTGACACAGCAAGCGGATGGACTGCACTTCACTTCATGCGGTGAAGACGGCGATATCCTTGTACCAGCGGCATAAGTCATTGCATCACCCTAAGAAAAAGCTCATCACATCCGTAGGGGCGAGGGAACGCCATCTGGGGGATGGTGTGCAGTGGAGCGGCGCGGGGAGGGCCTTTATGGACGCAGTCTGGGGGACAGTGTGGCCCGCGTCGGCCACATCGCCAGGACCAATGAGACAGTCGGGAGGCAGATGCAGGGACGACGGGACGGGCATACCTGCCCCCCAGATAGGGTTCCATAAAGGCCCACTCCACCCATCCACTCCCCACTCGCCCCTACGGATCACTCGGCCTGCTGCCGGTCTCTGCGGCTTCTCCATCCCTTCGGTTGATGCCTATTGAGCGACTGCGAGCGTCGCCCTGTTTGTGGATTACCTCTCATCCAGCACCTTCCGCATGAACTCGCGCAGTTCGGGAGCAATATCTGGCAGTTTCAGCCCATAAGCGATAGAAGTGATCAACAGCCCCAGCGGCGTGCCCGTATCATAGCGCGTGCCGGTGAACTTCAGGCCGAAGCAGTGACCGGCCTGCGCCTGCCGCGCCAGCGCGTCGGTCAGTTGAATCTCACCGCCCCTGCCGGGAGGAGTTTCCTCTAACAGGGCAAAGATATCCGGCGTGATGACATAACGACCATCTACTGCCAGGTTCGAAGGCGCCTCCTCCAGTGAAGGTTTCTCGATCAGGCCCGTCACCTTGACCGTATCGGGTCCCAGCGTCTCCACGGCTGCAATTCCATACGTCGGCACAACTTCAGGCGGCACAGACACCAGCGAAAGCACCGACCCACCGTAACGCTCGTGTATTTCGATCATACGCGGCAGGCAGGGCGTCTCTGGCGCAACCAGGTTATCACCCAGCATTACAACGAACGGCTCGTTCTCCACCAGGTCCTTCGCGCACAGCACGGCGTGACCCAGTCCGCGCGGCTCAGCTTGCTTCACTGCTCTGTAAGTCGCCATCGACTGTATCCGGCGCAGTTCCTCCAGCTCCTTCTTCTTCCCCTTGCTCTCTAGCAGCGCCTCTAGCTCGGGAGATGCATTAAAGTGATCTTCAATGCTGCTGTTACCAGGGCTCGTGACAAAGATAATCTCTTCTATCCCCGCCGCAACCGCCTCCTCCACAATATATTGCACCGCCGGCTTATCGACGAGTGGCAGCATCATCTTCGGTATAACTTTGCTGGCCGGGAGCATGCGCGTAGCAATACCAGCTAACGGCAGCACGGCTTTACTAATCTTCATCGGTCCTCCTCTGCTCAAACTGCACGTTCAATGCTTTATAATTGTCACATATTGTAAGAGATAGTAGTTCCCAGGTCAATCTTAGGGGATGTAGTGAACTAGCTAATAGCGGGTACGCTGCAAAACCTTTACCCCTCCTCCTACGTATTACAGTATAGAGCGTTTAACTAGCCGCCCATTACATAGAAAGAAATTATCGATGATGCAACAACAAACTCCCGCGCCAACAGAGCGGCGAACAGCTCCGCGTTTACTCGCGCGTCCTAGACGCAGAGACATTTTCCTTCACGGCGGAAAAACATTCAAATTCATCGGTGCCTTGGTCGCCGATCCGCGTATACCGTTGTGGCGCAAGGCACTCTTTTTCGGCTCCATTGCTGCCCTGCTGCTGGTGCTGCTCTTTCCTGACGCCATCAACGAAACCTTATTGAGCACCGCCCTGCCTCTCGTCGGAACCGTGCTGGGCG
>Ga0137383_10002558_pt1 | contig 11187 bp, 11 predicted proteins | sample SagtaG_19_FD_104817 | JGI IMG/M metagenome (GOLD analysis project Ga0137383, IMG submission 104817) | Vadose zone soil microbial communities from Sagehorn Ranch, Mendocino, California, USA - Sage2_R_40_16 metaG | ecosystem: Environmental > Terrestrial > Soil > Vadose zone | place: USA... | reverse complement strand
TCTCTTCAATCGCACCGGGGCAACGACCTACGTCCGAACGGCCGTCGTCGCCGGCAAGCAAGTTTCGTTCAAGATCCCCCCTTGGGATAACGCCGCGATCGACGGCAGCCAGGACTTCGGTACCGACGGCGGTGTCCACAATTTCCTGCGTTTTCTCGAACGATGGAATGGAACGCTGAATTATGAGGGCTCCATCGTCAGCCTGTTCTATAGCCGCCAGGCGACCGGGCTGTTCAATTCCGGGGGAAACAACTACAGCCCGCCTACCCGCGGCTACCTGTTCGATGTGAACTTCCTGGATCCTACGCTCTTGCCGCCGCGGACGCCGATGTTCCGCGACGTCAACACGACAGGGTTCACGCAGCTTCTTCTGCCAACCCAGTAAGCCGCAGTCGGCTGTTGCACACGGCGTGTCCCTGGGGCCGCGTTCTTTCGGCGCGAAGAGCAAGAGTTGGGGTGAGCGGTTAAAGTACGGCGAACCGGTTTCGATACACCGGGTCCAGGTTTGTACCGGTATTGCCGAGTGGATGGTCGCCGTTCGTTGGTGCGGCGTCTCCGCGGCCGTCTTCGGTGAAATGATCGAGCGCACGGCGCGGCCGTGTACTGAGGGGAGAGAAACACGCTATGGCAAAGTCCAGTTCAGCTTCCGATGGAGCTTCTTCTTCCAAATCGCTTCTCTTCATGATGATCGCCATGACGTGCGGCTTCTCTATTCTTCTTGGCGGCGCCTTGCTGATGACCTCGCGCGTGATCAATGCGCTCGGACTCCGCGTCGGCAGTGACAAAACCACCGTGCGCACTCCGCTCGGCGAATTCCGCGTTGAAAAGGCCAGGGAAGTCGGCCCCGGCCTGCCCGTTTATCCGGCCGCGGCGTTGGTGCTTCGCGGCTCGGCGGACGCGCACGTCCCTCTCGATGACGATCGGCCCCAGGTCATGGCCAGCACTTACCACTCGAACGCATCCCGCGAATTCGTCGCCAACTGGTATCTCGAGCACTTGAGCCCGGAATTCGCGCGCCAGGACAGCGGCCCTAAGAAGCTTCCCCCAGCCCTCCGTGACTCCCAAATTTCCGATGATGACATCGCCTTCGTCGGCGAACGCGGCGATCAGGTTCGCGCCGTCTCCCTCGCCACGGAAGACACCGGCACCAAGATCACCCTCCTCCGCTCTTTCACCAAGCCGCCCGCTCCGGCCCCCGCGCCGCCGTCTCCAACCCAGTAACCATCCCGGTCCGCTTTCTCTTTGTAGGGGAGCGAGGAACCTGTCCCGCCCGACGGGTGGCATGTAAAGTGCGGAGATGAATTCGGGTGCCCCACACGTCGGTTGATCGAGAGCTTCAACTCGAGCGGCGAGCTGCTCGCCCGGGGGGTTACACCAATTGGGGAAAATCGACAATGCCGGGCGCTTTATGCGGTTTGCCCGCGAATCACTTAAGAGCCTTAAGGAATGCAATCAAATTCTTAAGGTCTTCCTCGTTTAACTCAACGGGCGTCATTCCTCCGTCTGTCATTGCATCTGTGCGCTGCTTCAAAATGCTCTCCAGCTTTGCGCTGTCGCGCTTATCTCCCACTCCAATCAATGTTGGTGCCGCCGACGTTCCCGTCAAATCTTCGCCGTGACACTCGGCACAACCCTCTTGGTCGAACACTTTCTTTCCTTTACCTGCAACCGGGTTGGTGAGCGCCACGGTGGCAGCAATGAGCGAAGGTCCCGCCAACTCGGGTTCGAACGGTTTTTTCATGAAGGCCTCGACGTCCGCGCGCTGCTTTGCGAGTTGAGGCGCTATGCTCGGATCGCGCAAATCATGGCGATGACTGATAGCGCCCAGGGCGCCCAGCGCAATGAAGACGAAGCCGTAAATCGATACTGAGACCGGGCGCTTCCACGGCCGGCGCTCGGGCCGTCGATCGAGAAACGGCAGTGCCACGAAGAGAAGGGCAACAAACGCCGGGATCACCAAAATACCTAGGACGGCAAGGCCGCTCTCCCAGTACTTCAGCCACTGAAAAACGGGGATGTAATACCACTCCGGACGCGGCACATATTGGGTGTCAGCGGGATTTGCCTTCGGGCCAAGCTCCACAGGGGCGTAATGAGCCAGCAGGCCCAGACCGGCGATAATGAGGACAGCAAAGATCAAATCGTAGAGAACCTGTTTCGGGTAAAACGGCTCCGTCGATTGTTTCAGCGCTTCGGGCTCTCCTTGAACTGGCCCTGCAGGTCCGGCTTTGCGGAACATGAAAACGTGGATGGCGACAAAGGCGAAGATGAAAGCCGGAATCAGGAACACGTGGAGGACGAAAAAGCGGGAGAGTGTCAATGTGCCCATCTCCGTCCCGCCGCGTAGCAAACTCTTGAGTGAGTTCCCCACGAATGGAATATAAGTCAGGATATTCGTGCCCACGGTTGTGGCAAAGTAGGCTTTCTGGTCCCACGGCAGCAGATAACCGGTGAACGACATCCCCAGCATCAAGGCAAATAACGCGCATCCAGCGAGCCAGAGCAGTTTTCGCCGTCCCTTGTACGATCCGAAGAGAAAAGTCTGAGTGACGTGCAGGAGCAAGACGATGACAATCGCGCTTGAACCATAAGCATGAATGCTGCGGATGAAGGAACCCGATGTCACTTCTTTGGTGATGTAAGCAACAGTCGTATGTGCATGGTCAGCAGAAGGAACGTAGTAAAGCACTAGAAACATGCCGGTGATAACCTGCGACAGCAAGAGATACAGCAGTCCTGATCCAAACACGTAGGCAAGACTGGCGCCTCCCGGGATCGCTTCATCGAGTACCGCATGGAGAAACGAGTCGATGTGCTTCCGGTGATCAATCCAGCGATGGAGTGTTCCCTGTTCTGCTGGCGGAGGGGCTAAGCGACGCTCCCTCCCAAATACGTAACTATTCTCTGCCACTTGTCACCTACCGGTCAGGCGATAACTTCTTTATGCCGAACGAGCTGCCGAAAATTCTGGTAATGCACCATCAGTAGGCCATCCTCGATCTTAATTTCCAGTTGATCCATTCCTCTTGGTGGTGGCCCTCCCAAGAGCTTGCCGTCTGGTGTGAATTGCCCGTTGTGGCAAGGACACAGGAAATTACTTTTCTCATCATGCCAGGCGATCGAACATCCTAGATGCGGACAAACTGAGGAAAACGCACAGAGCCGGCCGGTCGAATCCTTACACACGTACAAGGCCTTTTCCGAGACGATCTTGCGCCAGCCATCTCGCTGCTCAATCTTTACGAGCTTCTTGACTGGCGAAGTAACGGAAGCGAGATCCTCCACACTGCCGACTTCCTTCCACGACGATGAACTCGTAGCGGTTAGCAAGGGATGAAGTAGGAAACGAAAGAGCGGCACAGAGAGGAGCGCACCAACGCCTGCAGCTCCTGCGCCAAGTAAGAGTCCGAGAAGCGATCGGCGGCTGGGAGAGGTTATCCGGTCTCCGTCACAAACTTCTTGAGAAATATCAGCAGTCTTGCCGATAAACATTTCTTCTCTATGATTCATCATTGCTCCCTACCTGCACCTAAGCGTGCCCGCTGGACTCCTTTTGTCCTTGCGTCTTACTACCGTGTTATCTAGAAAAAGCATTATTTTAGGACTTCTTGGAGAAGCCCCGAACGTACTCAACAAGCTCCTTAATTTCTTTGGCCTTCAGCTTCTCTTCGAATTTAGGCATCTTCTTCTTGCCCTTCGTCACGATCGCGATCAATGTGGCGTCGGTTTCTTTCGCTACATCGGGTAAACGGAAGTCGTGGGCGCCGGTATTCTTACCCGCTTTCGTGTTCGCGCTCCCGTCGGCCGCATGGCACCCCATACACTTGGCCTTATAGAGTTTCTCCGCATTGCTCTCGGCGCGAGTCGCGGAAACGAAACCGACGGCAAGCGCCAGGCAGAGAGCTGACTTTCCAACAATCTTTCCCATCGCTTTCTTCACGAGAATTCTCCAATCATCATGGTCGTTGACCGCCTACCGGAAGTTGTACGGCCCTCCCGCCTAATCCCAGCTCCGCGAGAGGGTGAGGCTAACAAGAAACCCCACGCTGACATATGCGAACCAATTCCTTATCGAATCTCTCCCTTATGAGCCTTCATCATTTCTCGAGCTTATTCCCATCAGGAGCGATCCTTGATATTTCAAAATGTATAGCGAGCTGCGAACGTGGCACTACTGCCGTTGAAGCCTTCTGACCCGATTGGCTGAAGCCCCGGCAAATCCGCGGGTGTCTTGAGATTGTATCCGTAATAGTTCCAGGTGGTCTTGTAGCTCAGACCTTTGAACAGATCGATCGTGAGGGCTGCGAAAGGTTTCTGATAATTGAAGGCCAGGGTGCCGCCCAGTATTCGCGGATTCAGAAACAGTGTGTCGCCTCCGGTAAAGGTTCCGGAATAACCCAGGCTGGCGGTGACTCGATTAACAGGCTTCCACATGACGTCGGCATAGGCGAAGTGCTGCTTGTTGCTATAAAACGACATCGCACCCAAAGTTATCGCCTTGGTTCCGCTGAAAAAAGGGCAAGATGCGTAGGGGGCGATGCCAAATCCGGTATCTCTCATGCAAATATAGGACTGCATGTAGAGGTCTGTGTAGTTGTATCCGAGAGAGAACGCGAAATTGGAATTCGGCGCCAGCGTGGTCCCGAAACTGTATGTCCGCCCATGCTCGAGAGCATTGATGTTACTGACGTTGTCGCGATTCTCGCGAATGTCGATCGCTCCGTCGATGGTCGCCCAAAGCTTCGGTTTATACCTGGCGTGGATCTTATAGCTTTGGAATTGCCGCGGGAAGATTTGCGTGTAGGCCCGGTTGTTATATCCAAATTGAAAATCAGTACTGATTCGCAGTGAATCTATCGGACGCAGCGTAAGCCCCGCGAGAACCACGTGTTCGGCGATGGGCAGGTCCACGCGAGCCGGGCTGGTGGGGGCAGGGTTGACATAGGAAATCGTGCTGTCCGCATTCAAGGTGCAGCCAGCGGGAAGCGTGCTCGATCCGGATGGAATTGCGCATAATCCGCGCGCTGCCAGGAAATAGTTCGCCGCCGTGCCCGCCGCTCCGCCCGGATAATAAGTTGCGTTCGCGTAGGGGGGGATATGGTTGGTGGCTTCGTAATAATCCACCGTCCCTCCAAAATATCCAGTATCGGTTATCACGCGGTCTTCATACATGTATCCGATTCGACCGCTGATTCGCTTGGTGATATCGGCCTGGAGCTGGACGGTGTTCGATAGCATCTTTTGGCCGAGATAGGTCGATATCAATGTGCGCGCGAAGTCAGGGAGAGCTGCCGCGGTATGCTGTGGGCAGGTCGCTGCATTATAGTTCGGTCCCGGGCAGATGCTTAGAAACGCCGGCGCGCCGGGGACGAAAGGCGAAAATTGCGCTTGCGGCAGTTGAATGCCAATCTGGCCTGGCACTTGTGGTTGGGTGGCGAACAGGGTTGCGCTCCGCAGATCAGACAATCCAGGATTCCGCCAGTTGTCATAACGGATCAGGTTAATAATCCTCATTTTGCTGGTCAGCGAATAAACTCCAGACCAATTCGCGTGCACGGCAACCATCTTGGATTCCGCCGGACCAGAATTGAGAATGCCACGAGTTTTTACCGCTGCGCTGGCGGTCCAATCATTGATGTTTTCATTGAATGTATTGATGACGTTGTCTGCGGTGCTGTAGCTTGCCGACCCGGACATCTCCAGATTCTTGATGGACCTGGATTGGAAGCTGAGCCGCTCTGTCGGCATGAAATTTCGCGGATTGTTATACCGGGAATAGCCAAGGAAGACCCGGCAATCCGGGTTGGCGAAACCGTTCGGAAGGAACACCGGCGTACACGGGCGGGTTCCTCCTTGCGGGGGATAAAACCACTCTATTCCATAGTCAACTGGTCCCGGCACCGTACCTGGGGCCGTCGGCAATACGTTGTGGAATGCGAGTGCATCGGCGGTGTCATCCTTGTCAAACTCAAGAATCTGGTCGTAAGAAATCGTGGTCTTTGGGAGAAACCGGAAGTCCATCCCCAACCGGTATCCATTCATCGTTATCCGGTAGTTTTCAGAGAGCAGATAACGGGCGGCGGGGCCGTTGAACGTGCTAAACGCAGGCCCTACGTCCACATTGTGCGAATAACCCAGGCGGAATCGCAAGCGTGATTGAGGGAGGAGTGTCAAATTGTAATCTTGCATGCGCTTAATGCGGGTAAGGGCATGCGGCGAAGAGGTGACCGCGAAGGAAGGATTCGTTGCGGGATTTGTTGGAGATATGACCGTGGGGTTGAATGGATTCAAGAAAAGGTTGTAATTCCAGAAATTCTGGTCGCGGCGGAACATCACCTGCAGGTCGTACCACTCGTTCTTATCGATCCGCAGGCGCGAGACGTTGTTCGGATCGCCGCCGTAACCGAAGTTGCTGAAGTAAAGGCCATCAAAGAGAGTTCCATGGTGGTTGAGCGACCTCGAACTAAGCGTGTAATCGAACAAGCGCAGCCCGGAATTGAGATTTACGAAGGTTCCATAATTACCCTGGTTCCCGTCAATCCACGTCGCCCGATAGCCTGTCTCCGCGCTCTGCTGCGTATCATAATTGCCGGTTTCGACGCCTTTGGCTTCTTCATCGGGATCATCCTGCGCCCGCGAAAGAGGGGAGAAAAGAAACAAAGCGCCCGCCAACAGCAAACCGAACGGCCTGATTCCCGCACGACTATTCATGGGTATTCTCCCTACCGTATGTGAATTGCACTTTCCGCCAGGCTTTGGTGTTACTCATGATTTCTTCTCCACCGCAAAATGCGTCTCCATCAAGCTCATCTATCCAGCAAACCATTGAAGTTCGATCCGTGGATTTTCACGTGGCAATTCACACACGCTTGTTCATAGTGAGATTGATTCGCATCCATCACCGTCGCGTGAATGCCAGGCGAATTGGTGTGGCATTGCAAACACAGGAGGTTCACGTTGCTGTACTTCAGCATGTGCGCATTTGCCCCCCCGTGTGCGACGTGGCATGAGCCGCATCCCTCTAACCTCACGGCCGCATGCTCAAACACGAAGGGACCCTGCTTGTCCCCGTGGCACTTAAAGCAAACCATGTCTCCGGAGGCTGAGGTCCGCACTTGCCGGACCAGATGGTCCCCTTCGAGGACACCGCCCGTCCCGTGTTGGTTGTGGCAATCGGTGCACTGGATCAGCCCCTCGTTTACGCGATGGCGAAACGGCATATTGAACTGAGCTCGCTGTTGCAAGTGGCAGGAATAGCAAAGCTCGGGCTCAGCCTTGACCAGCATGTGTTCCCTGGTCTTCGCATGGTGCATCGAGTGGCAGGAGGTGCAGCTAACGTCATTTTGCCGGTGGAATGAATTCGAAGCACTCATGTGCTCCGATCCCGAGGCGTGGCAGGTCAGGCAACGGTCCGTAATGGTTTCTGGTTTTGCCGTCTTAAAATCGAACACTGGCTTACTGGGATCATCTGCGTGATCTCCGCCTGGGCCGTGGCATGCCTCGCAACCTTGTTTCGAATGCCCGCCGCGCGTGTCATTCATGGTCTTCCAGTGCGGCGATTTCTCGAAGCTGGTGGTGATATCCTTGTGACAAGTTTGGCAGGTTTCTGCCTCCGCAGATGCGGAGGCATCGGCCGTCGCGTCGGCTGGCTTGTCCTGATTGGACGCAGCGGCAGAACTGGGGGCCTCTTGAGGCTGCTGCCCGCCGAATACCGCTTGGGGAGCGACAATCAATCCTGCAAGGAAGAACAGGACGCCCCCGACGCACAGCTGGAGAGTTTTGTTTGGTCGTTTCATTTGCCTTCCCAGTAATTCTGCAAAAACTATCGCAACACTTCGACGAGACGGTCGAGCAGCCCGCAGGGGCCCCCCCACGAAACTTACAATGCTTAACGCAGAATGTTTTTGCTTTGCCTCAAATAAATACGGCGTCGTGGTGTGTCTTTACAACATCTTTACAACAAGCGGTGCCGAGCGTAGCAGCGAATCAAGAAGGCAAGCACGCGATCAAGAAGATGAAGAAGAAGAAAATGACGCAAACGCGGTGAACCGCGGACTGGTGAAGCACCCCAAAGATTGGCCTTGGAGCAGTTTTTCCTTTTACAGAAAGGACGAAGCGGGGTTGGTGGAAATCGATCCGGTGGACATCTAGTGGCGCGGCCCGTCTGAAGGGAGCAAAGAAAAAGCCCCGCCCTCCAAGAACGAGGACTGATTGGATAAGAGCGAAGGCTCCGTTCGCGGACCGAGTAAGCTTTTGGTTGAGGACCGAAGCTCTCGGAACGGAAGGAGCCTTATGGTTCTTATTGCATGTGATTTTCACCCCAGTTGGCAACAAGTTTCGTGGATGGACCGGGAGACAGGAGAGGCGGGAGATCAGAAGTTAGTGCATGAACCGGGAGCGGTGGAGAAGTTCTACCGGCAGTTCCCGGCGGAGACACGGATTGGCATGGAGGATTGATTGGGCGCTCTCGCCCCGATGCAAATCGGGGTTCGGATAGAAGAATCATGGCCGAGGTTTAGGCCGTGTCGATGGCTGGTGGAACGATTTGTTTCATCGAAAAAGGATTCACCGTGAGAGTTCCGGAGCTTCGGTCCTCAACCACTCTGGCGGTCACGCGGTGCGAAAAGCACGGCAAGGGAGTTTTGCGCCTTGACAACGCCTTCTCTCGTATCGAGGGGCACCCAAAATTGCATAGGGGAGTACGTGCGGGCCACGCGTCCGGGAAAAAAGCAAAGTCAAAGTCCCCGCCCTCCAAGACTCTCCAAGACCGAGGGCGGGGCACCCAGCGAAGGAAAGCGCGGGGGAATTAGGAGTCGAGGGGGCGGATGTCGCGAGGAGGGGTTAGATGTCGAGGGGGGCTTGATGTGGCCGGCGCCGTCATCTAATCCGCAAGAAAAGAGAAGGGCGCTGGCAGGAAAGCCAGCGCCCCCAGGGGAACCGCAACATCAGACGGCTTACTGCTAGTCGCTGGTGCCGGAGGACGTGGAGCGCTTGACCACCTTTTCGGCAGCCATGGTCGGCATGGTCATGGTTTTGAAGAGTGGCCCGCGAACGGAAACCATGTCCCCAGGCTTGAATGAACTGAGGCCGGAAAAGGTTTGGTCTTCTTCCGTTTCGAACTGCGTTGTGGCAAGGACGTCGACCTGGATCGAGCTGATCCCCGCGTTCGTGAGAAACGACGGGAGGCTGCCCAGTGTGAACGACTGGGGGTTGCTGCTGGTGTTGACAGCTGTGACGCTGCCGGTCACGAAAGAAGGCTCGAGCTGCACCTGGTCAACAGTGACCATCAGGTTGGGAGGCGTGCCGGTCGGAGCCCCGGTCGGATGAAGGCGGACCTCCTGGCCGACCATGAGGTCAGCAGCGCTCGCGAAGTTGAGACCTGACGGAAACATGAAGCCGCTGGTGTCGATAGAGAAAGTCGCCTGGGGCGCGAGATTGATGGTCAAGGGAGCGCCCATCGAAAAGCTTCCCATCTCGTCGCCACCGCCGAAGGACTCTTCATCAAAGAGAACGATCTGGAAGCTACTCATACTGACCGAGGTGACCGAGCCTGCGAAAGACATCTGGTTGGGAGGCTGAAAGAATTTCACTTCGAAAGCGAGGAGTGATCCATCCGGCTTCATTTTGGCGTCCACCTTGACGATTTGGTCCGGTTTCAAGCAGGTGAAATTCTCGGCGCTGCAAGACGTTCCAAAATCGAATTGTGTGTTGGTGTCGGTGGCGATAGTAAAAGAAGGGCCGTTCATTCCGCTCTGAATAATAAAGGTACTGGACGACGGAATCGACGTTACCTTGCCGATCAGCTCCATGTCCTCATCGCCCTCGGTTCCGCCGCTGGAATTCGGCGGGGGGAGCTGCATCACGCTGACCGTGGGAGTTATGGAAAGGTCGCTTTGCTGAATAGAGGAGTCTATATTGAAGTCCATTTTCAGGACCACGGGGGAATTCATGGTCAGCATAATCGGGAACGGCGACCCTTGCACGGTCACCGAAGATTGATTGAGCTTGGGATCGAATTCACACACTTGTTGAACGGAGCACGTTTGCGTTCCGAGGGTGAGCGGCGCTGTAGTCTGGTTTTGGATCGTTATTCGAGGGTTTGCAAACGTAACCATGAGGCCGCTGTAGGTCCCCGTTGGGACACTCCGGCTCGCCAAAAGTGCCGACTCTGTTTGCAAATGCTCAATCTCAATGTCCTGGGGCTCGCTGAGCATTGAAACCGGCTGGCTGCTGGAACCGCTGGGTTGAAGAGTAGCGCCCGTCACCTCAATCTCAAAAGAGAGCACGGTCACCCCCATTGGGGGATTGTCGTGGATAGTCAGAGAAACCTGGGCCATGTTTGTCCCCAAAGGTGTTTGCGTTGAGCTCATACTGCCCCCACATCCGGCCAACACAATGGCGACAAACAAAATCGGTCCGAGACACGAAATAGCCTTGCGCATGGATGCTCCTCCTTCAAAAGGCATGCCAAGAATTCGGAAAGAGGGCTGTTGCTGGGTAGGATTTAGGCCCGCGTTATTCTGACCCAGGCAATTATTCCTAGCAAGGACAATTTGGTACAGCAGGGTACAGCGGCGGCTGCGAACGTCTGGCCAAAAGGACAGGTATAGACCGTAGACCCTGGGGGGCGGCAGGATCTACTGTGTAAGAACTCTGTAAATTCAATGCGCGCCTGGAACTTTTTCTGGAAGTTGTGGGGCAAAAGAAGTAGGATCTGACTAGAAATTATTGACCTTCACTGATTATCCCGCCCAATCATCGTGATAGCTTGGAGGATTTTATGCGGATTCTCCTCATATTATCAGCCGTAGGCCTCGCAATTGTTGCTCTGCGCATTTTCTTTGCCCTCAAGACAGCCCATGCCGACGACCCTCAGCGTCAGAAAACATCGAGAGAAGAGAAGACGGTTCCCGCCAACACAGGCGCTCCTCTTTCGGTCGCAGATGCTCGCGGCGGCACAGGTATTGCGGTTGCAGTGCCTCCCGCTGTTGCCACCGGAACCAAGCGGGAGAAAGTGGAAAGGAAAGAAATGTGGGTCGATAGCCACTACTGTTGGGTGGTGCTCTGCAAGAACCATTGGTTTCATCTTCGGCAGAACCTTTTCTTCCGGCATAGGATCCCCCTTGCCGAGACCGACCCCGTCTCTCCTCGCCCTTCCCTCGAAGGCCGCTTCCGTGTCCAGTGCGA
>Ga0137383_10002546_pt1 | contig 11200 bp, 8 predicted proteins | sample SagtaG_19_FD_104817 | JGI IMG/M metagenome (GOLD analysis project Ga0137383, IMG submission 104817) | Vadose zone soil microbial communities from Sagehorn Ranch, Mendocino, California, USA - Sage2_R_40_16 metaG | ecosystem: Environmental > Terrestrial > Soil > Vadose zone | place: USA... | reverse complement strand
TGCTGGCCGACCGCCGCGCCGGTCGCGACCGCCGCCGCGAACGGCAGGCCCGCCGCGAGCGCCTGCGCGGCCGCACCCACGGCGCTGGCCGCTCCCCAGGCGTTGCCGAGGCCCGCCTGCGTACCGGTGGCGAGGGAGACCACGGGAAGGCGGCTCGTGTAGTTGAGGAAGTACAAGCCGAGCTGTGTGCCCTGGCCGAAGTTCGGCAGGTAGAGCTTGAAATCGACACCGAACTGGCCGGACTGAAGCGGCTTGTGATCGCCGCGGCGCGGGATGGTCTGGAAGTCGCCGATCAGCGGGCCGCCAAGGGAGCTGAAGTCCACGCCGAAGTCGGAAATGGCGCCAAAGCCGAGGATCACGCGGTTGCCGCCGGGCCCGGCTACGTCGCTCGTGCCGAAGTACGCTCCGTCCGGCTCGATGATGTCCTTGTGCCAATCGAAGAGGTACAGCAGCTGGCTGCTGAGGTTCTTCGATAGCTGCAGGTTGAGTACCGCCATCTCGTCGGGGAGCAGCGCCTGGCGGAGCTCCGCCCCCGGTACCTGCAGCGCCGTCACGTCGAAGTAGTCGACCGCGTTCAGCCCGCCGGGGATGAAGGTGCTCTCGCCCCAGTCGACGACTTGCCGGCCCAGGCGCAGCTCGGATGGCATCCCGCCGAGTGTGAAGCGGTAGAACCCAAACGCGTCCAGCAGGCGCGTATAGCTGCCGATCACGCCCTTCGCGTCGTGCGTGAGCGGAACGTGCGCGGTGTTGTTATCCATGACCATGAAGTCATAGAGTCCGGAGCCGCGCACGAAGACGCCGGCCTTGTCGCGGTAGTTGAGAGAGAGCTCCGTGACGCCTGTCAGCGCCTCGGTGAACGTGGCCTTCTGCAGATAGTTCAGATCGCCGTCATCGATGTTGGGGGAGTAGCCGCAGCCACCGTTGGCGATGGCGATCAGCCGGCAATCTGGACGCGAGAGCCGCCAGCCCTGGCCGTAGCCGACCGTGGTGTCCCAGCTGAGGGTCCAGTTGCCGGACTCGCCCTGGAAACTGACGGCGTGAGCCAGCGGCGCGACGCCGGCGGCCAGCAAGGCGGCGCCCGCTGCGACGGCCAGCCGCGGACGGCCCCGCGTGTGAACTTTCCTCATGTGTTCTCTCCACACGTTCCTTGGGCTGCGGAGCTCACGCCCCGGTGCGGTTGAAAGTCAGCTGCCTGCGTCGAAGGTAGGTCGCATTCTTGTTTGTTGCGGCCACACAAAAGTACGCGTGCGCGGAGTCTATTACTCGGCTACGCGGTGCGGCAAGCCGTTGAAGGAGCGGGGCGCCCGGGGCCCGCACGCGGCGGAGCTGCTGCCGGCTCCCGATGGCTTGCCGCGCAACATCGCATCGCTGCGCCGTTATGATGGTGCTACTCGAAGGCGATCGCCGGCAGATCGAGCGCGACCAGGAAATACTCGAACAGGTACTTGATGACCCTGATCTGGTTGTGCAGCCGATGATCACTCTCGACCAGGTGCAGGGTCGCCCGATAGGCCTGCGCGAAGCGCATGCTGTGCTCGAAGGGCACGACCTCGTCGCGCCAGCCGTGCACCACGGCCGCCGGGCAGTCGAGCACGCTCGCGCGCAGCTCGGGCAGCCCCTCGAGGTAGAGCGCCGGAGCCAACAGGAACACCCCCCGCGCATGCAGCAGCGAGGCCGAGGTCACGGCGACGTAACCGCCGAGGCTCGAGCCGACGAGCACGAGATCCCCGGTCAACTCCTTGCAGAAATCCACCAGCCGCGCGACGCGCGCGCGCGGCTCGTCGATGCCGCGATAGTCGACCGAGTGCGTGTCGTATCCCTCGCTGCGCGCGACCTCCGCGAGCGCGCTGATCTTGCGCCCCCACGGCCCGCTCTCCTGGCCGTGAGAGAAGACCACATGGCGGAAAGCCATGGGTGTCTCGATCGTCGGCTCGGCATCGGGAGGGGCAGGATCACTCATGGGCACGCATAATGCAGGCAACGCAAACCTTAAGCCAACCGCCCGCGGGTGAGGCAGCGCCGGATCCGGCCTGGCAGTTCTGGGTCGACCGGGGCGGCACGTTCACGGATGTCATCGGACTCTCGCCCCAGGGCGAGCTGCACGTGCGCAAGGTGCCATCGAGGGCGGGCGGGGGCGCGGCCGGCGAGTCCGGCGAGCTCGCCGCGGCCCGCCGGATTCTCGAGAGCGCGGGGGGCCGGGCCCGGAGGCTCGCGGCGGTGAAGGTCGGCACCACCGTCGCGACCAATGCGCTGCTCACGCGCAGCGGGGAGCCCGTGGCGCTCGTCACCACGGCGGGCTTCGCCGATGCGCTGCGCATCGGGTATCAGAATCGTCCCAACATCTTCGCGCTCGAGATCCCGCGGCCCTCGCCGCTGCACGCGACGGTGATCGAGGCGCACGAGCGCATCGATGTGCATGGCGTGGTTTTGAGATCTCTCGACACCGCGCGACTCGAGGCGGAACTGACACGCGCCCGGAGCGCGGGACTGCGCGCGGTGGCCATCGTGCTGCTGCACGGGTGGGCCCATCCGCAGCACGAGCGCGCGGCGGCGGAGTGCGCGCGGCGGCTCGGCTTCGACGAAGTCTCCGTATCGCACGAGCTGTCGCCGCTCGTTCGCTACGTCCCGCGCGGCGACACCACCGTTCTCAACGCCTACCTCGCCCCGGTGCTGCGGAGCTTCGTCGCCGCGCTCACGCGGGAGCTGCGGACTCTCGATGCGCGCGCCGAGCTGTCACTGATGCAGAGCAACGGCGGGCTGGCGGCGGCCGAGAGCTTTCACGCCATGTCGAGCGTCCTGTCGGGGCCCGCGGGCGGACTGATCGGCATGCATTGGGTGGGCGAGCGCCTCGGCGAGCGGCGCCTCATCGGCTTCGACATGGGTGGCACCTCGACCGACGTGTCGCTGGTCGACGGCGAGCTGCCGCAGCGTTTCGAGCACCTCATTGCGGGCGCGCGTCTCAACCAGCCGATGCTGGACGTGCACAGCATTGCGGCCGGCGGCGGCTCCATCCTCAGCTACCACGACGGGCGCTTCGCGGTGGGACCCGCCTCCGCGGGGGCGGACCCGGGGCCGGTCTGTTACGGGCGGGGGGGGCCGCTGACCCTCACCGACGTGCAGGTGCTGCTCGGTCATCTCCGCACCGACACCCTGCCGGCGGTGTTCGGGCCCGAGGGCCGCTCGCCCATCGATGCGCAGAAGGTGACCGCCGCCTTCGCCACGCTCGCCCGGCAGCTCGGCGAGCCAGGCGCGGAAGGCTGCCCGCTCGAGATGCTCGCCGAGTCTTTCCTCGAGGTCGGAGTCGAAGCGATGGCGAACGCCATCCGCCAGGTCGCCACACGCCAGGGACGCGATGCGGGCGAGTTCACGCTGTTCTGCTTCGGCGGCGCCGCCGGCCAGCACGGCTGCCGGGTGGCGCGCGCCGCCGGCGTGCGCCGCATCCTGGTGCATCCGCTGGCGAGCGTGCTCGCGGCGTTTGGCATCGGCGTGGCGGATCGGCTCGCCGTGCGCCGCGCGAGCCTGCGCCGCCCGCTGGATGAGGCGGGCCTCGCCGCGGCCCGCACGGCGCTCGATGAGCTCGAGAGCGAGGCGCGCGCCGAGCTCACCCCGGGCGGAGCCGACGGCGCCCAGGTGCGCATCGCGCGCCTCCTCGAGGTGCGCGCCGGTGACAGCGACGTCGCCCTCTCGGTGCCGCTCGGGCGCCTCGGGGAGCTTCGCGAGGCGTTCCACGCCGAGCATCTGCGGCGCTTCGGGTTCACCGCTCGTGCGCTCGAGGCGGTGATCGAGTCGCTCCGGGTCGAGGCGCGCCTCGCCTCGGTCGATGCCGCCACCCTCGTGATGCCCGAACCCGCGGCCGCGGGCGAGCTGCCGCAGCGGGTGCGCGCCTGGTTCGGCGGCTGGCGCGAGGTGCCGCTCGTGCCGATGGGCGCGCTGCGCGCCGAGCTCGAGGGACCGGCGCTGATCGTCGAAGCGCACAGCACCGTGGTGCTGGAGGAGGGTTGGCGTGCCCGGCGTCTTCCCGGCGGCGAGCTGCTGCTCGAGGAGAGCGGCGCGCTGCGACGGCCGCGGGTGGCGGCGGCGGCCGACCCCGCCCGCATCGAGATATTCAACAACCTCTTCATGCACATCGCCGAGCAGATGGGCGAGGTGCTCAAGTCGACCGCGCAGTCGGTCAACATCCGCGAGCGCCTCGATTACTCCTGCGCGCTCTTCGACGCCGACGGCGGCCTGGTGGCCAACGCGCCGCACATGCCGGTGCACCTCGGCTCGATGGGCGCGAGCGTGCGGGCCGTGATCGCCGCACGGCGCGGGAGGCTCGAGCCCGGGGACTCCTGGCTCCTCAACAGCCCCTACCACGGCGGCACGCATCTGCCCGACATGACGGTGGTCACGCCGGTCTTCATGGGCGCACGCGCGAGGCCGCGCTTCTTCGTCGCCTCACGAGCGCATCACGCCGACATCGGCGGCATGACCCCCGGCTCGATGCCGCCCTTCAGCCGCACCATCGAGGAGGAAGGCGCGCTGTTCGAGTGCTTTGCGCTGGTGCGCGGCGGGAAGCTGCGCGAGAGCGGGCTGCGCGCGGCGCTCGCGGCAGGTCCGTGGCCGGCCCGCAAGCCGGACCAGAACGTCGCGGACCTGCGGGCGCAGCTCGCGGCCAACGCGCGCGGCATTGCCGAGATCGAGCGCGCGGTACGGCGCCACGGGCTGGATGCGATGTGCGCCTACATGCGCCTGGTGCAGGACAACGCCGCGCACTCGGTGCGCAACGCCATCGGGCGATTGCAGCCCGGGAGCTTCCGCTACCCGATGGATGACGGTCAGCTCATCGCGGTGCGCGTCGACATCGATCGCGAGCGGCGCCGCGCGCGCGTCGACTTCACCGGCACCTCGCCCGAGGGCGCACACAACTTCAACGCGCCGCGCGCGGTGTGCACGGCGGCGGTGCTGTATGTGTTCCGCACGCTCATCGAGCGGCCGATTCCGCTGAACGAGGGCTGCCTCGAGCCCCTCGAGCTCGTGATTCCTCCGGGGTCGCTCCTCGACCCCCGGCCGCCGGCCGCGGTGGCTGCCGGGAACGTCGAGACCTCGCAGTGCATCGTGGATGCCCTCTACGGCGCGCTCGGGATTCTCGCCGCCTCCCAGGGAACCATGAACAACCTGACCTTCGGCGACGAGCGGCTGCAGTACTACGAGACCATCGCGGGCGGCGCGGGCGCGGGAGCGGACTTCGACGGCTGCGACGCCGTGCAGACCCACATGACCAACTCGAGGCTGACCGATCCGGAGATCCTGGAGAGCACGTTCCCGGTGCTGGTGCGCGAGTTCGCGATCCGCCGCGGCTCGGGCGGCGCCGGCCGGCACCGCGGCGGCGATGGCATCGTGCGGCGGCTCGAGTTCCGGGCGCGATTCTCGGGAGCGCTGCTCGCGAATCACCGCCGCGTCGCCCCCTTCGGGCTCTTCGGGGGAGAGCCGGGCGAGCGCGGCGAGGCGTTCATCCGGCGCGCCGACGGTACGGTGGAGCCGCTCGGCGCCACCGCGCGCTTCGAGGTGGGCCCCGGCGATGAGCTCACCATCCTGACACCGGGTGGCGGCGGCTTCGGCTCACCCGACCGAGCGCCACCGCCCTAAGCGATCTTTTCGCCCGAGCGCCGCAGGTCGGCTGGCCTGCCGAAAGCGCCGCAGGCGCACGCCATCTTTTCGCCGGCGAAAGCCACGCCTTTTGCCGGCGTGCCTAAGCGCCGCTCGTCGGTTGGCCTGCCGAAAGCGCCGCAGGCGCTTTCGGCCTATCAACGAAGTATTGAGGTTTCGATCTCCCACTCCACCTGATGCTTCGCGGTCGCGGAGCGATTCACCGTCACGGGTCGCACGCGGCTTGCGCCGGGGCGATGGGTCACGAGCCAGGTGTCGAACGCGCCCGGCTTGCTCGTGGCGAATCCGAACAACAGGTTGAATTTGCCCTCCGCGAGAGTCTGCGGCCGGTTGACGCGCTCATCGGCGATCACGAAGTGGCTGTCGTCAGCGGCGGCCTCGGCAAACGCCCCCTGTGCGGCCAGGGCGTCGAGAAAGCCTGCAACCTGGGCCCGCGCGCGCTCCCAGGTCGCCGGCCCGTTGTGCTCGAGCAGCACCCAGCGCGTGCCCTGCTCGATGCTGGCCGCGAGGAAGAGCGCGAGTCGCCGCGCCAAGAGGTACTTCCCGTGCGAAGCACCGCTCCCTCCCGCGGTGAGGATGCGCGGGCTCACGCCGTTGCGCGACCCGCCGCGCACGGCCAGGAGCGTATTCACGCCCACCTGCGCGAGGCGCGCACGCTCTGCCTCGCTCACGGCGACCGCAGGACGCAGCCCCGGACGCAGGACCGCCTCCTCGCTCTCGGCCGCCGACCAGACCGGCCGGGTCTCGTCGGCCCGAGCGATCATGCCCGCGGCGGCGCCGCACGAGCCGAAGGTCTCGACGCGGCCGCGCAATCGGTCGAAAGCCTGCACGCGCGGGTAGTACATGACGGCGCTGTCGCTGCGGAAGGGCCAGCTCCGGAGCGCATCGAGGGCGGCGCGCGCCGTGGTCCAGGCGGCCGGCGGATCGAGCAGCACCAGGGCCTGGCGGTCGCGGCACAGGCGCGCCGCGACCAGCAGCGTCGAGAGGCCGACATCCCGCTCACGCGTCAGTGGCGGAATGCACAGCATGTTGAAGCGCGGGACCCCCTGCAGCGCGAACAGCCCGGTGGCGGCGCCCGCCGCCCCGATGACGTCGTAGTCGGTGAGCGGCGCCCCGTCGTCACCGTCGGGATTGGAGAGCGTGTACCCGACCGCTACACCACCGGGTCCGCCGGCGGTGCGATCCGGGCGCTGCCCCGGAACCTCCTCCGCCACGCGCACCAGGCGCGACTGCAGCAGCACGTCGGTCACGTAGCGCGGGCAAGCCGGCAGCACCGAAACCCGGCGGTAGATCTCCTGGTCCTCTACCAGCTCCGAGCCCGCCGTGCGCACCCGCTGTACCACCAGGTTGAAGCGGTCGCGCTCGGCGCCGTTCAGGCCGTCATAGTCCACCGAGGCGCGCAGGTACTCGCGCGAGCCGGGGTTCAGCGCCACGAGCCGCAGCTGCGCTCCTCCGGCGGGAAGGTTGACGGTCGGCGGGCGGGCGCCGTTGGCGATGCGCACGATGAGCGCCTGGCGGCCGCCGTTCTCGAAGAACTGCTCGACCGCGTAGGAGACCGTCGACGGCTGCCACAGCCCGCCGAAGTGCCGCTGGAACTCGCCGAAGCCGCCGACGGAGAGCACCTGGTTGACCGGCCCCTTGAGAGTGCGGCCGACGAAGGCGGCGACTCCGGTGGTCACGCGCTCGATGGCGTGACCGTCGCGGCTTTCTTGTATGAGTTCTACGCCGGACGACTGGCTAACGGCCACTCAGGCCTCTCTTGGCATCTACCCGCCAGACTCTAACACAAGCTCAGCGGTCAGTCCGATGCTCGGGCGGTCCCGGCTCGCCGTGCCGCCGCTTCGCTTTCCTCGAGGCGCTGCGCCTCCTCGGCGCGCGCGCGTTCCAGCTCCTCCCGCTTGCGCGCGATCTCGGCCAGCATCAGCTGCAGCCAGTCGGACATCGCGGTCACGCGGCAGACCCCTCAGCCGCCGTTCTTCGGACGAAGCGGCTGCGTCTTCGCGGCCGCTCCGGGCGCGTCCGCACCCGCCGCTCCGCCCTCCTCCCCCGGCGCTGCTGGCTCGGTTTCCGACAGCATTTGTTTAAACGAAGCCTCGTCCATCGGCAGATCCGACTTGCCGTCCCAGGTCGAGCCCTCCGGAAGCACGTTCCGCACCCGCGGCGCCGCGGCCAGCACCTGCTCCATCGTGGCGGCCGAATCCGTGATCGGCACTGGCACGCCGCGCGGGTTGCTCGCGAGGCTCGCGACGAGCGACCAGTCGACTCTCTCCCTTTGCGCCTGGAGCTCGCGCTGCAGCCGCGCCGCGAGTGAGCTGCTGAGGAGCTTGCGCTGCGCTTTCGCCCAGTCGCGCGTGTCGTCCTCCAGAACGTCGAAGGGCTGCATATACAGCTGCGCGTCGCGCCAGCCGAACACGAAGGGCTGATTGACCACGCGCACCTGCGTGCCGATGGGCACCAGGTCGTAGAACTGCTGGATGTCTTCCGGGTACAACCGGATGCAACCGTGGCTCGAGCGCAGCCCGACTCCGGCCGGCTTGTTGGTGCCGTGGATCAGGTAACTCGGCCACTGCAGATAGAAAGCGTACTTGCCGAGGGGGTTCTCGGGGCCGGGGCCGATGACCGGATCGAGATCCTCGCCGTTGTCGTGGTGCTCCTTGCGCACCGACTCGGGTACGCGCCAGGTGGGATCCTTCTGCCGGCGCACGATCTTCGTGACGCCCTCCGGAGTGCGCCAACCCACCTTGCCGATGCCGATGGGATGAGTGATGACGATCGCCCGCTCGCCGCGCTTGACCGGCGGATAGTAGAAGATGCGCATCGCGGCGATGTTGATGACGAGCCCGGCACGCGGCGCATCCGGCAGGATGAACTGCGTCGGAACCACGATCTCGCGGCCTTCCCCGGGGAGCCATGGGTCGACCTTCGGATTGGCGCGCAGGAGCTCCTCGTAGCCGACGTTGAAGCGCCGCGCGATGTCGGTCAGCGTATCGTCCTTCGTGGCTCTCACCACCTGCACCACCCCGACGACGTCCTGAGCGGCCTCGAGCTCGAAGCGCTCGTTGGCGAGCGGCAGCGGTTCCTGCGGGGCGCCGGGGGAGACCGGCGCGGCGGGCGCGGCGGCGGGGTGGCGCAGCGCTCCGAAGAGCGAGCACCCTGCGATCAGGCAGCTGAGCGCTGCCGTTGCAGTACGGACCCCGGCGAACCTCATGGCGGAATTATGACCGATGTCGCCGCGTACCGAACGTCGGGGATGCGCTACAGCAGCACCGGCTGGTCCGGCAGCTCCTGGCCGCCGCCTCGGGACCCTGGGAAATGCCGCCCGAGGAGCGCCCCGACTCCCAGGACACCTACGACCGAGCCCTCGCTGAAGCGACCTTCGCGGTAGTGGTGCTCCATCTGGCGGCACACCGCCTGCCACTCAGCCGGCGGGACGCGCGCGCCGATGCCGCGGTCGGCGACGATCTCGACCACCCGATCCGCCATCAGCACGTAGATCAGCACGCCGCTGTTGTGCTCCGTGTCCCAGACCCCGAGCAGTCCGAACAGCTGCAGCGCGCGCTGCCGTGGCGGCAGGTCGTGCCACAGCTCGGGCAGATCGAGCGCCGTCTCGACCACGACGCGAATCTCACCCTCATGCCGGGACTCACACTCCTGAACAGCCTGCCCGATGGCCTGGCGAACCTGAGGCGTGAAGTGCCGCCGGGTGCTCCAGCGGGTCGTAGCGAGGTGGCGCAGCAGGCGCAGGAATTTCATGCGGCGGCCCTCCACTACCAGCTTCCGGAAGCGCCGCCGCCGGAGGACACGCCCCCGCCGCCGCTGAAACCACCACCGCCGAGACCGCCACCGCCAAATCCCCCGCCGCCGAACCCGCCCCAACCCCCGCCCAAGCCTCCACCGCGCGGATAGCTCGACCAGCCGCTGCCGCGCGAGAGCCCGGCGAGCAGCGTGAAGAGGAAGGCCCCCGCCGCGGCGAGCAGCGCGAGAGCCAACGCGTAGCCGGCGAGGAAAACCAGCACGCCCGCACCGGCGCCCGTGAGCGCCGAGCCCAGCGTGCGGCCGAATATGCCCCGCAACACTACCGAGCCGGCGAGCACGGCGAACAGGACGAACGGCAGTGGGCCTCCGCCGTGAGAGCGTTCGCCCGGATGCCAGCCGCGGTCGGGAGGCGGCAGCGGCTCGCCCTGGATGAGGCGCATCATCTGCTCCAGGGCTGCGTCGATGCCGCCGTAGAAGTTACCCTGGCGGAACGCCGGTCTGATCGTCTCCTCGATGATGCGGTTGCACATGGCGTCGGTGAGCACGCCTTCCAGGCCGCGCGCAGGCTCGATGCGTACGCGCCGATCGTTCTTGGCGATGAGCAGCAGAGCTCCATCGTCCACGCTCTTTCGGCCGAGCTTCCACTCATCGAAGACGCGGATCGAGTACTGAGCGATGTCCTCCGGCTGAGTCGTGGGCACGATGAGGACGGCGAGCTGCGAGCCCTTGGCGGACTCGAACGCGGCGAGCTTCTGCTCGAGCTGCGTTTGCTGCTCCGCGGTGAGCGTGCCGGTCAGATCGGTCACCCGCGCCGTCAGCTTCGGAATGGGCAGCTGGCCCGGCCCCGCGGCCGGCATCGACTGCGCGGCCGACGGCGCCGCGGGCGCGGTGCCGAGCACCGCGAGCAGCAGCAACGCCAGGGCGCATCCGGCCCCCGGGCGCGCGCCCCTCGAGCGCGGAGTCATTTCGTCGCGGGTTGCCCTTGACGAGCGTCCGCGGGCGCGCCTCCCGCGGCGGGCGGCACCGCCGGTGCGCCGGGCGTCGAGGTGTCGAAGCTCACGGTGGGCGCGATTGCGATCTGCTGCTCGTTGGCGACGGTGAAGTTCGGCTTCACCTGGAAGCCGAACAGCTTCGCCGTGAGGTTCGACGGGAAGCTGCGCACCTGCACGTTATAGCCCTGCACCGCCTGGATGTAGCGATTGCGGGACACGGCGATGCGGTTCTCGGTGCCCTCGAGCTGCGACTGCAGATCGCGGAAGTTCTGATCCGACTTCAGCTGCGGATAGTTCTCGACGACCACCATCAGCCGGCCGAGCGCCTGCGTCAGCTCGCCCTGCGCGGCCTGGTACTGCTGGAAGCGTTGCGGATCGTTGAGCAGCTCGGGCGTCACCTGGATGGAGTTGGCCTTGGCGCGCGCCTCGGTCACGCCGATCAGAACCTTCTGCTCCTGCGCCGCGTAGCCCTTGACGGTGTTGACCAGGTTCGGGATCAGGTCGGCCCGGCGCTGATACTGATTGACGACCTCGGACCAGGCGGCCTTCACCGCCTCGTCCTGTTGCTGCAGGGCGTTGTAACCGCACCCCGACAGTGCCACCACCGCAGCCGCCAGCAAGGCGCCCATCCACGCACGCATCGAGATTCTCCTTATGCAAACGGCCCGCCGCACCTGAGCGGGGGCGGGATTGTCACACGGCGGGGAAAGGCGCGTCGATTCAGGGCGTCGGAGCCAAAAAAAACCCCAGGTTTTGAGGCCTGGGGTTTATAAAAGGCGGACCTTCGATGAAGGGAAGGAAGT
>Ga0137383_10002542_pt1 | contig 11206 bp, 12 predicted proteins | sample SagtaG_19_FD_104817 | JGI IMG/M metagenome (GOLD analysis project Ga0137383, IMG submission 104817) | Vadose zone soil microbial communities from Sagehorn Ranch, Mendocino, California, USA - Sage2_R_40_16 metaG | ecosystem: Environmental > Terrestrial > Soil > Vadose zone | place: USA... | reverse complement strand
GACCGCGGCATGCTGCTGCAGGAGACGGCCGGCCGGCCCCTCCTGATTCCCGCCACGGCGCGCGAGGTCTTCGACGTCACGGGCGCCGGAGACACGGTGGTGGCGACGCTGGCTCTGGCTCTCAGCTCCGGAGCGACCATGCAGGAGGCGGCGCTCCTCGCAAACCGCGCCGCCGGGGTCGTCGTCGGAAAGGTGGGGACGGCCACCCTGACCGTCGAAGAGCTCCTCGAATCAATCCAGTCGCCGGGTCATTGAAGCCCAGACCCGCTACGCCACCCGGATCACGATACCGAGCGTCATCAGCGCCCAGAGAAGCCGGCAGATCTCAAAGTGCTTCAGCGTCGACCCCTGGCAGAGTTGTCTCAGAGGGACCGCGCGCTCGCAATAGGAAAGCAGTGTCCACTCCTCCAGCGACAGGGTCAGGTCGCGGCTCATGTCTTCGATCCCGGAGGCGGTCTGGTAGCGAGCGTCCAGGCCCCCGACGGCCTCCCAGATTCTTTCCCAGCTCTCGATTTTCCGGATGCCCTCGAGAATGGTGTTGCCCGCGCTCAGCTTCAGCGTGATCACTTCGTGCGAGGGCAGGACCCCGGGACGGTAGCGATAACGGCCCCGAGTCCAGAGAAACAGGCTGCAGACGATGTTTCGCACCTGCGTTCGAACCCCTTCCACAAGGTCGTGAGGTTGGATCAGACCCATTTCCACGAAGACCGTCCCCAGCCTCTTGCTCTCGCGAGTGGCGCGTTCGAGGGCGCCGATCAGACCTTCCAGAGGGACCAGGCCCGATTTGAAAAAGATCTGTCCAAGACGGTCATCGCGGTCGTTCGAAGTGGCAAACACCGGCCGGCCGGACTGGATGTAAATCGATTTTTCAATAGCATCCCCCGTGAGGCTGAGGACCCCTGTTTCTCTTCGGCTCAAAATGGAATACACGAGGCCGGGAAAGGTCGTGGTGGACAGAACTCCTTCCCGAATCAGGCTTTGAGTTTCCATCCCCCCTCCGCAGGTCCCGGGTACGGTAGGGGCGGGCGCTTCAATTGTCAAGGTTAACTGGACCGTCTGGAGGGGCGTAGTCATGATCTCTAACTCATACAGATGACGTAACTTGGCATATGCTGTAAGTGAGTCGCGGTTGGATTACAATAGTTTCTTGACAGATCTTTTATATGGGCGCAACATTGCAGGAGTTGACGCTTCCCCGTACCTTTCGGATCTTCTCCAAGGAGCGTCGAAGGCTCGGTTCAGCGTATCGTGGGTGACGCGCGGTCGGGATCAGCGCAGCCGTCGGGGGATCGGACAGATGGAACAGGAACTGCGGGGGAGTACACGCCTCGGAAACTACCTTCGCCGACTCAGGGTTGGTTACGGGCTTTCGCTGCGCAGGGTTGAGGACAAGGCAAAGACCGGCGGTGGCGAGATCGACAATTCGCAGCTGTCCCGTTACGAGCGCGGCAAGTGCTATCCCTCCTTCGACAAACTGTGTCTCTTGGCCAACATCTTCAATGTTCCGATCCAGAATTTCTCGGATGTCCTCGATCTCGAGAAGGTCGAGCCCTACGAGCCGGCGACCTCGGCAACCTACGACGACATGAAGGCCGAAGCGGGTCGGGAGTGGGACCAGGGCAGCTACGCGCGCGCCTATTCGATCTACGAGACCGCGCTGGCCCGACTGGAGGACGGTCACGGAACGGAGCTCGACCAGGAGACGCTGGCTCGGGCGCGGTTCAACCTGGCGAGGACGCTGCTGCGCATGGGTAAGGTCAGCCTGGCTGAGACTGAACTGCGGTTGATTCTGAGGCGACACCGGGAGATCTCTCCGACGACGGAAGTCGCCGTTCTCGGGGCGCTCGCCGACGCGCACGAGGACAAGGGAGACCGGTACTTGGCGCTCCTCGAGTCCGAGAAAGGACTCGCCATCGCCCGCGAGTGTGGCAACGTCGAGTACGAAGGCTACGCGCTGCACCGGATCGGCCGGCTCTACTTCCTCGAAAGTGATTACAGCAGAGCGCTTGAGAGCTTCCGGCAGGCTCGGACCCTGCTGGAAGACAAGGCGAGCCGCTACGATCTGACTCTCATCCGCATCAACATCGGCTTCTGCCAGGCGATGATTGGCAAGGTGGAACGGGGCGTCCGAGAGCTCAAGGAGGCGCTCCAGATTGCTGGCAAAGACGGGTTCCGGCGGTGTTCAACCTACGCCCTCCTCTACCTCGGGCAAATACACTTCACGCAGCAGGAGATGGTCAAGGCGCGTGATTACTTTGAAGAGGCCGAGCTCATGGCCCACGGTGGAGAGGAGCGCTATGTGGACATCCTCTTCCAGTCCGCCTACCACCTGTGGGAGATGGCACGGGTCTCGGGGAACCAGGTCCAGGAAAAGGTGTATTTTGGTCGCTTGAAATTCCTGCGATCCCAGCTCGATCGTCATTTCCTCGAAGTTGAGAAATTCGATCAGTTCATCGAGCAGAGAAAGATCAGGTGACGCCATGACACGGCTGTACGGATCACGTCGGTGGGTCGTCGTTGCCGTCCTGGCGCTCCTGCCTTCGCTCGCCCTGGCGGAAGTCAGCGCCCAACTCGACGCCCGTGGCAATTTCAAGCGGTACTTCTACCTGACGCGCAAGAAGGACTTAATCAATATCATCTGGGCCCAGGTACGCCCCTGGGCCCCGCCGTACGTCCTCCTCAACCCCATCGGTGATAACCTGGGTGACCTGCCGCCGGTCATTGAGGCTTCGCCGATCACCGGTACCCCTTGGGTCGTATGGCCCAAGAACTTCGGCAACATCAAGCAGCTTGTGCTTGCGACATGGGACGTCAAGGGCCGGAAGTGGACCGATGCGCTGCCTATTACCCCCGGAACTCCTCTCGTTTACGACGATCTTGGCCCGGCCCTGGCATTCGACGAAGCCGGCACCCCTTACCTCGTCTGGTGGAGGGCAGAACAGGCGGGGAAGATCTTTTTCAGCACGTTGATCAGCGGCGTCTGGACTCCTCCTCTACTGGTCAGCGATCAGTCCGTCGACAGCCGCAAGCCGTCGATTGCCCTGCGCGGCACCACCGCCGTCATCACCTATCTCACGCCGACCGGGATGGTGACCAGGAACTTCGAGACCGGTCTACTGATCAACAGCGCCGCCAGTCTGATGGACAATCCCATCCCACCTTTGGTCACACCTCCGAGTTCCCCGGGCGGAGGCCAGTCCGGCGGCGGTGATGGGTTCCTCAAGAAAAAGTAAGAAGGGACGGCAGGGCGGAGGGTCCGGCCGTCCGGCCCCATTCACGCACGTCTCTGCGAAGAGCCCGCATCCCGGCTGACGATCAGACCCGGGGATCGCTCCAGGAGGGCGTGCCCTCCGTGGCGGAACGTCCGCCCCCGGGGCCCTCGTAGCGCGCGAGGCGGAGGCGCACCGCGTCGGACTCCTCTTCAAGATGCCGCAGCTGCTTTTGGAGCTGGCGGTTGGTGATGCGGATCTTGATCCCGTCGATCACCCCGATGGCGCAGGCGAACCCGACACCGAAGATGGCGGCCGTGGCGATCACGGCGCCCATCGGTACCGGGCCGACCTGCCACAGCACCAGGTTGATGGTCACGTCGGAGCTGTTGCACACGCCGACGATGAGCAGCACGAAGAAAAAGGCGGCCACGATCAGGTAAACCAGGATGTTCACCGCTGTCCCTCCGCCGCGGCGTCGCGCCTGGGGCGGCGCGCCCGGGTGCGATCAGGATCGAACCAGCCGAGGACCTCGTCCCATTTCCCCTGCGCCTTGAGGATCGCATCGACGACTTCGCGCACCGCACCACGTCCCCCGCGGGCCCGTGTCACGAAGGGGACCCGCCGGATGACCTCGTCATGGGCATCCGCCACGGCCACCGGCATGCCGACGCGGGTGAGGACCGGAAGGTCGCTCAAGTCATCGCCCACGTAACAGACCTGCTCGTCGGCGAGCTTCAGCCGGCGCGCGACGCGAAGATAGGTCTGCAGCTTGTCGCTCACGTGCAGGTGGACCTCGTGCATCCCCAGCTCCTCGGCGCGGCGGGAGACGGCGCCGCCCCCCCTCCCCGAGATGACCCCGGTGCGCAGACCGAGCCGCCGGGCGATCCACAGTCCGGCGCCGTCCTTGACATCGTAAGTCTTCCACTCCGCGTCCCTCCCGGCGATCGAGAGACGACCGTCGGTCAGGACGCCGTCGACGTCCATCAGAATGAGCGCGATCCGTCGCGCCCTCGGTGGCAGAGGCCGTCGGCACCTCAAGGGGACCTCCGCGGCGCGGCGGCAGCTCCGCGCGGCTAGAAGAGCTGGGTGCGCCAGAGATCGTGGATGTGCAGGACCCCTTCGACGCGGTTCTCCTGATCGACCACGACGAGAGAGGTGATCTTCCTGGCCTCCAGGAGGTTGAGCGCCGACACCGCGAGCTCCTGCTTCCCGATCGTCACCGGATCAACTGTCATGACGCCGTCCACCGTCAGCGCGAGCAGGTTGTCGCCCTGCCCCAGGTGCCTGCGCAGATCGCCGTCCGTAATGACCCCGGCGAGCCGGCCGTCGCTGTGCACGACGCAGGTCATCCCGAGCTTCTTCTCACTGATGATGCGGATGGCGTCGCGCATCGGGACGCCAAGGCCGACGGCGGGAGCGTTCCCGCCGCCATGCATCAGGTGGCCGACCGTGACGACCTGCCTGCCGATGCGCCCGCCCGGGTGATAGCGCGCGAAGTCATCCGGGGTGAAACCGCGTTTTTCGAGCAGCGCCATCGCCAGGGCGTCACCCATCGCCAGCGCCGCCGTGGTGCTCGCGGTCGGTACGAGACCGAGGGGGAAGGCCTCCTCGTCGATATGCACGTCGAGCACGATACGCGAGTGGCGAGCCAGGGTCGAGCGGGGGTGCCCGGTCATCGAAATCAGGCCCACGTCCAGGCGTTTCATCAGCTCCATCAGCCGAATCAGCTCGTCGGTTTCCCCGCTCTGGGAGATCGCCAGGACGACGTCTCCCGGGACCACCATGCCGATATCGCCGTGAACGGCCTCGGCCGGGTGCAGGAAGAGGGACGGCGTCCCCGTGCTGCTGAAAGTCGCCGCGATCTTGGCGCCGATGAGCCCCGACTTGCCCATCCCCGTGACGACGACCCGTCCCTTGCAGGCGTGAAGGGCGTCGACCGCCCGATCGAACGCTTCGTCGAGGCGCGGGACCAGGTTCAGGATGGCGCGCGCCTCGAGCTCGAGAACCTTGCGGGCAATGTCACGGGGCATCAGGGTTCCCTGATGAGCGCGTCGATCGAGACCACGGTCCGGAGGAGCCCCTCGACGGCGCCCAGACGCAGGGCGTTTGGCCCGTCGCTCCGCGCGGCGGGCGGGTCGTCATGGACCTCACAGAACAAGGCGTCGATGCCGACCGCGGCCGCGGCCCGGGCGAGATCGGGGATGAACACCGCGTCGCCCCCGCTGCGGTCGCCGAGACCGCCCGGGCGCTGGACCGAGTGGGTGGCGTCCATCACGACCGGGAACCCGAACCCGCGCATCACGATGAGCGAACGGTAATCGACCACCAGATTCTGGTAGCCGAACGAGGTGCCTCTCTCCGTGACCAGCACCCTCTCGTTTCCCTGCGACCGCACCTTGTCGATGGCGTTCTTCATCTCCCACGGCGACAGGAACTGGCCCTTCTTGATGTTGACGGGCTTGCCGGTGCGTCCCGCCGCCAGGAGCAGGTCGGTCTGGCGGCAGAGGAACGCGGGTATCTGCAGGATATCGAGGACCCCGGCGGCCGCCTCCGCCTGGGAGGGCTCGTGGATGTCGGACAGCACGGGAACCCCGACCTCCGACCTGACCCTCTCGAGTATCCGCAGCCCCTCACGCAGGCCGGGGCCGCGGAACGATCCCATCGAGCTCCGGTTCGCCTTGTCGAAGGACGATTTGAAGATGAAAGGGACCCCGGCGGCCCCGGCGATCCTCGAAAGTGCGCGGGCCATCGTCAAGGCGTGCGTTTCGCTCTCGATCACGCAGGGGCCGGCGATGAACCCGAGCGGGGCCCCACCTCCGACGGCGAGGCCGCGGGAGATCTCCACCCGTCGCGTCCGGGCCGTCCCCGGATCAGCGCTGGGTCTGCCGGTACTGCCTGCAGGCACCGATGAAGCTCCTGAAGAGTGGGTGGGGGAGCATCGGTTTCGATTTGAATTCCGGATGGAACTGGCAGGAGAGGAAGTAGGGGTGGTCCGGAATCTCCACGATCTCCACGAAGCGGCGATCGGGCGTTTCCCCGGTCACCTTCAGCCCCTTCTTCACCATGCCGTCCAGATACTCCCGGTTCACCTCGTAACGGTGGCGGTGTCGCTCGCTGATCTCCTGCCTCCCGTAGGCCTGATAGGCCCTCGAACCGGGCAGCAGCACGCAGGGCCAGCGACCGAGGCGCATGTTTCCCCCCATTCGCTCGACGCCCTCCAGCTCGCGCAGCTTGTAGATGACCGGGTGAGGCGTCGCGGGGCTGAACTCGGAGGAGTCCGCGTCCTTCAGGCCGCACATGTTGCGGGCGAACTCGATGATGGCGCACTGCAGTCCCAGGCAGATGCCGAAGAACGGGATGCGTTTCTCGCGCGCGTGCCGGATGGCCTCCAGCATGCCCGCCACGCCTCGGATGCCGAAGCCGCCCGGCACGAGGATTCCGTGACACGGGGCGATCGCCTCCTGAAGCTGCCCATCGGTCAGGTTGTCGGCCTCGATCCACCTCAGCTTGACCCGTACCTCATTGGCGATGCCGCCATGACCAAGCGCCTCGTTGAGGCTCTTGTAGGAATCCTCATACGTGACGTACTTGCCGACGATCCCGACGTTGACCTCGCCGCCGGCGGGGCTCTTGATCTTCTCGACCATGCGAACCCAGTCGTCCATGTTCTTGTCGCGATAGGGCAGGTCGAGCAGCTTCAGCAGGATCGCGTCCAACCCCTCCTTCGCGAGGACGAGCGGGACCTCGTAGATCGTCTCGACGTCCTTGGCGGTGATCACCGCCTCCTCCGGCACGTTGCAGAACAGGGCGATCTTCTTCTTGATCTCCTTGGGAATGAAGCGATCCGTGCGGCAGAGCAGGACGTCGGGCTGGATCCCGATCGCCCGGAGGTCGCGCACCGAGTGCTGTGTCGGCTTCGTCTTCAGCTCGCCGGCCGCCCCGATGTAAGGCACCAGGGTCAGGTGCACGAAGACCGCGTCGCTCCGAAGAGCCTCAAGGCGGAACTGGCGGATCGCCTCCAGGAAGGGAAGCGACTCGATGTCGCCCACCGTCCCGCCGATCTCGACGATCTGGATGTCAACGCCCTTGGAGATCTTGCGGATCGCCTGCTTGATCTCGTCCGTGACGTGGGGGATCACCTGCACCGTGCCACCGAGGTAGTCGCCGCGGCGCTCCTTGCCAATCACCTGCTCGTAGATCCGCCCGCTCGTGAAATTGTGGTCGCGCGAGCAGACGGTGGAGGTGAACCGCTCGTAGTGTCCGAGGTCGAGGTCGGTCTCCACGCCGTCTTCCGTCACGTAAACCTCGCCGTGCTGGTACGGGCTCATCGTCCCGGGGTCGACGTTGAGATAAGGATCCAGCTTCTGCAAGGTGACGCTGAAACCGCGCGCCTCCATGAGGCGCCCGATCGACGCCGCGGCCAGTCCCTTCCCCAGGGACGACACCACACCGCCCGTGATGAAGATGTACTTGGTCGGCACGTTCAGCTCCTCATGAGGATAGCAGAAGCGCCCGTTCGACGGCGCGGACGTCGGCGGGGGTGTCGACGCCGTGATAATGCCCGCGCGCCCGCAACACCCGGATCGTGCGGCCCCGCTCCAGGGTGCGCAACTGCTCGAGCCCCTCGAGAGTCTCGAGGATCCCGGGGCTCCACGAGGCGAACTCCAGGAGGAAGCCGCGGCGGTAGGCGTAGAGACCGACGTGGCGCAGCCAGGGCGGCGGCCCTGGTGCATGCGACCCGGCCGGCGCGCGGCCCGCGGCGCCCCGCCCGCCCGGGTCCCCGCTCCCCTGCACGTAGGGAATCGGGCTCCTCGAGAAATACAGCGCCCGGCCCCCGCCGTCGCACACCACCTTCACGACGTTGGGATCGCGCGCCTCGTCGGGTTCCAGCAGCGGGTCCGCCAGCGTCGCCATGTCGGGCGATGGATCCTGCTCGAGGCATTCGACGAGACCGTCGATGTCCTGCGGATCGAGCAGCGGCTCGTCTCCCTGGATGTTGACGAACAGATCGGCCGGCAGGTCCCGCGCCACCTCGGCCAGCCGGTCGGTGCCCGAGACGTGCCCGGGAGAGGTCATCAGCACCTCGCCACCGAAGGCACGCACGGCCGCCGCGATGCGCGCGTCGTCCGTGGCCACCAACAGCCGGGCGATGCGGCTTGCGGCCCGGGCCCGCTCGAAAACACGCTCGACGAGGGCCTTGCCGCCGATGAGCGCGAGTGGTTTGCCGGGGAAGCGGGACGACTGGTAGCGGGCTGGGATCACACCGACTGCGTGCAGTGCCGCCTTGGGCGTGGTGTGCCGCATCGACGAATGTTAGCCCACGCCCGTCGAGCAAGTCAAAAGGAAAAAACGCGCGCCGCCACGCGACGCCGCGGCGCTCCTCGCTGACTGAACTTGCGCGTGAAATCTGTGGACAGCGCTCCTCGCAATGCTAATATGAGTGACAGAACGGTTCGTCGTGACGGCGCCGCGCGGCGCGCGGCGATTCGCCCGCCGACGGGGAGGGGCCTCGGATGGCAGGAGACATCGAAAAGCACATGGAGGGGCTCGGATACCGTCTCCCGGAGGTCGGCAAACCTCTCGGGGCGTACGTTCAGAGCGTCAGGACAGGAAACCTGTTGTTCATCTCGGCCAAGCTACCCAAGGAGAACGGCCGCCTGAAGTACCCCGGCAAGATCGGTCGCGAGGTGACCGTCGAGGAGGGGAAGGAGGCGGCGCGTCTCGCGGCACTCAGCGTCCTGGCGACCGCCAAACAGGCGGTGGAGGATCTCGATCACGTCAGAAGGGTGGTGCAGCTGGTCGGCCATGTGGCGGCGGCGCCGGGGTTTCTCGACGCCTTTGACGTCATGGAGGGCGCGTCCGAGGTGTTTGTGAAGCTCTACGGCGAGCGCGGCAAGCACACGCGCTTCAGCCTGGGGGTGTCGGAGCTGCCCCTCAACGCCTGCCTGCAGCTCGAGGCGATCCTGGAAGTCGAGTAGGGCCGCGTGAACCTCCCGTTCCGCCAGCACGTCCTCATCTGTACGGGACCGCGCTGCGGAGGAGAGCGCCAGTCGGAGCGCATCCGTCAGGAATTCCGCCGGCAGTTCGTCCGCCAGGCGCTGCCGGCCTCGGTCAAGGACACCGCGTGCATCTGCTTCGGGCTGTGTACCTACGGCCCGAACGTCATCATCTATCCGGACGGCGTCGTCTACAGCGGCGTCAGGCCGCAGGACGTCGCCGAGATCGTGCGCGACCACCTCGTGGGAGGCCGGATCGTCGAGCGCCTTCTCTTCAAGAAGAGAGAGCCGGCGGCCCCGCCCCCCGGCGATCCCGATCCGACGGCCTTGCCCGTGTAAGGCCCCTCCGACTCCGGCTATAATCCCGGTATGCCGGCGACAGAGTCCACGACCGCGCGGACACCGCTCCTCGCCGATCGTTTCGGGCGGGTCGTACGCAGCCTGCGCATCTCGGTGACCGATCGCTGCAATCTCCGCTGCCTCTACTGCATGCCGGAGGGGGAGATCCCCTGGTTCCCCAGGAAGCGCATCCTGACCTACGAGGAGATCAGCCGCGTGGCGATGATCCTCGCGTCCCTCGGGGTGCGCGAGCTCCGTCTGACCGGCGGCGAACCCCTGGTGCGCAGGGACCTGCCGGTCCTGGCGCGCATGCTGTCGCGGATCGAGGGCATCGAGGATCTGGCGGTGACCACCAACGGCCTGCTGCTGGCGCAGATGGCGGAGCCGCTCCTCGAGGCGGGCGTGCGCCGCTTCAACGTGCACATGGACGCCCTGGAGCCGGCCGGCTTCAGCCGCATGAGCCGGCGCGCCGGTCTGGACAGGGTGCTGTCGGGTCTCAAGGAGCTCGAGCGCCTGAAGGCGACGCCGGTCAAGATCAACGTCGTCCTGCTGCGCGGCGTGAATGAGGACCAGATCGCGCGCTTCGTCGAGCTGGCGAGGTGCCGTCCCTATCAGGTCCGCTTCATCGAGCTGATGCCCCTCGGCGGCGGGGAGCCGTTCGAGATGGATCGCCTGGTGCCCGGCCGCGAGGTCAGGAGGCGGATCGAGGAGATCCACCCGCTGGAGGCGGTGGGACGCGACCGGCCGTCGGCGCCGGCGAGCGTCTTCCGCATCGCGGGCGGGGCGGGCGACATCGGCTTCATCAACCCGGTCACGGAGCCCTTCTGCGCGGACTGCGATCGCATCCGGATCACCGCCGACGGCAGGATCCGCACCTGCCTGTTCTCCCGCGCCGAGACCGACATCGCCGCGCTCCTGAGAGGAGGGAGCCCGGACGCGCGAATCGCCGAGGCGCTGCAGGTCGCCGTTGCGGGCAAGGAGGCCGGCGGCTGCCTCGACTTGAACCAGTTTTACCGGGAGCGGCTGCAACGCAAGATGTGGCAGATCGGCGGCTGAACGCGGTCGTCCCGGCATCCCGCCCCGCTGTGCTATCCTTTCGCGCTCCGGACGTCACGGGGAGAACGTGTGGGCGCGATCGCCATCGGTTTCTTCACCAGCACCGCCGCGGGCATTCTGGCGGCGCTGCTGCTCGCCCCGTTCCGGGAGCTGGGTCGGTTCTTCTTCGTGCTGAACGCATGTCTCGCCTTCCTGTTCCTCTGTGTCGCGGCGCCCTATCGGGTCACGGCGCGGGGCGCGGCGCCGGGCGCCTTCCTTCTGGCCCTCCTGGCGATGCTCCTGGTCATCGCTTATCTTGCGGCGCTGCTCCTGCTGCGCGCCGGCCGATCCTCCAACGGGCTGCTCGCCGCCGCGGCGGCCGCGGCTCTCCTCGCGACCGCGGCGGACGGCTGGATGGCCGCGGGCGGGGGCGGGCCGGAATGGTTCTTCAGCGCGAACGCGCTCGCCGCCGCGGCGCTCCTCGGCGCGGTCACCGTGGGCATGCTCCTGGGGCACTGGTACCTGGTGCGGACCCGGCTGGACATCTCTCATCTGGTGAGGTTCGCCCGCTTCTTCGCCGTCGCGGTGGCGGCGCGCGCCGCGTTCCTGATCGCCGGGCTCCTG
>Ga0137383_10002540_pt1 | contig 11210 bp, 10 predicted proteins | sample SagtaG_19_FD_104817 | JGI IMG/M metagenome (GOLD analysis project Ga0137383, IMG submission 104817) | Vadose zone soil microbial communities from Sagehorn Ranch, Mendocino, California, USA - Sage2_R_40_16 metaG | ecosystem: Environmental > Terrestrial > Soil > Vadose zone | place: USA... | reverse complement strand
GGCGAAGAGGCCGGGCGGTACAGGGCGGTAAGAGGCGGTAGAAGGCGGTAGTGAGACCGGTCCCGCTGCCGAACCTACCCCCCCATACCGCCTGGTACCGCCCCTGACCGCCCACATCGCCAGGACAACCACGAGAACGCCCGGCACGATGCTCGCTGCGATCACCGTTCGCACGTCGCCCGAGCCGGAGGTCAGAACCGCCCACGCCACCAAAGGCCCCAACACCGCGCCGGCATGATCGAGGCCGCGCTGCAGGCCGAACGCCCGCCCCCGCAATGGCTGCGGCGTGACGTCCGCGATCAGCGCGTCGCGCGGGGGAGTGCGCAAACCTTTCCCGAGCCGGTCCACGATGCGGAGCCCGATCACCTGCCAGGCGGCGGCGGTCACGGCGATGACGGGCCGCACCACGACCGCGACGAAGTAGCCGATCACGATCAGCGGCCCGCGGCGCGCGGGGCGGTCGGCCAGCCGGCCCGCGACCACTTTCACGAGCGCCGCGGCCGCATCGGCGGCCCCGTCGAGCGCACCGAGCGCCACCGCGCCGCCGCCCAGCACCCCGGTGACGAATGCCGGGAGCAGCGGGTAGATCATCTCGCTTGCGAAGTCGTTCAGGAGGGATACAGCACCAAACAGTTTGACCTGCCGCGGCAAGCGTTCAGTCACCGAGGCCGAGTCCCCAGCGAATGAGCGTGACGGGCAGGCCGCCGTACGGCAGGACGGCTTCGTGGAAGGAGCGGAGGGTGAACGACCCGCCGCGCGCGGCGCGGAAATCGTCGCGCAGGCGGAGCAGCTCGCGCCGGCCCACGGCGTAGCACAGCTGGTAGGCCGGCCAGGCGCAGTAGCGGCGCACCTCTGTTTCGGCGTTGCCGCGCTCGATATGCAGGTCGCGCACCATCTGGTCCACGGCCTGCTCGGGTGTCATGCCCCGCGTGTGCAGCCCCACGTCGAGCAGCACGCGCTCGGCACGCCACAGCAGGTGCACCCGCTGGAAGAACATCTCTTCCTCGGAGGCATAGAACCCCTGCTCCGCCATCATGTCCTCGCAGTACAACGCCCACCCCTCGACCGTGAGCGGCGTCCACAGATTCTTGCGGACGTGGGAGGGCAGCCCCTTCGCGGTGACGAGGTGCAGGTGGTGCCCGGGGTATCCCTCGTGGAGCGCGGTCGCCGCGAGCTCGTAGCGGCTGTGGTCGCGCAGGATGCGCTCCTGCTGCTCCGCCGGGAGGCGGGAGTCGGGGACCGTCACATAGAACCATCCGGTCCGGTCGCGCGAGTACGCGCCGGGGCTGTCGTAGGCGGCGAACGGGATCACGGGGCGCATGAACGCGGGGGTCGGAACCACACCGAGCGGCGCGTCGGGGATCGGCGCCAGGCCTTTCGCGGCAACGAATTCGCGGGCGCGGGCCATTTCCCTGGCGTACGAGTCGACCAGCTCGTTGGCGCGTGGATGATCCGCCCGCAGCCGGTCGGCGACGTCCGGCCAGCGGCCGCCGCCGTCTAGGCGGGCGGCACGCTTCTGCAAGTCGGCCTCGATCTCCTCCTTGAGGCGCAAGCCGTAGCGCCACAGCTCCGGCGCAGTGTCCCGCAGAGCGTGCTGATAGTGTAGCAGGAAATTGAATGCGTCCTCGCCGATCGCGAAGTGGTCGCCGCCGGTGTCGAGCCAGCGGGTCAAGTCCTGCTCGAACTCGGCGAGCGCGGCGGTCGCCCGATCGGTCGCGGAATGGAGCCGCTCCGCCTGCGCCGGCGCGCCGGCCGAGAGTGTGGCGGCCACCTCGCGGAGCAGCAGCCGGCCCCCCTCGCCCATGCGCAGCGCCGTCTCGACGAACACGCTCACGGGCTCGGTGAGCGTCGCCCGGGCGTCTTGGATGAACGCGGGGATGTCCTCGAGCCGCCCCATCGCCGCCCGCGCCTTCTCCTCCGCCGTGCGATCGCCTGAGAGCAGCAGGTGATGCAGGCCGCCGAGTAGATGCGACAACCAGAACTCGGGGTTCGTCGCTTGCGGCCGCATTTGCTCGTAGCGGCGCACCATGACCCGGATTTCGTTGAGCAGGGCGGTCCGATCGATTTCGTCGTCCAATCCGTCCACGGTGGCTTCTTCGAGCGCGGCGGCGAGCGCCTTGAGCGCGGCGAGGTGGGGCGCCAAGGCCGCGTGGCTGAAGCGGCCGTAGCGATCGTCGTAGCCGGCCACGCCGGCCTGCGTCGCCGCCACGGGGTCCAGATGCCAGCGGAGATCGAAGAACGAGCGTTCGATGTCCCGGAAGCTCATACGCCCCGCTTCAGGAGCCGGTGGCACTCCTCGTCGGACAGGACGCGGTCGGTGCGCTTGGCGGCGTCGAACAGCGCCTTGCAGGCTGCTGCATTCTCCGCGTCGTAGCCGTGCGTCTCCAGCCAGTACTTCACGTTCGACAATCCCGAGACGGGTGAGATCTCGATGCGCTGCGCGAAGCCGAACTCCTCGGCGGGCACGGAGCTGTACACGCGGTCGGCGAGCCAGGCGTGCCCCTTCTTTTTCGCCTTGATGATCGCCGCGGCGTGTACGCCCGTCCCCGTCCGAAATGCGTCGGTGCCGACGACCGGATAATTCACCGGGATCGGCACGCCCACCGCCTCCGCCACGAGCCGGCAGTACTCGGGCAAGCGGCGGATGTCGTGCCGGTGCGCGCCGAGCAGTTTCAAGTTGACGAGCAGCAGGTCCATCTCCGCGTTGCCGACGCGCTCCCCCACGCCGAGCGCGGTCGCATGCACGCGGTCGACGCCCGCCTCGATCGCCGCGAGGCAGTTGCTGAGCCCCATCCCCCGATCGCGGTGGCCGTGCCAGTCGATCTTGACACGGTGTTTTTTTACGATCTCCTGCTTGACGAACTTCACCAACGCCTTTACGCCGTCAGGCGTCGCGTGCCCGACCGTGTCGGCGAGGCAGAGCCGCGTGGCGCCGCAATCGATGGCCGCGCCGTACAGCGCCTTCAGCGTCTCGGGCCGCGCGCGCGTCGTGTCTTCGGTCACGTACATCACCGGCAGGCCGTGCTGCACGGCGTACGTCACCGCCGCGACGCTGGCTTTGACGATGCGGTCCAAGGTCCAGTCCTCGGCGTACTGGCGGATCGGGGAAGAGCCGATGAACGTCGCCGCCTCGATCTTGATCCCCAGCTCGTCGGAGATGCGCACGATGGGCTCGACGTCCGACACCACCGTGCGGGCGGCACAGTTGGGCGCGATCGGCAGCTTGGCGTCGCGGATTTCCTGGGCGAGGGCGCGCACCTGCTCCACGACGCGCGGCCCGGCCCCCGGCAACCCGATGTCGGCCGCTACAATGCCGAGGTCGGCCATGAGGTGCAGCAGCCGCTTCTTATCGTCGAGGGGAGGGTCCGTGACGGACGGGGACTGCAGCCCGTCGCGCAGCGTCTCGTCGTTCAGGTCGACCTGGGCCCGCGTCCAGTCGAACGCGGCGCCCCCGTTGGCCCCGTTCCAGTCGTAGATCAGGTCGCGCTCCTCCATGGGATTAGTGTTGCGCGCGTGCACGTCCAGGTCAAGCGCCGGGTTGCCGGAGGCTCAAGATGTACCGTAGCTTGCGGGCGATGCCCCTCCCCGAGTCGATCGACGCCGTCGTGGCGCACGACCGCGTGCGCGCCGCGCGCCACCACATCGAGCGCTCCGACGAGAGTACGCTGGCCCGCCAAGCGGCGTTGTCGGCGATTCCCGCGCCCACCGGTGCGGAAGGCGCGCGCGGCGCCCACGTCGCGGCGCTGTTCCGGGGCGCCGGCCTGAGCGACGTCGCAGTCGATGAAGTGGGCAATGTCACCGGTTGGATAGGCGCGCGCCGTGAAGACGCCGTGGTGCTGAGCGCCCACCTCGACACCGTGTTCGCCGCGGGACTCGACGTCTCGGTCGCGCGCAGCGGCGCGCGCCTCGAGGGACCCGGGATCTCCGACAACGCCCGCGGCCTGGCCGCGCTGGTCACGGTCGCCGAGGCCCTCGTGCAGTCGCGGGTTCCGACGGTGCGGCCGGTACGTTTCACCGCGACGGTGGGAGAGGAAGGCCACGGCGATCTACGGGGTGTGCGTCACCTGCTCGATCGGTCCCGCCCCCACGCCTTTATTGCGCTGGACGGCGCTGGGATAGAGCGGATCGTGCACCGGGCGCTCGGCGCCCGCCGCTACCGCGCCACCTACCGCGGCCCCGGCGGCCACTCCTGGGCCGCCTTCGGCGTCGCGAACCCCGCCAACGCCGTGGGCCGAGCGACCGCGCTACTCGCCGACTTGCCCACGCACCACGCACCACGCACGACTTGTGCCGTTGTCCGCCTTGGGGGAGGTGCCGGCCTCAATTCGATTCCGCAGGAGGCGTGGTTCGATGTCGATCTCAGGAGCGAGGACCCGAGGGCGCTAGCCCGGCTCGACGCGGCGCTCCAGGGGATCCTCGCCCGCGCCCTCGCCGAGGAGAACGGCCACCGCACCGCCGGGACGCCCCCGCTCCAGCTCGATCTCCGCCGCGTTGGGGACCGCCCGTCGGGTCTCACGCCGCGCGCCCACCCGCTCGTGCAGACGGCCATCGCCGCGACGCGCGCGCTGGGCCGCCCTCACGAGCTCGCCTGCGCCTCGACCGATGCCAACGTGCCGATCGCCCTGGGCGTGCCCGCGATCGCACTGGGCGCGGGGGGTCACGCGGGGGACGCGCATCTGCCGACGGAATGGTATGAGAACGTGGATGGACCGTTGGGGGTGGTCCGCGCCCTGCTCGTTACGGCGGCGATGGCGGAGGTGCGTTAAGGGCCTGCAACGCCTCGCGGCTGTGCCGCGTGACGCGCAGCTGCGAGGAGTAGACGTGCCGCACCACCCCGCCCCGCCCGATTACGTAGGTCACGCGTCCCGGCAGAACGCCGAGCGTCCGCTCCACGCCGTACATCTCCCGCACCATCCCGTCGCGGTCGGAGAGCAATAAGAAGGGGAGCCGCTCGTTCGTGGCGAAGCGCTGGTGCGACTTCACGGAGTCGGAGCTTACGCCGATGACCTCGGTGTCCGCCGCGGCGAAGACGTCATACGCGTCGCGAAAGGAACGCGCCTCGAGCGTGCAACCCGGGGTGGCATCCTTCGGATAGAAGTACAGTGCGACGTTCTTCTTCTCGGTCAGCTCGTGCAGGCGCACGGGCTTCCCCCGCTGATCGAGCAGCGTGAAGTCCGGCGCCGCGTCTCCGACGCGCACGCCGCTCAATGCGCTGCCCCGCCCCCGCCGGGCAGTCCTTTGCTCTTGTGCATCAGCAACAGCAGCGGCAGCGACAGCACGAACGCCGAGCCGAACAGCAGGAACAGCTGCTCGAACGACAGCATCAGCGCCTGCGTGGTGACGATGCCGTTCAGGACCCCGATCGCCTTGGTCTGCGCCAGGGCCGGCAGCTCGCCGCGGCCGATGAGCGCATTGGTGATCGCCGCGAGCCGCTCCTGCGTCGCCGCGGCGTACGCCGTCACGTTCGCCGCCAGGTCGGCCTTGTGAATCGCGGTGAAGCGCTGCAGCAGTGTGGCGGAGAGGGCGATCCCCACGCTGCCGCCGAGCTGCCGCATCAAGTTGAAGAGCCCCGTGCCGTTCGGGATCCGGGACATGGGCAAGTCGGCGAGGGCGAGGTTCGTGAGCGGCACGAAGATCAACCCCAGTCCCACGCCACGGAACACGAGCGGCCAGAAGAAGTCGGTCATGCCGCTCTGGGTCGTGAAGTGGGCGTGCTTCCACATCGACAGCGCGAACAGCGCCACGCCGACCATGATGGAGTAGCGGCCGTCGAACTTTCCTTGCAGCCGGCCCATGAACGCCATCGTGAACGCGCTCGCCAGCGCGCCGGGCAAAATCACGAGCCCCGTCTGATTGGCGGTGAAGTGCTGGACGTTCTGGAGGTACACGGGGAGCACGAAGATCGTCGCGTACAGGCACACGCCGAGCACCATGCCGAACACGACGCCCACCGCGAGCTGGCGGCTCTTGAGGATGCGCAGGTCGACCACGGGGTGCGCCGTCCGCAGCTCGTGCCAGATGAAGGTGATCAGCGACACCGCGCTGATCGCGGCGAGCGCACGCACCTCGCTCGAGGCGAGCCAATCGAGCCGCTCGCCACGCTCGAGCATCATTTGCAGCGCGCCCACGCCGGCCGCGAGCAGCAGCAGCCCCGGGTAGTCGACGCGGTCCACCTTCTGCTGGTGCCGCGAGTCCTGGATGAACGACAGGGTGAGCGCCAGGGCCAGCATCCCGAAGGGGATGTTGATGTAGAAGATCCAGGGCCAGCCGTAGGAATCGGTGATCCAGCCGCCGACCGTGGGGCCGAGCGTGGGCCCGACCATCACGCCCACGCCGAAGATCGCCATCGCGGTGCCGTACTCCTCGCGCGGGAACTCTTCGTAGAGGATCGCCTGCGACGTGGAGAGCAGAGCGCCCCCGCCGAGGCCCTGCACGATGCGCCAGAACACGAGCGCTTCGAGAGAGCCCGCGTTGCCGCACAGGAACGACGCGATGGTGAACAGCGCGATCGAGCCGGCGAAGTAGCGGCGCCGTCCGAAGAACGCCGACAGCCAGCCGGTGATCGGGAGCACGATCACGTTGGCGACGATGTAACCGGTCGAGACCCAGGCGATCTGGTCGAGCGTGGCGCCGAGATTCCCCATCATGTGAGGAATCGCCACGTTCACGATACTGGTATCGAGCAGCTCCAACACCGACGCGAGCGATACCGTGATCGCGATCAGGTACCGGTACTTGTATCGATCACCGACGCCCGGCAAGGCGCCGGCGGGAAGGACCGCGGTCGCCATCGTTGCTTACCTGGTCGCGATCGTGACGTTCACGCTCATGCCGGGCCGCAGCACGCGCGCGCCGCAATCGGCCGGACCCTCCGGGCGAACGCGAACGGGAACCCGCTGCACCACCTTCGTGAAGTTTCCGGTGGCGTTGTCGGGGGGCAGCAGCGAGAACTTCGCACCGGTCGCAGGGGAGATGCTCTCAACCCGCCCGCCGAAGGTGCAACCGGGGTACGCGTCGACCGTGAACCGCGCGGCCTCGCCTGGACGGACGCCGGCGGTCTCCGTCTCCTTGAGGTTCGCCACCACCCACACGTCCTGGAGCGGCACGACCGCCATCAGCGGCTGACCCGGCTGCACCAGCTGGCCGACTTCGGCGGTCTTCTTCGAGACCACGCCGTTCGCGGGCGCCGTGACGCGGGTGTAGGAGAGCTGCAGCGCCGCTTGATCGCGCGCCGCGCGTGAGGCGGCGACGCGGGCGTCGGCGCCCGCCAGGGCCGCCTGCGCGGCCGCGAGCTGCGCGTCCGCCGCTGTGGCGGCGGCGCGCGCCGCGTCGAGCTGCTGCGCGCTCACGATGTCCTGCTGCGCCAAGGGCTCCATGCGCGCCAGATCGGCACGCGCCTTGAGCGCGTTGGCCTGCGCCTGTGCGACCGCGGCCTCGGCCTGCCCCACGCGCGTGCGCGAGCTGACCGTCGCGAGCAGCGCCTGTAGGTCGGCCTCGGTCTGGGCCAGCCGCACCACGAAGTCGCGGTCGTCGAGCACGACCAGCGTGTCGCCCGCCTTGACCTCCTGGTTCTCCCGCACCCGCACCTCGGCCACGAACCCGCCGACCTTGGGGAGGATCGGAATGATGTGGCCGTCGACTTGCGCGTTGTCGGTCGAGACGTGCGAGCGCGCGAACCACCAGCGCTTGGCGCCGAATCCCAGCAGGGCAAGCAGCGCCACGCCCATGAACAGGAAGACGATCCGGCTCCGGCCAGCCGGCGCCGCCGCCTGTTTGCCGGTCGACCGCGCCGGTTTCGCTTCGATCTCTGGTTCCATTACCGTTGCCATGATCCCTCTTGATTGACCCCGGGCGCGAGCCCGGGGGATCCTAGGTTAATGGAGCGTCCGTGCCAGACCCGCGGCGCGAGCCAAGGCGACCCGGGCCGTCGCCGCCGCGAAGCGCGCGTCGATGTCCGTGTCCCGCGCGCGCAACAACGAGGCCTGCGCGTTGATCACTTCGATGTTTCCCGCCACGCCCGCCGCGAAGCGCTCGCGCGCCTGTGCCATTTCGTCGGCCGCGAGCCGCAGCCGCTCGGCCGCGATGACCTCCTGCGCCTGAGCGGAGGCGAGGTCCAGCAGGGCCGTCTCCACGTCCGCGGCGATCTGCTGCCGCAGGTCGCGGGCCCGCACTTCACTCTCGCGCGCGACGGCCGACTGCTCGGCCGCCCGACCCTCGCGGCGGAAGCCGTCGAGGATCGGGATCGACACCTGCACGCCGATCTGCCGCGTGCCGACCGACGTACTCGGCGTGAGCCCGCTCAGACCGTAGTCCGCCGCGACGTCCAGCCGCGGCAGCCGCTCGGCGTTGATCGCGGACTTCGCGGTCCGCGCCGCGTCGCCGCGCGCGACTTCGGCCGCCAGGTCGGGACGGTGCGTCAACGCGACCGCCACGATCGAGTCGGCGGTAGCGGGTACGGCGGCCACGGGCAGCGCGGCGGTCAGCGTGTCGGTGATCGCGATCGGCGTCCATGGGTCGAGGCCCAGGGTGCGCGCGAGGTCGATGCGCGCGCGGTCCTGCTGATTGAGCGCCACGAGCAACGCCCCGGCCGCCGACACGAGCTGCGTCCGGGCCCGCGTCACGTCGATCGCCGCACTCACGCCGGCGTTCTTCTGGGCCTGCGCCAGTCCCACCAGGTCGGCCGCGACGGCCGAGTCCGCCCGGCGCGCAACCACCTGCGCCGCCGCCCGAGACACCCGCAGGTAGGCCAGGGCGGCACCCGCCGCCGCAGCTTCGGACACGGCGCCACTCTCGGCGGTCGAGCCCCGCACCTGCGCCCGCGCCGCGCGCACCCGCGCCGCACTCGACAGGTCGAACAGGGTCTGGGTGAGGCGCAGGCGTGCGTCCACGTTGTCGAAGGGCCCGATGATGGTGGGCAGCCCCGCGCCGGGCGGCGTCGGGAATTTGATGCCCAGCGTCTTACTGTTGAACGTCCGACTGACCCAGAACCCGTTCACGGAGAACCCGGGGAGCAGGGCGCTGCGGGCCTGGCGCACCCGCGCCTCGGCCTCGTCGGTGCGCAGGCCGGCCAGCGCGACGGCCGGCGCCTCGCCGGAGGCGCGGCGGACCGCGTCGGCGAACGAGAGGCGCAGGGGACCCGGAGCCTGCGCGGCGAGCGGCGCAGCGATCAGGAAGCCAAGGGCCAACGGCCAACGGCGCTTAGGATTTCGCGATGCCATGGAGATAGAGTTCGATGTGAGTGTCGAGATAGCTACGGACGTCGAAGCCTTCGGGCATGCACGACGCGAAGGCCCGGCGCGCGATCACGGCGTGCATCAGGGGCGCCATGGCGAGCTTCGAGGCCACTGGCAAGTCGACCCGCCGGAATTCGCCGGCCTTGATGCCGCGCTCGAGCACGCTCGCCATGAGGCGCTGTCCGCGGACGGCGACTTCCTGGTAGTAGAAGCGGGCCAGCTCGGGGAAGTTGCCGGCCTCGGCAATAATCAGTTTCGGCACGCCGGCGAGGTTGGTCTCGCCCACGAGGCGCCAGTAATCGCGGACCAGCTTTTCGAACAGGTCGCGCGCGCTGCCGGTGAACGCCTGGACCAGGGCTTCACCCTTGGCGATGACGGGCACGATCGTTTCGCGCACGACCGCCTTGAAGAGCGCTTCCTTGTTCTCGAAGTAGAGGTAGATAGTGCCCTTGGTGACGCCGGCACGACGGGCCACGTCGGCGAGCTTGGTGGCGGCGAAGCCGCGCTCCACGAAGACGTCGAGCGCGGCGGCCACGATCTCCTCGGGGCGGGCGTCCTTGCGGCGGCGCCAGCGGGGAGAACGAGGGCGGCGGGCTGCGGTCTTCGGGGTTGCGGCGACTCGAGGCATCAAGGCTCCTGAATTAGTTACTGAACGGTCAGTAAGTAACTCAGGTTCCCCGCCGCCGTCAACCCCTGCGGTAGAAGAAGATCAAGCCCGTCACGGGCGGCACCACGCCCACCTGGCGCAGCATCGTTACCACCTGCCCGCGATGATATGACGAGTGGTCCACGGTGTGGCGAAACATCTGGCCGAAAGTGTGCTGGTACTCGCCGCCGGTCGACGGCTTTACGGCCCGCGTTTCCTCCATTTGCGCTTCGCTCAGCTGCGCGAGGAACGCCCCCCGCTCCGCCTCGATCTCCTCCCAGCGGGCCCGCACCTCTGCGGCGGTATGCAGATCCTTCCCCTGGGCGACGGCCGGATTGGGCTTCTTGAGCCAGCGGTTGAGCCAGAGGTGTTCCGCCCAGACGATGTGCGCCAACGTGCCATGGATGCCGCCGTGGCTGCTCTTCAGGTCACGCACATACAGATCGGCCGGCAGCGCCGCCGCCGCATCGAACACCTGCCGGTTGGCCCAGGCGTTGTAGGCGAACAGCTCGACGAATTCGTTCAGTCGTGACAGCATGTCTCGGCGCAGCAATCGGCGGTAGAAGAGGCGGCGGTCACCTGCGGGTGCGTGTCCCCCACCTTGACGACGAAGACTTCCCACTTGTAGCCGTTGGGGTCCGTGACCCAGATCTTGTCCTGCAAGGCGTAGCAGCAATCGACGTCCGCCTCTTCGAACGTCGCTAGTCCCTCGTTCTTCAACCGGACCGCCGCCGCTTTGACCGCCGCCGTTGACGCGACCTGGATCCCTAGATGGTTCAACGCCCCTGCGCCAACATCGGCGGACGCGTTCAGAGTCAGGTTCAGCGCCGGCTCGGCGACGTCGAACTTGGCGTAGCCGGGCTTGTGCTTCACCGGCTCGAGGCCGAGGAACGTCCGGTAGAAGCGCACCGACTCGTCGAACCGGGGCGTGTTGAGCGCGACATGTACCTTCATGCAGAAACTCCTTTCAGGGCGGTGACCGGCACGAGGTTGCTGCGGGTGCAGCACTCCGCGTAGAGGAACGCCAGCAGGTCGCGTAGTCCCGCCGCGTCGGCGCGATAGCGCAGGTACTTCCCCTCGCGCGTCACGGCCACGAGCCCCTCACGCTGCAGGGCGTCCAGGTGGTGCGACAGCGTGGAGGGGGGGATGTCGAGCTCCTCCTGGATCTCCCCGACCACCATGCCGCCGGGATTGGCCGAGAGGAGCAGCCGCACGATGCCGAGGCGAACTTCGTGGCCCAGGGCGGCGAACTTGGGGGCGAACTGGAGCGCGGCGGTGGCGGTAGCGCTGTTCATAAGGACGCGGTCGGCGCCGAGCTCCATGGCGATGGC
>Ga0137383_10002535_pt1 | contig 11217 bp, 10 predicted proteins | sample SagtaG_19_FD_104817 | JGI IMG/M metagenome (GOLD analysis project Ga0137383, IMG submission 104817) | Vadose zone soil microbial communities from Sagehorn Ranch, Mendocino, California, USA - Sage2_R_40_16 metaG | ecosystem: Environmental > Terrestrial > Soil > Vadose zone | place: USA... | reverse complement strand
TTTCAGCCCCGCGCACGCTTCTGAAGCTGGCCGACGGTACAGGTGTGCCCGGGGTGTTATTTTTTGCAGTGGTGGAGGGATTCATGTCTGTGCATACTAGTCGCAATGCGGCGACCAGCGCCTTTACCGTGTGTACTTGAGCTTGTGAACCCTGCCCGGCGCGCCCGGCGCGCGGGTTACAAGGGTGCGGGTGACCGTGTGTTAAGATAGCCCCGCAGAGGTGCGGCGTGGAGCATGATAAAACTCGCTTAGAGGAATTCTCCGACGCTTTCGGGGAAGCTGGTCGCAAACTGTGTGGTGGCTATGGGTGCTTCCTATTCGTGCCGTGGTCAGTTTCTACGCGGAGCACACGACCATCGAACTTAAGGCATTGGCCCAAGTGGCTACTCCATTTGTGCTGGAAACATTTAGCCAAAATCCTTCTGGCGATATCCTCCAAAAGCGCGTCACAGCCCGGCGCTCCCAGCCAATCCTAATTGATTCCTAATTTCTGTATGTCGCTTTGAACCTCATCGCCCTTCTCAGGAAAATCTGTTGCTGCCATTTGCACCGGGCATACGGCTCGGGGGCATTTTTTTTCTGGTGGGATCATGCTGCGTGGTCTATTTCGCCCGGTCCGATTCATTCGTCTTTTCTATCCGCACGGTTGCGGCGGGATACGCCATCAGGATTTCGCGCCTTCGCCTCCGTGCGTCAGCTTCGCTCAACCGCTCGGACATGACGCGCACGTTGGGCACGCCGGGAGCAAACACGCGGTAGAAGTCCTTCGGTTTTTCGGATGACATAACAAGTCTTCCTTCTACGGAAGCTTCGAGTTGATGTGCCGCGCCAGAATTCGAATCTCACTGCGCGTGTCCTGACAATCATCCCGCGTGATGCACGGAAACATGTGCGAATACATGTTTCGAACGCGCTTGATTAGTTCCATGTGGCCAAGAAAAAAGTGCATGTTCGGAAATAACTCAGGAATGCAGTCAGACTGGTAGGCTTTCACAATCTCTTCGAGGTGCCCGAGGGTGACCAAATGAACGGGGAGCACTGCGACAACAGTCGAGTCGCCTATCCACGGCATCGCATCCAGTTTCTTTTTCTGACTTTCTGCATAATCAAATACAGTCGGAAGTTTCACTTTGAGAGAAACGTCCCACCAGTTCGCTCCGTAGCAGGTCTTCAGGAACCCATCGAGCAGAACCCGCAATCCGTTTTCAAATTGATACAACGCCGGAAAGAGCAGATACCCTAAGTCCAGCGCCTCGAAATATGGTGCCGGAAGCTGAACGATTCGCTCAACCCTCCTGACGAGCCTACTCCGCTTTTTTGTTCTTCTTGCCATATTTTTTCAGGAAGTGACGCGCATTACGGATTGATTGTTGGGTGTTGCCGCACACTTTCGAAATCTCAGCAGTGGTCAAACCGAACCTGTCAAGTATTTCGACTTTACGTTCGAGACTCGCTTCCTTTTCTGTGGCTATACACAGATACGCCAGCATCAATCGAGCCGCATCTGGCTTCCCATTGCCCTCGTCGTGCTCCTTCATTTCTTACCCCTCTTCTTCAACCCCGACTTCATCACAGCTACGGTACTCGGAGTCGTACCGCAAATCGTGGCGATTTCCTGGTTGCCGTAGCCTAAGCGCGATAGGACGCGGACACGATCCTCTACCCTCTGAAGGTCTTTTACCGCTATGTAACCGAATACGAGAGCGAGGCTCGGCAGGGCTTGGCCGTCCGCCTTTTCCTTTTTCACTTTTGCCATAGCCACCCCATTTCAGCGAACTAACTCGACTTTCTTGATGTTCCTGACTGGCATCATTTTCCGGATTGAGGACGAATCTACGCCTAAAGCGGCCCCTATTTCTTGCGAAGTTGCGCCGAGTTTAAGAAGGAGCAAGATGAGCAAACGCTTTACGCTCTCCGTGTCGTTTATCTGGTTGGTAGGCATGATCCCGTTTCTCCCTTCTGGTTGCGCGGGATTCTAACATTCGAGCGCTTAGTTACACAATCCGTAATGACACGGGAAAGTAGCTTGCCGCGTAGAATTTCGATCCAGCAATGCAATAGCCTCGTGGCTGGCTATCGTTACGACTCACCTAGGCGAGGAAGTCGAAGGCTATTTAGCTGTTCCTGTTCCAAATGGTGATTGTCATCGAGCCGATGGACTGCGCTCCCGTCACAAAGCTGGCGGACGGACCGGGATGGCTCTACGAAATTTTATGTGGTCCGCCACATAAGAAATCAAACTCGACGGCTATCGCGCTGTCGCGGTCAAATCTGATCGCGGCGTGAATCTGTTTTCGCGGCGGCACAAATCGTTCAACCATCAATATCCGTACCTTGTCGAAGCGCTTGGCGATCTTCCCGCGACTCGAAGTGTGGACCATCTTAACGTAGAGCCAGCGACATTCGAACATTCAGGTCCTGATTCGTGTCGCGAACAAAACCACTTCCTGTCCATCTATGATGTTCGGCAAGTAGGTCCCCCGAATCGTAAAACTTGAGAACAAAAAACCCATTGTTGCCATCCTTTTGCGTTGCAGTGGTAGCCGAAATCACGCTCACGCCACAATGGTTATAAACCCTGGCACAGTGTAAGTGCCCATGAACGACAAGATGGAGATCACGAGACAAATCCTTGATCAAATTATCGAGACCGGCGCAGGAGTGTGGGAGAACCAATTCGTCGCGTGGCAGGACCGAGCCGAGCACCGCCCGATCATCCACTGCATAATGCACGAGCAGAATTTTGCGCGCCAGGGAATAGTTTTCGAGTTTCGCAGCGTCGACAGAGATACCACTCCTGAGTTGATCCATCTTGATTTGTATTTCCTGGGTAAGTTCCTCAGACACTCTACCCATAGCAAGATGCTCGCGGGCAGTGAGATCGAGTTTCTCTGCGACAGATGCATAGACACTCGCATCGACAAGGATAAAGAGAAACTCGATATCACCCGCATTTTTCGTAAGAAAAAATGAGCGCCTTGGCAGGGGGCCTGGAAACCCTAAAGGCTTAGCGAATTGTCGCAGGTAAATGTCTAAATCCGTTCTTAGCATTTTGTCATGGTTGCCCGGTATCACGACCAGTTTGTCGATTGGGATGTCCAGGGCCTTGATACTGTTCAGACCCTGCGGCGAGTAATTTGGTTGAGAAATGTATTGGCGCAAGAAGACGTACGAAGAGCCATTGGCATACGTTGACATGTCCCCAAGTAGAAGATAGAAATCAAATCTATTGTTTCCGAATCCTTCCAGACGCAATTGGTGTAACACTTTCTTCAGATAAAGAGGAAGGGACAACAATATTCCGATGTCATGTGCCTTGCATTTTGCTTGGACGTAGCGGCGCACTGAGGGGGCTAGGACTGTCCTCCACCAGGGAAATTGGAGGGGCGGAACTTCTGCCTCACGCAGCAGATCAGTGCCAAAATGGAGATCAGACAACACAACCGCGGCTGCGGTGAGGCTGTCTGCCATAGGCCTTAACGAGTGCCCCCCGCAGTCAACGCGCTGGGATTAGCATCAATGAGACTAGTTAACTCCGGCGAAGCCTCGAAGGCAATTCGTGTGCCATCAGCGATGAAAGTGCCAACAGCCGGAATTTCGACTCTCTTGCTCTTCTGAATCGCACGCCCAAGGCTCATGATAAGGACATAATAAGCAGCGTACGCGGACGCTTTGGAGAGTACTCCAAACCAGCCCTTTAAGTTTTGCGGATTTCCGGTGATCCAATCCATCCAGGGGCTTGGTTCTTCTTCCTTTGAAGCCTTCATCTGGAGACATATACTTCTCAGCGCATGCTCCAGGAATAAAACCCCCAATCGCGCTTCCCACGGTTCAATTGTCGCTAGTTCATATAGGCTATAGACGATGTTGGGTGCGCACAAGCGAAGAGCTTTTTCCGATACTTCATCAAATGCGTGACGACTGAACTCTAGCGCTGGCACAGTCAGTTGCGACAATTCCTTTTCGGCCCCGAACGATACTTTTGCTCCCTGCCATTCATAATATTTTTCGAAATTACCGATGCATTCTATTTCACAACGGTTCCTATCCACTAGACTCTCAGTAATCTCTACCCAAAGGAGACCAGGTAGCTCAGAAAACAACCTCTCAGCGAGAACCGACAAAAAACTGTCCTCATCGATAAGACTGAAAAGGCTTTTGTCAAGTTGTGCGGAAATCTGAGACGGTTCGTAAGCCTCGTTCGACGCAAGAGCCGATAAATCCATTTCGGATAGTAACTTCAAGAGTTCACCGACGACAATAGAAGCAACCCGGGCCTCCATCAGTTTCCACACCACTTCAGTTCCTGGCCAACGTTTCTGTTCGCCCGTCACTCGCTGATAGAGCATGGACAAAATTCGTTGCCAGAAAAATCGATCTCGCGTCATATCAGAAGGGATGAAACCGAAGATATTTGAGAATCTATCGTCACTTTGCAATCTTTGGAGAAACCTCGGCCCAGATTCCGTGCTGGAACCGTCCAACAGCAATAGGTCGTATTTCCGTTCATGCTGAAATATTTCCTGGGCATTCGAGAGGTAAGTTACTGCTACATTGAACCTGTCAAAAACTTTTCGAGTTTCCTTGAGGACTGTTTCGTTTCCCGAAATCAGCGCCAAGTTGCGCGACATGGATGGTTATCCCTTTAACGCCATTGCTGCTTCAGCTAGATTGTAAACCCTTGACGACCAATTCCTCCGAGAAATTCACCTGCTGACTCCTGGCAGGACTATTCCTCCTTGGCAGAAAAAGAATTCACAATCGTAGGCCATCGCGCCCTTGTTTCGATTTCCTGAACTGCTTTACGCGCTCATGCTGGCTCGGTTGGTTATTCTCGGTCCGCGCAGAACTGCCAGCACTCTCCCATAGTCCTCCAGTCGTACCCTCCTCAGGAATTCACCTGATTCGACTTTCAGGGACTCTCCCGATTGTTTGGATTACATGAAACTACTATATCGACGAAACGCCGTTACGCACTTAGACGGGTACCTAACGGCCGGCCTCCCCGCTCTCACCGGTTACGACGCGAACGGTCCGTGGACTATGCCTCGGAGTCCCTATGCGAGTGGTATGGGCTAGTCACTTTCTCAACCGGCAGCCGCATCAACCTCAGCCACCCTTCCGGAACCGCAGCGAAGTCCGGAGTTTCCCCACCGCCCCGCCCGTAATCGAAAAAACATTTGATGTTCAGATCGACCACCCAGTTCACTTTTCTCGTCACCACGCTGGTTTGATTGGCGTACAGGAGGATTGAGATCATGTCCTACGATCCGCGTTTACTCTTTGAGAGAATATTCACATATTTGCGCGAGAGCCCCTGTAGGACGCTCAGTGATCTGTCAAAGCGCCTGCAAGTCAGCGAAGGAACAATCAAGAAAGCAGTTAATTTGTCGACGGGCAAAAGTTTCAGACTTCTTCGAGACAAGGTCATTCTGACGCGAGTTAAGTGGCTTTTCGCGGCGCAACCAGAAGCGCCGATCAAGGAACTATCCTTTGGTATTGGCTTTAAATCTGCGAGTTCATTCGCGCGCGCCATTAAGCGTGCTTCTGGTTTATCGCCGGAAGAACTGCGTTCACGAGTTGCTCATGAACTCCTGGTTGTCCAACCTCGGGACTATTCGATTGTCAATCGACCCGTCAATGACCACCGGCAGAGAGTCAAGGTTGCGGGACTGTAAAAAAGTGCCAAATCCGCATTGGCTTTGCCTGATCCGCACAGGTTTTGCCCTTGCTCTCAGAATCTCCGTTTCGTAGAGTCAATCGCGTGGTTCAATGCTCAGCCCTCGAAGGTGTTCTCGGGAAAAAATTCGGCTCAAGCTATTCCCCAGAAGGGTTGCCCCCAGCAGTAACTTCCTGGCTTACGGCCTGAGGCCTGTGGCTTTTCACATTCAAAGACACTGAGTGTAACGCACTCGGCATAACCGCTTAACCAGAGAAGGGCGAACTCGGAGAGGTTGTTCGAAACGAGCGAACTCCATCCAAGCGCTAGAAGTGTGTGTGGATGAGGACTCAGAGACAGATGCGGGATGAGAGATCGGTTGTTCGGATTCGGTGCTAAACGCAGAGACGACGGTTTGATTGGGAGGGGCCCATGAACAAAGTTGCTCACTTCTTGTTGCTAGGGGCAGTGTTTGACGATTTTCCTAGCCATTGGTCACCGTGCGCTACGAACCATTCGTGGACACGCAATCTGGAGGCCCTATGAGCGCAACTCGTCTGGTCCTGCTGGTTCTCGCCCTTTTGTCGATCTCATATTTTACTTCAGCCCGACAAACCCCTTCCACCGATCCCCAAGCCACTGCTTTGCTCCAAAAATCTCTGTTCGCCCTCAGCGGCGGTCAAACCCTTACTGATGTCACCCTCTCCGGAACGGCACGCCGCATCGCCGGCTCCGACGACGAATCTGGCACCGCCACACTCAAGGCCATCTCCGGTGACGCGAGCCGTGTAGACCTCAGCCTGCCTTCCGGCGTGCGCAGCGAGATACTGAACAGTACTACCGCTCCGCCCTCAGGCTCTTGGTCTGGCCCGGACGGCGTCTCTCATCCCATCGCCTACCACAACCTCCTCACCGACTCCGTCTGGTTCTTCCCGGTGTTTACTGTCGGTCGTCTCCTCGACTCGGGAAACTACGTCGTCTCTTATATCGGCCAAGAGACGTATAACGGTCAGACAGTGCAACATTTGGCGGCTTATCAATCCGCGGCCATTCAAACCCCTTCGGGCACACCCACCTTCAGCCATCTGACGCAAATGGACCTCTTCCTAGATTCCATGACTCTGCTGCCGACAGCCCTGGATTTCAACGTTCATCCCGACAACGACATGGGCCTGGACATTCCCGTCGAGGTTCGCTTCTCCGACTACCGCTCCCTCAACGGTGCTCAAATCTCCTTTCGTGTTCAACAATTCCTGAACAACAACCTCCTCCTCGACCTTCAATTCACGAACGCTCAACCGAACAGCGGCTTGTCCGCCAGCTTGTTCAACGTCCAGTGAGAGGAGCCGATCATGAGCCGCCTAACTCAAGTAGTCGCAAGCCCGGCGATTCGAGCAACGCGAGGAATCTCTCTTCTACCGTCCTTGCTTCTTTACGTCGTTACGTCGCTACTTTCTTCTCCAGCCTCCGCCCAAGTCGCCACTGGCACCCCTCCGTTCGGCTCCTTTGGCGGTGGTCCCGACATCGTCAACCTCGGCAACCTTAATGACCACCAGACAATGCCCATCCTCCACAAGCCTGGGCGCGGCATGAATTTCACTTACGATCTGAGCTATGACTCCTCTGTTTGGTACCCAGTTACATCGGGGAGCACAACAAGTTGGCAACCGGTCTCAAATCTGGGATGGCGAGGACAAACCGAGATGGCGGTAGGGTACGTCAGCCACGTCGGCTCGGTCCTAAGAACCTGCAGAGACAGGTCGGGCAATATCATCGGCTATGAATTTGAGACAAGCAAGTGGGTGTATCACGACCAGTGGGGAGTTCCGCACCCGTTTTCGGGTGATACCATCTATATCAGTGGAACCTGTGGGACAGGTGGCCCCAACTCCTTTTCAAGCGCGGCCACTGATGGCAGCGGCTACAACATCAGTGTGACCGATGCGGCGTTTACTCTCTACGATTCGACAGGCCGAAACATCAATCCGCCATCAGGCGGCTCCGGAAGTGCAACCGACCGCAACGGCAATTTTATCAGCGTAAATTCGAACGGCGCGTTTACAGACACTCTCGGCTCTACTGCCTTGACCGTTGCAGGCTCTGGCACGCCGTCTAACCCGGTGACCTTCACTTACACGGCTCCCTCGGGCGCTTCTGCTCACTATACCCTCAACTACACCAACTTCACGATCGCAACGAACTTCGGCGTGCCCGGGATCAACGAATACAAATCGTCAGCAGCGGTGGCGCTGCCCACGAGTTTCGTTCTACCAAATGGCTCTCAATACTCCTTCAGTTATGAAGCCACGCCTGGGTCCTGCACGCCTTATTCCGGCACCACGTGCGTTACTGCCCGTCTCGCCTCCATCATCCTTCCAACCGGCGGTACGATTTCCTATCTCTACTACAACAGCAACAACAACTTTCCCGTCTGCACAACCGGTAATAACGGGATTTTCTCGGATGGCAGCACTTCCTGTCTTCAGCGCACTACGCCGGACGGCATCTGGACCTACACGCGCACCTTAATCAGTGGCAACCACTACACAACCAAGGTAACCACGCCACCTGACCCCGCTAACTCAGGCTCGGTCGGCAATGACTCCTTGATCGACTTCCAGAAAGACTCCGCCACGAGCCCAAGCACGAACAACTTTTACGAAACCCAGCGCGTATCCTATCAAGGCGCTTCCTCATCGAACGTAGTGCTGCAAACGCTAATCACCTGCTACAACAACAACACCTCAAGCTGCCCAACCACCGCAGTCAATTCCCCCATCTCCCAGCGCACCATCTTCCCCCAATTCGGCTCCAGCGGCCTACAGTGCAAGCACAACTATCTCTACAATTCCGTTGGTGGCCTCACCGAGCAGGACGATTATGCTTACGGCTCTGGTGGCCCAGGATCGCTGCTGCGACAAATACTCATCACCTACGCCTCTCTCCCTCCCAACATCACCGCTTTCCAGCAAACCGTCACCGTTAAGAACGGCTCAGGAACCGTCGTCTCGCAGACAAACTACAACTACGACGAGACCTCGGTCACGGCTCCCCCCAATCAACCGACGCCGCAGCACACTTCCGTCTCCGGCTCGCGTGGTAATCTGACCAGCATCAATTATCCGGTCAGCGGACTTACAGCCCGGTCTACCTATTACGACACCGGAAACCTAAACATTTCCACCGACGTGAACGGCGGTCAAACTACCTATACCTATGGCGCTCTTTCCGCCACCTGCGGCAACGCCTTCCCCACCAGCGTTACGCTCCCAAACCCGAACGTGGCCATGTCTCGCTCGTTCGCCTGGAACTGTACCGGCGGCGTCATGACATCCCTCACTGACGAAAACAATCGAGTCACTTCCACCACCTATAGCGACGCTTATTTCTGGCGGCCCGCCAGCGAGACCTTTCCCGATACGGGCCAGACCAGTTGGACCTACAACAGCCCGACCAGCCTCACCACCACGACCAAGATGAATTCCTCGCAGAACATCACAAGCACCGTTTTGCTCGACAGCCTCGGCCGCGCCCTCCGCGGCCAGCTCAACTCCGACCCCCAAGGTGTCGACTACGTTGACACTACATACGATGCCCTTGGCCGCGTAGCCTCTGTTTCCAATCCCTACCGCTCCACGAGCGATCCCACCTACGGCCTCACGAGTTATCAATATGACGCTCTGAGTCGAGTCACCAAGGTCACCTTACAAGATGGCTCGTTCGGAACCGCCTCTTACACCAACAATGCGGTCACTGGCACTGACCCCGCCGGTAAAAAACGCCAAACCACCGTTGACTCGCTTGGCCGCCTCACCCAGGTCATCGAAGACCCTGGCGGTCTCGGCTACGTCACGACGTATACCTATGACGCGCTCGGCAATCTCATCAACGTGGTTCAGAACGGTGGCCGCCAGCGCACTTATACTTTTGATGCGCTGTCTCGCCTTGTCTGCGAGAGCAATCCGGAAATCCAAATTGCCACATGTCCCAATCCGGACAATGGCTCTTACACCGCTGGAACCATCCGCTATGGCTACGACAACAACGGCAACTTGACCAGCCGCCAAGCTCCCGCCCCCAACCAAACCGGCTCCGCCACCGTCACTACCACGTACACCTACGACCTTCTGCATCGCTTGAAGACAAAAACCTACTCCGACGGCACTACGCCCTCGGTTCAATATACTTACGATGTGGTTTATCAGCCATCCCCTATCCCCCAAGGCTACGACGTCGGTCGGCTAACCGCTACTTGGACCAGCGGCAAGGGTACAAAATACAGCCATGACAAAATGGGACGCATCGCATATCTCCTGGATTGTGTTGAGCCTACGGCGTGCAATAACAGCCTTGTCGGCTCCTACCAATTCGATTTAGCTGGAAACATTACGCAAGCCTCTTACCAAATGTGGAACTGGAACGGCACGAGCTATACGGCAACCACCTCCCCACTCACCTTCAATCAAATCTTTGATACCGCCGCGCGTCCTACGCAACTGACGAGCAATTTAGTTGATTCCCAACACCCTGGAACTCTAGCAACCGTGGACTCAGGCGTGGGATACTATCCTTACGGAGCTATCCGCAAGATGACCTTTGGGAACAATCTGACGCAGGCAATGTCGATTGAGGCCCGGCTCCAGCCCTGCCGCATCAATTTGAACTCCTCGAACTCTTACGTCACTGACGGGTGCAACGATGGCTCCATCAATGGCACCGTTCAGGACTTCTTCTACGCTTTCGGTAGTTGGGGATCAACGAATAATGACAGTGTCACGACGATGAATGCTGCTGGCGCTCAGGCTTTTAACCGTGCCTTCACCTATGACTCACTCAATCGTATCGCCACCATGCAAGAGACAAGCGGAATTGCCGAGACCTGCAAGCCCAGTTCTTCCCCGACCAATCCTTATACGATTTCCTGGACCATCGATTCCTGGGGCAATCGCACTGCCCAGAGCCCCAACGCCGGAACCTGTAGTTTCAGTCAGGGCGTCAATACACTGAACCAACTCTCGGGCTCGCCTTATCAATACGATGCTGCTGGCAACATGACCCATGACGCGTCGCACGGCTATGCTTATGACGCGGAAAACAGGCTCATCCAGGTTGACGGCGGCAGCACTGCCACCTACGCTTACGATCCTAGCGGGCGGCGGGTCGCCAAGACCATCGGCAGCACAACAACTAATTACGCCTACGATCTGGGGCAGAATGTTCTGTTCGAGACGCAAGGAACCAATTGGTCGACGGCCTACACCTATTTCGCGGGGGCACTTACGGCGGAGTACACCAATAACACCACGTACTTCCTCCACGGCGACCATCTCGGCTCCACTCGCTTGCTAACCGGCGTGAACCAATCCGTCGCCCAAAACCTCGACTACCTTCCTTTCGGCGAAATCCTTTCCAGCGATTCCGGCATCACCACGCACAAATTCACTGGCGACGAGCGCAACTCCGAAACCAGTCTTGACCAAGCCTGGTTCCGCCAATACTCTTCTGAACTCGGCCGCTGGATGCACCCCGACCCCGCAGGACTCGCCGCCGTCGACCCC
>Ga0137383_10002534_pt1 | contig 11218 bp, 9 predicted proteins | sample SagtaG_19_FD_104817 | JGI IMG/M metagenome (GOLD analysis project Ga0137383, IMG submission 104817) | Vadose zone soil microbial communities from Sagehorn Ranch, Mendocino, California, USA - Sage2_R_40_16 metaG | ecosystem: Environmental > Terrestrial > Soil > Vadose zone | place: USA... | reverse complement strand
ATGTACGCTTCAGCGGGCAGCCGCTTGGGTTCGTATTCGCCTTTGCCAACTGTGCCTTCTTCATGCTGTATGTGGTGCTCGGTCATCGTATTGCCCAGGATGGCGGCGCTGCAGGGATTGACCGGCTTGGAGCGGCGATGCTCGTCGCGCTCGTCACTATTACGCCTATTGGAATCACCGGTGCGTTGCCCGCGATGGCACAGCCGCTCCTGTTGCTCGCAGGCATTGGCGTTGGCATTTGCTCTTCGGTCATTCCGTATGTGAGCGATCAGCTCGCCATGGCGCGGTTGCCACGAGCGACGTTTGCGCTTTTGCTCTCCTTACTACCAGCATCTGCCGCTCTCATCGGAATTCTTGTCCTGCGTCAGATACCGACATTGGTAGAGATTGCTGGCATTCTCCTCGTTGCAGGTGGGGTAGCGCTGCACCGGGAGGCTGAGGCAGAGCCTAAGAAGCGTGTAAAGAGCATGTGAGAGGCTCCTCTGAAGCAACTGGCGGAAGAATGAACAAGGCGATAGTATTTCTCGCAATTGATGGTACAATAGATATTGAAGACTTTGTCATGCTGGCAACAATCAATTTCACATTTTTTCGTAACGCTTTTCGTAACGTTTAGGAGACAGTTAGCTATTATACTAGTCTATAGAGACAAGCGAAAAGCTGCCGCACCTGCAAGGTTGGACACCTTAATAGGAAGTGACGAATATTAGAGTAGACTGAAGGGAACGAGGGTGCCCTGAGAGGGAGTTCATATGGTAACAATAATGCAGCGTTTTCAAAAAATGCGTTCGGGGCGGGCCAAGCGAGAAGACCTGGCGATACAGAAAACAAGCGAGAAAAGGTCTTCCAAGGTTGAGACCTCACCTATTGATATCGCACCCAATGACCCGATTGTAGCGTACTTCTTGAGTTCGCCAGGGGCAACAGAGATCGACAAATTGCATCTCGACTCTCCTGCTCTGCGCGCAATCAAGCTGGCCGGCATCAAGGTGGTCATTCCGCTGATCAGCCAGGGTGAATTAGTTGGGCTGCTCAATCTTGGCCCTCGCATGAGTGAGCAGGACTACTCCACCTACGATCGGACACTGCTCAATGATCTCGCGACGCAAGCAGCGCCAGCATTACGGGTAGCCCAGCTGGTACGCGAGCAACGGTCTCAGGCGCTTGAACGCGAACGCATCGAGCAGGAACTGCGCGTTGCTCGCTTGATCCAAAAAACATTGTTGCCACAAGAATTACCATCGCTGCCAGGTTGGCATTTGGAGAGTTACTACCAACCGGCCAGGGCTGTGGGTGGCGACTTCTATGACTTCCTTTACTTTGAAGATGGTAGACTGGGTATCCTCATTGGAGATGTCACTGATAAAGGAGTACCGGCCGCCCTGGTGATGGCGACAACGCGCAGCATTCTGCGCTCCAACGCTTATGGGGCTCTCTCACCCGGAAAAGTGCTGGAGCAGACCAATGACCTGCTGCATCCCGACATTCCACCCAATATGTTTGTCACCTGCCTCTACGCCATCCTCGACCCTATCAGTGGACAGCTACAGTATGCCAATGCTGGCCATGACCTTCCGTACTGGCGCCATAAAGGAGGCATCTCAGAACTGCGTGCTACGGGGATGCCCCTGGGACTGATGCCGGGTATGGCATATGAGGAAAAAGAAGCGATTCTTGCTCCTGGAGACAGCGTGCTTTTATATAGTGATGGTCTTGTAGAGGCTCACAATACAAAGCGTGATATGTTTGGTTTTCCACGGCTGATGGCCTTGCTCGGTGAATACAAGGGTAATATGCCAGTGATCGATCTCCTATTAGGTCAACTGGCGGAATTTACCGGGAGCGAATGGGAGCAGGAAGATGATGTAACCCTGGTGACGCTGCGAAGGTCTGAGAGCAGTGGAGAAAGTGAGATCATTACGATGTCCACCCCTCACATCGACGAAAAGCCCGGCGACAGCGATTGGCGCGTGCTGACCGAAATGAGCATTGCCAGTGAACCTGGTAATGAACGCCAGGCGATGGAACAGGTCGGCCAGGCGGTCCGGGCACTTAATTTGCCGGAGAGGCGACTGGAGAAGCTCAAGACCGCCGTAGCCGAAGCAACGATGAACGCGATGGAGCATGGCAACAAATACCAGCCTGACAAGCCGGTTACTATCCAGGTACTGGTTTCGCAGGCTACCCTCATGGTACGCATTAGAGACCAGGGCAATGGGAAACCCATTGCTGAACCACATACACCAGACCTCGAAGCCAAGCTTGCTGAACTGCAATCGCCGCGCGGTTGGGGATTATTCCTGATAAAGAACCTCGTAGACGATGTACATGTCATCAGTGATGAACACCACCATACACTTGAATTGATTTTGTACCTGGAAGGAGACAACTATGGCAGCAAAAAGTCTTGAGGCGCAGGTACGCCACCAACCACGTGTCGCCATCATAGATCTGCATGGAGAAATTAACGCTTTTGCGGAGGATGTGCTCAATAAGGCCTATGCTGAAGCAGAAAGCCGGAGAGCGGAAGTTATCTTGCTCAACTTCAGCGATGTGGACTATATCAATAGTACCGGCATCGCCTTGATCGTCAGCCTGCTGGCGCGGGCGCGTAAGTCGAAACGGCGCCTACTGGCCTGTGGCCTGAGTGACCATTATGTAGAGATCTTCCAGATCACACGCCTGGTCGATTTCATGAGTGTTTTTCCGGATGAAAAAAGTGCGCTGGCCGAAGAAGGCCGGGCTTCTATCACATCTTCACCAGAGTAAGGAGGGACTCTTTATGCCGCAAGCCAATGTAATGATGAATGTTCGCCGGGTCAATCCAACAACCAGTATCATCGATATTCATGGCGATGTCTCGGCATTCGCGGAAAATGTACTGATGGAGGCCTATGCCGAGGCCAATACTCCAACCACTCGCACCATCATCTTAAATTTTGCGGGGCTGGAGTATATGAACAGTAGCGGTATAGGGCTGCTGGTTACGCTGCTGATCCGCATCAATCGCCAGAAACAACGTATGTATGCCTTCGGTTTGAGCGAGCACTACCGGCATATCTTTGAACTGACTCGTTTAAGCGACGCTATCAAGATTTATGAGAATGAAAGCGCTGCTCTATCAGCGGCATAGGTAAAATGTCTTACCTGACATCCCTTGTTGGTTCAGTATCAAAGCTACCAGGAGGAAAAACATCATGTCCACTTCCCCCCCACCAACGAACGAAGAGCAGCCACGCGATGCCGCGTACTGGTCGTCTAGTGGCTCGAGTTTGAAAGTAACTAACATACCCAGCGGCGCACTGAATCTGAACGTAGATGGGCGACAGGTAGTTGGTCCACTGCAGGGTTTCGGCCAGATGTGGCAGAAAATCTACCGCATTCGCCTGAAGGCAGATGAGGGGGAGGGTGTACCCCCTTTGACCGCGAAAGAAATCATCAAGACCTGGAAGGTGAACTTTCCTCAGTTCTGGCCAACCGGGAACCGTTTCTATGGACCATTAACCGGTATCGCTCCCGGCGAAGTTGCGCTTTTGAGTCTCTCTATGCCTGGCGGGATCAGGCTCTCCACCGGTGTGCTTGTGCTCTATGCCGATGAAGAATCCTTCACCCTGATGACACCACAGGGACATGTGTTTGCCGGTTGGATAACCTTTAGCGCGAACGAAGTGGACGACTATATTGTGGTAGAGGCCCAGGTCTTAATGCGCGCCAACGATCCGATTTACGAAATTGGCTTGCGTTTTGGTGGGCATAAGCAGGAAAATGTTTTCTGGCAGCACACGCTGAAATCTCTGGCGGCCTTCTTTCAAAGAGATGCGCCAGTCGAGATGCAGGTGACGTGTATTGATCCCAGGTTGCAGTGGTCGCAGTCAAAAAACATCTGGCACAATGCAGCAATGCGCACAGTGATGTATACTATGACAGCACCTACCCGCTGGATAAGAGGGAAAAAGAGCTGAAAAAGAGAAAAGAGCTGGTTGATATATGGCTATACAGCACGCCTATGATGCAATCGTAATTGGCGCCGGGCCGAACGGTCTCGCAGCTGCTATTACCATAGCTCGTGCTGGAAAATCGGTCATCGTGTTCGAAGCTAAAGACACCATCGGGGGCGGCTCACGTTCAAAAGAACTGACGCTCCCCGGCTTCGTCCACGATGTCTGTTCGGCGATACATCCCCTTGGGATGAGTTCCCCGTTCTTCCGCTCGCTACCACTTGAGCAATATGGCCTGGAATGGATACAACCAACGGTTCCGCTTGCGCATCCACTTGACGATGGGCCAGCTGTGGTACTTGACCGCTCGATAGCAGAGACGGGCACGACGCTTGGACCCGATGCAGATAGATACCGCAAACTCATGGAGCCTTTTGTCGCCAACTGGGATATCCTATCGGACGCTTTTCTTGGTCCCCTGCGGCCGCAATCCCTTCTACGCCATCCCTATGTCCTCTCCCGCTTTGGCCTGCGCGCCATACGCTCAGCACGCGGCCTAGCGGATAGTCTATTTAAAGGCGAACGCGCCCGCGCTATCTTCGCGGGAGTGAGCGCGCACTCGATGCTGCGTCTTGAGCAATCGCCAAGCGCTGGCTTTGGGCTGGTACTGAGCATCCTCGGCCACGCGGTCGGCTGGCCCATACCCCGTGGGGGCTCGCAGCATATCGTCGATGCCATGGCCTCCTACCTGCGCACAATGGGCGGTGAGATCGTCGTCAATACAGAGATCAAGTCGCTTGATATACTCCCTCCCGCACGGGCCATCCTCTGCGATGTTACCCCTCGCCAGCTCCTGCATATCGCGGGTCCTCGTCTTCCTGCCGGGTACCAGCACCAGCTCCAACGTTACCGCTATGGACCTGGAGTGTTCAAGGTCGATTACGCACTTGACGGGCCTATCCCGTGGAAGGCTCCCGAATGCTCTCGCGCAGGGACTGTACATGTCGGGGGCACCTTGCCTGAGATTGCCAGTGCAGAGGCAGAGGTCTGGCAGGGAAAACATCCCGAAAGGCCGTTTGTGGTGCTGGCGCAGCAGAGCCTCTTCGATGCGACGCGCGCCCCGGCCGGAAAGCATACCGCCTGGGCATACTGTCATGTCCCCAACGCCTCGTCTTTTGATATGGCCGAACGCATTGAGGCGCAGATTGAACGCTTCGCACCGGGCTTCCGCGATAGTATCCTGGCGCGCCACGTCATATCACCCATCGAACTTGAGCAGTACAACGCGAATTATATCGGCGGGGATATCAATGGAGGCATCCAGGATCTCTGGCAATTCTACACGCGACCCACCATAAGGGTAAATCCTTATACCACGCCGTGCAAAGGGCTCTATTTGTGCTCATCATCTACTCCCCCAGGAGGGGCTGTACATGGTATGTGCGGTTACTTTGCCGCCAGGACCGCTCTGAGCGAGAGCCTATCTTAGCATGTGTACATATTCTATGCTAGAGACAGTTACCATTCGGAGAGCTTCCAGATCTCCGGCTGCACAGTTTCTGCCTCCACACCAATCTCTGCATAGATACTCACTGCCTGCTTGAGATGCGCCATCGCAGCCTCTGACCTATCCTGAGCATGAAGAAGATCGGCCATTTTGCTGTGGAGCGCGGCCTCGTGAGGGCGGTCCCCCTGCGAGTGGCTTAGCGCCAGGGCTTTTTCAGTAAGGGCGATAGCGCGATCAATCTCTCCTTCGGCGTTACAGGCCTGAGCAAGATTATTGAGAGCAGCGGCGTAGATTCCCGGCTCGTGTAAATCTTCAGCCAGTCTAAGACTCTCTTCCAGGTGACGGCGAGCTTCCTCCAGGTCTCCCTGCTTGCTGGCGAGAATACCCAGAATGTTATGAACCTGTGCCAACGCAAGAGTATCATGGGCGGTTTCAGCCAGGTTCAATGCCTGGCGAGCCAGTTCCAGCGCTTTGCCGATCTGTCCCTGCCGGTAGGCCGTCAGGCTCCAATCAGCATAGAGTTTGGCACGTTCGTTGACAGAGCCTGCCTCACCAAGCACTCGCAGGGCGGCTTCGTAATGACTTTCGGCCTGCTCCCACGCTCCTCGGCGCTCATACACGGTGCCTAACTTGTGCTCCACTCGCGCAAGGGCCTCAGCTTCACAGAGCGCTGCAGCAGTTTCATAGCTCTTCAGCGCGGAGGCATATTCCCCGAGCAGCGTAGAGAGATCACCGATAGCCTCGTGCAGAGCGGCAGTATCAGGATGACCCAATGCCAGAGCCACACGAAAATGGGCCAGCGCCTCCGCATTCGCGTACAGGCTGCGCGCGTATTCACCGGCCAGGCGAAAATATTCCGCTGCCTGCGGCTCATTTCCTGCTAATTGATAATGGTGTGCGATCTGACCGGCGAGCGCATCGACTTTACGAGGGCCACGTGCATGGCCGGCGAGTACATCCGCGATACGGCGATGCAAGAGTCTGCGCCTGGCCAGGCTGGTCTCCTCGTATACCAGGGCGCGTAGTTTCTCGTGACTAAAGTCGTAGGTTAATGCGTAATCGCTCGCGCTCTGCTGTACTTCCTCCACCAACCCCTGGTCAATCAGCGCTTCCAGGGCGCTGACCGTCTCTTCCTCGCTACGCCCACTTGCTTCACGTAAGGTATCGTAGTCGAACGACCGCCCGATGACGGCAGCGGTATTGAGCAATTGCCAGCCAATTTCACTCACCCCGCTGAGGCGAGATTGCAGGAGATCGCGCACTCCTCCCGGCAGCGACCAATCAACATCCCCATCCCCGGTCGCCAGTTGACCTTTCGCCATAGCATTCAGGTATTCCAACAGGAAGAAAGGAAGGCCCTCTGTCTCGCCATACAAGCGATCGACAAGGCCAGCAGTCAGCTCTGTACCATTTACTAAGACAGAGCGCACCAATTCCCGGACAGAAGCCTGGTCCAGGCGCGTCAATGTGATAATCGCGACTTTACCTGAGCGCTGCGCTTCATTCAGCACCTGGTGCAAACGCGCATCCCTCATTGCCTGCTTGCCTCGCCAGGTAAAGACCAGGCAGATTGGCTGTTCACGCAGCCTCCGCACTATATAGCTCAAAAGCTCGAGAGAGGCGCTATCAGCCCAGTGCACATCATCAAACAAGATGACGCCCGGTGTTGAACCAGGGCGGCGACACAGAGACAACAGCACCTGGTAGAGTCCTTCAAAAAAGCGACTCTGTGCGCCCGGGCTGTCGAGAGGCGGGGGCACAGGTACCTCTGGCTGCTGTATAGCGATTTCAGGCAGCAGGCGCGAAACTTCACTGCGCCATGCTACCGGCAGCTCATCCAGATGGTTGAGGTCGCCTTTTTGAGCAATAGCAGAGCGTAGCAGCGCGATGACCGGACCATAGGCGAGATGTGTCTCGCCTTCATAACAGCGAGTGGCGAGGACGACCGCACCTCTCTCCTGAACGCTATCGAGAAATTCCTCGGCCAGGCGCGTCTTGCCGATACCCGCCTCTCCCTCCAGTATGATGATCCGCCCGCCACCATTGAGAGAGCTATAGGCTTCAAACAGTGCAGATTGTTCCGCCGACCGTCCCACCAGGGGATATTCAGGATTTGCCACGGGAATTTTTGTCGTAGAGGACGAAGATGATAGAGACGAGTTACGAGAGGGCATCGCTGTTGTCTCGCTATAGGGTTTTCTATCCTCTCTGGCAAGGGCAGGTTTTGGCAGTTTTTCAGGGGGAGGGGGCACGCGGTTCTCTTTGATCTCCCGATACAACCGGGTTGTCGCCTCCAGGGGAGCCACACCCAGTTCCTGGTCAAGTACCTGCACGCACTCGCGATACTGGTGCAAGGAGGCGGTGCGCAGGCCATGCCGGGCATACAGCAGCATAAGTTGACGATGCGCAGGTTCGTGCAATCGATCAAGCGATAGCCAGCGGCGCGCATAGGTAATCGCTATGTCGAACTCTCCAAGGGCAGTGTGGCATTGGACAAGCCGTTCTAACGCGCTGGCCAACTCACGGCGCAGGATATCGGCCTGCAGGAACTGCCAGTCATCGAAAGAGGGACTGTCGCGCAGGCTGAAGCCTGCCAGAAAATCATCATGGTAGAGGGTTACCGCCCGGCTGAGCGGCAGCAGGCAGGCAGTACATACCTCCCCTGCCTGGTGCCCATGCGTGCGGCACTCACCCAGGTAATGGTTGAAATCGTTGACATCCACCCACAAATTGGCATCTGCAGCCACACCGACCGTTTCCCGACCAATATCCAGGCAATCGCCAGCGAGAGCCTTATTGAGGGTGGAAAGTGTACGCCGCAGCGCCCCACGAGCATGAGGCTGGTCGTATTCTGGCCAGAGCAACGTTGCCAGGATATCGCGCCCATGACGTTGTCCCGTAACCACGAGATACGCAATCAGCGCGACCGCCTTACGAGTATCGATTTCGATAGGGGTGCCATCGCACTCTATACGAGGCGAACCGAGCAAGTGCAGGGCCAATCTGGGCATATTGTCTCCTCCATATGAGTGACAATTATACGCTATTGTGTCCTGAAGCGCAACGATTTGAGGGAGAATGGTGGTTTCGTAACAATAGTGTTGCAGAGGGCTTTAGTACGGCTACATTCCAATCAACTCCGCCTTTTCCAAAGTGTTCCTCGCACTCCTCACAAGCGCTACGTCGATCATCCTCCCCTCGAATGCGACCGCGCCCAGCCCTTTCTCCTGTGCTTCGTTGTAGAGCGCATCCAGCTTGCGTGCGTAATCGACCTCCTCCTGTGATGGCGCATAGACCTGGTTAGCGACATCGATCTGGCCGGGGTGAATAGCCCATTTCCCCACGAAGCCAAGCGTTTTTGAACGCGTACATTCCCTGCGATAGCCGTCAAGGTTTTTGTAGTCTGGAAAGGCACCATCGATGGCATCGATGCCTGCGGCTAGGGCGGCAATGGCAATCTTGTTCCGCGCGTAGTGCCAGGGGTCGCCAGGGTAGGCAGCAACGTCGCCTTCAATCACGTTTCTGTCCATGCCTTGCGATGCGCTATAGTCAGCCGGGCCAAAAATTAATGCCTCTAAACGAGGGCTCGAACGCGCTATTTCCTCGACGTTGATCATAGCCTCCACCTCTTCAATCAGCACTTCGATACCGATGCGTCGCGTCCGATGCAAACGCTTCTCTATTTGCGTGAGCAACACATCGACCCACCAGACATCCTTTGCCGACTTTACTTTAGGCACTATGATTATGTCAAAAGAGTCGCCAGCCTCTTCAACAATGGAGATGATATCCTGGTAGGCGTATTCAGTCTCCAGATCGTTGATACGCACGGCGCGTGTTTTCTTCCCCCAGCCCAGCGTTTTGAGCGCATGGATGACCTTTGCTCTTGCTCCCACCTTTTCATTGGGCGCAACGGAATCTTCCAGGTCGAGAAAAACCAGGTCGGCGCTGCTAGCGGCGGCCTTCTCCATCATACGTTCATTACTGGCCGGCGTTGATAATTCAGATCGTCTCAAGCGCATCGTATCTTCCTCTCATCGTGAGCACTTATCATAGCTCTTTCCCGCCTGCTCGTTTGCGAGCTTTCGCCATTTTCTCTTCCCACGGCCGCTGTTGCTCTGCATAGTATGCTTTGTTGGGAATCATCACGCGGCGTGTGAACGAGAGTATGGTTTCACCGCGCTGGTTGTAGGCGATAGTCTCGACCGTCACAATACCAATATTTGGATTGCTACTGGTCAGTTTTTTATCCAATACCTTTGTTTCAGCGTAGATGGTGTCCCCGTGAAAGGTGGGGCCGAGGTGCTTGACGTTCTCAAATTCGAGGTTGGCGACGGCGTTCCCACTCACATCGGCGACGGACATCCCAAGGGCGATACTGAAAATGAGCGGGCCAGCCACCAGGCGCTGTTTATAACGCGTGTTCTCGGCATAGTTCGCGTCAATGTGCAGAGGATTGTGGTTCATAGTAAGCATGCAGAAAAGGGTGTCGTCGTATTCGGTAATGGTGCGGCCAGGCCAGTGTTTGTACAGGGCGCCGACCTCAAATTCTTCGTAGCAGCGACCAAATTGCATCGGTGTCTCCTTGCTAAACTTTCTATTGCTCCAGTGACAACTCCCCACGGCTAAAGCCGGGGGCTTCTATGGCTAAGCCAAGAGATTGTAGCCCCAATCTCAAAATGTTTAAGGAAGCATTGAGGTCTCGGTCAAGTTGAACATGACAGCATGGACAATCGAATATCCTGATGTCCAGTGGCATCTTTTGCCGGTGTCCACACTGGCTGCATGTCTGACTCGTATAGGCCGGATTGACTTTGACAAACTGCCTCCCAGCTTCTTCCGCTTTGTTGGACAGTTGGCCAAAGAATGCCGACCACGAGGCGTCTGCAATGCTTTTGGCAAGGCAATGATTGTGCGTCATCCGGTTGACTTGCAAGTCTTCGACTGCTATCACACCAAATCGGTCAACGATCTGGCGACTGTTTTGATGGGTGAAATTATCCCGTCTGAACGCTATCCGTTCATGCACCCGTGCCACTACCTTCCGATGTTTCCGACGTTCAGGTGTGCCTTTTGTCAGCTTGCTATGCTTGCGTTGGACTCTGGCAAGAGCCTTTTCCTCTTTGCGGAAAAAGCGAGGATTGCCTATCTCTTCTTCATTGCTGAGAGTAGCAAAGGTTTTGAGCCCAACATCAATACCCACCTGGGTGGGGGTTTCTGGCAAAGGTTCAGGCTCACATTCGACAGAGAAGGAAACATACCATTTGCCGGTACTGCTACGTCGAATAGTACACGTTTTCACCTTGCCCTTGATCGGGCGATGATAGACCATCTTGACGCTGCCAATCTTGGAAAGCACCACGCGGCCATCATGGGTGATGCTGAAACCACTCTGAGGGAAGGTGAAGCTATCATAGCGGTCTCTCCCACGAAAACGGGGGTAGCCAGGCTTTTCGCCAGCGATCCTTCGCCGAAAGAAGGATTTGAAGGCCAGGTCAACACGGACGGCTACATTCTGCAACACTTGAGAATGCACCTGTTTCAGTGGAGGGCGTTCTTGTTTCAGCAGTCCCAACGTATCAATCTGATGATAGCAAGAGAGAGATTGCCCCTCTTGCTCATAGGTTGTTTTGCGTTTCTCAAGAAAATGGTTGTAGAGCCAACGACACTCATTCAGGGTCTCGTTGAGCTTGTGAACCTGTTTCTTCGTAGGAAAGATACGGTACTGAAACATTTTATGCATGCGTCCATTTTAGCACAAAGTAGAACGTAT
>Ga0137383_10002526_pt1 | contig 11245 bp, 9 predicted proteins | sample SagtaG_19_FD_104817 | JGI IMG/M metagenome (GOLD analysis project Ga0137383, IMG submission 104817) | Vadose zone soil microbial communities from Sagehorn Ranch, Mendocino, California, USA - Sage2_R_40_16 metaG | ecosystem: Environmental > Terrestrial > Soil > Vadose zone | place: USA... | reverse complement strand
TCGGCCTCCAGGAGCATGACTACTGGGTGGCCTACCGCAACATCAAGATCAGGGTGCTGCCGTGATCAAGGTCAAGCTCTCGGCGATGATGTTCCTCCAGTACTTCGTGTGGGGGGCGTGGTTCGTCACGATGGGGACCTACCTCGGGAGCACGCGGCATTTCAGCGGTCCCCAAGTGGGTGCCGCGTACATGACGACGGCCATCGCGGCGATCGTGTCACCGTTCTTCATGGGGGTCTTCGCGGATCGCTTCTTCGCCACCGAGAGGTTGCTGGCCATGCTCCATCTGGTGGGCGGCGTGATCCTCTGGTACGTGTCGACGCTGACCACGTTCTGGACCTTCTTCCCGGTCCTCATTCTGTACGCCCTGTGCTACATGCCGACCCTGTCGCTCACGAACTCGATCTCGTTCCACAACGTGGAGGATCCGGCGCGCGATTTCCCGTTCATCCGCGTGCTCGGCACGATCGGGTGGATCGTCGCCGGCATCCTGATCGGGAAAGTGCTGCACGCCGATGCTCAGGCGCTGCCGATGCGCGTCGCGGCGATCGCGTCGCTCGCCCTCGGGTTGTACTCGTTCGCCTTGCCCCATACCCCCCCCAAGGCCGCGGGCACGCCGTTCACCTTGCGCAACGCCTTGGGGCTCGACGCGCTGCAGCTGCTCAGGGACTGCACGTTCTTCGTCTTCGTGCTGGGCTCGTTCCTGCTGTGCATCCCCCTCCAGTTCTATTATGCGTTCACCAATCTCTTCCTGAACGAGATCCACGCCCCCGAGCCCGCCTTCATCCAGACGTTCGGGCAGATGTCGGAGATCTTCTTCATGCTGCTATTGCCGTTCGCCCTGCGGCGCTACGGCATCAAGACCATCATGCTCGGCGGCATGCTAGCGTGGACGCTGCGCTACGTCGCGTTCGGCAACGGCGACGTCGGCGGCGGGATGTGGCTGCTCTACGCCGGGATCCTGTTGCATGGCGTCTGCTACGATTTCTTCTTTGTGGCGGGTCAGATCTACACCGACGAGCGGGCGGGCGAGCGGATCCGCGCTGCCGCGCAGGGGATGATCAACGTCGTCACGAACGGCATCGGCTATGCGATCGGCGCCTGGGTGTCGGGTCGGGTGGTAGGCGCCTTCGCCAGCGCGGGCGGAGGGGGAGCCGTGACGCACGATTGGCCACGCATCTGGATGTATCCGGCGTCGATGGCCTTCGCGATTCTCGTGCTGTTCGCCGTCCTGTTCCGACCCGCGCGCGCGCCGCAACCGGCCGCAGCCGACTGAGGAGGCTCCCATCATGGCACGCAAGCGCATCTCGCGACGCACGTTCGTCGGCGACGCCGGCGCGGCCGTCGCGTTCACCATCGTGCCCCGGCACGTGCTGGGGCGCGGGTTCCGGGCGCCGAGCGACACGCTCAACATAGCTTGCATCGGCGTCGGCGGGCGGGGGCGCGAAGACGTCAAGGGGGTCGCCACGGAGAACATCTACGCGCTGTGCGACGTGGACGACGCGACCGCCGCCGAGACCTACGCGAAGTACCCCAGGGCGAAACGCTACAAGGACTTTCGGGAGCTGCTCGAGCGCGAGGCCAAGCGCATCGACGCCGTCGTCATCGCCACGCCGGACCATACCCACGCCGCCGCCGCGATCATGGCGATGAAAGCGGGCAAGCACGTCTACTGCGAGAAGCCGCTCGCCCGCACCATCGACGAAGTGCGCGCGATGGTCGAGACCGCCAAGAAGTCCAAGGTCGTCACGCAGATGGGGAACCAGGGGCACGCCAACGAGGGCACGCGCCAGATCCGTGAGTGGGTGGAAGCGGGCGCGATCGGCACGGTGCGCGAGGTCCACTGCTGGACCAACCGGCCCATCTGGCCGCAGGGGCAGGATCGGCCGCTCGAGGAGTACTTCACGCCCGCGACCCTCGCCTGGGACCTGTGGCTCGGCCCGGCGCCGCTGCGGCCCTATCACCCCGCCTACGCGCCGTTCAAGTGGCGCGGCTGGTGGGACTTCGGCTGCGGCGCCCTGGGCGACATGGCCTGCCACCTGATGGACGCGGCGTTCTGGACGCTCGACCTCGGACGGCCCGTCCGGATCGAGCCGGAAGCCACGAAGCTCTACACGGAGACCGCACCCGCGAGCTCGCGCATCAGCTATTCGTTCGCGGCCCGCGCCGGGCGCCCCGAGGCGAAGCTCGTGTGGCGAGACGGCGGCCTCTATCCCCCGCGCCCGCCCGAGGTCGCCGACGACCTGCAGTGGCCTCCCGACAACCAAGGGCAGCTGTGGATCGGCACGGACGGCAAGCTCCTGGCGGGCACCTATGGCGACGACCCCCGCCTTCTCGACCCGGCGAAGCAGGCGGATGTCGCGGCGCACCCGCCGGCGCCGAAGTACGCGCGCTCGGCCGGCGTGTACGCCGAATGGATCGCCGCGTGCAAGGGCCAGGGGCAAGCCAACTCGAGTTTCGCGGAGTACGCGGGGCCGCTCACGGAGATGGTGCTGCTCGGCAACCTCGCGGTGCGGACGGGAAAGGTCCTCGAAATCGCCCAGCAGACCGGTCAGATCACCAACGTCAAGGTGCCCGAGGAGTACGTCCGTCCCACGTACCGTGCGGGCTGGAGCGCGTAGCGCGGGTTACGGGCCCGGCAGCTCGCGGATCCAGATATCGCGGTACCGGACCCGGTTCCCGTGGTCCTGCAACAGCAGCGGCAGCCGATCCGCGTGCGGCCGGTAGCGCGCCCGCTCGGCGTGCACCGTCCAGCCCGTGATCACGGTGTTGTCCTGCACCAGCACGCCGTTGTGGAGCACGGTGACCCGCGCCGAATCCCGCACCGCGCCGTCGGGCGCGAAGCGAGGACGGTGGAACACGATGTCGTACGTCTGCCACTGCCCTGGCGGGCGGCACGCGTTCGCGAGCGGCGGCGTCTGCCCATACACAGCGGCCGCCGCGCCGTCGGCGTAGGTGTCGTTGTGGTAGCCGTCGAGCACCTGGATCTCGTAGTGGGTCATCAGGAACACACCGCTGTTGCCGCGCTCCTGTCCCTCGCCCGCGGGTGGAGTCGGAGCGGCCCACTCGAGGTGGAGCTGCACGTCGCCGAAGGCGCGCTTGGTCACGAGCGGACCCGTGCCCGGTGCGACCTCGACGGAGCCGTCACGGACGAGCCATTTCGCCGGAGTGCCGTCCGGCGACTGCCACGCGGCGAGGCTCGTGCCGTCGAACAGCACGATCGCGTCCGAGGGCGGCGCTGCCGTCGGGCGCTCGGGACCGGGATCCACGACTGGCGGCCGGGGGCGGTCTGGAGAATTGACGGGCCACTGTTGCGCCGCTGAGCGGATCGGTGCGGCAATGAGCGCCAGGAGCGCCAGCCACCTGAACGCGGAACGCGGAAGTCGGAACGCGGAACAAGCGGCTCGCGCTCCGACGCTCGACGTGATGTTCCGCGTTCCGCGTTCCACGTTCCGCGTTAGGGCTTCCAGGTTCCCTTGGCGACGGCAGGCACGAATGTCTCGAGGCCCGCCGGGGGGAAGTCCAGCGTCCTTCCCTGCTCGGCGCTCATGTAGGCCGTCATGAGGACTCGCATCACCTCGACGCCGTCGTCGAACGTCAGCTCCGGCCGTTCGCGCTTCAGGAACACGCGCACGAAGTGTCGGTCTTCGGCGTCGTAGCCGTACGTCGCCGACTCGTGCGTCACGACGGGCATCAGTCCCATCTCGGCGTTCTGCTTCTCGACGAGGTCTTCGCCGGCCTTGCCCTTCACCTCGCGACTGAAGAACAGGCGCAAGCCGGTGTCGAGCGAATTCCACGCCATCGAGTACTCGGGGCCGAGCAGCTCGGCCGAGAGCCGGAGGCCGGCCCCGACGAAGCTCCACGACGTGGTGGCTTCGCCCAGGGCCGTCGCGCCCTCGTCCGTGGCGAACTCGATCAGCACGCTCGCGAAGTCCTCGGCGGGCGCCTTCGTGTAGTCCACGTCCTTTCCCATCATGTGCTGCAGGCGCTTCGCGTACTCCGGACGGGTCCACTTCAGGCTCGCGATGTGGCCGGTCACGCGCACCGGGCGGACGGTGGACGACGCCGCGCCCGGCCGGGTGAGCAGGTAGCGCACCACGAGTGCCGAGTGGCACATCATGTCGTTGAGCACACCGCCGCCCTGGAGCTTGCCCTGCCAGAACCACGGCATGTGCGGTCCGCTGTGCTCTTCCGCCGCGCGGGCGAGATAGGGCCGGCCGGTGAGTGACGCCCCCCGGGCCCACAGGAGCGTGCGCCCGTGCGTCACGGCCGGCGCGAACGCCTGGTTCTCGAGGTAGCCGTGGGCGAGGCCGGTCTGCTTCACGAGCTCGGCGACTCGCTTCGCCTCGGCGACGGTGCGCGCGAGCGGCTTCTCGCAGGCGATTCCGGCGAGCTCGCCCTTGCCCCGGTTCACGGCGTCCACGATCTCTTCGACGTTTTCGATGCGCGCGAAGTTCGGCCCGCACAGCCACAGCGCGCCGACCCTCGGGTCCGCGACCATCTCGGCGATCGAGCGGTACGGCTGCGCCGCGCCGACGTCGAGCGTGCGGGCGAGAGCCGCCGTCTCCTCGGCATGCTGCGTGTTCGGGCTCCACACGCCCACCACGTCCGCGTCCCGCACCGCCTGGAACGCCTGCAGGTGAAACTTGGCGTTGAATCCGCTGCCGATGAACCCGACGCCCAGTCGTTGCTCCACGCTCGCGCTCCGAGTCAGTCGTGACGGGGGGGACGCGTCAGGAGATCGTAGCTGACGCCGAGCTTGGCGAGCGCGTCCGGTGGGCAGCCCTTCCATTCGGCGACGAAGGTGTTGCCGATGTAGCGCAGGTCCTGCACGCCCAGCTTGCTCGAGAAGAAGCCGGAGGCCGTGAGGTCGCGGAAGCTGTTGAAGAACGCGACGCCGGCCGAGTACTCGGACTTCGCCTTCTTTGGCCAGGCGATGTCGTCGAGCACCGCGGCGCGCTCGCCGTCGGCGCAGGCCACGAAGGTCTTGCCGTAGCGATCGTCGCACTCATGGTCCAGCCAGGCGAGCCCGCCCCGGATCGGGGTCGGGAGGTCGGGGTCGTCCCCGCACATGAAGTCCATGAACTCGGGCACGCCGGCGTCCGTGGCGCTGCCCGACCGCTCGTCCTTGGGGATGATCAGGTCGACGACCACGCGCACCGTGTCCCACTCGTGCGCGGTGAAGAACTTCGGCTCATAGGGCGCGCCCCGGTCCAGCGCCCCACGCGCCAGGGCCGCGGCGCGCGACACCGACTCCGGCGCCCACCGGAACGCCGTGGCGAGCGGGGCCACGGCGAGGAGCCCCACGACATCACGACGGTTCATGGTGCTCATAGGGTCCCCGTGTCTGCGGGACCGGCAGCCCCTTCGGCTCGGGGTCCCGCCGCCAAAAGTGACCAGGCGGCTATGACGGCATCGGCGCCAAGTGGCGGTCCCGCAGGCGAAGACGCAAGGGGCGGCAGAGTGGGGAAGTTTGGCGTCCCGAGCCGGAGGGACCGCCACTCGGCGCCGATTCGCATCACAGCGCCCGCCTTTTCATCTGGTCCGCGATGTAATCGCTCGTCCGCATCGACAGCGCGAGGATGGTCCACGTGGGGTTCTTGTCGGCCTGCGACACGAACGGCCCGCCGTCCGTTACGAACAGGTTCTTGCAGTCGTGCGCCTGGCACCAGCGGTTCAGCACCGACGTCCCGGGGTCGTTGCCCATGCGCGTCCCGCCGAGCTCGTGGATGATGGTCCCGCCGGTCGCGAGCCCGTATCCCTGTTCGGCGGTCGGCATCGGCGAGAACACCTCGCCGCCCATCTCGGCGATCAGCGCCCGGAAGGTCTCCTGCATGTGCTTCGACTGCTTGTATTCGTGGTCCGACCACTTCCAGTGGAAGCGCAACACGGGAATCCCCCACCGGTCCACGGTGCGCGGATCGATCTCGCAAGAGCAGTCGTCATTCGGGATCATCTCGCCGCGGCCCGAGAAGCCGATCGTGGCGCCGTAGTAGCGGCGGTAGTCGTCCTTGAGCTGTTTGCCGTAGCCGCCGCCCGGCGGGTAGCGGTGAATGCCGCCCATGAACCCTTCTCCCGGCACGTGCGTGCCGCCCCACACCTCGATGTGGTAGCCGCGCGGGAAGTCGAGCTTCTGCTCCTCGAGCCACCACGGCATGTACAGATGCATGCCGCCCACGCCGTCGTGGTTGTGCGGCACGTGGTCCATCATCCTGGGAATGAAGCCGGCCACATCCGTCCCGGTGGTGTCGGTGATGTACTTCCCGACCGTGCCGCTCGCGTTGGCCAGGCCGTTCGGATACAGGCCGGACCTGGAGTTCAGCAGCAGCCGGGCGGACTCCAGGGCACTCGCGGCCAGCACCACGACGCGGGCGCGCACATGGCGGTCGGCCCCGGTGGTCTTGTCGACGTAGGCGACCCCGGTGGCGCGCCCGGCGCCGTCCACCGTCACCTCGCGCGCCATCGCGTTGGTCACGAGCGTCAACCTGCCGGTGGCGAGGGCGGGAGCGACCAGCACGTTGGTGGACGTGAAGTTCGCGTTCACCTTGCAGCCGCGGTTGCACTGCCCGCAGTAGTGGCATGCCGCCCGGCCGTTGAGCGGCCGCGTCAGGATCGACAGCCGTGAGGGAATGCACGTGATGCGCAGCCGGTCCGCCGCCTGCTTCACGAGCAGCTCGTGGCAGCGCGGGCGTGGGGGCGGCAGAAACACCCCGTCCGGCTCGTTCGGGAGGTTCTCCTTGCTGCCGAAGACCCCGATCAGCCGGTCCACGCGGTCGTAGAACGGCGCCACGTCCTCGTAGGCGATCGGCCAGTCGTCGCCCAGGCCGTCGCGGGCCTTACGCTTGAAGTCGTACGGCCCGAAGCGCAGGGAAATGCGGCCCCAGTGGTTGGTGCGGCCGCCCACCATCCGCGCCCGCCACCAGCGGAAGCGGGAGCCGGGTGCCGTGGTGTACGGCTCGCCCTCGATGTCCCACCCGCCGATGCAGGCGTCGAACTCGCCGAACGGGCGCTCCTTGGTGGAGCCGCCGCGGCGCGGCGACTCGTAGGGCCAGGTGAGCATCGCGGAGTCTTTGAGGTTGTCCCAGGGTCCGCCGGCTTCCAGCAGGATCACGTCGGCGCCGGCCTGCGTCAGCACGTAGGCCGCCATGCCGCCGCCGGCGCCGGATCCGACGATGCATACGTCGTAGCTCTTCTGTTGCCGGATGGCTGGCATGCGGACGTTCGCTCCTCAAACCGCGCAGGTTCGGACGGCGTCGCGCAACGAAGTCAACGGATCGCGCGTCGGTACGAACTCGTGGGCGACGTAGCCGGCGAAGCCGGTCGCGGCGATGGCCCCCGCGATGGCGTGGTAGTTGAGCTCCTGCGTGTCGTCGAGCTCGTGACGGCCGGGCACGCCGCCCGTGTGGAAGTGGCCGATGTGCTCGTGCGCGTCCCGGATCGTGTGGATGATGTCGCCTTCCATGATCTGCATGTGATAGATATCGAACAGCAGCTTCACGCGGGGAGAGTCGACCGCCCGCACCACCGCGACCCCGAACGCGGTGTGGTCGCCCTGATAATCGGCGTGATCCACCTTGCTGTTCAGCAGCTCCAGGCAGAGCGTCACCCCGTATGTTTCGGCGAGCGCCTTGATCCGCTCAAGCCCGGCGACGCAGTTGTCCGTCGCTTCGGCGTCGCTCCGCCCCCGTCGGTTGCCGAACATCGCAATCAGGTTCGGCACCGCGTGCCGCGCCGCGAGCGGGATCGCGCTCTCGAGCTCGCCGACGAGCAGCGCGTGATTGGCGCGGTCATTGAACCCCGTGGCGATGAAGTCGCGCCGGATCGCCGGGTAGCCCATCGAGCAGACCAGCCCGTAGTCCCGCACGCGCTCCCAGTCGTCGGGCCCGAGCAGGTCGATGGCGGCGAGCCCCATGCCCGCCGCCGCGCGGCATAGGTCGGGGAGGGGGATTTGCTGAAAGGGCCACCGACATACCGCCTGGCGCAGTTTTCCCAGGCTGAAGCCTCGGCTCGGCACCACACTGCCCTTAAGGGCAGTGCCTGGCCGAGCCCACGCTTTAGCGTGGGAACCGAGGGCGGTCGCTCCGAGGACTCCCACCGCCTCTCGCCGGTTCATCAGAACTCGAGCTGTCTCAGATACTCGTAGCTCGCGCGAATCGAGGCGAAGGCATCCGCCGGCGCGTCGTGCTCGACGAAGGCGTGCCGGATCCCTGCTTGGTCGCGGCGCGCGAAGATCCGCTTCCAGTCGATGCTCCCCGCGCCCACGTCCGTCATGCGATGGTCGGGCGGCCCGGCGGAATCCTTCACGTGAACCATGGGGATGCGGCCGGGCCAGCGCGCGAAGTAGGCGAGCGGGTCCTGCCCGCCCTTGGTGATCCAGTAGAGGTCGATCTCGAGCTGGACGAGGTGCGGGTCGGTCTCGGCGAGCAGCACGTCGTACGGCAGCCGGCCCTCGAGCGGCGCGAACTCGAAGTCGTGGTTGTGATACGCGAACTGCAGGCCGGCCGCCCGCGCCTCCGTTGCGGCGTGGTTGAAGCTCTCCGCGATGCGCTTGTAGTCGTCGAGGGTGCGCCGTGCTTCGGCCGGGATCCAGGCCACGACGACGTACCGGTGTCCGATCACGGGCGCCGCGTCGAGCGCCGCGCGCCACTGATCCGGCGCCAGCGACACGTGCGCTGACGGGGCCGAGAGGCCGTGCTGGTCGAGCAGGGCGCGCACGTCGCGCGGCGCCTGCCCGAAGTAGCCCGCGAACTCGACCTCCCGGTAGCCGGTCGCCGCGACCCGGGCGATGGTGCCGGCGAAGTCCCGTTGCAGCTCGTGCCGCACGGTATAGAGCTGCAGCCCGATGCGGCCGAGCTTGTGGCGTGCGTGGCGCGCCGCGGGCCGCGTGCCGGCGAGCATGGCGGCGGTCGTCCCGACGAACGAGCGCCGGTCCATCACAGCTCGTGTCGTTTCATCTGCTCCACCGCGTGCGCCACGGCGCGCGCCGTGAGCGCCATGTAGGTGATGGAGGGGTTCTGGCAGGCGGAGGAGGTCATGCAGGCGCCGTCGGTGACGAACAGGTTCTTCACGTCGTGACACTGGTTCCAGGCGTTGAGCACCGACGTCTTGGGGTCGCGACCCATCCGTGCCGTTCCCATCTCGTGGATCGTCAGGCCGGGCGCATTGTCCTCGGCGATGGGCTCGATGTCCTTCGCCCCGGCGGCCTCCAGCATCTCGGCCGCCGAGACCGACATGTCCTTGAGTACCTTGCGCTCGTTGTCGCTCCATTCGCAGTGGATGCGAAGCGCCGGGATGCCCCAGGCGTCCTTCGTGTCGGGGTCGAGCTCGACGTAGTTCGTGGGGCGGGGCAGGCACTCGCCGAACCCGTAGAACGAGAAGCGCCACGGCGCCGGCGTGCGCAGCGTGCGCTTGAACTCCGCGCCGAAGCCGGGCAGGTTTTCCCCCCGGGTCCAGCCCTCGCGGTCCGCGCCGCCCTGGAAGCCGTAGCCGCGCAGGAAGTCGGGGTGCGCGGTCGCGACGTTGCGGAAGCGAGGCACGTAGATCCCGTTGGGGCGGCGACCGTGGACGGTCCGGTCTTCCATGCCCGGGATCGTGCCCCGCGCCCCGCCGCCCATGCAGTGGTCCATCAGGTTCTTCCCCACCTCGCCGCTCGAGTTGGCGAGCCCGGTGGGGAAGCGCGGTGTCGCCGAGTTAAGGAGGAGGCGCGTCGATTCGAGCGCGGACGCGCACAGAAAGACGACGCGCGCGTGGAACTCGAGTGCCTCGCGCGTCTGCGCGTCGATGACGCGCACGCCGACGGCGCGGTCCTTCTTCTCGTCGTAGATGACGCTCTGCACCACGCTGTAGGGCCGCAGCGTCACCCGCCCGGTCGCCTGCGCTAGGGGCAGCGTGACGCTGACGCTCGAGAAGTAGGAGCGCGTGATGCAGCCGCGCTCGCACGGGCCGCAGTAGTGGCACGCCGCACGGCCGCCGTGCGGCACCGTGATCACCGCGCACCGGCCGATGGTGACCACCCGCTCGCTGCCGAAGCGCCGCGCCACGGCCTCCTGCACCACCTGCTCGGCGCAGTTCAGCGGCATCGGGGGAAGGAACTTGCCGTCGGGCAGCTGGGCGAGGCCGAGCTTCGCCCCGCTCACGCCGATGGTCTCCTCCACGTAGTCGTACCAGGGAGCGATGTCGGCGTAGCGGATCGGCCAGTCCGCGCCGAAGCCGTCCTTCGCATTCGCCTCGAAGTCGAGGTCGCTCCAGCGGTACACCTGCCGGCCCCACATGATGGAGCGCCCTCCCACCTGCCGGCCGCGGATCCAGTGGAACGGCTTGCCGGGATCGAACGTGTAGGGATTGTCGCGGTCGTTCACGAAGAACTTGCCGCTGTACTCGTTGCAGGCGTAGCAGCGCTTCTGGATCGGCTGGTCGCGCTCCAGCGCCTTGCGGTCGCCCTTGCCCCGGAAGCGCACCTCCCACGGCGGCACATGCTCGACGTAATCGCGCGCCGGATCGATGGGTCGCCCGGCTTCGAGCACCAGCGTCCTGAGGCCACGCTCGCACAGCTCCTTCGCCGCCCAGCCGCCCGAGATCCCGGAGCCCACCACGATGGCGTCGAACGTCTTGGCGAGGGCGCTCATGGCAGGGGCACGCAGCCGTCGTACGAGCCCGGGATGATCTCGAAGTGCGTCTCGGCCGCCCCGATCTCCGACGTATAGAAGCCGTACAGCGTGAACGACTTGATCTGGTGGAAGAAATGCTTTTCGGGTTTCGCCTTGGCGCGTCGCAGCGCCGCCACCTCCGCGTCGAGCCCCGAGAGGATCGCCGCCCGCTGTGGCTCGGAAGCGGTCAGGAAGTCCGCGCCGAACAGGTCGCGGCTCCGCTCGTCCACGTCCGCGAGTCCCGCCAGGAAGCGCGCGCGGTCGTCATCGGCGAACCATTCGGCGAGCATGAGATCGATGAACTCGGGCACGTGCGCGGCGCGCGCACCCGGCGTGTCGGTCTCGGGGATGATCATCTCGGCGATGGTCGCCACCGTCTCCGCCTGGTGCGGGTCCAGCACCGCGAACCCCCCCGCGCGGGCCCGCGCGCGGCGGTGCGCGGCGCGGCCGAGCGCGTCGAGCCGCTCGGGCGGCAGGCCGGCGAGCAGCGGCAGCGCGAGCGCGCCGCCCAGCACGCGCATCATATCTCGTCGGTTCATGCGGGCCTCCCCGCGCCAAGTTGCCACGGCTCGCCAGCGGACGCCAGGCGCCGGAGCGCG
>Ga0137383_10002520_pt1 | contig 11257 bp, 12 predicted proteins | sample SagtaG_19_FD_104817 | JGI IMG/M metagenome (GOLD analysis project Ga0137383, IMG submission 104817) | Vadose zone soil microbial communities from Sagehorn Ranch, Mendocino, California, USA - Sage2_R_40_16 metaG | ecosystem: Environmental > Terrestrial > Soil > Vadose zone | place: USA... | reverse complement strand
GTACCTCCACCACAAACCGTGGCACCTGGAGATAAGCCGACCGATCCAGAAAACAGCCTCTTTTCCTTCGATTTTCGGCAACTGGGCGTGCGCGTTCCGGGCATAGTCATATCACCACTTATTCCCCGAGGCACTATTGACCATACCATGTTTGATCATACCTCGGTGCTTGCTACCGTTGAGCATATTTTTGGCCTGCAGCCCCTGACCAACCGTGATAAGCTAGCCAACAGCTTGTATCACCTCTTCTCACTCGATATGCCGAGGAAAGATGCTCCCCTCACCTTGCCTGAGCCTGCCCATTCGGGGATATCGTGCGGAGACGAAACCGAAGAAAGTATTGCGGCGAAGCAAATAGCTCGAAATCCTGCCAAAGCGGCTGCGCCGCCTGACCCATCGATACAGGGATTCATGCATGTCGCCTTCTTAGAAGATTACCACTCATCTCCTCCAGCAGAGAAAGAGCAGCGGGAAGCGAGATATAGGAGCATTACCACTCATGGCGATGCAAAACAATATATGGCGGAGGTGAAGCAGAAGGTCGAGCCTCAGATGTGAGCTATTTTTTCACGCCACGTACATAGCGCACTGCTACCGTTCCAATCAAGCAATACACAATTGCCATGGCGAAAAGTACCTGGTAGCCGACGAGAGAATGACCGGAGCGTGTGAAGCTATCGATGATGGGGCCGCCGATGACGGGTGCCACTACGCCCGGCAGCGAGAGCGAAATATTCCACACGCCCATGTCGCGTGCATAGTTCTTATGTGATGGCAGCACATCGGCCACCAGTGCCCAGTCAACACTCTGGTAGGCCCCATAGCCAAGCCCGAAGATGGCTCCGGCCGCCAGTACGATTGGCAGCGAGTGTGAGAGAATAAAGATCAGACCGACCAGCGCCATGAAGCCGCCCGCGAGATAGACCATGCGTTTGCGCCCGTAGCGATCCGAGAGCCAGCCCACGACAAAGGCGCTGATGAGGCTGGTAAGCGCGACAATGATGGCGAAGTTGGTCGTCTGCTGCTCGGGATGCGGCGCGCCGACGGCATCCCGCATATAGTAGAGCAGGTATGTCTGTATCGTGTAGATGCCCAGCATCATCACCAGGCGCGTCAGCAGTACCCAGGCAAAATCGGGGTCGCGACGCGGATGAAAGTCGAACAGGCGCAGCAATCCGATGGTAGCAATAATTTCCAGGATCACCTGCTCCACATTGCTGTTGATCTGGATATTGGCAATGTTCAACGCATTCCATAGCGTCATGATGCCCCAGGCAGCCCCTGCAACGATCAGTGTCATAGCGATGTTGAGCACTATAGGACGCGGAATGCGCTGAAACCAGGGACGCCTTGCGGTTTGTGCCACTGAAGGAGGATTTGCCGCCGCTTCCTCTGCTTCCAGCGCGGCAAGTTGTGCTGAGGCTCCCTGGCGTTCGTGTACCGAGAGGATGGTCACGAGCATCAATACGAGCAGGATAACAATGATAATGCCATAGGTGAGCCAGAGTTCTTGCCGGTAGATGGGCAGCGGCTTAGAGGAATCCAGGAAAAGACCTGCTATGATGACACCTCCGATAGTGCCGAACGTCTGGAGCAGGCCCATCACCCCTGAGGCAGTTCCGCGTTGTTCGGCAGGGACGATATCTGGCAATAAGGCATGAAAGGGAGCCTGAGCTGCGTTACTGGAGAATTGTACGACGGCATAGGCGATGGCCAGTGAGAGAATATCGCGTGACGCTGCCATCCAGATCAAAGCGCCTATGTTAACCAGCGTGCCCATTACGATGTAGGGACGGCGGCGGCCCCACGTGGCTAACCATCCCCGCGTCCTATCGCTGAGCGCGCCGAACATCGGGTTGGCGAACAGCGAGACAAATGCTCCCGGAACCACCACGAATGCCAGGGCTACACCCTTATCGGCGTCACCGACAAGCTTGAAAACCTGGCTGGGAAGGATGATGAGACCTAGAGCGGCCCAGTGAAAGGTGAGTGCGAGATAAAAAATGCTGATCGCCAGCATTTGTGTCCAGCGGAGTTTGGGAAGCGAGATTGCCGGACGACGTGGCGTGACGAACCCTGCGCTGTCTGGTTCCAATGTTGCCATGGATTGTACCTCCGCTGTAGGGAAGACCCCTGCAGTTGCTCTTGCCGCGTTCCATTACGAGGAAGGATACAACATGTTAAGAAATCGTACCAGTGTCATATGTACTATAGTTGGTACAATGGGGACGACTGAAAGCTGTCATTCATGCCATCTACCCGCTTGAGGATCTAGCGCAGGCTCAAACGAGCCTTGCAAATCGGTCAGTGTTTGGGAAGGTTCTGATTAAACTTTGATGTGGGAAATATTCAGCCAAGCATTTTAGTTGTATATGGGCCTAGCATCTCCCCTAGACGGTAAACCAGCGCATTGTTGGGGCTGCGCATTTTGCATTGTTGATACAAATGTTGTAGCCGTGCTTCTCTGCTTCGTGATTGAAGAGTGCGAACAACCTTAAATGCTTCTATCGCAAACTCACAAGACCCTTCAACCTCGTCCTGTTTCAAATAGGTCTCTGCTCCCTCGATAAGGATGTTGGCCTGCCAACTGGTAAGGTCAGGGCTAAGGTTCTTATGAGCGATCCGAAAAGAATTGTGGGCATCCTCAAATCGCCGGAAACAGGTCAGAATTTTTGCTCGTTCAATGTGATAGCTGGCAATGTTAAGCTTTAAGAAACTGCCGTCATCCTCTAGCTGTCCTTGTCGCACAATTGATCGGACCGTATCAAAGTATTTCAAGACTTCTTTTTCGGCATTTTCCCCTTGTACTCGCGTGAGTTTTTCTGCTGCAACGAGGTAGACATTCCCTTTCAGAATGCCGCGTGCCCGATCAGCGTAAGGTAAGGCTCTTTGTATATCTACCAGCGCGAGATCATAGCGTTTCATTCGTGCGTGCGTGCCAGAGCGATGTTCAAGAGCCGCTGCGATCAGTTCGGTGTTGTCCAGTTCAAGAGCCAGCTCAACCGCCTTTGTTCCATCAGTGAGGGCCCGGTTGAAGTCCATACGATCGCGCGCTACAATGCCGGAAAGCTGATAAAATCGACTACGCAAGGCGTTTAGTTGATTGCGCAAGATACCTGTTGCTTCCTTCACATCATCATTGAGCGTATGCAGGCAGAAAGTAATGTCATCTGCTGCTCGTTGGAAGCTACTGGTGTAACATGCTTCCCAACAAAATGCCAGCATCCGCTCGTACATGGTCATTATGCGAGGGTTAGCAATCTTGAAGGTTTCCGTTATCTCGGTAAGGAGATTTATGTCATCTACTTGCCCAACCTGGACAATGGGCGATACTCCCAGGAGAATAAAAGGGATGCCTAATGCGCGCGCAATGAACACCCGGCGCGGTAGCGACTCTGGCATTTTCGTATCCTACAACTTGATGCCTATATATACAGCTACAACAATCCCAAATCCTGCCCCAGGAGACGAACGAGCGGATAGTTTGCGTTCCACTGCTGCATCTTCCAATACAACCGGCGTATTCGTTCCTTTTTCCCATGAAGTTGCAGCGTATTTACTAGTTTGAGGGTTTCAAGCGCAATAGTGACACTATCATCGTAGTCTTTTTCAACAAAGTGTGTTTCAGCTTCTTCGAGAAGAATGTTCACTTGCCATCGTGTGAGTTCTGGACTGAGGTTATCACGCGCTATAGCTAATGCATCATGCGCGTCACCAAACTTGCTGAATTGCCGCAAGGCTTCAGCACGTTCTACGTAGAGGCTCGTAATATCAAGTTTGGCGAAGCTTCCATCTGCTTCCAGGTTGCCCTTGCGTACAATACGCCCTACCTTGTCGAAAAGACCCAGGCTCTTTTTCTGTAATTCCTGGCTGCTGTTTGCAACGCGCCCATACGTCTCACCCAGAATCTGGTAGACTTTTCCTTTAAGTGGGTCACGGGAATGGTCTGCGAAGGGAAGCGCGGCCTCGGCATCCTGAAGAGCAAGAGTGTAATCGCCTTTTCCCAGGTAAATCCTGGTTCGACGAAGGAGCGAGGAAGCAATCAACTCGGAATTACCGAGTTCAAAGGCAATATCTACCGCCTGCTTTTCATCACTGAGCGCTCTGTCCAGGTCCAGACGGTCGCGTGCTGCCAACGAGGATAGTTGATAAAAGCGGCAGAGGAGGGAGAGCAGTTGATCGTGTTTCACTCCTCTGGCCTTCTTCACTTCATGGTTGAGGAAATTGAGCCAGAGGTCAATATTTTTCGTAGCTCGCTGAACACTGCTGGTATAGTAGAGTTCCCAAGATGAAGCTAGCATATCCTCATAAAAGGTTATAGTGTTCGAATCAAATGCAATCGTGGTATCGCTGGAGTTAGAGGCATGGGAGGGTGTGCTATCATCTTCCTGAGCAACGATAGCAACGCCGAGAAGGACAGGTGGTATCTTCAATATCTTTGCCAGTGCCGCTCTGCGAGGATTGGATTTAGGCATGTTTGTGTTCTGCTTGCTTTCCAGCATTTCTATGTAACGCTCTGTACACTTTAAGACAATTGCTGCTTGTTCTTTCGTCCAGCCTAACAAACTACGATAATGGGCGAAAACTTGCCCGAAGTGTGGAAGGTTGTCTTCTCCTGGTTCAAAATGCCCGTAGACATACCACCAGTGATGCTTGCTTGTCATCTGCTTTTTACCTTCTTAACAATAGTATTGTAACCCATCATAGTATACATTTCAATGCTTCTATGGAGATGGATGTACCTCTCAAAACTGAAGAACTCTTTCGTTCGCTATAAACACTTCGTTCCTTTACTGTTGCTCTTCTTGTATTGTACCTATGGCGAATTTCCATGATAGGTGTTTGTGAAGAATTGGACTTGTATTTTTAGGAGAGAGAAATGTGTAGCGAAGTAGCACGTCTCATGCGACAAATCGAGATAGAATGCCAGGCAATAAAACTCGCTCTGGAAGGATTTGCTGCTGTCTCAAACCATGAGACGATTAACCACAAGTATGACACACTCGGCAGGTGTCAGGAACAACTACAGCCGCTCCTAGGGGAGCAAGAGGCCCAGCGTATTGTCTTTGATACCTATCACGAAGTGGTGGGATGAATGGGCAGCATGAGGGTCACAGTGCAATCGACTTTTCCGCAGAGGGGGCCGACCATGCCAGCAACTTCTATCACGCTCTCTGGCATATTTCCAGGGGCAAAAGCTTACCTGGAAAGACATGGGTGCATGGTGACGATGGGCAACGGGGAAGTAACAATAGTGTATCCTGAAGGCGCGACCAGTACAGAACTCTATCCACGTACACGCTATGAGCGGTATGAGATTAAGCTGCCTGATGGGATAGAGCTACACGAGTCGCGTCCGCGTTTCTTCCAGGGTGAAAATTGCTTGTACCTTCCAGCAGACGCAAAAAATGAGCCGTAGCACCTTTCTTTCCCTGTTCCTCGATGCCCCTTGCGAGAGGCTCACTACTGCCCTGTGCGGGAGGGAAGGAAAACTATCGTCTCACTCGAGAACGCGATCCTCGTCTTGTTTGCAAACGTTCCAATCGCTGCTTTTGCCTTGGGGACAACTCGTACTCCCGGTACACGCGCCTCCCGATTTTCCAGCCAAGATATCCAAAGATAATGGCCGCCGCGCATGCTACAAGCGCCATCACAATGCGCACGCTGATCGAAAGCCCGCTATGCAGGAAAGAGGCCAGTGGATCGGCGTAGAGGCGACTGGCAATCGCAATGCTCAGGCTTAGTATCAGCCCGAACACGATTCCGAAGCAGCAGCCGAGCGGTCCGCCATTCACCTCTCGTCGTGCCTCCGGTGGCAGTTCCTCTTGTGATGTTGGAATTGGTGTGAACGCGGGAGAATCTTCTGGCGTTTGCTCAATCGGAATCTGTGTGAACGCGGGAGAATCTTCCGGCGTTTGCTCAAAAGGTTCCAAACTGGCGGTCTCCGGCATCACCTAGCCCCGGCAGGATATAGCCAACATCATTCAGGCTTTCATCCAGCGCCGCGATATAAATGTCGATATCGGGGTGTGTCTGCGAGAGCTTGAGCAGACCATAGGGGGCCGCGATAATACCTACATAGCACAGGCGTGGAATGCCGCGGCGTTTGAGTACGTTGATGGCATCAATGGCCGAGCCGCCCGTTGCCAGCATGGGATCAACGGCGTAACACACCTGCAGGTCAATCTTGTGCGGCAGTTGATTGTAATATTCCATCGCCTCCAGTGTATGCTCATCGCGGCGCAAACCGAGATGCCACACCTGCATGTCGGAGATGACCTGGCGAAATCCTTCGGCAAGACCAAGGCCGGCGCGCAAAATCGGTGTGACGCCGATACCGCCTGCCAGCCGCTCTCCCGTCATCGGCTCCATCGGTGTCTCAATGGGCCACGGCTCCAGGGCGAGGTTGGCCGTTGCTTCATAAGCCAGCAGCGCGCCAATTTCTTTCACCAACTGGTAAAACTCTGGTGGCTGTGTATTTTTATCGCGCAGGGCCGTCATCTTATGCTTCATCACCGGGTGTGAGGAAATATGAACACGGGGCAGGTTCAACACCTCATCCCGGCTGGGTTGTGGCACACCTTGCATGGGCAGACTGGGACGCCCGCTGCCCGAAACGCTTGTTTCTGCCATGATAAAATCGCTCCTTTCCTGATACTGCTTTGCTTAACATTTTACCAGACGTGGCTATACACCGTCGAATCTGCTATAGTATTGCCATGATAGTAGGCGTGAGCAAGATCACCCTGCATTTGCCAGGGTGTCATTCACTAAAAGATAAACGCCAGGTTATCAAATCGTTGATGGCGCGCGTGCGTAACCAGTTCGAAGTGGCGATTGCCGAAGTCGATGAACAGGATCGCTGGCAAATTGCTATGCTTGGAGTGAGCTGCGTGAGTAATAGTAGCCAACATGTTGACGAAGTGCTGGCGCGTGTGCAACGGTATATTGAAGAGACACGCCCGGATGTGCTTATCACCAACAATGAGGTCGAAATTATTCACTTGTAAACCTATGTCATTACAGTTAAAAAGTATGCCGCAAGAAGATGAACACCATGCGCCTGCATCAACCTACGTCCTGGGTGTGCGGGTCGATCAACTGACACAGGGCCAGGCGCTCGATATAATCGAGCAATTGATCCTCTCGCGCCGCACCAGCGGCAATAGCCTGCCATGCCAGCAGGTTATCACCGTCAACACCGAATTCGTGATGATGGCCCAGCAAGATAGCGCCTTTCGGGATGCGATCAATACCGCCGCGCTCGTCGTGGCAGATGGTATCGGCATTGTGTGGGCGACGCATCTTGGCAAGGAGCCAGCGCCGGAACGTGTTACAGGAACCGATACCCTGATAGCCCTCGCACAACGCTGCGCCGCGTCAGGCTATCGACTCTACTTACTGGGGGCCGCCCCAGGAGTGGCCGAAAAAGCCGCCGCGTATTTACAAAAAATCGCGCCCGGCCTGTCAATCACAGGCACTTATGCAGGATCACCCGCGCAGGATGAAGAAGACGCCATCATCGAACGTATTCGCGCCTCCAACGCCGATGTATTGTGTGTTGCCTATGGGGCGCCTGCGCAGGAACTCTGGATTTATCGCAACCTGGCGCGCCTACCTGTGGCGGTGGCGATGGGCGTTGGTGGCGCGTATGATTTTCTTTCAGGGCGCCAACGCCGCGCGCCCCGCGTTATGCAGCGCCTGGGACTTGAATGGCTCTACCGGCTGTACCGCGAGCCCTGGCGATGGAAACGCATGCTGGCGATCCCACGATTTATGATCGGTGTTCTCTTCAGGAGACGGAAGAACGAGAGAAGCAATGGCCGTTGATTTTCCTATAGCCGTAAAACAACTACATACTATTATTGAGAGATTCGCGGGGAAGCGGGTCTTAGTGATAGGAGATATGGTTGCCGATGAATACATGATCGGCAGGCCTACACGCATTGCGCGTGAAGCTCCTGTGTTAATTCTGGAACTCAACGAGGAGCGTACGGTTCCAGGGGGAGCGACCAATGTGGCGGTCAACGCTCGCACATTGGGAGCGGAGGTATTTCTGGCAGGGGTAGTCGGCGATGATCTGCCTGGCCAGCGCCTGCGCAAGGCCGTCGGTGATCTTCAAATGCACCAGGAGGGGCTGGTAACAGATACACAGCGTCCGACATCCACCAAGACGCGCATCATGGCGGGCAGTCCGCAGATCGTGCAGCAGCATATTGTGCGCATTGACCGGGTGGATACCTCGGACCTGGCGGGGGCGAGCAAGGGCTATATTCTCGACTACATCAACAACATGCTGCCAACAATGGACGCGGTTGTGCTTTCCGATTATGAAAATGGCGTCATCAGCCCGCAAATTCTCGAAAGCTGCCTTCCCGCGGCGAGGGAACTGCATAAGGTGATTGTAGCGGATTCGCATGGTTCGCTCTTACGGTTTCAAGGCGTCACGGCGATTACACCGAATCAGCCAGAGGCGGAACTCACCCTGGGCACGAGCATCAACACACTGGCGGAACTGAATGAGGCGGGAGAGCGTTTGCTGCATGGAAGCCACGCGCAAAGTATTTTGATTACACGCGGCGCTGAGGGGATGAGCCTGTTTGAGGAGGGGAAAACGCCTGTGCATCTTCCGGTGCATCGCCTGGATCATGCCAGCGAAATTGTGGATACCAACGGAGCAGGCGATACCGTAGCGGCAACCTTTACCCTGGCATTGACGACGGGCGCGAATTTCGCCGAGGCGGCATACCTGGCGAACGCGGCAGCAGCGCTGGTTGTGCGCCGCCTGGGCTGCGCCAGCAACACCCCACAAGAATTGATGAGTGCGTTACATGAGTAACAGGCTTTTCGATGCGCGCCAGAAAATACTTCGTCGCGACGAACTCGCCGAAGACGTGTCTCGCAGGCAGCAGGCAGGCGAACGCGGCGTCTTTACCAACGGCTGCTTCGACCTGCTGCACCTGGGGCACGTGCGCTATTTGCAGGAAGCGCGCGCGCTGGGAGACTTTCTGATCATTGGACTGAATAGTGATGAGAGTACACGCTCATTGAAAGGGCCAGGCCGTCCACTGGTGCCCGAAGCTGAACGCGCCGAAATCCTCGCCGCTCTTACCTGTGTTGATTATGTCACCATCTTTGGAGAACCGACGGCTGGCCCACTGGTCGAACTCCTGCGACCCACCATCTACGTCAAGGGAGGCGACTATGCCAGCGCGGACAGTTCATTGAATAAAGTGGATGCCGACCGGCTGCCCGAAGCAAAGGTGGTGCAGGCATACGGCGGTATCGTGCGTTTGATCCCCTACGTGCCGTATCATTCTACGTCGGAGTTGATCGAGGCGATTAAGAGGTTACCTGAACATTCATAAAAGCGTGGGAAACGTGCGGGTTTCCTCTATTCGTTCGTTGTAGTAGTGGAAGATATTTTTTATTACGGAAAGCATATCGATAATGCCGAAAGAATCTATTGAAAATCAGTCTGAATCCATAAAATCAACTTCTGACGTTGAATCAATTCCTCGTGTTTCTGGCGGCATGATTGAGCAAAACGAGCTGGCTTTACCTGTTGAAGAAGAAGTGGCGGAAAAGGCTGTTCCAAGTGAGCGGCGAGAAATCGCGAAGTCGGCTTCGCTGGTGATGCTGGGCAATCTCGGCAGCAGTGTGTTAGGTATGGCGCGCCAAATTGTGATCACGGCCATTGGCTCCAATATCGGAGGGCCATTTAACGCCGCGCTCTTGCCAGCGCGCACATTCAACGATTTTCTGGTCAATGGTTCGGTCAGCGGCGCGTTGATCCCCACATTCAATGATTATGCAGCGCCCGAAAAACGGGATGAACTGCGGCGCATTGTTTTCACGATAGTAAACCTTCTTTTAATAGTTACCTTCGCCTTTGCAGTAGTCTACCTGGTCATTTCGCCACATTTTGTCGACTTTCTGGTAAGCGGTTTTAGCGGCGATCAGAAACGGTTGACGCTGCTCTATTCGCAGATTGTCTTCTTCTCACTGCTCGCGCTGGGGCCTTTTGCGGTCTTGCTGGCGGCGTTATTTGCGCTCAAAGAGTTTGGTTGGCCTGCCTTTGCTACCGGCGCGTATCACGTTGGCATCATAGGAGGCGCGGGGATCGGGGCATTACTTGGAGCGCGCTACAATGGGCATCTTGGGCTTGGCATAGGCGTACTTTTCGGCGCTGCCGGTGAAATCGCGCTGCTTTTGCCGGGCATCCGCAAAAAACGATTGTACTACATGTTCGTGCTTGATCTGAAACATCCGGCGCTGCGGCGTATCCTGAAACTGTATGGCCCGGTGGCATTCAGTTTTCTGGTCACGATGGGCCTGGTTTTTCTCGATCAGCACCTGGCATCGCTCACGCACGACAGCGGCTCAACGGGAGCGCAAAACACACTTGCCCTCAATTCAGCCACAACCCTGATACAATTTCCGGTGGGCCTGGTAGCTGCCGCGCTTTCCTTCGCGGTGCTGCCCACGCTTTCAGAGCATGCCCGCAATGGTGATACCGGGCGTTTCAAACAAACGCTGTTGCTCGGCTTCCGCGTTGGCCTGCTGCTGATGATTCCCGCCGCGGTAGGTCTGATCGCCCTGCGCGAGCCCATCGTGTTCCTGCTCTTCCGCCACCACAATTTCACGCCGGAGGAGGCGGCGCGCACGGCCCTTGCCTTGCAAAACTATGCCTATCAATTGCCCTTTGTGGCGATGGATCAACTCTTGATCGCGGCCTTCTACGCGCGCAAAAACACCTTGACTCCTGTCACTGTGGGTGTGGTATGCATTGCTGGATACCTGGCGGTCGCCCTGCCCTTTTATTCGACCATCGGTATGCCTGCTCTGGCTTTCGCCAATAGCGTACAAAATTCGCTGCATGCTATCATCCTGCTTGTCCTGCTGCGTATGGCTATCGGCACCATCCGTGTGCGCGAAACTATGCCCACGATCCTCAAGATTTTACTGGCTGCCACGGGCATGCTAGTCGTTGCCTGGGGCCTGCAAGCGCTACTTGGACATGCTGCCCTATTCTCACTGAATACTATCCTGGGCCAGCTCTTGACCATCATCGTGGTGGGCGGCATTGCAGGAATGGTTTATATAGGAGGTGTGCTGTTGCTGCGCGTGGAAGAGGTGGCGTTGGTGCGTAACGCGGTGATGGCGAAGCTGGGGATTCGTAGGGACAAGGGGCGGGAGTGAGGATGGGTGGGGGCCTTGTGCTTGTCCTCCCTGGGTAGGCGAGAAGGCACACAGG